>ERZ1108167.84-NODE-84-length-158191-cov-29.390196_pt1 | contig 158191 bp, 137 predicted proteins | sample MGYA00403703_ERZ1108167 | MGnify/ENA primary metagenome ERZ1108167 (study PRJEB35170, sample SAMEA104062411) | human gut metagenome | biome: human gut; feature: human-associated habitat; material: faeces | place: Denmark | collected 2012-05-11 ...
CGTTCAACAACTGGGTTGCACTGAACAAGAAAGGCGCAATCGTAAACGGTAAAGTCACTGCAGTTGACGCTAAAGGCGCAACCGTAGAACTGGCTGACGGCGTTGAAGGTTACCTGCGCGCTTCTGAAGCTTCACGTGACCGCGTTGAAGATGCGACTCTGGTTCTGAACGTTGGTGACGACGTTGAAGCTAAGTTCACCGGTGTTGACCGTAAGAACCGTGCAATCAGCCTGTCTGTTCGTGCTAAAGACGAAGCTGATGAGAAAGATGCAATCGCAACTGTTAACAAACAGGAAGATGCAAACTTCTCTAACAACGCAATGGCTGAAGCTTTCAAAGCAGCTAAAGGCGAGTAATATCAGGTTGTCCGCATCATTTTGAGCTGTAACGCATTTACAGCGAGAAGGATGAGGAGCAAACTTGACAGATTAGAGGATTCGTCCTGTAATCAATAACAAAGGGCGGCTACGGCCGCCCTTGTTTAATGAGCTGTTCAGCTAATTGGTTTGAAAGGAACCGGAGGAATCATGACCAAGTCAGAATTGATTGAAAGACTTGCCAGTCAGCAACCGCATATCCCTGCGAAAGCAGTGGAGGATGCCGTAAAAGAGATGCTGGAGCATATGGCCTCCACTCTTGCCCAGGGCGAGCGCATTGAAATCCGCGGTTTCGGTAGTTTTTCTCTGCACTATCGTGCTCCACGTACCGGGCGTAACCCGAAAACTGGCGATAAAGTCGAACTGGAAGGTAAGTACGTTCCACACTTTAAGCCGGGTAAAGAACTGCGCGATCGCGCCAACATTTACGGCAACTGAGTTTAGCCATCAGCGCTAAACTGGGTTCGAAAGAAAGCACCTGCGGGTGCTTTTTTTGTGCCTGTCGCTTTTATTCTGAAGATGCCGCGCAATTTTCCTTTTGTTTTCTGCAAACGGATAAAAATGTTTCAGCGCCCGCTGTAAACCGCGTTTCTTCTGGCTGACGACTCACCCTGCCTGCTTCCATACTGTCACCCTCAAACAGGGAGGTAGTAATGGGCATTCCCGCGATAAGTCTTTGCGCCATTCTGGCGATCATGCCGTTACTCTGGTTACCCGTCCTGCCTGAACGTCATACCGTGTGGGTAATGATAGCCGGTGGGATAGCGCTGGCCGCCCAGCGAAACAACGTCCTGAAGTATATGGGGATTATGGTGTTATTTTGTGCCTGGGGTCTTCTTGCCGCGCAGGAAAGCGTCTGGCCGATGCAACATTTAACGACGGGAGCAGTGCAGGCAGAGATAGAAATCACGGCCACCGATGGTGCAACAATGCATCAGGGCAACATTCTGCGTGTCGATGGTCAACGCTGGTGGGCATCCACGGGCGTGACGCTGTATGGCAATTACCTGCCGCAAAAGGTGTGTGCCGGTCAGCGCTGGGCCATGACGCTCAGGCTCCGGCCTGTGCATGGCGAGCTAAACGACGGGGGATATGATCCGCAGCGAAGCGCCTTTGCCCGACACCAGACGCTCAGCGGACGTTTTACGCAGGCGAAAATCGTCGATGAAAACTGCAGCTTGCGTGCTCAGTACCTGATGTCACTGCAACACCGGCTTTCTGCTTTTCACTGGGGCGCGGTTATGCTTGGGCTGGGGATGGGAGAACGTCTGGAGGTGCCCCGGGAAATTAAAGATCTGATGCGCGACACCGGCACGTTGCACCTGATGGCAATTTCGGGTCTGCATATTGCGCTGGCCGCATCCATCGTCTGGTTACTTGCGCGTGGGCTTCAGTTCTTGATGCCGGGCCACTGGATCCACTGGCAGATTCCTCTCCTGGCCGGGTTGCTCTTTGCCGCTTTCTACGCCTGGCTTACCGGGCTGCAACCGCCCGCATTGCGAACGGTTATCGCACTTGCCGTGCTGGCCGCATTGCGCATTGGCGCCCGTCAGTGGTCTCCCTGGCAGGTGTGGTGTTGCTGTATCGCGGCAATCCTGATAAGCGATCCCTTAGCCGTGCTTTCTCAAAGTCTGGCCCTTTCAGCTTTTGCCGTCGCCGCGCTGATTTTCTGGTTTCAGTGGCTGCCTCTTCCTCGCGGGCACCGGATTCGCTGGTTACAGCCTCTGCTGAATCTGCTTTATCTGCAAACCGGCATGTTGCTTCTGCTCATGCCATTACAGGTGCTGATTTTTCATGGGTTTAGCCTCTCTTCCCTGGTGGCTAATCTCTTTGCCGTCCCCCTGGTCACTTTAGTCTGCGTACCGCTGATCCTGGCCGGAATGTTGCTTCATCTGTTGCCGCTGACGGCGCTGGAAAGTGCCCTCTGGTTTGCAGCCGATAAATCCCTGGGGGGGTTGTTCTGGATGCTGATGCGCCTGCCGGATGGCTGGCAGAATGTAGATGAACGATGGCAATACCTGACGTTATTGCCCTGGCTTGCCATTATCGGCTGGCGCTTTCATGCCTGGAAATCCGTTCCTGCCGTTTGTCTGGCAGGGAGTGTCTTACTGGCATTTCCGCTCTGGCGAACGGTGAGAAGTGAGGGCTGGACACTGCATATGCTGGATGTGGGGCAGGGGCTGGCAATGGTCATTGAACGCCATGGTAAAGCCCTTCTTTATGATACCGGGCTCGCCTGGCCGGGTGGTGATAGCGCCCGGCAGTTAATCATTCCGTGGCTACGCTGGCACCATTTGCAACCAGAAGGCGTCATCCTCAGTCATGAGCATCTCGACCATGCGGGCGGCCTGGCGACGCTGCAAAAAACATGGCCCACGTTATGGATAAGAAGCCCGTTAGGCCGGGCGGAACATCGGCCTTGTTTTCGCGGGCAGAGATGGATGTGGGAGGGGTTAACCTTCACCGTCCACTGGCCACCTGAGGGCTATTCCGAAAGGGGGAACAATCGCTCCTGTGTGGTAAAAATCGACGATGGTGAGCAGAGTGCATTGCTTACGGGAGATATTGAAGCGCCAGCGGAACAGACTATGCTTAGCCATTACTGGCGTCATCTGACGTCCACTGTAATACAGGTACCCCATCATGGCAGCAATACGTCTTCATCATTGCCACTGGTGCAGCGGGTAGAGGGGAGGATCGCGCTCGATTCTGCGGCCCGCTATAACGCATGGCATTTTCCGTCGGCAAAAGTTATCAGACGTTATCGAAAAGAGGGCTATATCTGGCACGATACCCCCCATTCTGGACAAATATCGGTGACATTTTCGCAACATCGATGGCAAATACAGCGCGTACGTGATGAATATTTACCGCGTTGGTATCATCAGTGGTTTGGCGCGCCCGGAGATAACGGGTAGAATATGCGGCTATTTCAACAGATGCTGGTTTTTTGAATGCATAACGACAAAGATCTCTCCACGTGGCAAACCTTCCGCCGACTCTGGCCGATGATTGCACCTTTTAAAGCAGGCTTGATCGTGGCGGGTGTAGCGTTAGTCCTCAACGCAGCCAGCGATACGTTTATGTTATCGCTTCTCAAACCGTTACTGGATGACGGTTTTGGTAAAACAGATCGCTCAGTGCTGATATGGATGCCACTGGTGGTTATTGGACTGATGATCTTACGCGGTATCACCAGCTACATTTCGAGCTACTGTATCTCCTGGGTTTCCGGGAAAGTTGTTATGACCATGCGCCGTCGGCTGTTTGGCCACATGATGGGCATGCCAGTAGCGTTCTTTGATAAGCAGTCTACCGGTACCTTGCTCTCACGTATTACCTACGACTCCGAGCAGGTGGCATCATCGTCGTCCAACGCGCTGATTACCGTGGTGCGTGAAGGTGCATCGATTATCGGTCTGTTCATCATGATGTTCTATTACAGCTGGCAGCTGTCACTGATCCTTATCGTGCTGGCACCGGTTGTCTCTATTGCTATTCGCGTCGTTTCAAAGCGTTTTCGCAACATCAGTAAGAATATGCAGAACACGATGGGCCAGGTTACGACCAGCGCTGAGCAGATGCTGAAAGGGCATAAAGAGGTGTTGATTTTCGGCGGGCAGGAAGTCGAAACCAAACGCTTTGATAAAGTCAGCAACAAAATGCGTCTGCAGGGGATGAAAATGGTTTCGGCCTCTTCAATTTCTGACCCTATCATCCAGTTGATCGCTTCTCTGGCGCTGGCCTTTGTTCTGTATGCGGCCAGCTTCCCGAGCGTGATGGAGACGCTGACGGCAGGTACCATCACCGTGGTCTTCTCATCGATGATTGCCCTGATGCGTCCGCTGAAATCACTGACGAACGTCAACGCTCAGTTCCAGCGCGGGATGGCTGCCTGCCAGACCCTGTTCAGCATTCTGGATACCGAACAGGAGAAAGATGAAGGTAAGCGCGAGATTGAACGCGCCCACGGCGATGTTGAATTCCGCAATGTGACTTTCACCTATCCTGGCCGCGAAACGCCGGCTTTGCGTAATATCAACCTGTCCATTCCCGCGGGTAAAACCGTTGCGCTGGTAGGCCGCTCTGGCTCAGGTAAATCCACCATCGCCAGCCTGATCACCCGTTTCTATGATATCGACGAGGGTGAAATCCTGTTGGATGGCCATGACCTGCGGGAGTATACCCTGCAGTCGCTGCGTAACCAGGTGGCGCTGGTCTCCCAGAATGTGCATCTCTTCAACGATACGGTGGCAAATAACATAGCCTATGCGCGTACAGAAGAGTACAGCCGTGCAGAGATTGAAAAGGCCGCTCGTATGGCCTATGCGATGGACTTTATCAACAAGATGGATAACGGTCTGGATACCATTATCGGTGAGAACGGTGTACTGCTCTCCGGTGGCCAGCGCCAGCGTATCGCCATTGCTCGTGCGCTGTTGCGTGATAGCCCGATTCTGATTCTGGATGAAGCAACCTCTGCGCTGGATACGGAATCTGAACGTGCCATTCAGTCTGCGCTGGATGAGCTGCAAAAGAACCGTACGTCGCTGGTGATTGCGCACCGTCTGTCGACTATCGAGCAGGCTGACGAAATCGTCGTTGTTGAAGATGGCGTGATTGTCGAACGCGGAAGCCACTCTGATTTGCTGGCGCACCGCGGCGTTTACGCCCAACTGCATAAGATGCAATTCGGCGAATGATTGCACGCATCTGGTCCGGTGAATCACCGCTGTGGCTGCTGCTTCTGCCGCTTTCCTGGCTTTATGGCCTGGTGAGCGGCGCCATTCGTCTGCTTTACCGTCTGGGGTTGAAGCAAGCATGGCGCGCGCCGGTGCCGGTTGTCGTGGTGGGTAACCTGACGGCTGGCGGCAACGGTAAAACACCGGTGGTGATCTGGCTGGTGGAGCAACTGCAAAAACGCGGTATACGCCCAGGCGTGGTATCGCGTGGGTATGGCGGAAAAGCGGCGCAGTATCCCCTGTTGCTGACGGCGGAAACTACGACCGCTGAAGCGGGTGATGAGCCAGTATTGATATACCAGCGTACAGGTGCACCTGTTGCGGTTTCCCCGGTACGCAGTGATGCCGTTCAGGCACTTCTTGCCGAACACACGGTAGACATTATTATTACTGACGATGGTCTGCAGCATTACGCGCTGGCGCGTGATAAAGAGATTGTGGTCATTGACGGGGTTCGCCGGTTCGGTAACGGCTGGTGGCTACCCGCCGGGCCAATGCGCGAACGCGCTTCGCGTCTCAGGTCCGTTGATGCGGTGATTGTTAACGGTGGAGAGGCCAAACTGGGTGAGATCCCTATGCATCTCAGGCCGGGAATGGCGGTGAATCTGTTGACCGGAGAGCGCCGTGCTGTCTCGTTGTTACCCGCGCTGGTGGCCATGGCGGGTATCGGTCATCCTCCGCGTTTCTTCGCGACGCTGGAACAGTGTGGTGCCCGGCTTGAAAAACGCGTTCCGCTGGCCGATCATCAGGCGCTGGTGCCAGATCAGGTCACGGCCCTGACTGCGCCGGGGCAGACGCTAATCATGACTGAAAAAGATGCGGTGAAATGCCGTGCCTTTGCGAAGGATAACTGGTGGTATCTGCCGGTTGACGCTGAACTCAGCGGTGAGCAACCGGAACAATTGCTCAAGGAACTGATTGCGTTAGTGCAGTAATGGCTTACGCGGTTCTGGTGGCGCTTTGTCTGACAGGAAAACGCATGTCTTTACCGCAACTCTCGCTTTCAGCCGCACGTCATTTGCACCTTGCCGCACAGGGGCTGCTCAAAAAGCCCCGCCGCCGCGCGCAGCCCGCCGATATTCTCTCTACCGTTCAGCGCATGTCGCTCCTTCAAATTGACACCATTAATATCGTGGCCCGTAGCCCTTACCTTGTGCTGTTTAGTCGACTGGGGAATTATCCGCCTCAGTGGCTGGATGACGCGCTCAGTAAGGGGGACTTAATGGAGTACTGGGCGCACGAGGCCTGTTTCCTGCCGCGCAGCGATTTTGCCCTGGTTCGCCATCGCATGCTGGCCCCCGAAAAGATGGGCTGGAAATACCGCCAGGAATGGATGCAGGAGCACGCGACTGAAATTGCACAGCTTATCGAGCATATTCAGCAAAACGGTCCTGTACGTTCCGCCGATTTTGAACATCCGAGAAAAGGGACCAGCGGCTGGTGGGAGTGGAAGCCGCACAAACGCCACCTTGAAGGACTGTTTACGTCCGGCAAAGTCATGGTGATTGAACGGCGTAATTTTCAGCGCGTGTATGACCTGACGCACCGCGTGATGCCCCACTGGGACGATGAGCGTGACTTACTCACCCAGGAGGCAGCGGAAGCCATCATGCTGGAGAACAGCGCCCGCAGTCTGGGCATTTTCCGGCCGCAGTGGCTGGCGGATTACTATCGCCTTCGCCAGCCCGCCCTGAAACCGCTACTGGAAATGTGGCAGCGTGAACATCGTGTTATCCCCGTCACGGTAGAAACCCTCGGGGACATGTGGCTGCATTCGGATCTCCTCCCGCTCTTACCCCAGGCTCTGGACAGTAAGCTTCAGGCAACCCACAGCGCGGTGTTATCGCCTTTCGATCCGGTCGTTTGGGACAGAAAACGGGCCGAACAGCTGTTTAATTTCAGCTATCGGCTTGAGTGTTACACCCCCGCGCCAAAGCGTCAGTACGGCTACTTTGTGTTGCCTCTGCTGCACAAAGGGCAACTGGTCGGTCGAATGGACGCCAAAATGCACCGCAAAACCGGCACGCTGGAGATTATCGCGCTCTATCTTGAAGAGGGGATCAAGACCACAGCGGCGCTGGAAAAAGGATTAACCTCCGCCATTAGCGAATTCGCACGCTGGCAGGGGGCCCACGACGTGGCGCTGGGTCGGGTGCCTGACGGGTTGTTTAGCACCTGTCGACGTGGCTGGGAAACAGACACTCCCTGAAAAAGGAATGTGTTAAGCTTTAGCGATTACCCATACGGAGGAACTATGGATCACCGTTTACTTGAAATTATTGCCTGCCCGGTGTGCAACGGCAAACTTTACTACAGCCAGGACAAACAAGAGCTGATTTGCAAGCTGGACAGTCTGGCATTCCCGCTGCGCGACGGTATTCCGGTATTGCTGGAAAACGAAGCCCGCTCCCTGGTGGCAGAAGAGAGCAAACCATGAGTTTTGTTGTCATTATTCCTGCGCGTTATGCATCAACCCGTCTGCCGGGTAAACCGCTGGTGGATATCAACGGCAAACCGATGATTGTGCATGTCCTTGAACGTGCGCGTGAGTCCGGTGCTGAGCGCGTTATCGTGGCAACCGATCATCCGGACGTTGCCCGTGCGGTTGAGGCGGCTGGTGGAGAAGTGTGCATGACCCGCGCCGATCACCAGTCCGGCACAGAGCGGCTGGCAGAAGTGGTTGAGAAATGCGGTTTTAGTGATGATACGGTCATCGTTAACGTACAGGGCGACGAGCCGATGATCCCGGCGGTCATTATTCGCCAGGTGGCGGAAAACCTGGCGCAGCGCCAGGTCGGTATGGCTACGCTCGCGGTACCTGTGCTCCACGCTGAAGAGGCGTTTAATCCGAACGCGGTGAAAGTGGTGATGGATGCCGAGGGCTATGCGCTCTACTTCTCTCGCGCCACTATTCCCTGGGATCGTGATCGTTTTGCGGTTTCAAAAGAGACCATTGGTGATTCATTCCTGCGTCATCTGGGGATCTACGGCTACCGTGCTGGCTTTATTCGTCGTTATGTCACCTGGGCACCCAGCCCGCTGGAGCATATCGAAATGCTGGAGCAGCTCCGCGTGCTCTGGTACGGGGAAAAAATTCACGTTGCCGTTGCGCAGGAAGTGCCAGGTACGGGTGTTGACACCCCGGAAGATCTTGAGCGCGTCCGCGCCGAATTGCGTTAATAGCGCCCGCATCCCTCCTTACGGGGGGATGTTCTCTCCCGGTTATTTCCCCTTTCTTTTCCATAATTGATCTCTGTCGGGTGACATCTTCTGTCCGCGCGCTCATTATAAAAGCAGTAGTCTTAATGGGGGTAATCTCATATGGAACAGCTGCGTGCTGAACTGAGCCATCTGCTGGGTGAGAAGTTAAGCAGGGTTGAGTGTGTGAACGAAAAAGCAGATACCGCACTCTGGTCGTTATATGACAGCCAGGGAAACCCAATGCCGCTGATGGCCCGAAGTTTTACCTCGCCGGGCGTTGCCAGGCAGCTGGCCTGGAAAATGTCGATGCTTGCGCGACAAGGGACTGTCCGCATGCCGACGGTGTATGGCGTGATGACGCATGAAGAACACCCCGGCCCCGATGTCCTGCTGATTGAGCGGTTACGTGGCGTGCCTGTGGAAGCGCCTGCTCGTTCACCGGAACGCTGGGAACAGCTGAAAGATCAGATTGTCGAGGCGCTGCTGGGCTGGCACAGACAAGACAGCGGTGGGCTCGTCGGGCCGGTAGACAGCACCCAGGAAAACCTGTGGCCACTGTGGTACCGCCAGCGGGTTGAAGTGTTGTGGGGCACCCTTAACCAGTTTAATAACACCGGTTTAACCATGCAGGACAAACGTATTTTGTTCCGCACCCGGGAGTGTTTGCCCGCGCTGTTTGACGGCTTTAACGACAACTGCGTGCTGGTTCACGGCAATTTTACCCTGCGCAGCATGCTGAAAGACCCTCGCAGCGACCAGCTCCTGGCAATGGTAGGACCGGGGATCATGCTCTGGGCACCGCGCGAGTACGAGTTGTTCAGGCTCAGCGACAGCGGGGCCGCAGAGGGGTTACTCTGGCATTATCTCCAGCGGGCGCCGGTTGCAGAAGCGTTTCTCTGGCGCCGCTGGCTCTATCTGCTCTGGGATGAAGTGGCGCAACTGGTCAATACTGGCCGTTTTAATCGCGCCAACTTCGATCTCGCCACGAAATCACTCCTGCCCTGGCTCGCCTGACGCGCCTTTTAGCCATTGCCAGAGGCGTCCAAGCGTTTCGTAACCGACACGATCGCTGTGCATCAGCCACACCGGGGACGGGATCGCCCGTTCCCACGGGTTAAGCGGTGCGTCGATGGCCATCTGGTTAGCCGGCGCGGGGAGGGGATGCAGGCCAACTCTTTCGAAGAAAATCATCGCCCGCGGCAGGTGCGAGGCGGACGTAACCAGCAGGAACGGAGCATCGCCAATCGCCTGCTTCACGGCGGCAGCTTCTTCTTCAGTGTCTTTTGGGCTGTCCAGCGTGATGATAGCGGAACGCGGTACACCCAGCGATTCAGCCACTCTGGCTCCGGCTTCGGCCGTGCTGACCGGGTTTGTTTTTGCCGCCGCACCGGTAAAGATCATTTTCGATCCCGGATTCGCCAGCCACAGGCGAATGCCTTCGTTCAGTCGAGGCAGGCTGTTGTTAATCAGGTTTGAACTGGGCGCCCAGTTCGGATCCCAGGTGTAACCCCCACCCAGCACCACGATATACTTCACCTCCTGATGACCCAGCCATGTCGGGTACCTGTTTTCGACAGGGCGTAACAGGCTATCCGCGACCGGTTGCAGACTCAGCAGCAGGAGGACCAGCCAGCCGACGGTAATAAGCGTTTTGCCACTTTTCTGAAAGCGACTAAACCACACCAGCGCCAGCCCCAGCGCAATGATGATAAGCAGCAGTGGAAGGGGAAGCATCATCCCCCCAATGTATTTCTTTAGGGTAAAAAGCATCCTTTTTGGTTCCTTTTTTAACCATATAGCAGGTGATTACTCGTGATATTACACCAGAGAGGTTCATTCTCCGCGCGGGTGTGACAAAATAGCGGTTTTGCAGTTAGCGAGTGGAACTCTCCCAATGCGGGATCGCAATTTTGATGACATCGCGGAAAAGTTTTCGCGCAACATATATGGCACCACGAAAGGGCAGTTGCGTCAGACGATCCTCTGGCAGGATCTGGACAACATCCTGGCCTCGTTTGAGGGGCAAACGTTGCGCGTGCTGGACGCTGGCGGCGGTGAAGGGCTGACGGCTATCAAAATGGCCCAGCGCGGTCATCACGTAACGCTTTGCGATCTTTCTGCTGAGATGATCGCGCGTGCGACGCGTGCCGCAGAAGAGAAAGGTGTGAGCGACAACATGCATTTTATACAATGCGCCGCTCAGGACATCGCACAGCATTTGGAAACCCAGGTTGATCTGATATTGTTTCATGCAGTGCTGGAGTGGGTTGCCGATCCGCAAAGCGTGTTACGCACCCTGTGGTCGATGTTGCGCCCGGGCGGTACGCTGTCACTGATGTTCTACAATGCTAACGGCTTCCTGATGCACAACATGGTTGCGGGTAACTTCGACTATGTTCAGGTCGGGATGCCAAAAAAGAAAAAACGCACGCTTTCCCCGGATTATCCGCGCGATCCGCAGCAGGTGTATGGCTGGCTGGAAGAGATTGGCTGGCAGATAATCGGGAAAACGGGCGTCAGGGTGTTTCATGATTATCTGCGTGAAAAACACAAACAGCGTGACTGTTTTGACACCTTAACAGAATTGGAAACGCGGTATTGCCGTCAGGAACCTTTTGTCAGTCTTGGCCGCTATATTCACGTCACCGCGCACAAGCCGCAGATGCAAGGATAACCTATGAGTGAATTTTCCCAGACAGTCCCCGAACTGGTTGCCTGGGCCAGGAAAAACGATTTCTCCATCTCGCTGCCGGTAGACAGACTCTCTTTCCTGCTGGCGGTTGCCACGCTGAACGGCGAACGGCTGGATGGCGAAATGAGCGAGGGTGAACTGGTGGATGCGTTCCGCCATGTCAGTGATGCGTTTGAGCAAACCAGCGAAACCATTAGCGTGCGTGCCAACAACGCAATCAACGATATGGTGCGTCAACGTCTGCTGAACCGCTTTACCAGCGAGCAGGCGGAAGGAAACGCCATCTATCGTCTGACGCCACTGGGTATCGGCATCACGGATTACTACATCCGCCAGCGTGAATTTTCCACGCTGCGTCTTTCCATGCAGCTCTCGATTGTGGCGGGTGAACTTAAGCGCGCCGCCGATGCAGCGGATGAAAACGGTGACGAATTCCACTGGCACCGTAACGTCTATGCGCCGCTGAAATATTCGGTGGCAGAGATTTTCGACAGCATCGATCTGACCCAGCGTCTGATGGATGAACAGCAGCAACAGGTAAAAGACGATATCGCGCAGTTGCTGAATAAAGACTGGCGTGCGGCCATCTCCAGCTGTGAAATGTTGCTGTCGGAAACCTCGGGTACGCTGCGTGAACTGCAGGATACGCTGGAAGCCGCAGGGGATAAGCTTCAGGCGAACCTGCTGCGCATCCAGGATGCGACCATGGCCCATGACGATCTGCATTTTATTGACCGTCTGGTGTTCGATCTGCAGAGCAAACTCGATCGTATTATCAGCTGGGGTCAGCAGTCGATTGACCTGTGGATCGGTTATGACCGTCACGTGCATAAATTTATCCGTACCGCGATCGATATGGATAAAAACCGCGTCTTTGCCCAGCGTCTGCGCCAGTCGGTACAGACCTATTTCGATGCGCCATGGGCGCTGACTTACGCCAGTGCCGATCGTCTACTGGATATGCGTGACGAAGAGATGGCCCTGCGCGATGAAGAAGTGACCGGTGAACTGCCACCGGATCTGGAATATGAAGAGTTCAACGAAATTCGTGAGCAACTTGCGGCGATGATCGAAGAACAGCTCGCTGTCTACAAAACCAGACAAGTGCCGCTGGATCTTGGGCTCGTGGTGCGCGACTATCTGGCGCAATATCCTCGCGCGCGCCACTTCGACATCGCCCGCATCGTGGTAGACCAGGCCGTGCGTCTGGGCGTCGCGCAAGCAGATTTCACCGGGCTGCCGCCGAAGTGGCAGCCGATTAACGATTACGGAGCCAAGGTACAGGCGCATGTCATTGACAAATATTGAACAAGTGATGCCAGTTAAGCTGGCACAGGCGCTGGCGAATCCGTTGTTTCCGGCGCTGGACAGCCAACTGCGTGCCGGTCGTCACATTGGCTTAGACGAGCTGGACAATCACGCCTTTTTGATGGACTTCCAGGAGTACCTGGAGGAGTTTTACGCCCGCTATAACGTGGAGCTTATCCGCGCACCGGAAGGGTTTTTCTACCTGCGTCCACGTTCCACAACCCTGATTCCGCGTTCCGTGCTCTCTGAGCTGGATATGATGGTCGGCAAAATTCTTTGCTACCTCTATCTCAGCCCGGAGCGTCTGGCAAATGAAGGCATCTTCACCCAGCAGGAGCTTTACGACGAGCTGCTGGCGCTGGCGGATGAGAGCAAGCTGCTTAAGCTGGTGAACAACCGCTCCACGGGCTCGGATCTTGACCGCCAGAAATTGCAGGAAAAAGTTCGCTCTTCCCTTAACCGTCTGCGTCGTCTGGGCATGGTCTGGTTTATGGGCCATGACAGCAGCAAATTCCGCATCACGGAATCTGTCTTCCGCTTCGGCGCCGATGTGCGTGCGGGCGACGATGCGCGTGAAGCGCAGCTTCGCATGATCCGCGACGGTGAAGCGATGCCGGTGGAAAACCATTTGCAGCTCGATGATGAGCATGAAGAGAATCTGCCGGATAGCGGGGAGGAAGAGTAATGATTGAACGCGGTAAGTTTCGCTCACTAACGCTGATTAACTGGAACGGCTTCTTTGCCCGGACGTTCGATCTGGATGAGCTGGTTACGACGCTCTCCGGTGGTAACGGTGCGGGTAAATCCACCACCATGGCGGCGTTTGTTACGGCACTGATCCCCGATCTGACGCTGCTCCATTTCCGTAACACCACCGAAGCGGGGGCGACCAGCGGATCTCGCGATAAAGGCCTGCACGGTAAGCTCAAAGCAGGCGTCTGTTATTCGGTTCTGGACGTGATTAACTCCCGACATCAGCGTGTGGTGGTGGGGGTACGTCTGCAGCAGGTCGCAGGCCGTGACCGTAAAGTGGACATTAAACCGTTTGCCATCCAGGGGCTGCCAATCTCCATGCAGCCCACAGCGCTGCTGACGGAAACCCTGAATGAGCGCCAGGCGCGCGTGCTGACGCTGCAGGAGCTGAAAGATAAGCTCGAAACCATCGAAGGCGTGCAGTTCAAGCAGTTCAACTCCATTACGGATTACCACTCCCTGATGTTCGATCTGGGCGTTGTGGCGCGTCGTCTGCGCAGCGCGTCTGACCGTAGCAAATACTACCGTTTGATCGAAGCATCGCTGTACGGTGGTATCTCCAGCGCCATTACCCGCTCCCTGCGCGACTACCTGTTGCCGGAAAACAGCGGCGTGCGTAAGGCCTTCCAGGATATGGAAGCCGCGCTGCGTGAAAACCGCATGACGCTCGAAGCCATTCGCGTGACGCAGTCTGACCGTGACCTGTTTAAGCACCTGATTAGCGAGGCCACCAACTACGTGGCGGCGGACTATATGCGTCACGCCAATGAACGTCGTGTCCATCTCGATCAGGCGTTAGAGTACCGCCACCAGCTGTTTACCTCCCGTAAACAGCTGGTGGCTGAGCAGTATAAGCACGTCGAAATGGCGCGTGAACTGGGCGAGCACAACGGTGCCGAAGGCGATCTGGAAGCCGATTACCAGGCTGCCAGCGATCACCTGAACCTGGTGCAGACCGCCCTGCGTCAGCAGGAGAAGATCGAGCGCTACGAAGCGGATCTCGATGAGCTGCAAATTCGTCTCGAAGAGCAAAATGAAGTGGTGGCGGAAGCTGCCGACATGCAGGAAGAGAACGAAGCACGTGCCGAGGCCGCCGAGCTGGAAGTGGATGAGCTGAAAAATCAGCTGGCCGATTACCAGCAGGCGCTGGACGTGCAGCAGACGCGTGCAATTCAGTATACCCAGGCACTTCAGGCGTTACAGCGTGCAAAAGAGCTGTGTCATCTGCCTGACCTCACCCCGGAAAGCGCTGACCAGTGGCTGGATACCTTCCAGGCCAAAGAGCAGGAAGCGACCGAGAAACTGCTCTCGCTTGAACAGAAGATGAGCGTCGCGCAAACGGCGCACAGTCAGTTTGAGCAAGCGTACCAGCTGGTTGTGGCAATTAACGGACCGCTTGCGCGTAACGAAGCGTGGGAAGTTGCCCGTGAACTGCTGCGCGACGGTGTGAACCAGCGCCATCTGGCCGAGCAGGTTCAGCCGCTGCGTATGCGCCTGAACGAACTGGAACAGCGTCTTCGCGAACAGCAGGAAGCCGAGCGTATGCTGGCGGAGTTCTGTAAGCGCCAGGGCAAAAATTACGATTTCGACGATCTTGAAGCTCTGCATCAGGAGCTCGAAGCGCGTATTGCTGCGCTTTCCGATTCCGTATCCAACGCCAGTGAACAGCGCATGACGCTGCGCCAGGAGATGGAGCAGCTGCAGTCCCGTTCTAAGGTGCTGCTGCAGCGTGCACCAGTCTGGCTGGCTGCCCAAAGCAGCCTGAACCAGCTCAGTGAACAGTGCGGCGAACAGTTTGAGTCCAGCCAGGACGTGACCGAATATCTGCAACAGCTGCTGGAGCGCGAGCGCGAGGCGATTGTTGAGCGCGATGAAGTCGGCGCCCGTAAACGCGAGATCGATGAAGAGATTGAGCGCTTAAGCCAGCCTGGTGGTTCGGAAGATTCACGTCTGAACGCCCTGGCTGAACGTTTTGGCGGCGTGCTGTTGTCCGAAATCTATGACGATGTCGGTCTGGACGATGCGCCGTACTTCTCAGCCCTGTATGGCCCATCACGTAATGCGATTGTGGTCCCGGATCTGTCGCTGATTGCTGACCAGCTGGCAGGACTGGAAGATTGCCCGGAAGACCTCTATTTAATCGAAGGGGACCCGCAGTCGTTCGATGACAGCGTATTCAGCGTCGATGAGCTGGAAAAAGCGGTTGTCGTCAAAATCGCCGATCGTCAGTGGCGTTATTCTCGCTTCCCTGAGCTTCCGCTGTTTGGTCGCGCAGCGCGTGAAAACCGGATTGAAAGTCTGCACGCCGAGCGTGAGACGCTGTCTGAACGTTTTGCGACCCTGTCGTTTGACGTGCAGAAAACTCAGCGTCTTCATCAGGCGTTCAGCCGCTTTATCGGCAGCCATCTGGGCGTGGCGTTTGAAGCTGACCCGGAAGCCGAAATTCGCAAGCTCAACACCCGTCGCGGCGAGCTTGAGCGTGCGATCTCAAACCATGAAAATGACAACCAGCAAAGTCGCGTTCAGTTCGAACAGGCGAAAGAGGGCGTTGCGGCCCTTAACCGCATCCTGCCTCGCCTGAATCTGCTGGCAGATGACACGCTGGCTGACCGCGTGGATGAGATTCAGGAACGTCTGGATGAAGCTCAGGAAGCGGCACGTTTTGTTCAGCAGTACGGTAATCAGCTGGCGAAGCTCGAACCAATGGTCTCCGTGTTGCAGAGCGATCCGGAGCAGTTCGAGCAGTTAAAAGAAGATTACGCCTGGTCGCAGCAGGTGCAGCGCGAAGCGCGCCAGCAGGCGTTTGCCCTGACGGAAGTGGTGCAGCGCCGGGCCCACTTCGGCTACTCCGATTCCGCGGAGATGCTGAGCGGTAACAGCGATCTCAATGAGAAGCTGCGTCAGCGCCTTGAACAGGCTGAAGCGGAACGTACTCGCGCCCGTGATGCGATGCGTAGCCACTCGGCACAGCTGAACCAGTACAATCAGGTCCTGGCCTCGCTGAAAAGCTCCTTCGACACCAAGAAAGAGCTGTTAAACGATCTTCAGAAAGAGTTACAGGACATTGGCGTCCGTGCTGACAGCGGAGCAGAAGAGCGGGCGCGTATCCGTCGTGATGAACTGCATGCGCAGCTCAGTAATAACCGCGCACGTCGTAATCAGCTGGAAAAAGCGCTGACCTTCTGTGAAGCGGAAATGGATAACCTGACTCGTCGCCTGCGCAAGCTGGAGCGTGATTATCACGAAATGCGTGAGCAGGTCGTGACCGCGAAGGCGGGCTGGTGCGCCGTCATGCGGATGGTGAAAGACAATAACGTTGAACGCCGTCTGCATCGTCGCGAGCTGGCCTATCTCTCTGCGGATGAACTGCGCTCTATGTCGGATAAGGCGCTGGGTGCCTTGCGTCTGGCGGTGGCGGATAACGAACACCTGCGCGATGTGCTGCGTATGTCCGAAGATCCGAAACGCCCTGAGCGTAAGATCCAGTTCTTCGTGGCCGTTTATCAGCACCTGCGTGAGCGTATTCGTCAGGACATCATTCGTACCGACGATCCGGTCGAAGCCATTGAGCAGATGGAAATCGAACTGGGCCGCCTGACGGAAGAGCTGACCTCCCGCGAGCAGAAACTGGCTATCAGTTCCCGCAGCGTGGCGAATATCATCCGTAAAACCATCCAGCGCGAGCAGAACCGAATTCGCCAGCTGAACCAGGGCTTGCAGAGCGTATCGTTTGGTCAGGTAAACAGCGTGCGTCTGAACGTGAACGTGCGTGAAGCGCACTCGACGCTGCTGGAAGTGTTGTCTGAACAGCACGAACAGCATCAGGATCTGTTCAACAGCAACCGTCTGACCTTCTCCGAAGCGCTGGCGAAACTGTATCAGCGCCTTAATCCGCAGATTGACATGGGGCAACGCACGCCGCAAACCATTGGTGAAGAGCTCCTGGATTACCGTAACTACCTGGAAATGGAAGTGGAGGTTAACCGTGGTTCAGACGGCTGGCTCCGTGCGGAGTCCGGTGCACTCTCTACCGGTGAAGCTATCGGTACCGGGATGTCGATTCTGGTGATGGTGGTCCAGAGCTGGGAAGATGAAGCACGTCGTCTGCGCGGCAAAGATATCTCCCCATGTCGACTGCTGTTCCTGGATGAAGCGGCGCGTCTTGACGCCCGCTCAATTGCCACGCTGTTTGAACTCTGTGAGCGTCTTGATATGCAGCTCATTATCGCTGCGCCGGAGAACATCAGTCCTGAGAAAGGCACCACGTATAAACTGGTGCGTAAGGTATTCCAGAATACCGAACACGTTCACGTGGTCGGGTTACGCGGTTTTGCCCCACAGCCGCCAGAATCCTTACCGGAAACAACGGCAGACGCGTCCTGAGGCGTTTTCTAACCGTGAGCGGCGCACCAGCGCCGCTTTTTTTTTCGCTTAACTTGTGTTTAAGGCTGCGTTATCTTTAAACTTCTTTACATAAGGTAAGGCAACAGGTTTGCCGTCACCCTATAATAAAAGAAAGCCCCAACGTGATGGGCATGTCGTGAAAACAGGGGGCAAGGGATGTTGCTAAAGAAAAAATGTGGTCGTCAGCTGTCTGCGCTAAGTTTATGTCTGGCAGTGACGTTTGCTCCACTGTTAACCGCTCAGGCCGACGAGCCTGAAATTGTGCCGACTGACAGCACAGCAACGACTGGCACACAGCCAACGTCGCTGTCTCAACCGCTGGAGCAGTCTCCTGCGACGGCCATCATGGCCGGTATTAAACCGTTGCCAGAAGGCATCGACGCGGAATCGCTTCGCCAGCAGCTGTTGTCTGGGCTGCCAGCAGGCTACACGCCTGTCTATACCAGCCAGCTCACGCTGCTCTATGCGGCGCGTGACATGAAACCCATGTGGGAAAACCGCGATGCGGTGCGCGCCTTCCAGCAACAGCTGGCAGAAGTCGCCATTGCAGGGTTCCAGCCGCAGTTCACAAAATGGGTTGAGCTCTTAACCGATCCTGCTGTCACCGGGCAGGCGCGGGACGTGGTGCTTTCCGATGCCATGATGGGGTATCTCCAGTTTGTGGCCGGTATTCCGGTCAATGGTAACCGTTGGTTGTACAGCGATAAGCCTTACAAGCTGGCGACTCCGGCACTGTCGGTAATTAACCAGTGGCAACTGGCACTGGATAGTGGCGATCTGCCGCGCTTTATTGCGAGCCTCGCGCCGGCACATCCGCAATACGCGACCATGCATCAGTCGCTTCTGGAACTGGTCGGGGATTCACGTCCATGGCCGCAGATGCGTGGTACCGCGACGCTGCGTCCTGGACAGTGGAGCAGCGATGTGCCTGCCCTGCGTGAGATCCTCAAACGCTCCGGTATTCTGGATAGCGGGCCTAAAATTGCCCTGCCGGGTGACGATGCGCAAAGCGTCGTTGTCAGCCCGTCAGCCCCGGTGAAAGAGAAAAAAGCTGCCGTACTGAGTGATAAGCCCGCGGCCTACGATCGGGAGCTGGTTGCAGCGGTTAAGCAGTTTCAGGCTGCTCAGGGGCTGGGTGCTGATGGCGTGATTGGCCAGTCAACACGCGACTGGCTGAACGTCTCACCTGCGCAGCGGGCAGGGGTGCTGGCGCTCAATATCCAGCGTTTACGCTTGCTGCCAGGGACCCTCTCTACCGGCATCATGGTGAATATTCCGGCGTATTCGCTGGTCTATTACCAGAACGGCAGTGAAGTGCTGGCGTCACGCGTGATTGTGGGACGTCCCGATCGCAAAACGCCGATGATGAGCAGTGCACTGAACAACGTGGTGGTTAACCCGCCGTGGAACGTACCGCCGACGCTGGCACGTAAAGACATTCTGCCCAAGGTCTGGAACGATCCGGGTTACCTGGAACGCCATGGCTATACGGTGATGCGCGGCTGGAACAGCAAAGAGGCGATAGACCCCTATATGGTCGACTGGTCAACCATTACCGCGTCTAATCTGCCATTCCGGTTCCAGCAGGCACCCGGTGCGCATAACTCGCTCGGACGCTACAAGTTCAATATGCCGAGTTCAGATGCTATCTATCTGCACGATACGCCGAACCACAATCTGTTCCAGAAAGACACCCGCGCGCTGAGTTCAGGCTGTGTGCGTGTCAATAAAGCCTCGGAGCTGGCTAATATGCTGTTGCAGGATGCAGGCTGGAACGATACGCGCATCTCTGACGCCCTGAAGCAGGGGGATACGCGTTACGTTAATATTCGTCATAATATTCCGGTCAATCTTTATTATCTGACGGCGTTTGTGGGTGAGGACGGGCGGACGCAGTATCGTACAGATATTTACAATTATGATCTCACGGCGCGATCCGGCGCACAAATTTTGCCAAAAGCTGAACAATTAATCAGGTAAATGAAGCAGTTCGGGAAAATAGGTTGTCGTAAGTAATGGTGAATAAGGGGCTATATGGCTGGAGGCCGCGTATTTACTGGGGTTGGGTGCCTTGACGTAGTCAGCTTTGCCAGTTAAGGTGCCCTTCGTGCGCTAAGCATATTTACGATAAACATTGACCTGTAGACCTGATTATCATGGACAAATTTGACGCTAATCGCCGCAAACTGCTGGCGTTAGGTGGTGTTGCGCTCGGCGCAGCGGCCATCTTGCCGACGCCAGCATTTGCCACCCTCTCGACACCTCGTCCGCGAGTTTTAACGCTCAACAATCTCCACACCGGTGAGTCGTTAAAAGCGGAGTTCTTCGATGGCAGAGGCTATATTCAGGATGAATTAGCAAGACTTAACCATTTTTTCCGTGATTTCCGCGCGAATAAAATAAAAGCCATCGACCCAGGACTGTTTGATCAGTTATTCCGCCTTCAGGGCCTGCTGGGTACCAGCAAGCCAGTGCAGCTTATTTCTGGTTATCGCTCTGTTGATACCAATAATGAACTGCGCGCCCACAGCCGTGGGGTAGCGAAAAAAAGCTATCACACGAAGGGACAGGCAATGGATTTCCATATTGAAGGCGTTTCGTTAGCCAATATTCGCAAAGCTGCGTTATCTATGCGCGCAGGTGGTGTAGGATATTACCCAAGTAGCAACTTTGTGCATATTGATACCGGTCCGGTCCGGCACTGGTAATAACGAAACACAGGAGCAGTATGAACTATCGTATTATTCCGGTTACTGCATTCTCCCAGAATTGTTCATTAATCTGGTGTGAGCAAACCAAACTGGCCGCGCTTGTCGATCCCGGCGGTGACGCTGAGAAAATCAAGCAGGAAGTCGCTGATAGCGGTGTCACGCTGATGCAGATTTTACTGACGCATGGTCATCTTGATCATGTTGGTGCGGCGGCGGAGCTGGCACAGCACTTCGGTGTGCCTGTGATCGGTCCGGAAAAAGAAGATGAGTTCTGGCTGCAGGGTTTACCAGCCCAGAGCCGCATGTTTGGCCTTGATGAGTGTCTGCCCCTGACGCCCGATCGCTGGCTAAATGAAGGAGAGCGCGTTAACGTAGGGAATGTGACTTTACAGGTGTTGCATTGTCCTGGGCATACGCCAGGCCATATTGTCTTCTTTGATGACCAGTCCCGTCTGCTGATTTCCGGCGATGTGATTTTCAAAGGTGGCGTAGGACGCAGCGATTTTCCACGTGGCGACCACGGACAGCTGATTCAGTCGATTAAACAGAAGTTGTTGCCGCTGGGCGATGATGTGACGTTTATCCCTGGACACGGTCCGATGTCGACGCTGGGTTATGAACGACTCCATAACCCGTTCCTTCAGGACGAAATGCCTGTCTAGTAACCAGAATAAAAAAAAGCCTGCATTACGCAGGCTTTTTTTATGGGTGCAATTTACAGCACGGCGACGATGGCTTCGCACAGCGGCGCCATATTGTCTGGGGTCATGCCTGCAACGTTGACGCGGCCAGACGCCACGGCGTAGACGCCAAACTCTTCACGCAGACGCAGAACCTGTTCTTTGGTCAGGCCGCTGAAAGAGAACATACCGTTCTGCTTAATAATAAAGCTGAAGTCACGGTCAGCGCCTTTCTCCGCAAGGGTGTTCACAAACAGCAGACGCATGCGCTGAATACGCTGACGCATATCGTTCAGCTCTTGTTCCCAGATAGCACGCAGTGCATCGTTGCTCAGGATAGTCGCAACGACAGAGGCACCGTGTGCAGGCGGGTTAGAGTAGTTAGCGCGGATCACGGATTTCATCTGGCTGAATGCACGATCAACGGTTTCAGTATTCGCCGCAACCAGCGTACAAGCACCGACACGCTCATTGTACAGACCGAAGTTCTTGGAGTAAGAGCTTGCCACGATCAGTTCCTGATGCACGGCAGCAAAAGCGCGCAGACCTTCCGCATCTTCTTCCAGACCACGGGCGAAGCCCTGGTATGCAAAGTCAAACAGCGGCAGCCAGCCTTTTTCTACGGAGAGCTTCGCCAGCTGTTCCCACTGTTCCAGCGTTGGATCAATACCGGTTGGGTTGTGGCAGCAGCCGTGGAACAGCACCACATCACCCGCCTGAGCCTCATTCAGGCTGGCCAGCAGACCGTCGAAGTCCAGAGAGTGGTTAGCTGCGTCGTAGTAAGCATATTCGCGGACTTCCAGGCCTGCAGAGTTGAATACGCTCTTGTGGTTTGGCCAGCTTGGGTTGCTCACCCAGACACGCTTAACAGAGGTGTTTTTCGCAAGGAAATCCGCCGCGACGCGCAGCGCGCCGGTACCGCCAGGGGTCTGTGCTGTACGCGCACGCTTGTCGCTCACAATTGCACTGCCTTTGCCGAACAGCAGTTCCTGAGTGCAACGACCAAATTCAGGGATACCATCAATACCGAGGTAATTTTTGGTGGTTTCATTTTCCAGCAGATACTGCTCAGCTTTTTTAACGCTGGTCAGCACCGGGGTTTTGCCGGTTTCATCTTTATATACACCAATACCCAGGTTGATTTTACCAGGGCGGTCGTCGGCACGAAACAGATCGGCCAGGCCCAGAATAGGGTCGGCAGGAGCGGCGGTAATGTTCTCAAACATGACGAAGTTCCATTGTGATTACAGAAGTGAAATCCGCTATCAGGTTAACGGTAGATTTACAAAATGCCAACCGTTTGCGACAAAAAGCGTGCGGCTTTTCAAAAGTCGCCATTTTTTGCTATCAGACATAAAAAAAACAGGGCCGAAGCCCTGTTCATTAAGCATATAACAACGTGGTGTACTGATTAGAACTGGTAGGTTACAGCCATTGCAACCTGGTCGTCTTTACCGTTCACGATACCCACGCTACGAGAGTAGTCGGTGTCGTCGATCAGGTTCAGCTGGTAATCAACATAGATGTTGAAGTTTTTGTTGAAGTAGTAAGTTGCACCCAGTTCAACGAATTTCTGCAGGTCAGCATCGCCGCCAGCGAAGGTGCCACGTTGTGCAAGGTTTTTACCTTTAGACTGCACGTAGGACACGGATGGGCGCAGACCGAAGTCGAACTGGTACTGAGCGATAACTTCGAAGTTCTGCGTTTTGTTTGCGAAAGAACCGTCGTCTTCACGGGTCATGTTACGCGTTTCAGCATAGGTGGTTGCCAGGTAGATGTTGTTCGCATCGTATTTAGCACCAACAGCCCATGCTTCCGCTTTCTCGCCTTTGCCGTCTGCGGATTGCGCGTCAGTACGGTCAGAGTTGCTGTATGCGCCGATCAGGCCGAAACCTTCACCGAACTCATAACCTACAGAGGTACCGAAACCGTCACCGTTAGCGGTTCTCACGTCAGTACGCTCGTTTTTGCCCTGATACTGCAGGCCCAGGCTCAGACCATCAACCAGACCGAAGAAGTCTGAGTTGCGGTAAGTCAGGAGACCAGAGTTACGACCAGTCATGAAGTTGTCAGAGTAGTTTGCCCAGGTCATACCTGAGAAAGATGGTGCCATATCGGTGTAGGATTCTACGTCGTATACGATACCGTAGTTACGGCCGTAGTCGATGGAACCTGCATCACCCGCTTTCAGACCGGCGAATGCCAGACGGGTACGCTGAGTCTGGTTGCTTTCTGCCTGGCTTGCCAGAGCACGGTATTCCCACTGACCGAAACCAGTCAGTTGGTCGTTAATTTGAGTCTCGCCTTTGAAACCGATCTGAGCATAGGTAGCGTCGTTGCTGTCAGTGTTGTCACCAGAGGTAACGAAGTCGTGCTCACCAACCACTTTCCCGTACAGATCCAGTTTGTTGCCGCTTTTGTTATAGATTTCTGCAGCGTTAGCTGCACCGGCTACCAGCAGGGCAGGGATTACCACTGCCAGAATATTGCGCTTCATCATTATTTATTACCCTCATTGGTTTTTTTATGACACTCGCCACTGCCGTCAATAAATTCTGTCAATAAATATTTCCGGAACTATTGATGAGAGTTAGGTGTCTTTATGTATCTGACAGGCATCTTTCCATTCATAGAACCGTTTCGCTAGCCTGAAAGTGCTACAATTCTCAAGATTAAGTTACAAAAAGAAATCATGTGTAACCAAATGTGTATTTTTCGGAACTTTGTGAACCACCTCAAATTTCAGCGTCCACTGGCGAATTAAACGGCAGATTCTTTGATATCTATATGAAAAGCTTATAATTAATTTAGATAAAGGCAATTCGTATAAACAGAAGTCAAACGGCTCATTTTTTCTTATGACCCAAAAGAGACTTCTGGATGGCTGTAAATCTGGTTGAAATTTGTGCTATTGATTCAGATTGCAATAAGCGCAATAAGAATAGGGTTTATTTTTTGTGCGCAGATGTTTCGTGGAAACAAAACGTAACAGGTAGTGGTTGTAACGGGGTTGTGGTTTAAAAATGCTGACTTTGCGCTGACGAAAACTGACAATGCAGAATAAAATAATGGCCAGCAATTGCTGGCCATTTGTTATTCAGTCGATTAGAAACTGGCGTTACGCGGTGTGCGTGGGAATGGAATAACGTCACGGACGTTCTGAACACCGGTGACATAGGCGATGAGACGCTCAAAGCCCAGACCAAAACCGGCATGCGGGACGGTACCGTAACGGCGTAAATCGCGATACCAGCTGTAATCCGCAGGATTAAGGCCCATCTCTTCCATGCGTGCGTCCAGAACGTCAAGACGCTCTTCACGCTGAGAACCACCGATGATTTCACCAATGCCCGGTGCCAGGACGTCCATCGCCGCAACGGTTTTACCGTCTTCGTTAAGGCGCATATAGAAGGCCTTAATGTCTTTCGGGTAGTTTTTCACCACAACCGGTGCTTTGAAGTGCTTCTCGGCCAGGTAACGCTCGTGCTCAGACGCCAGGTCAACGCCCCAGTAAACCGGGTTCTCAAACTTCTCACCGCATTTCTCGAGGATGGCCACCGCGTCGGTGTAGTCCACCTGCGCGAAATCTGCCGAGACGAAACGCTCCAGACGTGCGACTGCATCGCTGTCGACACGCTCTGCGAAGAATTTCATGTCGTCAGGACGCTCTTCCAGCACCGCTTTGAAGACATATTTCAGCATCGCTTCTGCCAGACCCGCGACATCATCCAGATCTGCGAACGCCACTTCAGGCTCCAGCATCCAGAATTCCGCCAGGTGACGGCTGGTGTTGGAGTTTTCTGCACGGAAGGTTGGACCAAAGGTGTAGATTTTGGACAGCGCGCAGGCGTAAGTTTCCCCGTTGAGCTGGCCAGAAACCGTCAGGAAGGCCTCTTTACCGAAGAAGTCTTTGTCATAGTCCACTTTACCTTCTGGTGTACGCGGCAGGTTTTCCATGTCCAGCGTAGAGACGCGGAACATTTCACCCGCGCCTTCCGTATCGGACGCGGTGATCAGTGGGGTAGACACCCAGAAATAACCCTGCTCGTCGAAGAAACGATGTAGCGCCTGCGCCAGCGTATGACGCACACGGGCAACCGCACCAATCAGGTTGGTGCGTGGACGCAGGTGCGCCACTTCACGCAGGTATTCGATGCTGTGACGTTTTGCCGCCATTGGGTAGGTGTCTGGATCTTCAACCCAGCCAGTGACTTCAATGGCTGAGGCCTGAATTTCGAAACTCTGACCCTGACCAGGTGATGCCACAACAACACCGGTTACGATAACGGAACAACCCGTTGTCAGGCGCAGAACGTCATCATTGTAATTGGGCAGAGAATTATTAATGACGGCCTGTACAGGATCAAAGCAGGAACCGTCATAGACGGCAAGGAAGGAGATGCCAGCTTTAGAATCTCGGCGAGTACGCACCCATCCGCGCACGGTGACTTCTTGGTCAACGGCGACACGGCCCTGGAGTACGTCGGCTACAGGCACAACGCTCATAATATTCTCTCTGTTAATAGTCGGAAAAAATAAACACTTGTCCACCCTTACTGGGGGGATATCTATGTTACCTGGCATCCGCCATCAGACAAGCAGATTTCGCAGTCAAAAGAGAAGAATTAAGAAATAAATTGAGGAGAGGGGAGCCTGAAAGGCTCCCGAAAGCAGTTAACTGGCTTTTTTGATCTGCGGCAGATCGAATGCTTTGCGTAATGCGCGCACAAAGGCTTTGTCATGGCAGATGGTTTTACCGGGGCTATCGGAGAGCTTCGCTACCGGCTTACCGTTACATTCCACCAGTTTTATCACGATGTTCAGAGGTTTTACCTGAGGGATGTCGCAGGTCAGACGGGTGCCAATCCCAAAGCTCAGGTTAATTCTGGAGGTGAAATGACGATAGAGATCGACCGCTTTTGCCAGATCGAGGTTATCGGAGAAGACCAGCACCTTGCTCATCGGGTCAATGCCCAGTTTTTCGTAATGGGCAATGGCCTTTTCACCCCATTCAACCGGATCCCCGGAATCATGGCGTAATCCCTGATAACGTTCGGCAAATTCAGGGCCAAAATCACGCAGGAACGCGTCCATCGTAATACAGTCGGTAAGCGCGATGCCCAGTTGATTGGGATATTCTTCCAGCCACGCGGCCAGTGCGGCACGCTGGCTGTTTGCCAGGTCCGGGCTTATCTGCTGATGCGCCTGGAACCACTCATGCGCCTGGGTGCCCATTGGGGTCAGATCCAGACGACGTGCCAGATCGTAGTTGCTGGTGCCCACGAACCACGGCTCCTGCTGCAGACGCTTCACAATAGCCTGCTGCACTTCGCGAGAGAAACGGCGACGCGTGCCAAAATCCATCAGGCGGAAGCGGGACATATCCAGCCCTTCGGTCAGCGTTGAGAATGCGGCCAGTTTATTTTCCAGCGACGCGACCGCCTGCTCAACGCCGGTTTCCGGCGAACGGTAGCGGTGGGCCAGTTCACTGATCACCGCGAGAAGCGGAACTTCCCACATGATCACTTCACGCCACGGGCCTTCAAGACGAATATCCAGCTTGCCGTTATCATTGACCACGGTCACCTGCTCCGGCTTATAGCGGAAATCGCGCAGCCAGTTCAGGTAGTCAGCTTTAAAGAAGGGCAGGCCAGAGAGCCACTGATATTCGTCGTCCTGCAGCGTCAGATGCTGCATAGCATCGACCTGTTCACGAATGGAGTCTGCGTAGATACCGAGCAAGTCGTCACCACGGCAGCGGAATTCCGCCGCGACATGGACGTCATAGTAATGGTGGAAAACGGCTTGCTGCATATGCAGTTTATACGCGTCGGTATCCAGCAATGTATGCAGAACAGGAGAAGCGAATTGAGTCATAGGTGCGCAGTAGCATCCTCTCACAGGAGCGTTTAGTACAATAAACAACTCCGGAGTATACCTTGTTTAGTGATTTATTGAACCCCGATCACAACATAAGCGCTCTTTATGGTCGAGGGCATTTTGTGCCCCGTGTTATACAAATGTAGCGAAAAAGGTGTTTGTACCTGAAAAGATGAACATTCTGCATAGCGCGTTTTACACAACAGGAATAGACTGGATTCGTTATTCGACAAACGATGCATAAGGTTTTCTATGACACAACAGCCACAAGCCAAATACCGCCACGACTACCGTGCGCCGGATTACCTGATTAGCGATATCGATCTGACTTTTGACCTGGATGCCACTAAAACCGTTGTCACGGCGGTAAGCCAGCTCACGCGCCAGAGCGCGACGGCTGTGCCGCTGCGTCTGGATGGTGAAGACCTGACGCTGGTCTCCGTGCAGATCAATGATCAAGCATGGTCTGACTATAAAATAGAAGGCAACCAGCTGGTTATCGACAACCTGCCGGAACGCTTTACGCTGCGCATCGTGAATGAAATCAGCCCAGCTGCCAACACGGCGCTGGAAGGGCTTTACCAGTCTGGCGTGGCCCTGTGCACCCAGTGTGAGGCCGAAGGTTTCCGCCACATTACCTGGTATCTTGACCGCCCGGACGTGCTGGCACGCTTTACAACGAAAATCATCGCCGATAAAACCCTCTATCCGTTCCTGCTTTCCAACGGCAACCGCGTAGGTGAAGGCGAGCTGGAAAACGGTCGCCACTGGGTACAGTGGCAGGATCCGTTCCCGAAACCGTGCTACCTGTTTGCGCTGGTGGCGGGTGATTTCGACGTGCTGCGTGATACGTTCAAAACCCGTTCAGGCCGCGACGTCGCGCTGGAGTTGTTCGTCGACCGCGGCAATCTGGACCGCGCGCCATGGGCGATGACCTCGCTTATCAACTCCATGAAGTGGGATGAAGAGCGCTTTGGCCTCGAGTATGACCTCGACATCTATATGATCGTTGCTGTCGACTTCTTCAACATGGGCGCGATGGAGAATAAAGGTCTTAACGTCTTTAACTCCAAATACGTGCTGGCGCGAACCGATACCGCGACCGATAAAGATTACCTGGATATTGAACGCGTCATCGGACACGAGTATTTCCATAACTGGACCGGAAACCGCGTCACCTGCCGTGACTGGTTCCAGCTGAGCCTGAAAGAGGGCCTGACCGTCTTCCGTGACCAGGAGTTCAGTTCCGATCTGGGTTCCCGTGCGGTGAACCGCATTAACAACGTGCGCACCATGCGTGGCCTGCAGTTTGCGGAAGATGCCAGCCCAATGGCACACCCTATCCGTCCCGATAAAGTCATCGAGATGAATAACTTCTACACCCTGACGGTGTACGAAAAAGGGGCGGAAATTATCCGCATGATCCATACCCTGCTGGGTGAAGAGAACTTCCAGAAAGGGATGCAGCTCTACTTCGAGCGTCATGACGGCAGCGCAGCCACCTGCGACGATTTTGTGCAGGCGATGGAGGATGCGTCTAATGTCGATCTTTCCCATTTCCGCCGCTGGTACAGCCAGGCCGGGACGCCGATTGTCACCGTCAAAGACGACTACAACCCGGAAACCGAGCAGTACACCCTGACCATCAGCCAGCGCACACCGCCAACGGCAGAGCAGGAAGAAAAACACCCGCTGCACATTCCGTTCAGTATTGAACTGTATGACAACGAGGGTAACGTGATCCCGCTGCAGAAGGGCGGCCATCCGGTCCACCACGTCCTGAACGTGACCCAGGCGGAACAGACCTTTATCTTTGATAACGTCTATTTCCAGCCGGTTCCCGCGCTGCTGTGTGAATTCTCTGCGCCCGTGAAACTGGAATATAAGTGGAGCGACCAGCAACTGACGTTCCTGATGCGCCATGCACGCAATGACTTCTCACGCTGGGATGCGGCGCAAAGCCTGCTGGCGACCTACATCAAGCTGAACGTTAATCGTCATCAGCAGGGCCAGCCGCTGTCGCTGCCGGTTCACGTTGCGGACGCATTCCGTGCAGTCCTGCTGGATGAGAAGATTGACCCGGCGCTGGCGGCTGAAATTCTGACGTTGCCATCCGCAGGCGAAATCGCCGAACTGTTCGACATCATCGATCCGATTGCCATTGTGGCGGTGCGTGAAGCGCTGACCCGTACGCTGGCGAACGAGCTTGCAGACGAATTCCTCGCAATCTACAACGCTAATAAGCTTGACGCTTATCGTGTGGAACATGCTGACATCGGTAAACGTTCCCTGCGTAACACCTGCCTGCGTTATCTGGCCTTCGGTGAGCGCGAGCTGGCAAACACGCTGGTGAGCAAGCAGTATCACGAAGCAGACAACATGACCGACGCGCTGGCAGCCCTGGCTGCAAGTGTTGCCGCCGAACTGCCATGCCGTGATGCGCTGATGCAGGAGTACGATGACAAGTGGCATCAGGATGGTCTGGTCATGGACAAGTGGTTCATCCTGCAGGCCACCAGCCCGGCGGCCGATGCCCTCAGCAATGTACGCAGTCTGCTGAAGCATCGCTCCTTCACCATGAGCAACCCAAACCGCGTGCGTTCCCTGATTGGCGCGTTTGCCAGCAGCAACCCGGCGGCGTTCCATGCGGAAGATGGCAGCGGTTATCAGTTTATGGTGGAAATGTTGACCGAGCTGAACAGCCGTAACCCACAGGTGGCGTCACGCCTGATTGAGCCGCTGATCCGTCTGAAACGCTATGATGCACAGCGCCAGGCGAAAATGCGTGCTGCGCTTGAGCAGCTGAAAGGGCTGGAAAACCTGTCTGGCGATCTGTACGAGAAGATCGCTAAGGCACTGGCCTGATCGAAAGACCCATCCTCCCTCTCCCGGTGGGAGAGGGAGGATGTCAGCCGTGAGCCGTCATTAACGCTCGCTCGCTGACCCCGCGCTTCATCACCCGATTCAGCACTTCCGCCTCCAGCTCTGCCAGTCTTGCCGACCCTACGCGGCGCGGACGCGCAATATCGACCGTGACATCAAGACCGATTTTCCCTTCTTCTATTAGCAGCACGCGGTCTGCCATCGCGACGGCTTCGCTCACGTCGTGCGTCACCAGAAGTACCGTAAAGCCATGCTTTTGCCAGAGCGCGGCAATCAGGTCCTGCATTTCGATTCGCGTCAGGGCGTCGAGCGCGCCGAGTGGCTCATCCAACAGCAGCAAGCCCGGACGATGTATCAGCGCTCGCGCCAGCGCCACGCGTTGCTTCTGCCCGCCGGAGAGCGCAGCAGGCCATTCATCCGCACGGTTTTCCAGCCCTACGGCGGCCAACGCCTGGCGGGCTTCATCCCGCCAGTTGCCGTTGAGGCCCAGTCCGACATTATCAATCACCGTTTTCCAGGGCAGCAGGCGCGCGTCCTGAAACATCATGCGGGTATCATCCTGAATAGTGGCCAGCGGTGTCGCGCCTGCCAGAATTTCGCCGCCGTTGGGGGATTCTAGCCCGGCTAAAAGGCGTAACAGCGTACTCTTGCCGCCGCCACTGCGGCCCACAATGGCGACAAATTGTCCGGCAGGAATATGCAGATCCAGCGCGTTGAGAATCGTGTTTTCGCCATAGCGCTTCGTGACACCGTTAAGGAGCAGCGGTGTACCCTGAGTCAGTCGGGCAGTATTCATGCTTTAGCCTCCTGTGAAATATAGGCTGGATTCCAGCGCAGCCAGCTGCGTTCCAGCCACTGGGCGCTGACGTCGGCAAGTTTGCCGAGCAGGGCATAGAGGATAATGGCCACCACCACCACGTCCGTTTGCAGGAATTCGCGGGCGTTCATCGCCAGATAGCCAATCCCTGAGTTTGCAGAGATGGTCTCTGCCACAATCAGCGTCAGCCACATCAGGCCGAGCGCAAAGCGCACGCCGACCATTATGGAGGGCAGGGCGCCCGGCAGGATCACATGCATAAAGAGGGCAAAACCGGACAGGCCGTAACTGCGTGCCATTTCGACCAGTCCGCGATCGATGTTGCGGATCCCATGCCAGGTATTAATGTAAATCGGGAACAGCGTACCCAGCGCGACGAGAAAAATTTTGGCGCTCTCATCAATACCAAACCATAAAATGACCAGCGGAATCAGCGCCAGATGCGGCACGTTACGCAGCATCTGAATGGAGGTATCGAGCAGCCGCTCGCCCCAGCGAGAAAGCCCGCTGATCAGACCCAGTACCAGGCCGATGCTTCCGCCAATCGAAAAACCAATTACCGCACGCCATGAGCTGATGGCCAAATGCTGCCAGAGTTCGCCGCTGACGCTCAGCGACCAGAATGCCTCTATTACGCCCTCCGGAGAGGGCAGGATACGGCTCGACAGCCAGCCGGCAGAGGACGCGAGTTGCCAGACAAGCACAATGCCAACGGGTAAAAACCATGGGGCGGCACGTAGCAACCATTTTTGTGAGGGGGCAGTCATGGCAACTCCTTAACTTTGTGCGGCTCTTCGCGGGATAAACTCGTTAGCCACGGCTTCGCCCTGAAGCTGGAGCTGGCGGGGCTGCGGTACGTCCGGGATGGCGACATCCAGATGCGGGAATAACAGCTCGCCCACTTTGTAGGCCTCTTCCAGGTGCGGATAACCGGAGAGGATAAAACTGTCGATACCCAGGTCCGCGTATTCATTGATCCGCGCAGCCACCGTTGGACCGTCGCCGACCAGCGCGGTACCCGCACCGCCGCGCACCAGGCCGACGCCCGCCCACAGGTTCGGGCTGATCTCCAGATTCTCGCGCTTACCGTTGTGCAATGACGCCATTCTGTGCTGGCCGACGGAGTCGGTTTTCGCAAACGCCGCCTGAGCTTTAGCGATAGTCTCATCATCCAGATGCGCGATCAGCCGGTCGGCCGCCTGCCAGGCTTCTTCATTGGTTTCACGCACAATCACATGCAGGCGAATACCAAAGCGCACCTTGCGACCATGCGCTGCCGCTTTAGCGCGCACCTGGGCAATTTTCTCTTTGACCAGCTCGGGCGGCTCACCCCAGGTGAGGTAGAGATCAACCTGTTCTGCCGCCAGATCCTGCGCCACATCTGATGAGCCGCCGAAGTAAAGAGGAGGGCGCGGCTGCTGCACCGGCGGGAAGTAGAGCCTGGCGTCGCGAACGTGAATATGTTTACCTTCGAAGGTGACGGTTTCCCCCTCCAGCAGACGTCGCCAGACGCGGGTGAACTCGGCGGACGCTTCATAGCGTTCGGTGTGATCGAGGAACACGCCGTCACCCGCCAGCTCCTGCGGATCGCTTCCGGTGACCAGGTTAAACAGGGCCCGGCCGTTAGAGAGCCTGTCGAGCGTTGCCGCCTGGCGCGCCGCGACGGTCGGGGAGACCACGCTCGGACGCAGTGCCACGAGGAACTTCAGGCGTTGGGTCACGGGGATCATCGATGCGGCTACCAGCCACGCATCCTCGCACGAGCGTCCTGTGGGGATCAGTACGCCGGTAAAACCGATTCGGTCGGCTGCCTGCGCAATCTGCTGCAGATAGCCGTGGTCAACCGGGCGTGAACCCTCTTCTGTGCCAAGATAGTGTCCATCACCGTGGGTGGGTAAAAACCAGAAAAGATTCAGACTCATGATTTGGTTCCTTCTTTGCCTGCGGGTTGCCAGATGCGTTCGCGAATATTCACCTGTTTTGGAACAAGGCGATTTTGATAGAAGAGATCTGCGGTTTGCTGCTGCAGAGCAGCGACGTGTGCGTCCACCGGGGTAATGGTGGTCTGTGGACGGTGATCGAGATAGCTCGCGATCACCGGCTCAGGTAAGCCCATGGTTTTCGCCAGCAGGGTAATGCTTTCCTGACGTTGGCTTTGCGTTAGCGCATCCGCCTGAGTAAAGGTGTTAAGAACATCCTGAATAAAAGCGCCATTCTTTTCCGCATACGGGCGCGCGGCGAGGTAGAACGAGCCGGTTTGTTTCAGCGTGGTGCCATCTTTTAATACCCGCACGCCACCCTGCAGTAAAGCTGCGGAGTAGTAGGGATCCCAGATAGCCCACGCGTCGACATTGCCCTGCTGGAAAGCGGCGCGAGCATCAGCCGGCGTCAAATAGACGGGTTGAATGTCGGTGAATTTAAGCCCCGCCTCCTGCAGGGCCCGCAGCAGCAGGTTATGCGAGCTGGAGCCTTTCTGGAATGCAACCTTGTGGCCTTTGAGATCGGCGACCGTCTTAATGGTGCTATTTTCAGGGACCAGAATGACCTCAGCCTTCGGCTTGGCCGGCTCAACGCCGACATAAACCAGGTCGGCCCCCGCCGCCTGCGCGAATATTGGCGGAATATCCCCGGTGCTGCCGAGGTCGATGCTTCCGACATTCAGGGCTTCCAGCATTTGCGGGCCAGCAGGGAACTCAATCCAGGAGAATGTGGTCTTCGGGAAGCGTTTTTCCAGAAGCTGATGGCTTTTAGCCAGCACCATACTGACGCTGCCTTTCTGATAGCCGATGCGTAAATGTTCAGGCGCCGTCTCTGCCGCGTGGGCCAGCGAGGTGAGCGCTAACAGCCCGGCCAGTCCGAGACGGGTTAATCTTTTAAACATGGGCGACTCCCTGTGACGGGTTAAACGCCGGGGCGTGGATATCTCTGCGGTGCAGGGCATGCCAGAAGGTTTCAAGGGCGCTGTCGAGGCGGGTTTGCAGATTCGGCGTGAAGCGAGGCTTGTGTTGATAATCGATAACCTGCGAGTCGTCGGCAAAGACGCCGTGGAGGATCTCCTGCGCTTTTAGCGCATTGAGTACCGGCTTGAGGGCATAATCCACCGCCAGTAAATGGGCCACCGTGCCGCCCGTTGCCAGTGGCAGAACCACTTTGCCGTCCAGCGCACGTTCAGGCAGCAGATCGAGCAGGGTTTTCAGGGCCCCGGAAAACGAAGCTTTATAGATAGGCGTCGCCACGATTAAGCCATCAGCCCCTTTAAGCTGTTCAGTCAGCGTTTGCAGCGCCGGACTGTCAAAACGGGCGTAGAGCAGATCCTCGGGGTCGAAGTTATGCAGATTCCAGTGGCATACTTCCACATCCAGAGCATTGAGCTTTTCACGGGCATATTCCAGCAGTGCGCTGGAGCGAGAGGGGAATCGTGGACTTCCGGCCAGGGTTATGACGCGCATGCATGCTCCTTATAACTAATTGTTTGCTTTTATCTAACATTCATAACAATTTTCAGGAGTGTGACACTGCCCGGTTATTCCACTAAATGATTTATCTGCAATTAAAATGCGAAAAAGCGCATAAGAACGGGGCTGCGAGGTAAACGATTGCGTCTAACGGTGTTTTTTTTGCCACAGGTCAATTCCTTTTCCGGGCCGGATCGCACATAATCCCCTCCCGGTTTGCACACCGGGAATCCAGGAGAGTTCATGTACTACCCCTTCGTTCGTAAAGCCCTTTTCCAGCTCGATCCTGAGCGCGCTCATGAATTTACATTCCAGCAGTTACGTCGTATTACCGGAACGCCGCTGGCCGCACTGGTGCGTCAAAACGTGCCGGAAAAACCTGTGCAATGCATGGGCCTGACCTTTAAAAATCCGCTGGGTCTCGCGGCGGGTCTGGATAAAAATGGTGAGTGCATTGATGCCCTGGGCGCGATGGGCTTTGGCTCCATCGAAATCGGTACCGTCACGCCGCGTCCGCAGCCAGGTAATGATAAGCCGCGTCTGTTCCGCCTGGTCGAAGCCGAAGGGCTGATCAACCGCATGGGCTTTAATAACCTCGGCGTTGATCACCTTGTTGAGAACGTAAAAAAAGCCCATTTTGATGGTGTATTGGGCATCAATATTGGCAAAAATAAAGACACGCCGGTAGAGCAGGGTAAAGATGACTATCTGATTTGTATGGAAAAAGTCTATGCCTACGCGGGGTATATTGCGGTGAATATTTCCTCACCAAATACCCCAGGTCTGCGCTCTTTACAATATGGCGAAGCACTGGACGATCTTCTGGGTGCCATTAAAAATAAACAAAATGAGCTTCAGGCGATCCACCATAAATATGTTCCGGTTGCGGTTAAGATCGCACCGGATCTTTCTGCTGAAGAATTGATCCAGGTTGCCGACAGTTTAGTTCGCCATAATATTGACGGGGTGATTGCGACCAATACCACACTCGATCGCTCGCTCGTTCAGGGAATGAAAAACTGTGACGAAGCGGGTGGGTTAAGTGGACGTCCGGTACAATTAAAAAGCACAGAAATTATTCGTGCCCTGTCAGCAGAATTAAAAGGACGACTGCCGATTATTGGCGTCGGTGGTATCGACTCCGTGATTGCGGCTCGCGAGAAGATGGCGGCGGGTGCCTCACTGGTGCAAATCTATTCCGGTTTTATTTTTAAAGGACCGCAACTGATTAAAGAAATCGTTACTCATATCTAATCTTTTCTCTTTATCAGACAACCAGGGCTTTATTTCCAGCCCTGGTTGTTTTATATTCCGTCATTGTTGCTTATTTAGTCATTATAGTCTTTTATTAATGGTGTTATAAACGAAGCGGCGAACAGGACATTTTTAGTACAGGAAGTTTGGGGACGGGAGAGAAACATGCGAATTAAACCTGACGATAACTGGCGCTGGTATTTTTGTGACGAGCATGACCGCATGATGCTCGATTTAGCCAATGGTATGTTGTTTCGTTCCCGTTTTGCTCGCCGAATGTTAACCCCGGACGCCTTCTCCCCGTCAGGCTTTTGTGTTGACGACGCTGCGCTTTATTTCTCCTTTGAAGAAAAATGCCGCGACCTGGTGCTTTCTAAAGAGCAGCGTGCCGAACTGGTATTAAACGCGTTAGTGGCTATTCGATTCCTGAAACCGCAAATGCCGAAAAGCTGGCATTTTTTACCGCACAGCATGAACTGGACCCCCGCCACCGGCGATGCGGCGAGTGTAAACCTGAGCGATACCGCTGAAGAGGTGAGCCTGCTGGTGGTTGAGCCTGGCGAAAATGCCGCACTCTGTCTGCTGGCCCAGCCCGGAGTGACCATTGCCGGGCGGACGATGCAACTGGGGGATGCCATTAAGGTAATGAATGACAGGCTGAAACCGCAGCAACGCGTAGACGCTTTCAGCCTCGAGCAGGCCGTTTAAGCTTCCAGCTGTACCGACGTTTTCGGAATACAGCTGCAGCACAGAATTGTACCATCATCGCCAATCGCGGATTTTTTCAGCGCGCTGACTTCCCCTTCGACCAGCTTGATTCGACAGCACCCACAGATGCCTGCCCGGCAGGAGTAAGGTACGCGGATCCCCGCTTGTTCCAGCTGTTCAAGTAAAACCTGCTGATTGTTGCCGCGGATAACGGTGCCCTGCCAGTGAATGTCTACGGGCGAGCTGGCTGGCGTCTCAACGTCGACGAACTCTTCTTCCTGACCTGCGCCATACACTCTTGCGGGCCCACGGGCAAGAATTTCGACTTCGTCACCCACGCGGATGACGCCGCTTGAGCGCGGAATGAGGTTCTGGCCGAAATCCACATCGCCATTGTCCTGCGCTGTGCGGAATGACTGCAGGGTTTTTAACGGCTCGCCGGAAGGGTGTTTCTGGCCTTTTTCGGGACTGACGGTGGTAAAAATACAGCGGCTGCAGGGCTTCACGACATCAAATACCACGCTGCCGATACGGATCACCTTCCAGGTATCCTCTTCCCAGGCGTCAGCGCCTGTAACAACCAGGTTGGGACGAAACTGCTCCATCTGGACGCTGGCTTTACAGCGACGCTGCAGGTCGCGCAGGGAGGCGTCGTTAGTCAGCAGGAAGGGGAAGCCGTCCGCGAATGAGAGCGGGACCGCCTCGTGGCGCTTAACGCGCCGCGTCAGCGCCGGGCCGACCCAGCGCAGCTGCACATCCCGGGAGAAGAAGCCGCTCAGCCAGCGGTTAATGTCATCCGGGGCGATGCGCGCGGTAAAATGATTGCCCCACACTTCCGTTGGCGCTTCGACAGGCGCAAAATCAGCAAAGCGGATCACCACGCTGGAGCCATCCGGCGCGGTGAGATGCAAACCGTCATAAAGCGGGGAAGGGGTAAAGCGAACCATTTGTGGGAACTGGCGTGCGGTAATGAACGTACCGTCAGGTTCGGTGACCATAAAGATACGATCGAAGGCAAATCCGCTCATGTCGGCCAGCGCGTGTGAAACGCCGATCCCGCGCATGGATTTCACCGGATGAATAAAAAGCCTGGATAACGTCGCCACTGCACAGCCCCTCGAATGAAAATAAGCCTTCAACTTTATGACATACACGCCATATTAGCTATAATGCGCGACAATTTTCTAAGAGTAAAAGTGACGATATGAATTCTCTGTTTGCCAGTACGGCCCGTGGGCTGGAAGAGCTGTTAAAAACTGAACTGGAAACCCTGGGCGCGCAAGAGTGCCAGGTGGTTCAGGGTGGTGTCCATTTTGAGGGCGACACACGGCTTATTTACCAGAGCCTGATGTGGAGCCGTCTGGCATCACGCATCATGCTGCCGATGAAAGAGTGCAAGGTTTACAGCGACCTTGACCTCTATACCGGCGTACAGATGATCGACTGGACAGAGATCTTCTCCCCGAATGCCACCTTTGCCGTGCACTTTAATGGCGTGAACGATGAAATCCGCAACAGCCAGTACGGTGCCCTGCGCGTTAAAGACGCCATTGTGGACTGCTTCACGCGTAAAAATAAGGAACGCCCAAACGTCGATCGTGAAAATCCCGATCTGCGGATCAACGTCTGGCTCAACGGCGACACCGCCAGTATCTCTCTGGATCTGAGCGGCGCGGGTCTGCACCTGCGTGGTTATCGCGATCGTACCGGTATGGCGCCCATCAAAGAGACTCTCGCCGCCGCCATCGTGATGCGTTCCGGCTGGCAGCCAGGCACACCGCTGCTCGACCCGATGTGTGGCTCCGGTACGCTGCTGATTGAGGCCGCTATGCTGGCCACCGACCGCGCACCGGGCCTGCACCGCGGCCATTGGGGCTTCAGCGGCTGGGCGCAGCACGATGAGGCGCTGTGGAAAGAGGTCAAAGACGAAGCGCAGACCCGTGCACGTAAAGGTCTGGCGGAGTACACCTCCCATTTCTACGGCTCTGACAGCGACTCACGCGTCATTGAGCGTGCGCGCAGCAACGCCCGCCGTGCCGGTATCGGCGAGCTGGTCACCTTCGAGGTGAAAGACGTCGCGAACCTGACCAATCCGCTGCCAAAAGGCCCATACGGTACCGTTATCAGCAACCCGCCTTACGGCGAGCGTCTTGATAGCGAACCGGCGCTGATTGCCCTGCACAGCCTGCTGGGCCGTAATATGAAAAATGACTTTGGCGGCTGGAACCTGTCGCTGTTTAGCGCCTCCCCAGAACTGCTGAGCTGTCTGCAACTGCGTGCCGAACGCCAGTTTAAGGCGAAAAACGGCCCGCTGGACTGCGTGCAGAAAAACTACCATCTGGCCGAGAAAGCGGCGGACAGTAAACCATCGGGTGTGGCGGAAGATTACGCTAACCGCCTGCGTAAGAATCTGAAGAAATTCGAAAAATGGGCGAAACAGGAAGGTATCGAATGTTATCGCCTGTATGATGCCGATCTGCCGGAGTACAACGTGGCGGTTGACCGTTACGCTGACTGGGTTGTAGTGCAGGAATATGCACCGCCAAAAACGATTGATGCACAAAAAGCGCGTCAGCGTATGCTGGACGTGATTGCTGCAACAATTTCGGTGCTGGGCATTGCGCCTAACAAACTGGTGCTGAAAACCCGTGAGCGTCAGAAAGGGAAAAATCAGTATCAGAAAATGGGTGAGAAGGGTGACTTTATCGAGGTGGGCGAATACAACGCGCGCCTGTGGGTTAACCTGACCGATTATCTGGATACCGGTCTGTTCCTTGACCACCGTATCGCCCGCCGCATGCTGGGCCAGATGAGCAAGGGTAAAGACTTCCTGAACCTGTTCTCCTATACCGGCAGTGCCAGCGTGCATGCTGGCCTTGGCGGTGCGCGTAGTACCACCACGGTGGATATGTCCCGTACTTACCTGGAATGGGCAGAACGTAACCTGCGCCTGAACGGTCTCACCGGGCGTCAGCATCGTCTGATGCAGGCTGACGTGCTGGGCTGGCTACGCGAAACGGACGAACAATTTGATCTGATCTTCATCGATCCCCCAACGTTCTCTAACTCCAAGCGTATGGAAGATAGCTTTGACGTTCAACGCGATCACCTGCGCCTGATGACCGACCTGAAACGCCTGCTGCGTAAGGGCGGTACCATTATGTTCTCGAATAACAAACGCGGCTTCCGCATGGATCATGAGGGGCTGGCTGCTCTGGGACTGAAAGCACAAGAAATTAGCCAAAAAACGCTGTCCCAGGACTTTGCCCGTAATCGTCAGATCCATAACTGCTGGTTGATCTCCGCGGTCTGAAAGGAATAATACATGTCTTTAATTAGTATGCACGGTGCGTGGCTCTCTTTCAGCGACTCGCCGCTTCTCGACAATGCAGAACTGCACATCGAGGACAACGAGCGCGTCTGTCTGGTCGGCCGTAATGGCGCGGGTAAATCCACGCTGATGAAAATCCTCAACCGCGAACAGGGCCTGGACGACGGGCGTATTGTTTACGAGCAGGATCTTATCGTCTCTCGCCTGCAGCAGGATCCGCCGCGTCACGTGACCGGCAGCGTTTACGATTTTGTTGCCGAAGGTATCTCTGAGCAGGCTGAATACCTGAAGCGTTATCACGAGATTTCTCACCTGGTGATGACCGACCCGAGCGACAAGAATCTTAACGAACTGGCGAAAGTGCAGGAGATGCTTGATCACCACGGCCTGTGGCAGCTCGAAAACCGCATCAATGAAGTGCTGGCACAGCTCGGACTGGAACCGGACATGGAGCTGTCGGCGCTTTCAGGCGGCTGGCTGCGTAAGGCCGCGCTTGGCCGCGCGCTGGTCAGCGGGCCGAAAGTGCTGCTGCTGGATGAACCGACGAACCACCTGGACATCGAAGCGATAGACTGGCTGGAAGGGTTCCTCAAAACCTTCAACGGGACCATTATCTTCATCTCCCACGACCGTTCGTTTATCCGCAATATGGCCACGCGTATTGTCGATCTCGATCGCGGCAAGCTGGTGACCTACCCTGGCGATTACGATACCTATCTGCTGGAGAAAGAAGAAAACCTGCGTGTGGAAGAGTTGCAGAACGCTGAATTCGACCGCAAGCTGGCGCAGGAAGAGGTCTGGATCCGTCAGGGCATCAAAGCACGTCGTACCCGTAACGAAGGCCGCGTTCGCGCGCTGAAAGCGATGCGTCGTGAACGCAGCGAGCGCCGCGAAGTGATGGGCAGCGCCAGAATGCAGGTTGAAGAGGCCTCCCGTTCCGGCAAAATTGTCTTCGAAATGGAAAACGTCAACTATCAGGTTGATGGCAAAGTGCTGGTGAAAGACTTCTCCGCACAGGTTCAGCGTGGGGATAAAATCGCGCTGATCGGGCCGAATGGCTGTGGTAAAACCACGCTGTTGAAGCTGATGCTGGATCAGCTGAAGCCTGACAGCGGCCGCATTCACTGCGGTACTAAGCTCGAAGTGGCTTACTTCGACCAGCACCGTGCGGAGCTGGATCCGGACAGAACGGTGATGGATAACCTGGCGGAAGGTAAACAAGAGGTGATGGTTAACGGTAAGCCGCGCCATGTGCTGGGCTACCTGCAGGACTTCCTGTTCCATCCGAAACGTGCGCTGACGCCGGTACGCGCGTTGTCAGGCGGTGAGCGAAATCGTCTGCTGCTGGCACGTCTGTTCCTGAAGCCAAGTAACCTGCTGATCCTCGATGAACCAACAAACGACCTGGACGTGGAAACGCTCGAACTGCTGGAAGAGCTGATCGACGGCTATCAGGGAACCGTGATGCTGGTAAGCCACGACCGTCAGTTCGTCGATAACACCGTGACCGAGTGCTGGATCTTCGAAGGTGAAGGGCGAATCGGACAGTATGTGGGCGGCTATCACGATGCGAAAGGACAGCAGTCGCAGTCTCAGGCGCTAAAACAGGCTAAATCCAGAACCAGTTCCGAACCTGCTGTAACAAAAGCAGAAACTGTCAAGAAAACCTCGGTTAAACTAAGCTATAACCTGCAGCGCGAACTGGAAGGACTCCCTCAGCGTCTTGAAGAGCTGGAAGCCGCACTTGAAGATCTGCAGGCGCAGGTCGCTGATGCGTCATTCTTTACCCAATCGCATGACTATACTCAAAAAGTACTGGCAGAACTGTCCGCGGCTGAAAAAGCCCTGGAAGAAGCATTTGAGCGCTGGGAGTACCTTGAGTCTCTGAAGAACGGCGCATAAACAGGGATACAATATGTGTGACCAGCACCATGCCGACAGGCATATATTATGCTCTCAATGCGATATGCTCGTGGCGTTGCCAGAGCTTGGTCACGGACATAAAGCCCTGTGTCCCCGTTGCGGTACGACGTTGACAACCGAGTGGGACGCACCAAGGCAGCGTCCCACTGCTTATGCGCTGGCGGCGTTGTTCATGCTGCTGCTTTCCAATCTCTTCCCCTTCATTTATATGAAGGTGGGAGGGATGACCAGCCAGGTCGATTTGCTTGAAATTCCGGGGGTTATGTTCTCGGAAGACTATGCCAGCCTCGGCACATTTTTCCTCCTGTTCGTACAGATCGTCCCGGCTTTTTGTCTGGTCGTCATTCTGTTGCTGGTGAACCGCGTCGCGATGCCCCTCGCGCTTAAAATCTGGCTCGCGCGTATCCTGTTCCAGTTAAAAAGCTGGGGTATGGCCGAAATCTTTCTGGCGGGAATCCTGGTCAGTTTCGTCAAACTGATGGCGTATGGCGATGTGGGTATCGGCAGCAGTTTTGTTCCCTGGTGTCTGTACTGCGTTCTGCAACTGCGCGCCTTCCAGTGTGTGGACAGACGTTGGGCGTGGGACGATATCGCGCCGGCACCGACGCTGGTGCAGACGGTAAAGGTGGGGGTGCCAGGCATTCGTCAGGGGCTTCGTTCTTGCCCATGCTGCACCGCTGTGCTGCCAGCCGATCTGGATGTGTGCCCGCGCTGCGAAACAAAAGGATACGTGCGACGTAAAAATAGCCTGCAGTGGACAATGGCGCTGCTGGTGACTTCCATCATGTTGTACCTGCCGGCCAATATCCTGCCGATTATGATCACCGATTTGCTCGGTGACAAAATGCCCTCGACAATCCTTGCCGGGGTAATACTGCTGTGGGGTGAAGGCTCCTATCCCGTTGCGGGGGTGATCTTTATTGCCAGTATTATGGTACCTACGTTAAAAATGATCGCCATTGCCTGGCTCTGCTGGGATGCGAAAGGCCATGGCAAACGCGACAGCGAACGCATGCACCTGATTTATGAAGTCGTCGAGTTTGTTGGACGCTGGTCAATGATTGATGTGTTTGTTATTGCCGTTCTCTCTGCACTGGTGCGGATGGGCGGATTGATGAGTATTTATCCCGCGATGGGGGCATTAATGTTTGCGCTGGTCGTTATTATGACCATGTTCGCGGCCATGACCTTCGACCCTCGTTTATCGTGGGATCGTGAGCCTGAATCAAGCCATGAGGAACAGTAAGAGCATGGAAAATAAGAGTGGAGAGGCGAAAGTGCAGAAGGTCAAAAACTGGTCGCCGGTGTGGATTTTCCCCATCGTGACCGCGCTGATCGGTGCATGGATCCTGTTTTATCATTACAGCCATCAGGGACCGGAAGTGACGCTCATCACCACCAATGCCGAGGGGATTGAGGGCGGTAAAACGACCATCAAAAGCCGTAGCGTCGATGTGGGCGTGGTTGAAAGCGCAACCTTGACCGACGATTTAACCCATGTGGAAATCAAGGCACGCCTGAACGCGGGCATGGAAAAACTGCTGCACGGTGATTCTGCTTTCTGGGTGGTCAAGCCGCAGGTAGGACGTGAAGGGATCAGCGGCTTAGGTACGCTGCTCTCCGGTGCCTACATTGAGCTACAGCCGGGTAAAAAAGGAAGCCAGCCGGCGCAATACCAGCTGCTTGACTCACCACCGCTTGCGCCGCCAGATGCGAAAGGCATCCGCGTGATCCTGGACAGTAAAAAAGCGGGCCAGTTAACGGCGGGCGATCCCGTGCTGTTCCGCGGTTATCGCGTGGGATCGGTTGAAACAAGTACCTTTGATCCGCAAAAGCGCACCATCAGCTATCAGCTGTTCATCAACGCGCCAAACGATCGGCTGGTCACCAGCAACGTCCGTTTCTGGAAGGACAGCGGGATCGCGGTTGATCTAACGTCAGCGGGAATGCGCGTGGAGATGGGCTCCCTGACCACGCTGTTTGGTGGCGGTGTAAGCTTTGATGTGCCGGAAGGGCAAGATTTGGGACAGCCGGTTGCAGAGAAAACGGCGTTCAGGCTCTTTGACGATCAACGCAGCATTCAGGACGCACTCTATACCGATCACATCGACTTCCTGATGTTCTTTAAAGATTCCGTCCGCGGCCTTCAGCCGGGCGCGCCTGTTGAATTCCGCGGCATTCGCCTGGGTACGGTGGGGCAAGTTCCGTTCTTTGTACCGGGTCTGCAGCAGGTACTGGATGACGATTACCGCATTCCGGTGCTGATTCGCATTGAGCCGGAACGTCTGCTCAACCAGATTGGCGAGAATCAGGATATTGGTACGCATATTACCGAACTGATGAACCGGGGTCTGCGTGGGTCGCTGAAGACGGGCAACCTGGTGACCGGTGCGCTGTATGTGGATATGGACTTCTATCCAAAAGCCCCGCCGATTACCGGTATCCGGGAGTTCGGTGGTTATAAGATCATCCCGACGGTGAGCAGCGGCCTGGCACAGATCCAGCAGCGTCTGATGGAGACACTGGATAAGATTAACAATCTGCCACTGAATCCGATGATTGAAGCCGCGACCAGTTCGCTCAGCGAAAGTCAGGCAACGATGCGTCGCCTGCAAACCACGCTGGATAACATCAACAAGATCACCGCAAGCCAGAGTATGCAGCAGCTGCCGCAGGATATGCAGAAAACGCTGCGTGAGCTTAACCGCAGTATGCAGGGCTTCCAGCCTGGCTCGGCGGCGTACAACAAGATGGTGGCAGATATGCAACGTCTTGATCAGGTCTTGCGTGAACTGCAGCCGGTTCTGAAAACGCTCAATGAGAAGAGCAACGCGCTGGTGTTCGAAGCGAAAGATAAAAAGGATCCTGAGCCTAAGAGGGCAAAAGAATGAATAAATGGCTATTAATGGTTGGCGCTCTGCTGTTAACGGCGTGCAGTTCAGGCGTGGAGAACAAGAGCTACTATCAGTTGCCTCTTGCAGCGCAAAACGGGGTACAAAGTACCGCCAGTCAGGGAAACCGTCTGCTGTGGGTTGAGCAGGTTGCCGTGCCGGATTATCTGGCAGGCAACGGCGTGGTCTACCAGACCAGCGACGTAAAATACGTGATTGCGACAAACAACCTGTGGGCCAGCCCGCTGGATCAGCAGCTGCGCAACACGCTGGTGGCCAATCTGGGCAGCCAGCTTCCGGGTTGGGTTGTCGCTTCGCAGCCGCTGGGTAACGACCAGGATACGCTGAACGTCACGGTTACGGGTTTCCATGGCCGTTATGACGGTGCGGTGGTGATTAGCGGAGAGTGGTTGCTGAACCATCAGGGCCAGATGATTAAGCGTCCTTTCCATCTTGAGCTGAAACAGCAGAAAGATGGCTACGATGAAATGGTAAAAGTGCTGGCCCAGGGGTGGGCGCAAGAGTCGGCCAGCATCGCCAGGGAGATTTCCCGGCTGCCATAAGTAAAATTCATCGGTAAAAACCGCAGTCGGCCTATTGCTGATTGCGGTTTTTTTTTCAGTTTCACTTCAGACCGTTACTTGTGCCGGGTCACAATTTTTGTACAAATGATCTTCCAGGTAGCTCACAAATATGACACCCGTATGAATTTTGAACATTGACGCTGCGACTAATTCGGGGTATTCGTTATCTGTGCCTGCGTAAGTTTGTGCAGACACTGTTTTCTTTCCACCAGACAAAAGAATGAGGGAAACGAGGCATGAAGAGACAGAAACGAGATCGCCTGGAACGGGCTCATCAACGTGGTTATCAGGCCGGCATCGCTGGACGATCTAAAGAAATGTGTCCTTATCAGACGATAAATCAAAGGTCACAATGGCTTGGAGGCTGGCGAGAAGCCATCGGCGACAGGGCACTCATAGCCTGATAACGTCTCTTTCAAAAAAAGAAACCTCCGCACTGCGGAGGTTTCGCCTTTATGGGGTCGCTCAACGCGAAATCAGAACGCGGAAGTGTCCTGGAACAGACCCACTTTCAGGTCGTTTGCGGTATAAATCTGACGACCGTCTACCAGCACTTCGCCATCTGCCAGGCCCATAATCAGGCGGCGGTTAACGATGCGTTTGAAGTGAATACGATAGGTCACTTTCTTCGCAGTAGGCAGAACCTGTCCGGTGAATTTCACTTCGCCCACACCCAGCGCACGGCCTTTACCTTCACCACCCAGCCAGCCCAGATAGAAGCCAACCAGCTGCCACATTGCATCCAGACCCAGACAGCCAGGCATTACCGGATCGCCAATAAAGTGGCAACCGAAGAACCACAGGTCCGGGTTGATATCGAGTTCTGCTTCTACGTAACCCTTATCGAAGTTGCCGCCGGTTTCGGTCATTTTCACGACACGGTCCATCATCAGCATGTTCGGGGCCGGTAACTGTGGGCCGTTAGCGCCAAACAGTTCACCGCGACCAGAGGCAAGAAGGTCTTCTTTTGTATAGGATTCGCGTTTATCTACCATGTTCTCAGTAAGCCTTATTTTAGTGAAGGACGCAGGATAGCTAACACGTGTACGCTGAACAAGTCCGATCAGTTTGAACTAAACCAGCCTAACCAGCGTAACGGCCAGGGATAACGATGACGAGCATCCTGCTGCGTCGCCTGAGCAATGCGCTCCTGGATAGTCTGCATCAGGGTTGTTTGCCCTTCGCCGTCCCATACCAGGTTTGTCAGTAAGGGTAGTGCATCATCAATGCCTTCGATGGCCCAGATGGTGAATTGTTCCTGTTCCACGGCATCCAGAATGTCCTGGCTGAGGCTCAAATGGCGCGCGTTAGGGGCAGGAATAATCACCCCCTGTTTGCCGTTTAACCCACGCTGCTGACAAATCGAGAAGAAGCCTTCAATCTTTTCGTTCAGACCACCCACTGGCTGCGCACGACCAAACTGATCGACCGAGCCGGTGATCGCGATGTTCTGATTAACAGGCACTTCTGCCAGGGCGCTGATTAAGGCGCACAGCTCCGCCATAGAGGCGCTATCACCGTCGACTTCACTGTATGATTGCTCAAACGTCAGCGAGGCGGAGAAGGGGATTTGCTGCTCAAGCTGCAGCTCTGACATCAGGAACGCCTGCATGATCATCATGCCTTTAGCGTGAATGTTGCCGCCCAACTCGGCTTTGCGTTCGATATCAGTGAACTCACCGTCACCGACATGCACAACGCAGCTGATACGGGAAGGCTCCCCGAAAGCGCGCGGGTGGCCGGGGAATTCAATCACCGACAGGGCATTGATCTGCCCGATACGTTCGCCTTCGGTCTCAACCAGAATTTGTTCCAGCAGAATTTCATCCTGCATACGGTCAGCAAGATAGCCTTCACGCCACTCACGCTGCGCCAGCATCTGGGTAAGCTGCTCACCGGTGAATACGCCGTTACCGCTGACGACACCCACTTCACGTAACTGCTTGCCGATCCAGAGCGGGCAGAGCGGCAGCGTCTCCTGGTCACCGGTATAGCGAACCGCTTCGCGGATCAAACCAGGCCAGGCGTCGGCGGCCGGCGTTGGCAGTGCGAAACGTTCCGCAACGCTCAACACCCACTGGCACCACTGTGCCATATCATCGGCATCGGTAATCTGGATGTTATCTTCGTATTCGCTGTAGACCGCCTGCTCAGCCAGTTCGGGCTCCATCTCCTGGAAGTCAGCCAGCGATTCACGATCACCCGTCAGCACCACGGTCAGCGACAGCGGCATTGAAGGAACTGAGACAGGCAGGGGACGAGACTCGTCGTAGCCAACCCAGTCAAAACGCTGCTGGCTAACCACCGTTTTCAGGCGCATCCACAGCAGAGGTTGTGAGAGGAGGGTGCGCAACGAGATGATCAGTACGCCGCCATTGGCGCGGTGCACCAGCCCTGGTTGCAGCGAGAGCTCACCGTTAAACTGGCGCAGACAACCAAAGAGTTGTTCAGCCTCGACCCAGTTAGCGGTAATCACTTCACCCCTGGCAGCAAAGCGGTCGTCGGGCTGCTCTGCCGGTTCGAATGTGACATCATGTCCCGCGATACGATATTGGCCGCCAAAGACGGCGTTCACTTGCGGTCGCAACTGGCGCATGGCATCACCCAGAAGCGTCAGATATTCCGCTTCTTCCGGGGCCTTGAGCATCATGAAGGGTGATGTTGCCCAGGGGCTTAACACCTGCTCCAGCGCATAATGCAAACGGGGTTGCGTATCGCTAAGGATGAATTCGTGTTCTTTTGCGAGATCGGGTCGTGCAAACAGTTCCTGATAGCTCTCGGTATCCGGAACGAGGTCACGCCATGCAAGTTTCGTAATGGTCAAAGTTGATGTTTTTTAGTTAGATGTAAAAGCGTGGAGTATACCGTAAGCGGGGGGTTCTACCCAAGCAGGATTGGGCATTTCGGCAGGGTGATTGGCTGCATTCACTCACAGGATATGATTTCTTTTCAGCAGATTGCCAAAAAACTGATATTCTGAACAGAGTTACGTGGTAACACTGAGATCGCAATGAAATATCAACAACTGGAAAATCTCGAAAGCGGCTGGAAATGGAAGTACCTGGTCAAAAAGCACCGTGAAGGGGAGCTGATCACCTGCTACATCGAAGCCAGCGCAGCGCAAGAAGCCGTGGATATTTTGCTGACCCTCGAAAATGAACCGGTACAGGTTAACGGCTGGATTGAAAAACACATTAATCCTGCGTTATTAAACCGGATGAAGCAAACTATTCGTGCGCGTCGCAAGCGGCATTTTAATGCGGAGCATCAGCACACTCGCAAAAAATCCATCGACCTGGAGTTTATGGTCTGGCAACGTCTGGCAGGGCTTGCGCAACGGCGTGGGAAAACGCTGTCAGAAACGATAGTGCAGTTGATTGAAGATGCCGAGCATAAAGAGAAGTACGCAAACAAGATGTCGACGCTGAAGAATGATCTTCAGGCTCTGTTGGGTAAGAAATAGATTTTTGTTTTCTTCAGATTCAGATAATAAAAAACCCCGCAGTGCGGGGTTTTTTTATAAGACGATAACTTATGCCGCTGGCTGAGTTACAACGTCTTTGATGCCTTTAACTTCGATCTCTACGCGACGATCTGGAGCCAGGCAGTCGATCAGTGCAGCGCGAGCTTTAACGTTGTCACAGGTGTTGCCAGTAACTGGGTTAGCTTCGCCCATACCACGTGGGGAGATCTTGTTAGCTGGGATACCTTTAGAGATCAGGTAATCAACAACAGACTGAGCACGTTTCTCAGACAGTTTCTGGTTGTAAGCGTCAGAACCGATACGGTCGGTGAAGCCCAGAACCACTACAGAACCGTCTTTAGGATCCAGGTTGCTCAGCTGGGTGTACAGCTGATCCAGTGCCTGCTGACCTTCTGGTTTCAGGGTAGCTTTGTTGAAGTTGAACAGAACGTCAGACTTCAGAGTGAAGTGCTTGGTCTGTACTTCTGGAGCTGGAGCCGGCGCTGGAGCAACGATTGGCGCTGCATCTTCCTGCTGGCCGAAACGGTAGGAAACACCTACGCTCAGCATGCCGTTGTCCGGACGAACACCAACGGTGTTGCCGTCGCCGATGTTGTTAACCCACTGGTATTCCAGACGGGTAGCGATATCACGGGTCATAGCCCACTCAACGCCACCAGCGAATACTGGGGAAACACCGGTGTCATGGTCGTCGCCAGCGATGCTGTTGCTGGAGTCAGCGCGCCATACCATGCCGCCCAGACGAGTGTACACGTCCAGATCGTCAGTTACTGGGTAACCCAGTTTAGCGGTCAGCTGTACGCCCTGAGCTTTAAAAGCGCCGTTTACGTTGTCGCCTTTGTATGGCATACGACCTAACCAGTCGTAACCCATTTCAAAACCAACATACGGGTTAACCTGATAGCCACCGAACGCACCTGCACCAAGCTGGCTCTCGTGAGTAGGGCCATCGTTGTTCAGGCTGCTGTTGTACCAGCCGGTGTCATGGAACTGAGACCAGCCCAGTTTACCACCTGCATACCAGGTATTATCTTTCGGAGCGGCCTGCGCTACGGTAGCGAAGCCAGCCAGTGCCACTGCAATCGCGATAGCTGTCTTTTTCATTTTTTGCGCCTCGTTATCATCCAAAATTCGCCATGAAGGTCTCAATAGAGATTCACGGTTAAATCCTTCACCGGGGGGCGTGGTCAAATATAAATCTACCGATATCTTCGGCTTAGGCCGAGCACCCCTGGCGATGTAAAGTCTACAACGTAGCTGAAAACTTACAAGTGTGAAGTCCGTCAGGCATATGAAAAAAAAAGTTCCGTATACCGATTATTTAACATTTTTCGAACGAGTTTTGTGCAATAAAATTAAGGAGAACCGCACCAGACAAGCCTTGCCGCAGTTTTGGCGCCTGGAACTAAAATCGCATCTTGTGGTCAAAAAAAATTCCAGGAATAATCTTAATTTTCCTCAATGATACAAATTTGAGTGAATTTTTAGGCCAGAAAGTTGTCCTCTGCGATAAGAATCTGGTCGAACCGGACGCATGATCAACCCGATCGCACTACCTTCTTCAGCCGCTTCCGTCAGTCGAAAATGTTCCTCATCGGTCAATTCGTCTGATAACCATCCAATCACCACGCTGTAATTCCCCGTACGTAACGCCCGGATCATCGATTCCACGGTATCGCAGGGAGAGAGTTGGTTAATTTGCATGACCTTTGTCAGCGGCAGGCCCGCGGACTGCACCCATTCACGGCTCAGTTTTTGTTGAGGCGTCAGCCAAAGCTGCCAGCGCGACTGCTGACCAAGCTGTTGTAATAACGGCAACAGCAGAAGTTGAGTGAGCAGGGGCTGGTCTTCACGATAAACCACTTCACTGATAAGCCCTGTCGAAACACGCCCGGTGGAATTCTGCGTGACATTGCCAGCGGAAGAAGAGAGAGAGGTTGAGCGATTTGCATAGCCTGAAGTGTACATATTCATTCCAGCCCTGTAGTTACTGTATGGATATACAGTAACCCCTGTATGCATAAAGATCAACCTCATTTTCGGAAAGCGACTCGCAAAATTCATTCATTATTGATGCGCCTGGAAAAATCATCTTGCTCAACGACGATAAGTTGCCTATTTTCCTGCTAACGGATCCGCTAGTAAGAAATTTCGTTGTTACTTTATGATTTTGAAGGGAAATATCATGAAAAAGATATCTTATGAACGGATTTATAAATCCCAGGAATACCTTTCACCCTTAGGTGAAATCCACCATCGTGCGCTGTTCGGGGGGTATACCCTGGCCGTAGATGATGCCGTCTTCGCTATGGTCTCCGACGGGGAGCTGTATCTCCGGGCCTGTGAGGAAAGTGCAAAATACTGTGTAAAAAATGCCTCATCATTCTTAACCCTGATGAAACGGGGTCGTCCGGTGCTGCTCAATTATTATCGTGTCGATGACGGACTGTGGCAGGACAGAGAACGGCTGCTTCAGCTCTCCTCGTTCGCGCTCAATGCGGCACGAAAAGAGCGTTCGCAGCGTGATCGGCGAAACCGCCTCAAGGACTTGCCCAATCTCACCTTTCAGCTTGAAGTGCTGCTCTTTGAAGCCGGAATCACTGATGAAGAGACGCTGCGGGAGCTGGGTGCCCGTGCGAGCTGGCTGAAGATGCGGGCGAAGAATAAAGCGCTCAGCATTAAAGTGCTCTTCGCACTGGAAGGGGCCATCGCCGGACTTCATGAAGCGGCACTCCCGGCGGGAATTCGCCGGGAGTTAACGGAGTGGTTTAATGCGTTGCCTGAGCCACAGGAGAATCACTCCTCCAGGTAGCGATCTGCAGTTGCAGTCGGCAAATTTCTGGCAGCAGAGCGATAAGGAGGCCAATCTGCTGAAGAACCAGCGGTGCTTTGCTGTCGCTTCCCGGGTCAATATGCGTAATACGCTGAGCCAGTTCATCCAGCGCGTGTTGGACGCGAGGCTCATCGGCTGGTCGGTGATGAAGCGCGTCATCGACATAGCATACGGCATCATCCAGCAGGGCGAGGATGGCCGGGTGAGTCAATTTCTCACGGTGGGCACCCAGCGTCGAAATATAGCTGGTGAAGGTATGGTTCAGACAGAGCAGGCGGAAAGCCGTTTCCCGAATTTCTGCCGTGGCGCGAGGCTCCGTGGACATGTTAGAGACCACCGAAGCCAGTTCAGCATCACAGTTATGCGCATCGCGGCGTGCGATACGATAAGCCAGACGGTTATCGCGACCCTGATGATACTGCTCAAGGATGGCATCAAGGTATCGACAGTTCGCGTTCATCGCCCTGTCTACCACACGCGGTAAATTACGGAATCGCCAGTCCGGCCAGATAAAACTGACCGCCGCCCAGGCGATAGCGCAGCCAATCAGCGTATCTATCACGCGGGGCAGGGCCACTTCAAATCCTTCACCCAGCAGGTTAAAGCAGAGTAGCACCAGCAGCGTGATGAACATTGTGGCATGCGCATACTGCACATTACGAAAGGCGAAGAACAATACACCGGTGATCACGATCAGGATCAGCTGGCCTTCGACAGAGGGCACGAAATAGAGCACCGGCAGCCCAATAGCGACGCCCACCAGCGTACCAATAATACGTAGCGCAAGGCGGTGGCGGGTGGCGTTATAGTTTGGCTGGCAAACAAACAGGCTGGTCAGCAGGATCCAGTAACCGTGATGTAACCCGGTTATCTGAATGATGGCATAACCCACGCACAGCACCAGTGACATCCTCACCGCATGGCGAAACAGTGCCGATTCCGGCGTAAAGTTGCGGCTCAGTCGCAGCCACATATCGCTGAAGCTATGCACGCTGTCATCAGCAAGTTGATTCTCCACATCTTTATCGGGGAGCGCCATCGCCTGCTCGGATTCAATGGTAGCCAGCTGAGCATCTATCGCCCGCAGGTTATTCAGCAAAAATCCCAGTGCTTTAATATGTTCCGGCGATGTTCCACTGGCCTGAACGCGATCGAGCGCCGCATCAAGATGGCTAAATACGCGTTCGAAGCGCGGGTCATGTTGATAGGGCGTACGCAGCAAAATGGAGCGTGCCAGCTGCTGGCACGCCTGAGACTGCATCGACAGCAGGCGCTGGAAGCGGAACATCACGTCGCTGTAGCGGAACTTCTCGCGCAGGGCAGCATACTGAACGTGCGAGGAGCTGGCACGTTCATGTATATCCTGCGCCGCGAAATAGTAGTGCAAGGTTCTTCGCGTTCCGCGCTGACCGCGATCGCCCCGCAGACGGGTAAGCAGTGAGGCTTTCGTCTGGTTAAGTGTGGCGACCAGTTGACCGTTGGCCAGAGCCAAATCGTAGAGCGGAGACTGGCTCTCCTCCTCGATATCCGGATCGAAGAGCCGGGATTTTAGCTCAAGATAGTGGGCCAGTTGCTCAAAGCTGCGGGCAAGATTGTCCTGAAGAGGGCGAACCGGAAAAATAAGATGCCCGGTTAACGTCAGCAGGTTATACCAGATGGCCCCCAGCAACAGCAATATGGGTTGCTGGTACCATTGATCGTAAAGGGAAACACCCAGCATGGTGTAAATGGCGATCAGCAGGGCACCAAAGGCGATAGTGGCATAGCGCTGCCCAAGGCCGCCAAGCAAAATAAACCCGCTGGTAGAGAGCGTAAGGCCAATGGCAAACAGCCAGGGCCAGGGGAAGAGCAGCTCCACCGAGGCTGACGCGATAAAAAAACAGACCAGCGTAATCACAAGATTACGCAGGCGCCCGGCAAGGCGATCGTCCAGATCCGCCAGCGCCCCCGCAACCACTCCCAGCGTGAGCGGGATGGTGAGTTTTACGTCATTCAGCCACCACGGCAGGGCAACCGTGCCGCAAAGTGCGATAAATATTCTGACGTTATAAAGCCAGATGCTGTTCCAGGTATAACGGCGAAGCAGTGGGCTTAGCATAAGCACGGCCAGTCCTTATTTACTGAAAACGACGACGCGCGTTTGCTTCACGTGCCGCCTGTGCCACTTCTACCGGAACGACCCTGCGCCCGACTGGCCAAAGCGCGATGGCGGCAATCTTAAAGTTCGCGATCCCCACCGGAATACCAATAATGGATATGCACTGGGCAATACCGGCAAAGATATGCATCACACACAGCCACCAGCCGAAGAAAACCAGCCACAGAATATTGAGGACCGTGCCTCCCGTGTTAAGCAGTGCGTTTTTGCTCTCCGGGTTCAGTTCGTCAACGTGGACGGCTTCATTCCCGTACGGGATGAAAGAGAGTTTGGTGATTTCCCAGCAGGAGCGGGTCAGGGGGAGCGTAAAAATAAGGACGATGCTCACCAGCGTGGCAAAAAGCCAGGCAAGAGTGGTGGCAAAACCGCCTAACACAAAATTCAAAACATTCAGAACAGTACGCATAAACCCTCAGTTCCTTTCGATATGATTAACGCCCAGTGATTGTAACGTTTTTTTAGGCTGGAGCACCTTAAAACTGGCAGTTAAACTGTCAGGTAAATTATCTCTTCGTGGATTCGGCTGGACATGGAACTGAAAGCAACATCATTAGGCAAACGCCTGGCGCAACACCCCTACGACAGGGTTGTCCTCCTTAATGCCGGAGTGAAAGTCTCCGGAGAACGCCACGAATACCTCATTCCGTTTAATCAACTGCTGGCTATCCACTGTAAACGCGGGTTGGTCTGGGGCGAACTGGAGTTTGTCCTGCCTGACGATAAAGTCGTGCGCCTTCACGGTACCGAGTGGGCTGAGACCCAGCGCTTCCATCATCACCTCAATATGCTCTGGCAGCAGTGGAGCCAGGATATGAGCGTGATTGCCGCTCAGGTACTGCAGCAGGTACTGGATGATATTGCACAAAGTAACGAGCAACAAATGTGGCTCACCCGCCAGCAGACGGCCGGGTTGCAGCAAAAGATCAGGCAGGCGCTGGCGGCACTGCCGTTATCCGTGACGCGTCTTGACGAGTTCGACAATTGCCGTGACGCCTGGCGTCAGTGTCAGGCCTGGCTTGGCGATACAGACAAGAGCCGGCTGGCGCACAACCAGGCGTGGACAGATGCCATGCTGACCCGTTATGCCGACTTTTTCAGCACGGTTGAATCTTCACCGCTTAACCCTGCACAGGCGCGCGCCGTGGTTAACGGCGAGCACTCCCTGCTGGTGCTGGCGGGTGCCGGAAGCGGCAAAACGTCGGTGCTGGTGGCCCGTGCGGGTTGGCTACTGACAACGGGTGAGGCTGTTGCCGACCAGATACTGTTGCTGGCGTTTGGCCGTAAGGCGGCCGAGGAAATGGACGAACGCATACAGGAACGCCTGCATACCCGGGATATTACCGCCAGAACCTTCCATGCCCTGGCGCTGCATATCATTCAGCAGGGCAGTAAAAAAGTGCCTGCCATCAGCAAGCTGGAAAACGACACGCAGGCGCGTCAGGCGTTGTTCATTAAAACGTGGCGTCAGCAGTGCAGTGAGAAAAAGGCGCAGGCTAAAGGGTGGCGTCAGTGGCTGGAAGAAGAACTCAACTGGGACGTACCGGAAGGCAATTTCTGGCAGGATGAAAAACTGGCTCGTCGCCTGGGCTCTCGCCTCGACCGCTGGGTTAGCCTGATGCGGATGCACGGCGGATCGCAGGCCGAGATGATTGAAAGCGCGCCGGAGACGATCCGCGCCCTGTTTTCGAAGCGGGTCAAGCTGATGGCCCCGATGCTGAAAGCCTGGAAAACCGCGCTGAAAGAGGAAAATGCCGTCGATTTCTCCGGTTTGATCCATCAGGCCATTATCATTCTTGAGAAGGGCCGTTTTGTCAGCCCGTGGAAGCATATCCTGGTGGATGAATTCCAGGATATCTCGCCGCAACGTGCCGCGCTGCTCTCGGCGTTAAGGGCGCAAAATAAACATACCTCGCTGTTTGCGGTGGGCGATGACTGGCAGGCTATCTATCGCTTCAGCGGGGCACAGCTCTCCCTGACGACTGCATTCCATCACTATTTTGGCGAAGGCGATCGCAGCGATCTGGATACCACCTACCGCTTCAATTCCCGGATTGGTGAAGTTGCCAACCGCTTTATCCAGCAGAACCCACATCAGCTGGCAAAACCCCTAAATAGCCTCCGGGCCGGGGACAAAAAAGCCGTTACCCTGCTGGCGGACGATCAGCTGGAGCCGCTGCTGGACAAACTGAGCGGCTATGCGAAGCCGGATGAACGTATTCTGGTGCTGGCACGTTATCACCATCTTAAGCCTGCGGCGCTGGAAAAAGCCGCGACCCGCTGGCCGAAGCTGCAGCTCGATTTTATGACCATCCACGCCAGCAAAGGACAGCAGGCCGACTATGTGATAGTGATGGGACTCAAAGAGGGGAGCGATGGTTTCCCGGCTCCGGCACGAGAGTCGGTGATGGAGCAGGCGTTACTGCCGGTCCCGGAAGATTTTCCGGACGCCGAAGAGCGGCGTTTGCTGTACGTGGCGATGACCCGCGCGCGTCATCGCGTGTGGCTGCTGTTCAACAAAGAGGAGCCGTCGGTGTTTGTCGATATTCTGAAGAGTATTGATGTGCCAGTGGCGAGGAAGCCTTAACGGGATAGCGGAGCGGTAATATTGCAGGCCCGGTAAGCGTGTCGCCACCGGGCAAAAAACTACTTCAGTCTTTCAGAAAGATAGCGCTGATAATCCGGGATCAGGATCTCAACCGGTGAGTTGAAGTGCGGGGATTCAATGATGAAATCTGCCGTCGACAGGTTCGTCGCCACCGGAATATTCCATACCGTTGCCAGACGCAGCAGGGCTTTGACATCCGGGTCGTGCGGAACCGCATTCAGCGGATCCCAGAAGAAAATCAGTACATCAATTTTCCCTTCAGAAATCTGAGCGCCGACCTGCTGGTCGCCGCCCATCGGGCCGCTCAGCATGGCATTGACCTCCAGACCCGTTTCGCGGTGGATCAGGTTACCGGTTGTCCCGGTCGCTGAGAGAGCATGCTTTTCCAGCAATGGCTGATGGCGGCGAACCCAGTTAAGCAGCATTTGTTTACAGTGATCGTGCGCAACCAGAGCAATGTGTTTGCGTTCCGGTAGCGTGCGTGTTGTCAGTTCCATAATCTTATCCATCAGGTTAACTGACTACACGATGACGGGAACCGCCTGATGCTGCAAGAGAAAGGCGAAAAAAATGTGGCTTATGATGAAGGTTGTTGCTTCACCCACTGTAAAAAACGGGCCCGTGTCTCAGGATCGGCCTGCTGGAACCAGAATTTAAGACGCTGTTCCGTTAACGTCTGGGACTGTGGCGGAATAACATCCAGCTCTGAGACACCGGACAGCAGCGTACTGTCGTCGGCCATCCTGCTGGCAAACTGTGGAAGGGAAGCGCGTTTGCCCGCCTTGTTATAGATTTCGGTCGCGGCCTCGTAATCGGTGCCTTTCGGGGACGAGGTTAACGCCAGAATGTCGAGTTTTACCGGAATCGGCATTGAATCCCCGTCCAGCAGTTCAAGGCGCGGAGCGGCGTCAAAGGCCGCCGACTCTTTTTCGGTTTCAAGACGCGGGAGGGTAATGTTCACCTGACTGACCCGCTGGGTATTAAAACTGACAATCAGCGGCGCAGAGATATACATGCGTTGTTCATGATTAGCGAGGCCGATGGTTTTTTCTACCCGCAATACCAGCTGGTGTGGTCCATTATCAAGTTCGATGCTGTCCGCACCGCGCAACAAGGAACTGGACACTTTTTTTCCGTCCAGCACCAGCAGATCAATATCCGTTGTAAGCCGTAGCGTGGTCGCAAAGACGCAAACTGGCATCACTAACGCAATCACAGCAGTGGCAATGCCGGTTTTCATAGAGGGCTCCTGTTGAAATGACTCGGCCGCGGTAATGTATCCAAATATTTCGATAATCACGTTTACTAACATATAGACATATTCTGCCGTTTTGCCCTCATGCATCTGCATGGGATGCATGGTTGAGATGTGCGCTTTGACGTACACTCATAAAAAAGCCTGGAGGAAAACCATGAAAGAGAACGAAATTGCCGAGATTCTGACATCGACGCGCACGATTGCACTGGTAGGGGCAAGCGATAAACCGGATCGCCCAAGCTACCGGGTGATGAAATACCTTCTCGATCAGGGCTATCACGTCATCCCTGTGTCGCCGAAAGTGGCCGGTAAAACCTTACTGGGTCAGCAGGGATACGCCACGCTGAACGAGGTACCTGAAAAAGTGGACATGGTGGATGTTTTCCGCAATTCCGAGGCAGCGTGGGGAGTGGCACAAGAGGCCATCGCCATCGGCGCGAAAACGCTGTGGATGCAGTTGGGTGTCATTAACGAGCAGGCGGCGGTGCTGGCGCGAGAAGCCGGTCTGACGGTGGTAATGGACCGATGTCCGGCGATTGAGATTCCCCGTCTGGGGCTGGCGAAGTCATAAAAAAAAGCCCGTTTATCGGGCTTTTTTTACACGCTTAGTTCCGCAGGCGCGGGGCCTGTAACTGTTTGCGGATAGTCTGAGCAAGTTCATCCATCGTGGGTTGCTCTGGATGCTCATCCTGCAGTTCGCTACTCAGCTGCGCTTCAGCAAGGTAGGTGTGAACGGGTTGTCCATCATCCCCCTCCATCACCACATGATACCAGGGCGCGGCGCGAAGCTCTGCGTTAACCGCCAGCTCATCCGCTGACGGTTCATCAAGGGAATACTCCGGGTCGATATCCACGACCACACCCAAATACCCTAGCAAAGTGTGGCGGACCTGCTGGCCGATACCGAATTTGCTGGCAATCATAGTCACCTCCCGGGAAACACTACTTACACGTTATGTGCGGGCAATATTTCTCTTTTCAAGTTACATGACGCGACAGGCAAACCCTTTCAGATACAGCCCTTCCGGGTAGGTAGCGATCACCGGGTGATCGGCTGCCTGACGGAACTGTTCTATAAATTGTACATCACGACCAGCATCTATTGCGGCATCAGCGATGATTTTCTGAAATAAATCTGTGGTCATCAGGCCGGAGCAGGAGAAGGTGAGAAGCACTCCACCCGGGTTCAGCAGCTGGATGGCCAGCATGTTGATATCCTTATAGCCGCGGCAGGCACCCATCAGCTGACTTTTGTTCTCCACAAACTTCGGTGGATCCATCACGATGACGTCGAATTTCTCGCCCTGATCGCGATACTTACGCAGCAGCTTGAAGACGTCATCGCGAACAAACTCGGCTTTGCTCAGATCCAGCTTGTTCAGCTCGACGTTTTGTTTCGCCACGTCCAGCGCTTCCTGAGAGGTATCAACGCTGACAACCTGGGCACAGCCGCCCATCAGCGCCGAGACGGCGAAACCGCCGGTATAGGAGAAGCAGTTCAGCACGCGTTTGTCGGCAACATACTGGCGAGTGGCCAGGCGGCTGTCACGCTGGTCCAGGTAGTAACCCGTTTTATGGCCGCCCTGGATATCCACCAGCAGCTTCATACCGTGCTCTTCGATTGGCAGCAGGGCAGGCGGCAGTTCACCGGTGACCGGACCTTGCGTCAGCTCCATGCCCTCTTTTTTGCGTACTGCCACATCGCTGCGGTCATAAATGGCGCATTCCGGGAAAACCGATTGCAACGCGCTGATCAGCGCAGCACGTTGATATTCAGCCCCTGCGCTTAACAGTTGCAGTACCAGGAAGTTACCGAAGCGGTCGATAGTCACGCCAGGCAGACCATCGGACTCACCGGCAATCACACGGTAGCTGTCCAGACCGTCACGCTTTGCCAGCCACTCACGCCACTGCTGCGCCTGCTGTAAACGACGAACGAAGAAATCAATATCGATCGTTTCATCTTTATCAAAGGTCCAGACGCGAGCGCGGATTTGGGACGCTGGCGAATATGCGCCTCGCGCTAACCATTTCCCCTGATGGTCAACGATATCGATGGTCTCTCCGAGGCTGGCTTTGCCTTCCATACGGGCTACTGCACCGGAAAAGACCCAGGGATGGCGGCGCAATAATGACTTCTCGCGCCCTTTGGCTAACACTAAACGTACACTCATAATTTGCTATTCTGTCGATTCCAGGGAAATGGCGCGTAGAGTAGCACATTCAGCAAGTCGCAATCATCTGCGGATGCCTTTGAGCGTTTCGGCACAAAATCAAATCGCTTAGGCACAGTACTGCGCTGCAGTGGGCTTTACAGTAGGGTTTCCGGTATAGCAAAGGGAAACACAAATGAAAAAGCGCCGTGCGATAGCAGTAACCACCCTGGCGGTGGTCAGTTTTCATGTTTTAGCGGCATCGTCTTTCACCATCAGCAGTCAGGATCTGGCCAGTGAACGGCCGTTGTCGCAACAGCAGGTGTTTGATGGGTTTGGGTGTCACGGTGGGAATCACTCTCCACAACTGGCGTGGAAAAATCCGCCTGTCGGGACGAAAAGTTTCGCAGTCACGGTATTTGACCCTGATGCCCCTACCGGAAGTGGATGGTGGCACTGGACGGTGGTCAATATTCCCCTCCAGACGCTGACGCTTCCCGCCGATGCCGGAAACCCGAAGGGTGAGACATTACCGGCCGGGGTTGTGCAGGGGCGTAATGATTTCGGTTATTCTGGTTTCGGCGGCGCATGTCCGCCCAAAGGGGATAAGCCGCACCGTTATCAGTTTACCGTCTGGGCGCTGGATGTGGATAAATTGCCTGTCGACAGGAATGCCAGCGGCGCGCTGGTGGGTTTTATGCTTAACAGTCACGTCCTGGCGAAGGCCAGCTTAACCGTTACCTACAGCAGATAAGGATGGCATGGTGCAGGGAGTCCAGTTTCAACATAAACATTTGACGGCCGGTGAAGTGAGCGCCAGTAAAATGCATCACCTGCACCAGGTTAAACTCTTTCTTCCTGCCATTTGCCATATCACTCACGGCAGTAAAGTGATTGTTCAGGACGATAACCGCCTGGTAGCGACGAAAGCGTCGCTGATCATTATTCCCGCCAATACGCCGCTGGAGATCATAAATCAACCCGCGAATGGTCTCTTTCGTTCTGACTTATTGATGTTGTCACCGGAGCTTCTGGCGGAGTTTAAAACGCATTACCTGAAATCCTGGCCGCGCACAGAATTGCATTCCCTCTGTGCTCCCCTGAGTGAGGGGCTGGCATTTATGTGGAGTAACCTGCTGCATGCCGTGCGTCAGGATTTACCAGAGGCGTTACAAAAGCATCAGGCTTTCGGCCTTTTGCTGGCATTGCTACATGACGGCGTCGCAGGGCCGTTGCTTATAGAGCGTAATAGCCACCTGTCCGAGCAGGTGCGGCAGTTCATCATGCTGTCGCCCGCCAGGGCCTGGACTGCACAGGATGTTGCCAGCCGCCTGGCATTGAGCGTGCCGACGCTACGCAGACGGTTACGCGAAGAGTCGCAGAGTTTTCGCCAGATTGTTGAGGAGGTGAGGATGGCCGTTGCGCTGTCACACTTACAGTCAACCCGGTTACCTATTGGCGAAATCGCATTACAATGTGGTTATCTTTCCAGCTCTCGTTTTACTGCCCGTTTCCGGCAACATTATGGCTGTTTGCCGAAAACGCTACGTTAAGGAGTAGAAAAATGTCAAAAATCTGCACAATTGCCTGGGTACACGGCATGGTTCAGGGCGTCGGATTCCGTTACAGCACGCAGCGCGAAGCTATGCAGCTGGGGCTCACGGGATACGCGCGAAACAGGGATGATGGCAGCGTTGAGGTCGTTGCCTGTGGTGATGCGGAGCAGGTTGAAAAGCTGGTGGCGTGGCTGAAAGCGGGTGGGCCGCGCAGCGCGCGGGTTGATAAGGTTTTAACCGAACCCCATCAACCCGGCCGGGAATACGTTAACTTCGGTATTCGCTACTAAATGCATTTCACCGGTTTTGGCAGGCCGGCGATTTTGGTGGCCTGTTTTGCCGGGCCTTTCGGGAACAGGCGATACAGGTAACGGCTGTTGCCTTTCTCTTCACCGAATTTATTGGCCATCGCCTTGACCAGCATGCGGATCGCCGGGGAGGTGTTGAATTCGAGATAGAATTCGCGCACAAAACGCACCACTTCCCAGTGTTCCGGGGAGAGGGCGATACCTTCGTTTTCGGCGATTTTTTCCGCCAGCGGCTCGCTCCACTGGCTGCTCTCTTTCAGATAACCGTCGTTATCAGTTTCAATCTCTTTACCTTCAAAACTCAACATAGTCATTCACGCGTCAGTCAAAAACCGCAGCAGTGTACCAAAAAACAAAGCCCCGCATAAGCGGGGCTCTGGTTCACAGCATTGTTGATTAATCGCGGCTGGCGAAGCCCAGGATGCTCAACAGGCTGACAAAGATGTTGTACAACGATACATACAGGCTCACGGTGGCGCGAATGTAGTTCGTCTCACCGCCGTGAATGATGTTGCTGGTTTCATACAGGATTGCGCCAGATGAAATCAGAATAAACACGGCGCTGATCGCCAGGTGCAGGGCAGGCAGCTGCAGGAAGATGTTTGCCACCATACCTACCAGCACCACCACGATACCTGCCATCAGCATACCGCCGAGGAAGGACATGTCCTTACGGGTGGTCAGCACGTAGGCCGAACAGCAGAAGAACACCAGCGCGGTACCGCCCAGCGCCATGCCAATCACGTCGCCCATACCGGCGGACAGATAGGCGTTGAGGATGGGCCCCAGGATATAGCCCAGGAAACCCGTAAAGGCGAACGCGGACAGAATACCCACCGGTTTGTCAGCAGTTTTGTAGGTCAGGAACATCAGACCATACATCCCCACCAGCGTCAGGATCAGACCCGGTGACGGCAGCATCAGCACGGTGCTGGCCGTTGCGGTCATCGCCGAGAATGCCAGCGTCAGGCTGAGCATGAAATAGGTATTGCGCAGCACCTTGTGGGTACTGAGTAGCGATGTGCGGTCGCGTGAAGAAGTAATTATACGATCCATGAGTCACTCTCTTATGACAGATGTAATTAGCGGAAAGAATAGGAAACGGCGCGCCAGTCTCAAAGTGGTTTTACCCATCTTTACTCAGGACGTTAGCGTTACTGCTGGTTGTTTATTCTTCAGAAAACCTTTTCAGCAGAATGAACAACGGTTTGCTTCATTTATTCAGATCAAGCTCTTATAGGTTACTGAAAAATATTGCGTTATTACACGTTGAGCGCTAAGTGTTATTTCCGGATCGTCAAAAAACAGACAATAAGGCGAAGGAAATGAAACCACAAGCACGCACGCGCTTTACACTCTCTTTGTTAACGGCAGGGATCCTGTGCGCCAGCACGGTGACCTGGGCAGCTAACGTGCCAGCAGGAACACAGCTGGCCGATAAACAGGAACTGGTCAGAAACAACGGTAATGAACCGGCCTCACTTGACCCGCATAAAGTCGAAAGCGATGTCGAATTCAATATTATCAGCGATATCTTCGAAGGGCTGGTTAGCGTTTCTCCGACTGGCGAAATACAGCCACGGCTGGCAGAAAAATGGGAGAACAAAGACAACACCGTCTGGACTTTTCATCTGCGTCCAGGCATCACATGGAGTGACGGCACCGCGATTACCGCGCAGGATGTGGTCTGGAGCTGGCAGCGTCTGACAGACCCCAAAACCGCCTCACCGTATGCCAGCTATCCTGGCAACATGCATATTGTTAACGCCGCTGATATCGCTCAGGGGAAAAAAGCACCGGATACGCTGGGTGTAAAAGCCATTAACGATACCACGCTTGAGGTCACGCTGACTCAACCTAATGCCGCATTCCTTGCCATGCTGGCCCACCCGTCGCTGGTGCCGGTGGATAAGGTGCTGATTGGTCGGTTTGGTGATAAGTGGACCAAACCGGAGCATATCGTCACCAGCGGAGCGTATAAACTGTCGCAGTGGGTGGTTAACGAGCGCATCGTGGCGGAGCGTAACCCGCGCTACTGGGATAACGAACATACCGTTATCAATAAGGTGACCTATCTGCCGATCACCTCCGAGGCCTCGGATGTAAACCGTTTTAAAGCAGGTGAAATCGATATTGTTTATACAGTGCCGATCAACCAGTTTGCCCAGCTCAAGAAAACCCTGGGTAGCCAGCTGGATGTCTCCCCGCAGCTTGCCACCTATTACTATGAATTCAACACCACCCGGCCGCCTTTCAACGACGCACGTGTACGTAAGGCGCTGAACATGGCGCTGGATAAAGAGATCATTGCCGGGAAGGTATTAGGGCAGGGGCAGCGTCCGGCGTGGCTTATCAGCCAGCCAGATATTGGCGGTGTGACGCTCCAGAACCCGGACTATGCCAGCTGGCCGATGGATAAACGAATCGAAGAAGCGAAAAAGCTGCTGGCCGAAGCCGGCTTTAACGCCAGCCATCCGCTGCGTTTTAACCTGCTCTATAACACCTCTGAATCGCACCAGCGCATCGCGATTGCCGCCAGTTCGATGTGGAAGAAAAACCTTGGGGTGGAGGCGAAGCTGCAAAATCAGGAGTGGAAAACGATGCTCGATACGATGCATACCCACGACTTTGACGCAGTGCGCTACGCCTGGATTGCCGATTACGACGATGCTGCCACTTTCCTGAACAACTTCCGTACCGGTGACAGCGAAAACACCAGCCAGTACAGCAATCCGGAGTATGACCAGGCGCTGGTGAACGCCGCGAAAGCCAAAACACCGGCAGAGCGCGGTAAGTTCTATCAGCAGGCGGAAGATTTGCTGGCGCGCGATGTGCCTGCCATTCCGGTTTATCACTATGTCCGCACGCACCTGGTCAAACCGTGGGTGGGAGGATTCACGCCGGACAAACTGGGGTACTATTTCACCAGGGACATGTATATCAAAAAACACTGAGCATGAACGCTGAATTTTGTGCTGATAAAATGGCCGATACGTTGTCTATTCAACCGATTAAACGCGTTTTGGCTATTTTTAAAGCGAACGAATGCGGTCACTCTTTACAGCATGCGGAGAGGTGTTTATAGTTCGCCTCACTTAGGAAGTGTGGCCGAGCGGTTGAAGGCACCGGTCTTGAAAACCGGCGACCCGAAAGGGTTCCAGAGTTCGAATCTCTGCGCTTCCGCCAGACATAAAAGCCCTGCGATAGTCATATCGCGGGGCTTTTTGCTTTTAAGGGGCATGGATAGCACCCGCAGAAAAAAATAGAAAAATTCCTGCTTTACAAGGCGCTAATAGATGTTTATAGTGCGCCTCACTTTGGAAGCGTGGCCGAGCGGTTGAAGGCACCGGTCTTGAAAACCGGCGACCCGAAAGGGTTCTAGAGTTCGAATCTCTACGCTTCCGCCAAATTTGAAACCCAGGTCGTTATGCGACCTGGGTTTTTTGTTTTTGTCGGTTTTCAGTATGCCATTGCCGTCTGGCTTGTGTCGGTGGGGCTAAGAATTCATCGGACGGATTAGTAACCGGCATCTGTTACATCTTGCTCCTGGTGTTCCAGGATAATGACAGCGATGATGTCATTGGGGTTATCCACCCGTTCTGGTCGTTTAATGACGTGAGTCGTTCCCTTCTCAAAATAGTTAATAGCAAACATCTCATCTTCATCACGATTGCAGTGCCTGTTTTCATCAATGAGAGCATTCAGTCGTCTGGTTACATTTTCATGGTTATCGGATGTAGCCACACGATCTAAGGGAATCAGCTTCACAGGTACGCCCTTATGCATATAACTTACGGAACGATCGACACCCTTCCTAATTTTTTCAAACTACATAGAACAGGTTGTTGTTCAAGGTCGTACCCAGACCTCGAACGATACCTGAGATGTACATATCACGAGTACTGGGGCGAGGCATGCAAAAATCCCCTGTGATATTTGTTTTTCTGATGAAAATAATAAGACCCATTTAAATAAATAATAAAAATGGTGAAGGCCAGTAAATTTCGCCAATTTTTCATACAGGCAGGCACGTTCTGCCTTTCATTTTTTGATAAAAGTACAAAATCAGATATTTCATGTTATTGATGAGATTTTATACAAAGTTGTCCCTAAATTAAATTGATCACTTACTGTACACCCTTATTTCATAAGGGTTAAAGGGGTATGCAAGAAAATTCTTATAAATCAGAAAGATGATCTTTGGCTGTCAGGATTTCTATTGGAAACATTTTGTTGCATTTTTTGATTTCCGATCGGGTGGGGAACGTTCCTACACTCCGGCCATTGGGTCTTATCCGAAATTTTTTCATTTCAGACAAATACTCAAAAACACAATGTCGATATGCTGGTGAATGGAATGTGCCCGCTTTTAATTCCGGGGTTTTGATTTTCGTCCGATGACGTGAGCCTGGAAGTTGTTCTGGCTGGGTTTGCCTTTCTTATTAATTTCTCACTGGCATTGACCGTTTTTATAACTCCATAAAACAGGGATAGCCATGTCTAACTCTTCTTTTCAGTCCGAAATACCCAAGGCACGTATTAATTTAAAGCTTGATTTGCATACGGGCGGAGCGAGCAAGAAAACTGAGCTCCCCCTGAAATTACTGGTGGCGGGAGACTTCAGTAATGGTCAGGAGACTGCATCACTATCGGAGCGCAAAAAAGTTAATCTGAATAAAAACAACTTTGACTCTGTACTTTCCGAATATTCCCCAATCGTAAATATTACCGTTAAAAACACGCTTGCTGGTGATGGCAGTGAAGACAACATCAATCTGACATTCCAGAGTATTAATGATTTCTCTCCGGAGCAGGTTTCGCGGCAAATACCTCAGCTGAAGGCCATGCTCTCCATGCGCAATTTGCTTCGCGATTTAAAAGCAAATCTGCTTGATAACCAGGCTTTCCGAAAAGAGCTGGAAAAAATTCTTCTCGAGCCTGCATTAAGTGCAGAACTCAGAGCCGAACTCTCAGCCCTGGCTCCGAAACAGCCATAACGGCCATGTGCTTTTAACGGATAAATAAGGAATATGTTGATGTCTGTAAAAAATGAGAATGCCGCGGGTAACGAGAGTGTAGTGCTTGAACGTCCTGCAGCAGGCGGGGTATATGCGTCCCTGTTTGAAAAAATCAATCTTAACCCTGTCTCTGAGCTAAGTGCGCTTGATATCTGGCAGGATGCACAGGCGATGTCGGATGCAACAGCAGACGAACGTTTAACTGCCGGCATGAAGGTGTTCCTGGAATGTCTGACAAAAGCGGGCTCAAAAGTTGAGAAACTCGACAAAAACCTGATTGACCACCATATCGCGGAACTGGATTACCAGATCAGCCGTCAGCTTGATGCTGTTATGCATCATGAAGACTTTCAGGCGGTAGAAAGTCTGTGGCGCGGTGTGAAATCTCTTGTCGACAAAACCGATTTTCGCCAGAACGTGAAAGTTGAACTCCTGGATATGTCTAAAGAAGACCTGCGTCAGGACTTTGAAGATTGCCCGGAAATCGTCCAAAGTGGGCTGTATAAACATACATATATTGATGAGTATGATACCCCGGGTGGAGAGCCGATTGCTGCGCTGATTTCCGCTTACGAATTTGATGCGTCTGCGCAGGATGTAGCCCTGCTTCGCAACATCTCTAAAGTGTCTGCTGCTGCACATATGCCGTTTATCGGTTCTGCCGGCCCGAAATTCTTCCTGAAAGACAATATGGAGGACGTGGCGGCCATTAAAGATATCGGTAATTACTTTGACCGCGCTGAGTACATTAAGTGGAAATCCTTTCGCGAGACGGATGATTCCCGCTATATCGGTCTGGTTATGCCGCGTGTACTGGGGCGCCTGCCTTATGGTCCGGATACCGTACCTGTGCGTAGCTTCAACTACGTCGAAGAAGTGAAAGGTCCGGATCATGACAAATACCTGTGGACCAACGCCTCGTTTGCCTTTGCATCCAACATGGTACGCAGCTTCATTAACAACGGCTGGTGTGTACAAATTCGTGGCCCGCAGGCCGGTGGCGCCGTTCAGGACCTGCCTATTCATCTGTACGACCTCGGTACCGGCAATCAGGTAAAAATCCCGTCTGAAGTGATGATCCCGGAAACCCGCGAATTTGAGTTCGCGAATCTGGGCTTCATTCCACTTTCCTACTACAAGAATCGCGATTACAGCTGTTTCTTCTCGGCGAACTCCACGCAGAAGCCGGCCACGTATGACACCGCTGATGCTACTGCCAACAGCCGCATCAACGCCCGTCTGCCTTACATCTTCCTGCTGTCGCGTATCGCGCACTACCTGAAGCTCATTCAGCGCGAAAACATCGGCACCACTAAGGATCGTCGTCTTCTGGAGCTGGATCTGAACACCTGGGTTCGCGGTCTGGTGACGGAAATGACCGATCCCGGCGATGAGCTGCAGGCGTCCCACCCACTGCGCGATGCGAAAGTGGTGGTGGAAGATATCGAAGATAACCCGGGCTTCTTCCGCGTGAAGCTGTACGCCGTGCCGCACTTCCAGGTAGAAGGGATGGACGTCAATCTGTCACTGGTATCCCAGATGCCGAAAGCCAAAGCATAGGGCAGGAGCAGGGATGAAAATATATCGTCCACTGTGGAACGAGGGGGCTTTACTGTCCCCTCAACAGTTCCAGCAGCAGGCTGAATGGGAGTCTTTTCGCGGTGCCGGTGCATCAGCGCTAGCATCCCCATTCCCCTGGGGGGTAGAAAAGATTGAGTTTAATGACAGCCTTCTTTCGTCTGGTCTGATCCAGATTACGCAGCTACGCCTCTGGCTGGACGATGGATCGCTGATTGATGCTCAAAGGAGCGATCTGCCTCCACGTCCACGGGAGTTAGATGCCAGCCAGCTGGCAGGTCTCGATTCCGTAACCGTTGTCATCGCACTGCCTCACATGCAGCCGGGTATTGCCAACGTAGAACAGGAAGGTGTTACCGCAGACCGCCCGCTCCGCTATCGCGAGGAATGGGTGACGTTGCAGGATGCCTTCGGGTCCGAAGAAGAATCCATAGCCGTTGCCCGGTATAATTTCACCATCCGGTTTGCCCATGAAAGCAATGATTCCTGGAAAGTGTGCCCGGTGGCCAGACTGATCCGTGATGGACAAAATGCATGGCGACTGGATCCGTCCTTTATTCCGCCCGTTGCGTCTTTTGCGGCAAGCCCTGTCCTTCGCGAACGTCTGGTGCTACTCAATCGTCAGTTACGCTCCCGGCGCCAGCGTCTGATGACGATGCGTCGTGAAAGCAACGAAAGGCTCGCCGATTTTGCCGTCGCCGATGTTTCCCTTTTCTGGTTGCTGAATGCACTGAATTCTCACGCCAGAGTGCTGACAGAATACGAACGTTTTCCTTCCCGGCCACCTGAACAGGTTTGGGCGGAGCTTGCACGTCTGGCAGGCAGTATGCTGACCTTTTCCCTGAACCATGATCTTGACGCCATTCCGGGTTATGACCACGAGGAACCGGCCAATGCGTTTCCTCCGCTGTTTGATCTGATAACGGGTTTGCTGGAGGCCAGTCTGCCATCCCGGGTCATTGCCCTGGAAATGTCACGCCCGGACGGACAGACATGGAAAGCCAACCTCCACGATATCCGCCTGCGTGAAGAGGCCGACCTCTGGCTCTCTGTGCGCTCCGATATCCCGGCCTGGCAGGTCGCCGAGAAATTCCCTGCACTCTGTCAGGCAGGTTCACCTGATGATGTCAGCGAGATCTATGGCGCGGCACTTAAGGGTATCCCGTTGATCCCGGTGAGCAGGGTCCCGGCAGCGTTGCCTGTACGCATGGAAAACCAGTACTTCGCACTCGATATGGAAAGCCCCGCTGCGCATGAAATGCAGGAGCAGGGCGTGTGCATGTTCTATGTGCCTGAGTTGCTTGGTGCTCTTGAACTAGAACTGTTCGCGGTATTGCGCTCATGAGACAGGATATCGACATCGACCTGCTGATGACGGAGACCTGGCTCACCGTCACTATGCTTAAAAAAGGTGCCGTTACGCTTAATGGCACTGCGCTTTACAACAAATGCGTTAAACAGGTTGAAAGTGTGCGGGAAGCGCTGGAGCGTGCCGGGTATGACGAAGCCAGTGTGGAGCATATTTCCTACGCACAATGTGCCTTGCTGGACGAAACGGTGATGAGCCGTAAGTCTGAAAAAGGCGAGGAAGGAGAGGAGCCGAAAGTTGATGAAGGCCAGGTGGCCTGGCGTAAAGCGCCGCTTCAGGCCCGTTTTTTTGGCTCATTCCGGGCAGGCGAAGCGTTGTGGGATCGGATTGCAGAGGTTCTGCGTCAGCCCTCACCTAATCCGGCCGTTTTAACCTGCTATCACCGGGTGATAGCGCTGGGTTTTCAGGGGTTATACAGCCTGAAAGCGGTCAGCCAGTCGGAGCGTGATGAGGTAGTGAAAGCCCTTTCTGAACGGGTTTCTCCGCCTGATGCAGACCTGTCTCTGGTTGTTCACCGGATGGGGAAACATCGTTGGAGTCTGATGCGCTCAGTCTGGTTCTGGATAGCGCTCGCCGTCATTCTTACCGGCGTTATCTGGTGGGGTGGTCACCTCTGGCTCCAGTCACTGTTGTCGGCACAAATACCGGAGCTGCATGGCTAATGCGTAGAACAGTCATCATTCCGGTCGTCCTCCACGCCCTGGTAGCCGTTGCCACGTTGCTGTGGTTGCTGTGGTATTTCATCCCGACAGGCAACGTTTTTAAAGGCCTGGCCACTCTGCTGATCCTCCTTCTGGCAGGCTGGACTGTTTTTAAAAACTGTCGGAGTGAAGAGTACACATCCGACGTTACCCTCCCGGCTGCTGAACTGCCATTACTCGACACTCAGGGCCCCGTTGTACTGGTGTGTGGTGACATGCTGGAAGCGTTGTTCCAGGGGGGCCCTCTGCGTAAAACAGCCCAGGGATGGTGGCTTCGGGCCGGTGACGTCAGCCGGTTAACTGACGTTGTCCGCAGCATACAGAAACAATTCCCTCGACAGGTTGGTCAGCTTTCGGTGATGTATCGCTGCCTGCCAGATGAACATCAGGATGAAGCGGTACTGCGCTCCACACTGAAAACGCTCCGCCAGCAGTGTAAACAAATTAAATCCCTGACGGGTTTCACACTGCCGGTTGTGGTGAATGCCGAATTTTCCGGGCCCGAAACGCCGTGGATCATCGTTCGCGGTGACAAGCCGATAGTCTGTCCGGTTAATGATTCGCCTCAGGCGTTTATTGATTGGCAGCAGGCGGAAGACAATATCCTGCTACTGCCAACGGTCAGCCAGGCATTTTCCTTTATCCGTAATACGCTGACTGATGAGATGGAGAAACCGGACCGGCTAACGCCACCTGTACGTGTTTTTTCCGTGGCCATGCGCCTCGGCGTGGTCAATCCTGAGGCTCAGTCAGTCTGGTCCACCTGGCTTTGTGCCCGGACCTGCTTGCACTTTTCCCGCCAGCCCGGTCAGTCAGTTCTGGCAACCCTTTTCCCGGATGCCGTTCTGCCACTTCTGGCACCTTTTGCATCAACCGTTCAGGGGGGGCAGCGTACCCGCCGCCTGGTGCTGCTGATGTGGCTGTGCGCGCTGACCGCATTGGGTATTTCCGCGCTCAATAATCGTGACCTCATCCGTCAGGTGAGTGCCGATTTACAGCGCTGGAACGCGATCCCGATGAATCACTACCGTCCTAAAGCAGACTCGCTGGCTGCTCTGAAACAGGATGCACTCCTGCTTGAACGCTGGCAACGGCAGGGAGAGCCTTTACGTTACAGCCTGGGCTATTACCCGGGACAACGCCTGTGGCTGGCCTTGCAGCAGGCCATTGATACCTGGACACCTCCACCTGCCCCTGAACCAAAACCGGTCCCGAAAATAGTTCGTCTCGATAGCATGTCGCTTTTCGATTCCGGCAAATCAGCGCTCAAAGAGGGGTCAACCAAAATACTCGTCAACGCGCTGGTGGGGATCAAAGCCAAACCGGGCTGGCTGATCGTGGTCAGCGGCCACACAGACAATACCGGTAGCATACAGCTCAATCAGACCTTGTCTTTACAACGCGCTGAAGCCGTCCGTAACTGGATGCGTGATACCGGGGACGTCCCGGAGAGTTGCTTTGCCGTTCAGGGCTACGGCAACAGCCGACCGATTGCTTCAAACGATACGCCTGATGGCCGTGCGCATAACCGGCGTGTCGAGATCAGTCTGGTACCGCAGGCTGACGCCTGTCGTCTGCCAGGCTCAAAACATGCGTCACAGGATGTACGTGACGTTTCAACTCAAGAAATGGAGAAGTAAACATGGCAATCCCAGTTTATCTGTGGCTGAAAGACGATGGCGGCGCTGACATTAAGGGCTCTGTAGATGTGAAAGATCGCGAAGGAAGCATCGAAGTTGTTGCTCAGGAACACACACTGTATATCCCGACTGATAACAACACTGGAAAGCTGACTGGAACCCGCATTCACACGCCGTTCCTGTTTACCAAGGAAATCGACTCTTCCAGCCCGTATCTGTACAAAGCCGTGACCACGGGCCAGACCCTGAAGTCTGCTGAGTTCAAGTGGTACAAGATCAACGATGCCGGTCAGGAAGTTGAGTATTTCAACACCAAACTGGAAAACGTCAAGCTGGTGAAAGTTGCACCAAAAATGCACGACATCAAGGATGCTTCCTTCGAGAAGCATAACCACCTTGAGCAGATCGAGCTGCGCTACGAAAAAATCACCTGGACCTACAAAGACGGCAACATCATTCATTCCGATTCCTGGAACGAACGAACCACCGCGTAAAAACCAGGCGGACAGTTTCCCTCTGTCCGCCTTTTATTTTGTTCCGCACAGCGCCTGCCAGACGGACGCTTTGCAGAGCAGTTTCACCATTTATCGGCATGAACCTTATGGGCATCGGTTGACGGCCAGGGGCGGTAGCGTGCCTGAACACGAGGGAACGACATGGAACATCATTCAGCAGTCCTGTTACGACGACTTAACCCTTACTGCGCCAGAGCGCTGGAAGGTGCAGCCTCTTTATGCCAGACCCGTGCGCATGCAGAAATCACACCTGAGCACTGGTTGTTAAAATTACTGGAGCAGGGCGAAGGTGATCTGACCGTTCTCGCCCGCCGTTATGAATGGGATATGGATACCGTCTGGCAGTCACTCCTGAGCTGGCTGGATGCACAGCCACGTTCTGTCCGCACCCGACCGGAGCTCTCAGCGTCTCTCCAGACCCTGCTGAAACAGGCCTGGCTTGCCGCCACGCTTGCCGGAGATGAGCAGATCCGCAGCGTACATTTGCTCGCGGCCATGGTTGAAACGTCCGGGCTGACACGCTGTGATGGCCTCTGGCCTTTGATGACGCTGACCACCAGCCAGCTGGAAAGGTTACGTCCCTTGCTGGAAGCCCAGTCGGATGAGCGGCATGACGTTGCGCTCAGTGAGAAGCCTTGCAATGTCAGCATTATTGGGCGGGCCGCACCGTTACAGCATGAAGCACAACACCAGGCTGAAGGCGGAAGTGCGCAGCCTGCCGTTTCACAGGAAGAGTCCGTTCTCAATCGCTTTACGGTCGATGTGACCGCCCGTGCCCGGGAAGGAAAGATTGACCCGGTCTTTGGACGTGATAACGAAATCCGTCAGATGGTGGACATTCTCTCCAGACGCCGTAAGAACAACCCGATCCTGGTCGGTGAACCCGGCGTGGGTAAAACGGCCCTGGTTGAAGGACTGGCGCTGCGTATCGCTGAAGGTAATGTGCCCGAAAGTCTTAAGCCTGTCATCGTCAGGACCCTGGATCTGGGCTTGCTTCAGGCGGGAGCAGGTGTAAAGGGTGAATTTGAGCAGCGACTGAAGAATATCATCGACGCCGTCCAGCACTCCCCGGTGCCGGTGCTGCTCTTTATCGATGAAGCACACACCATCATTGGTGCCGGTAATCAGGCGGGCGGGGCAGATGCAGCCAACCTGCTGAAACCGGCACTGGCTCGCGGTGAACTGCGAACCATTGCGGCCACAACCTGGAGTGAGTACAAGCAGTACTTCGAACGTGACGCAGCCCTGGAGCGCCGGTTCCAGATGGTCAAGGTTGATGAGCCCGATGATGACACCGCCTGCCTGATGCTGCGTGGCCTGAAATCACGCTATGCCGAACACCACGGTGTACATATTACCGGCGATGCCGTCCGCGCAGCGGTGACGTTGTCCCGTCGTTATCTGACCGGACGCCAGTTGCCAGATAAAGCAGTGGACCTGCTGGATACCGCAGCGGCCCGGGTGCGGATGAGCCTGGACACGCTGCCGGAACAGCTTACCCGGTTGCAGGCTGAACTGACTGCGCTTGGCATGGAGCAGCAGGAGTTACTGGAAGATATTTCGCTGGGTAACAGTGTTGATGCCAGTCGTCTGCCGCAGATTGAACAACGGACCCAGGCGCTCAGTCAGCAAAAAATGGCCCTTCAGTCACAGTATGAGACCGAGAAGCAGCTCACCGACTCGCTGAAAGCCTGCCGTGAAGACATTAGCCGCCAGGAGGAACTCTCCGCCCTTCAGCACGAGCTTTCTCAGATTCAGAATAACAGTCCACTGCTGGGTCTGGATGTTGATGTCCGCACCGTCGCGACCGTGATCGCCGACTGGACAGGGGTTCCTCTCTCGTCGCTGATGAAGGACGAGCAAACCGAATTACTGACGCTTGAAGAACAGCTGGCAACCCGTGTAGTTGGCCAGAGTCCTGCACTGAATGCCATTGCCCAGCGCCTGAGAGCGTCAAAAACCGGACTGACGCCGGAAAACGGTCCGCAGGGTGTGTTTTTACTGGTGGGTCCAAGCGGAGTGGGTAAAACAGAAACCGCACTGGCGCTGGCTGACGTTATGTATGGTGGTGAAAAATCGCTCATTACTATCAACCTGTCGGAATACCAGGAGTCGCACACCGTTTCGCAACTGAAAGGCTCTCCACCGGGGTATGTAGGATACGGCCAGGGCGGCATTCTCACCGAGGCTGTGCGTAAGCGGCCCTACAGCGTGGTGCTGCTGGATGAAGTGGAGAAAGCACACCGGGATGTGATGAACCTGTTCTATCAGGTGTTTGACCGGGGCTTTATGCGCGACGGGGAAGGGCGTGAAATTGATTTCCGCAATACCGTGATCCTGATGACGTCCAACCTGGGCAGTGACCCGCTGATGCAGTTGCTGGAAGAGCAACCAGAAGCCACTGAGAGCGATCTGCATGAGTTGTTACGCCCGATCCTGCGCGATCATTTCCAGCCCGCGCTGCTGGCTCGCTTCCAGACGGTGATATACCGCCCACTGGCAACGGATGCCATGCGTACCATCGTCGGTATGAAGCTGGCACAGGTGAGCACGCGGCTGCAACGTCACTATGGCATTTCCACTCACATTGGCGAAAGCCTCATCGACACCCTGACGACTGCCTGTCTGCTGCCGGATACCGGTGCCCGCAACGTGGACAGCCTGCTTAATCAGCAGATTCTGCCGGTTCTGAGCCAGCAGTTACTAAGCCATATGGCAGCAAAACAAAAGCCTTCCTCGCTACAGCTGACCTGGGATGATGAAGAGGGCATTGTGCTGGCCTTCGATGAAAATACAGAAGTGGTGGCGTCATGACCGATTCTTTAATAAGCAAGGCAAACAGCCAGATACAACAACTGCTGGGCCAGTCACGCTACCGCGTTGACGTGCATGGCTGCACTGAGTTTCTGGATGTGGTGAGCTTCAGTGCGGTGGAGTCACTCAGCCAGCCCTGGCAGTATGACGTGGCGGTGACCTGCACCTCTGGGGATATCGCCTGCGACACGTTACTGCTGAAACCGGCGTCATTTACTTTCCAGACACCCGTGTTTGACGGGACACCAGCGCTGCCGGTCCGGACGATATTCGGCGTGGTTAAGTCATTTCGGCGCGTGTCCACCTCGAATGATGAGACCCGTTACGCACTGACGATCGTTCCCCGTATCGCCCTTCTGGACTATACAAAAGGCAGCGAAATCTACCTCAATCAGTCAGTTACAGAAGTGGTTGAACGGGTATTGCGTAAGCACGGACTTGAAGGTCCTGATTTTGAGTTCCATCTGTCTCGTGACTATCCGGCCCGCGAACTCATTACCCAGTGGCGGGAAACCGATCTTGCATTTATCCAGCGCCTGCTGGCGGAGGTGGGCATTTACTGGCGCTATGAAATGGACAGCCGTCTTGAGCAGGACGTGGTGATTTTTCAGGACAGCCAGCAGCAGTATGAATTTGGTGTCACGCTGCCATTACGCAACCAGGCCGGGATGAGTGACAGCGGGCAGGAGAGCATCTGGGATATTCAGACCGCATATAACGTGGTAAGCGGAAGTGTGGCCACCCGTGACTACAACTACCGTGATGCACTGACGCCTCAGGACAGCGCCAAAAGTATTTTCAGCAAAGAGGGGATCACCACCGGGGAAACGTATCATTACGCGGAACCCTTCCTGACAGCAGGTGACGCTGAAAGTACAGATACCGGGGCATACTTCGCCCGTCTGCGTCACGAACGCATTCTGAACGCGCAGTATCACGTCAAAGGTCATTCCTCCAGCCCTCATCTGGCACCGGGTCAGGTACTGGAAACGGACGGCTCATTACCCGATGCCGTAAAAGGCGGTATCGTCATCACCACGGTACGCACCAGCGGTTCACGCAAAAGTAGCTTTACGCTGACGTTTGAGGGCATCCCCTACAGCGAAACCGTCTGCTGGCGTCCGGCATTACTTAATCGCCCGGTCATATCCGGCTCGCTTCCGGCCCGAGTGGAAAGCACTCAGAAAGGCGATACCTACTCCTGGCTCGACCCGGAAGGGCGCTACCGGGTGAAACTGGACTTCGACCGCAACAGTCCGGAACAGGGCTATGCCTATTTGTGGCTTCGGCTGGCAAAACCCTATGCCGGTGATACCTACGGATTCCACTCCCCGCTTATCGACGGAACGGAAGTGGCCATCGTATTTGACGGCGGAGACCCGGATCGTCCCTACATTGCTTATGCCCTGCATGATTCAGAACATCCGGACCACGTCACCAGTGACAATCATACGCGGAACGTCTGGCGCACTCCGGCGAACAATAAGCTGCGGATGGAGGATAAGCGCCAGGAAGAGCATATCAAGCTCGCGACGGAATACGGCAAAACGCAGCTGAACATGGGACACCTGGTCAACAGCCAGCGTGAAAAGCGCGGGGCCGGTTTTGAACTGCGAACGGATGAACATGGCGCTGTACGTGCGGCAAAAGGGCTGTTCCTGACGGCGGATGCCCAGGCCAAAGCCCAGGGACCGGTTCTGGAAATGGCGCCTGCGATTAACCAGATTAACCAGGCCAACAGCCAGATGCAGGCCCTGAACAGCGCCGCTGAAGCAGCCGGTGCCCTGGTATCCGACATCAGCACCCAGATTAGCCTCGTAACCGACAAAATCAAAGACCTCCAGTCTGCGGTCCTGCTGGGGAGTGCTCCACAGGGTGTGGCATTTACCTCAGGTGAACACCTTCAGCTCAGCAGTACCCGCAATACCATGATCAATGCAGGGCAGCATCTTGATGTCGGTGCGATGAAAAATTTGTCCGTGAGCGTTGAAAAAGCGCTTGGTCTGTTTGTGCATAAAGACGGGGCGAAGCTGGTTGCCAACCAGGGTGACATCGAGATTCAGGCTCAGCACAACACGATGGCCCTGTTTTCTGAAAAGCAGCTGACGGTGACCAGTAGTGAAGACGAAATTATTATCAGCACGCCTGAAACACTGACGCTTAACGGCGGCGGATCTTACCTGAGGCTGAGTAAGAACGGCATTGAACATGGCTCATCTGGTGAGTTCATTATGAAGACGTCTGACTATCTGGTACCAGGCTCAGGCGCAAATCTCCCCAACGACACACCCAATTTCAGCCTGACGGATATCACTCAGGAAAGCAAAATTAGCAGCAAGTCATTTAACGACTGACAGGGAGTGTGAATCGTGTCTGTTTTACCCAAAATTGTCTGGCCGATCCCCTCCAATAACCGGGGAAGTGAGTTCAAAAATCAGGAAGAGATCCTCTCTCATTTGGGCGGAGAATCTACCGGTCTGTACATGATAGGCCGCAGCGGCATGTGGCATGGTGGGATCCATATCACCGAAGCCACAACGCCATGGTGTGCGCTTAGTGGTAAGTCCCCACTTGAAGCGATAGATTTCCCGGTCCCCTTTAAAGGTGAGCAGGCTGTGCGATGCATGGCTGACGGGGAAGTGGTTGCTTACCGTGTCTGCAAGGATTATCTGACGATTGCATGGGAATCAGGTCCGCTTAGCTTTTCCGGTTCGTTTGTTCTGGTTAAACACTTTATTCAACCGGGAGAGAAGGAATCCAGCGGGCTGCATTTCTATACCCTGTATATGCATCTTGCGCCGTATTCAGCTTATGAAGCTGAAGCAGAAAATCAGTGGGTCATTCAGGATACTCTAAGAGCATATTCTGAAATGGACTGGCTGACGGCGAAACTGACTTCAGATAAAACTTCTCCACAAATTGCCGGACACATGCCTAAAGGGGTAAGAGTGGAATGGGACCCAGCAGACAGCAATCTTAACGCCACAGGAAATAACAAGCGACAATATGGCCTTGTAACACTGAAAGGATTACCAGAAGAAACCAGCAGTACCCTCACACCTGGTCAGCGCTATTGGGTTGTTGTGGATAACAACAATATTAAGCTAGCACCGGGGGCCGGTCCAGGCTGGTGGCGGCATTTGCTTCCTCCCGCAAAGGAAGTCATGGTATTCGATAAGACAGTAAGCCTCAGTTCTCCATTTGCTATTAAGGCCGGTGACCCGATTGGCCACATGGGCTACTATCAGGCACCAAAAGACGGTAGTTATGAGGCACGATACCAGGTACATATCGAATGCACGAGCATGGATGATAATCTGGAGAAGTTCCTGACCAACCCGGAAAAAGTGGGGGAGAAAAACCCGCTCTGGTTGAAGTATTCTCCTGGCCTTGCTCTTTTCACAAAAGATGTTGCGAAGGGCACCTTCGCAAAGGGCTCGACGTCGACAACGCGGACAGGCATTCTACCGTTGAGTAAGGTCACAACTGAAACTGATAACTCAACAAAGCAAGAATACTGGCAGCTACGGCTGGAAAATGCCTATGTGCCCAAAGGCCAGGCGGAGCCTCAACTTCTGTCACAGTATGATCTGGCGAAACTAGGCTTCAGAACTGAAACCTCAGAGCCTACCAGTTTTGATTACCTGGATGGGAAAAACCAGCCTACTGGATTCTTCCGTAACCTCATCGATTCGCTCTACCAGGCCGCGATAGATGATACGCGAACCAGTCATGCTCTCGTGAAGCATAATTATCAGCGTCTGCTGGATAAAATTGACAGCGGAAGTGACCGATATTCGCCAATGGAGTACTGGAGAGCACTTCACAATCCCGACTATCGTGACGTTATTCAGAAAACAATCGTAAAACATCCAAGCGACTGGTACTTCAAAAAAGGTGATGCTATCTGGCAACCTTTCCTCAATGCGCTGAAAAAAGAAGCCCCAGAATGGAAGAAATATAGCGAAGATTTTCTTGATAAAATGGCCTGGATGCAGGATGTGACCACTGAGAAAATGGGACCTTCGTTGTGGCATATGCATCCATTACAATTTTTAGGGTGTTTGAAACAAATTAGCCGCTTTACTTATATTTATACCAATTATGATTGTACATTGGATGAAGCCCTAAGTAAGCAAATGGCGTTGGCTGGAGGCAATCGTCCGGTTTACGGTAACACGGGGGCTGTTACCAGAGCTCAGGTTCGTAATTACATGAACCCTGAGCAACATATAAATGGCGCTGATATTTATCAATTCGTTGACCTTTCAGCACCTTCTGGCTTGACTGAAAATGACCTTGCGAAAATTTTAGACGGTAAAGGAGTTCTCTCCGGAAAAGCATCCATATATTTGGAAGCAGCTGCAAAATATCACGTTAGTGAAGTGTATCTTGTATCCCATTCTTTACTTGAAACCAATAATGGTAGAGCCCCATTTGCGAATGGCAGCAAGGAATACAATGGACGAACTGTATACAACATGTATGGGATTGGTGTTTTCAATAGCAACCCTCAGAATGGCGTAAAATTAGCCTACAATAAGGGTTGGTTTTCTGTTGATGAAGCCATTGATGGCGGAGCAAGATGGATATCCGAAAATTTCATCAACAAAAAAGGAATCTCAAAAAATACTTTATATAAGATGAGGTGGAACCCCGCAGCACCTGCAACAGGACAGTATGCTACGGATATTAACTGGGCACTAGCCCAAAAAAATGACATGAAAAAAATGTTTGATTTATTCCCTGATGCGAATATTACCTTTGACATACCAGTTTATAAGGACTCTTCATTGTGAAAATCAATTCTTTAATGCTTCTTTTTTTATTGTCAGGTTCTGCACTTGCAAATTGCGACGAACATTGGGAAACATTTTCTCAGACACAGTTCATAAATAAAAACATCGTTCAATATAAATCTTTCTATTATTCTGCGCCATCCGAAAAACATAAGTTACCAGATCTCTTTTTGATTAAAGGGGATGATTTTAACTCTTATTTAAAAAGTAATGGTTACACATTTGGAACGTACACTAGGAAAAATGGGACTGTTGTAAGTGGCTGGCTAAAATCTGAAACATTAGTTGTTGTCCCATCTAAATCGTCGAATTCTCCACCGGAAGTGTCAAGGTCCGACTTTGTCATTATTTCGCCATATAAAAATATCGAGCTAGGTAGTTCATACGAGCAATTCTATAAAATATGGGGAGACTGCGAAGTAAATAAACAACCTGACATTGGAATTTCAGGTGATTTTATTACTGCGGGGAATGAAACGTATAAATATTTTGATAACTTCTGGAGTGGATTTTCAATTCGCTCATCAAACATCAACTTCCAGCAGACAGGAACTGATTACGACGCTTATAGAATAACGACAATCACCGTCAACAACAAAAAATACATGACCAGAAGAGGCATTACCATAGGGGATACAACTCAAAATATAATTGCTGCCTATGGAAATCCTTTGAAATTAGACAAAAATAAAGTGACATATAAATTTAAAAATAACGAACTGTCATTTGCTCTTAAAAATGATGAAATCAAAAGCATAGTTATGGATGAAAAAGTAGAGTAACAGTCCAGAATCAGGACTTGATTTTCTTCTATCTAACTTAACTGAATATTATGAGGTTAATTTATGCTTCAAATTACTTGAGGATTCTAAAAATGGGATGCAATAAAAAATCAAACAAATTTTTGCTTTTTGTGTCATGTATGCTCTTGTCTTTTGGAGCATACTCACAAGACAGTTCTAATCCTCAGTTTACTGACTACCTGGTTCCCGTAAGCAACGGTCCATTTGAACAAAATATTCACTTTAATAAAGAGCAGAAAAACTACTCGCCACACTGGAAAAATGCAGCCCAAGAGCAACTAAAAAAAACTGTTAACTTTGCAGGGCACTTTAGAATCTATACAGACTTTGGAGGTCATGGTAAAGAATGCCTTCGTGATAATTGGGTATGTGGCTGGGTTATTGATAAACTATCAGGGGAAGTTGTAGCAACACTACCATCAGATAATAATGGTGGTTATAATTATGCAGATATTTCTGATAATGGTACCCCTGTTGGCCTTCCATTTGAGATGGATGCTTATAAAAATAGTTCTATGATTGCAATAACCGGTCAATCTATCTCAATCAACAAGAGTGATAGTCCTGTATGCAAAACGGCCTTATTTAATTTTAATAATGGTAGATATGTGAAATTGATAGAATCATTGGAAGGGTGTAACAACCAATGAGCCTCTCATAAAGCTCCGGCATAACGAGAAAGCGACAGTAGTAAAATTCGTATACAGCATGCATCAGAGGGCGACCAGGGTTGAGTTAATAAACTCAACCCTAACTGAGTAATAAATGTTAATTTAGGCTAGTCAAATGGGCTTTAGACCAACACAATTATTGCTCTGTATTTTATCACATTTAATAGTCTTGCTATTGCAGATGAAACACCAAGGATAAACACGTCTTCAGAAAATAATACATGTAGCATAAAAATTAATGACGAACTTGTTGATGGTTACAAGTGTGAGTTTTATCGCGCACCATCAGTATGGTCGCATTCATATTTGTACGAAGCCAGCAAACAAATAATAATATTTATTGATAGTCCAATGGGGAATGCATGCGATGGAGGCCCATTACATGTGTTTAGCAAAACGGATGATGAGAAATTCAAACATCTGAAGACAATTGACTTCTGTGGCGGGCATTACCCATCAATAACCAGTGGCCCAGAAACATTCATAATAAAAGTCCCTTCAATCTCTATTGACGGCACGGATAAAAAGATCCCAACTGAGACATGGGAATTAAATAATGATGAATTAGTTAAGAGACAAGGAAGAGGAATTTAATAATGCTCCAGATTATCCGTAAAGGCGATAAAACCACTCACGGCGGCTCGGTCCTGACCGCTTCCGATACGATGAAATTCGGTGGTATCGGTGTTGCCCGTAAAGGCGACAAAGTGTCCTGCCCGGTTCCGGGGCATGGCCCTACAACCATCGTAGAAGGAAACCCTGATTACCTTGATCATGGTATCCCGGTAGCCTTTCACGGTCACAAATGTGCCTGTGGTTGCACATTGATTAGTTCATTTGCCGCTGCCAAGGTTGCCTGATTATGCCCGTCTGGCTGGATGCCATCCCTGAACAGGCCCCTAAGGTAGCTCGCCCCGGCACTCTTCGCTGGGTACTGTTCCTGGCATTTCTCATGCTGGGGGGTATAGCACTCACGCTATGGTGCTGGACGTCAGAAAGAACAGGATTTGTCTTCTGGTTCACCGCGATGGGGCTTCCGTTTTGCACCTGGGGGCTTCTTTTCGGTTTACGCCGGTTTGCCTATAAAGCCGAACAGGTGGGAGCCGAGTCCCGTAATGTTGAGCGAGAAGCGCTTATTGACAGTGAAATTCTGCGCGGTCAGCGCTGCGGCTGGATCCTCGGTACGCACATCCAGGCTCCGGCCGGAAACAAAACCGACGATCTGCTGGAAGTAATGAAACTCGCCGCTCCCGCTATCGATTTCTCGCACCCAAGAGGATGTGACAAACCGGTCAGGTACGCGGCCTTAACAGAATATCAAACGGATTTATCGAAAGCGCTCAAAGCAGCAGTCACTAAGCTGACCACGCGTGTGGATGTAATCGTTCAGCCACTTCCACCAGAGCTGCCATGCTGGCTGATGCTGGACTGTGACAGTGACCTGCATCCCCTGGTTGAAGAGCAGCTAAAAGCCGATCTCTCACTCAAGACGGGCAGGATTTTTCGCCTGATGCCTGGAAAAGGGCTGGGGGCGTTTGATGCCTGGCTGGACAAGCGATGGGACAACCCAGGCATTCTGGTTGCCATCACGCTGTCGTTACCGGCGTCTCCCCGGGAAGAAGATGCTGATGCTGTCTCAATGGTGGTATTAAGCAACCGCAAAGCCCATGCCTGGCCGGATGCGCTTCGCCTTCATCGCCCCGAAAGGGGAACAGAAACAACACTCACAAAGACGCTCAACCGGGCGCTGCTCTGGGCGAAGACCCTACCCAATGAACTCAAAGGAAGCTGGATCTCCGGTCCCACATTGACGTCGGGCAGCGGCTGGAATAATGCCTGCGAAGAGAGCGGTGTTGAATTTAGCCTTTCAGAAGACAATTCCAGTATCGATCCCGTGCTGGGCTATACCGGCCATGGTGCCCCATGGGTCGCCATCACGCTTGCTGATGCAGCCTTTGAACAGCGCGGAGTGCAGGTTATCGCTGCACAACCCGCCGCTGACAAAGACGACATCTGGGTAGCGGTCATCACCAAAGAAGAAGTTCGCAAGGGAACGCCCAAAAATGTCTAAGGTAAAAGTAAAAACACTCATCGGCTCCGTTGTGACTGTCGCCTTTTTTCTGACGGTTATCGTGGCATTTCTCTTTTATGCCTTTCCGGAAAATGTCGCCTTGGTCACGGGGTTTGGGCCGTATGACGGGCAACGGATCCTCACGTTCAGTGCCATCCTGGTTGCCGCGATGCTTTTATTCGGCTGGCTGATTGAGAAGGCCTTCGACTTCGCAGGTAAATCGGGGCTGTATTTCCACTGGGGTCAGAAAAAGGCTCAGATGGTCGCCCCGGCAACAGGCACCATTGCGAGCGAAGATGATGAAGAAGAGCCTGTCTTCAGCGAGGATGCCGTATCTGAGCACCTCCGTTTCCGTTATGGCCGTCGCTGGCAGCGTAAAGTGCGAATCCTGCTGGTGATGGGTAATCCGGACGACGTCCAGAAAGCGGCCCCGGGCCTGTCTTATGACCTCTGGCAGGAAGGCGACGGCAACGTGCTGATTTATGGCGGTGATGCGCAGTCACTCCCGGATGAGATCTTCCTTTCAAAACTGAAGCGCCTGCGATCTGGCCAGCCGATTGATGGCATTATTCAGGTGATGAGTACTTCAGCCCTCCCGACGGATAGCGAACGGGATGCTTTCTTGCGTTGCCGCCAGAAAGCCGATCATCAGCTGGGCTGGCAGGCTCCTGTCTGGCTGTGGCTGACTGACAAAGCCAAAGGTGCTCAGCAGGACGCGGAAACGGCTGCGAAAGGGGTGATATTCGGACCAGAAGGCACTGTAAAAGAGGCGGATAAGGCATTGACTACGCTGTCTCAGCGCCTGCAAAAAGCCGGTATAACACAGATACTGAATAATCCGGCACATAACGGCCTGCTTCAGTTATCTTCCCGTCTTCAACACGAATTGAAAGCCAGTCTGGCTGTTTTACTCAGCGGGCTGATGCAGGGATCTGCGGCCTGGCGTTTACGTGGTGTCATGTTCAGCCCCGAACTGGCCGTTGCCGGAACGGTACCAAATACACGCCTCGACACACCGACCTGGAAAGCTGTCATTGATGACTGTGATGCCGTCAGCGGCAGAAAGCTGGGCTTCGACTGGCTGAAGATGCTGCGGTTAATTCTGCTTTCCCTGATTGTTCTGTGGGGGGCCGGTACACTGCTGTCCCTGATCGTTAACCGTACCCAGATTTATCAGGCACAGGAAACGGCGAGTCAGGCAGCGGATACCACAAAACCCCTGGCAGAACGCCTGCACAACCAGCTCGTACTCCAGCAAGCCATTGCCCGTCTGCAACACCGTGAGGCGACCGGCGCTCCATGGTATACCCGATTTGGTCTTAATCAGGACAGCGACACGCTGGCCGCACTCTGGCCGCTGTATGCGAAAAGTAACGCACAGCTGATAAGGGATGTCACCGCAGATAGTCTCAGGCAGCAGCTGAATGCCTTTGTGCAACTTCCTCCTGCCAGTGATGCCCGAATGCAGGGTACACAGCATACCTACGACGTGCTCAAAAGTTATCTGATGCTGGCCCGTCCGGACAAAGCGGACGCAGGCTGGCTGGCAAAAAACGTGCTGAAAGCCTTACCGAAACGCCAGAATGTGCCGGATGGCATATGGCAGGACATCGCACCGAAACTGCTGGGCTTTTATGCGCAAAACCTCCCGGCTCATCCGGAATGGAAAATTAAGCCTGACACTGAATTAATCAGTACGGTCCGTCAGATCCTGCTTAAGCAGGTAGGTCAGCGTAACGCAGAATCTGGCTTGTATCAGGACATGCTTAAGCGCGTGGCCAGCAACTGGCCTGATTTAACGCTTGCCGATATGACAGGCGACACCGATGCCTCAACGGTATTCAGCACTGACGAAGTCGTCCCCGGTATGTTTACGCGTCAGGCCTGGGAAGAGCAGGTTCAGGATGCGATTAACGAGGTCGTCAAGACACGCCGTGATGAAATTGACTGGGTACTGACGGATAAGACGCACCAGACAGGGAGCGATATCTCCCCGGAGGCGCTGAAAGCCCGCCTGACTGAACGCTATTTTACCGATTTTGGCAATGCCTGGCTGAACATGGTCAACAGCATTCAGTGGCAGGAAGCCACGTCACTTTCTGAGGCGATTGCCCAGCTCAACCTGATCGGCGATGTCCGTCAGTCGCCGCTGGTGGCACTGATGAACACGCTGGCCTGGCAGGGAAAAACAGGGCAGAAAGGTGAGGCACTGGCTGATTCGATAGTGGACTCAGCGAAAAAGCTAATCGGTCAGAAAAAAAATGCCAGACAGTTTATTGAACAGGCACAGGGCCCAAAAGGGCCGCTCGATGAGGTGTTTGGACCGCTGATGGGGCTGATGGAAGGTAAAGAGGGCACCGGTGCCAACGGTAACCTCAGTTTCCAGTCCTGGCTTGCCCGCGTCACGCAGGTACGCCTGAAACTCCAGCAGGTTACCAGCGCCCCGGATCCGCAGGCCATGTCGCAGATGCTGGCCCAGACAGTATTCCAGGGCAAAGCCATCGATCTGACCGATACCCGCGACTATGGCAGTCTGGTTGCGGCGAGTCTGGGGCAGGAGTGGAATGGATTTGGCCAGTCGTTATTTGTGCAACCGCTTGATCTGGCCTGGCGGCAGGTACTTGCCCCGGCTGCGGGAAGCCTCAATGCCCGCTGGCAGTCGACCATTGTCGAACAGTGGAATAAGGCCTTTGCGGGACGCTATCCGTTTAAAGCCACCGGCAGCGATGCCTCGTTGCCGTTGCTGGCTCAGTTCCTGCGTAGCGACTCGGGTCGAATCACGACCTTCCTGAAAACGAATCTTGGCGGGATCCTCCACCAGGAGGGAAATCGCTGGGTCGTTGACCTTTCCGCAAGTCAGGGGATGGTTGTCAGCCCGGATTTCCTCCGGGCGATTAATCAGCTGGCGGAACTGTCAGATATCGTGTTTTCTCAGGGCGATGCGGGTGTTCACTTCGAACTGATGGCGCGTCCTTCACGGGATGTTGCCAGAGTGCAGCTTACCCTCGATGAGCAGAACCTGGATTACTTCAATCAGATGGAAAGCTGGCAAAGCTTCACCTGGCCTGGAAATACTCACTATCCTGGCGTGTCGCTCAGCTGGCGTAGTGTGAACAGCGGCATGCAGCTGTATGCCAGTAACCAGGGCAACTGGGGTTTCATTCGCCTACTGGACAAGGCTCTCATCACTCCGCTTGACGCCAGCCGTACACAACTGGTGTGGATCACCGCCGATGGCAACCCTCTGAAGTTTGTGATGCGTAGCGAGCTCGGTACAGGTCCCCTGGCATTGCTGAAACTTCAGGGATTCACGCTGCCCGACACTATCTTTAGCGTCGCAGCTGGCGGAGAAGAGCGCCAGTAATGATGGGCGGGAAAATTTACCCGGCACTGGCTTTCGCAAAACAGGTTGAAGGCTGGTCTCAGGGTATTTGCAGCAAAGTGAACCGATGGCACGAAACTGAATCCTCATCCCCATGCCAGTTTATGACCTTTCGGCAGTGTCGCGCATGGCTCAGCGACTGGCTGAAGCATAATCCAGCGCCAGGTACACCAGGGGACAGCGCCTCCGCGCCCCATCGGCGCCTCCGCGCCCCATCGGCGCCTCCGCGCCCCATCGGCGCCTTCGTCCCCATGTCAGAAAAGCCCACTGGTAAAGCTACTGGAAGGCCAAACCCACTCAGGGGGAGGAGAAAAGTATGCTGCTGAAATGGAAGCTACCGCAAATCGTCAATGGTAAGGACGATGATTCTCTGGAAGCGGTCGTGAGGTTTATGAAAGAGACAAACAAACGGGAAAAAGAATGAGCTCACCGGAAGAACTGTTAACCGCCTGCGCCACCAGGCAGGAAGAAAGGCAGCGCCTCATCTCGCGGGCAAATGATGCCCTGTCGCTCTGGGATAACTGGCTGCACCCGTTCACCTCCGGGGCAGAAACCGGGGACGATCCCGCATATGATGATAATTTTCAGCTGATGCGTGAGGAGATCAACAAGCTTTCAGGTACCGATTCAGCGTTATTGTGTGAGCTGGCCCAGAAGTGTCTTTGCGAATGCGCCAAAGACATTCGTGTCGTGACCTGGTACGTGCAGGCCCGACTCAGCCGCGACGGTGAAAAAGGGTTGTCCGAAGGCTTACTGCTGCTTGTCGCGATGCTGGCCCGCTACGGGCAGGCATGCCATCCCCGGCGTCCCGTAGCCCGAAAAGCTGCGCTGGAGTGGCTGAACAGTGCAAAAGTGATTGATGCACTGCTGTTATGGCCCGAGGTGGACAGCAATGATGCCGGTCTGACGGCTGGCGTCATCAGCCTGCTTGAATCCACAGTGGCTGACTGGCCGGAAGCCGAGAAACCGTCTTTTGCAGGCCTTTGTACCGCTCTTGAAAACCGTCTGGCACGTTCGGGTGGCATGGAAGCGCTGGTCCCCCAGAACAGCAGTGCCCAGGAGCACGGGCGTGAACCTGCCCATTCTGATTCACCGCAGCTGTCAGCCGTGAAATCTGGCCGCGATTTACTCGACCAGGCAAAGTTACTTTCCCGCTGGCTGAGCGAGCAGCCGCAGGGCTGGCTGGCTTCTCATCGACTGATAAAGACCGTGCGGTGGGATACGGTCGATCAGATCCCTCCGCTGGACAGTAGCGGGCGCACCCGCCTGGTACCGCCTAAACCCGAGTATCGAGCTCAGTTGAAGCGCCTTTACCTTCAAAAAAACTGGGTCGAGCTGGTTGAGCAGGCCAGCCAGATGTATTGCGAAGGTGTGAATCATTTCTGGCTCGATCTCCAGTGGTATCTCTGGCAGGGGCTCAGCCATGCGGGTCAGCCCTGGGATACCTGGTCAGACTCCGTCCTCTTCGATCTGCGGTTGCTGCTTAAACGCCTCCCGGGCCTTGAAGGGCTGGCATGGAATGACGGCACTCCCTTTGCCGACGAAGTCACTACTGCCTGGATTGCTGAAAAAGTGAATGAAGAGGGCCTGATATACGGCGATGAATCCGCTACCGTCGTTAATGGTCAGGCGGACGATGTGCTACTTCTTGAGTCCGAAGCCATGGAAAAGGGAGACACCGAAGGGCCTGAAGCAGCGCTTGCCTGGCTCCAGTCCCGACCGGGGATGGATACCCCGCGCCATCGCTGGCTGATACGCCTGCTCATGGCCCGGGTGGCAGAGCAGTATGGCCGAAACGATATGGCGCTTCATCTGCTTGGTGAACTCACTACCCGTGCGCCACTGCTGACGCTGGAAGACTGGGAGCCCGCTCTGTTATTTGAAGTCCAGGCTCGACGCCTGAAGCTGCTACGCATGAAAGCCGGTCGCAGCGAATCTGATAAAGCCCGTCTGATGCCTGAGATGGATACGCTATTGGCAGGTCTGATCGCCATTGACCCGGCCCGTGCCATGGTACTTTGCCTGTAATATTGAATGGATACAAATAAGGAATATTATGCGTTTTCGCTTTATTGCCCTGGCTTTATGCCTTCTTTCTGGTAGCAACGTTGCAGTATCTGCGGGATTTGATTGTTCCCTTGCAAATTTATCACAGACAGAAAAAACGATATGCAGCAATGAGTATTTATCAGGGCTTGACAGTGCTCTAAACAATTTTTTCAAAAAGACCTATGACAGTTCTTTAAGCCATGGAAGCCTGTCTGAACGTCAAAATGAATGGCTAAAAGAGAGAAACAATTGCAAGAGTGATGTAACCTGTATTACCAACAGCTATTTAATACGCAATAGAAATCTGTCAGGAAGCAACAACCTCCAGAATGTCAATGATATTTTTAATCGCGATGGCGACAAACTGGACGAAGCATTGGATGCCCCAATTAAGACCAAATCCGGATTTACAATAACTGACTCTCCATGGCATGTAAAAGAAATATTTTCTTCTGAAAGCTTCGAGGGTGGAATTAATCTTGAGAGCAAGAATGTATCGTCAATACTAACATACCAGATAATTAAGAATGATTTATACATTTACATTTCTGTTAGCGGGCGGTACCAGGATAAAGACACTACACTGCTCGTAGAGCTTAAGGACGATACTAACCCTCGCATCATTCAACAATATGACGGTAATATAAATTTAATATCCCGTGCCAGAGATGCACAAGGAAACGCTTTAGCCTATTTTTCTATTGGCGATGATTCTCATAAAGACTATCATTATTTATTTATATCACCGAGTGGCGAAAAAGGCATTTCTGATATATCCCCAGAGCAAGCTGATTCCTTAACAGAAAAAACCACACCATGGACTGGGTATTGTGGCAGCTCAGAGTGCAATGCTTCATTGATATCACCTGATGGCAAATGGCGGCTTACTTCAAGTGATGGTAATGTTAAAGATCCAGATGAAGGTATGTACGTATTTCCGGTCAATCGTCCGGACCTGGGTTTGAATGTTTTTGCAGACAAAGCGGATAACTCTATCACTGACGATATATTTGGATATACACGGCAATATGTCTGGGGAGATGACAGCAATTCATTTTATTTTGATAATAGCGGCGCTTTAGGTTGCATCTGGAAAACCGATATTGGCAATAAAACAACAAAGCGGATTATTCCCGTAGAAGGTATTTTAGATCCATTTTATATAAAGTATGACGAAGAAGATCTGATTCTTTCTGTTTATTCATATTCTTATCAAGATGATTTTAAGTCAGAAATATACATAGCAAAAGAACCTAATTAAATAAAGTCAATCTATCGGGATTTATAATTTATATGGATGATTTAACCCTGCGCTATTACGAAGCAGAGATGCGCTACCTGCGAGAAGCCGGTAAAGAGTTTGCCCGGGCTCATCCGGATCGTGCTGCGATGCTTAATCTGGATAAACCCGGCGCCCGCGACCCTTATGTGGAACGTCTGTTCGAAGGCTTTGCCTTCCTGATGGGCCGTCTGCGTGAAAAGCTTGATGACGACCTGCCAGAGCTGACCGAAGGTCTGGTGAGCCTGCTGTGGCCACACTATATGCGGACCATCCCGTCGCTGGCCATCGTCGAGTTCTCGCCTGACTGGCGTAGTCTGCGTCAGGCCGAAAGGCTGGCTGAAGGCTTCTCCGTTCTGTCTCGTCCTGTCGGGCCGCACAAAACCGCCTGTCAGTACCGGACGACTCGCGATGTGCCGCTACAACCGCTGCACCTTGCAGATGCCCGCCTCCATACTGAAACCGATGGCCGCTCTGCTATCCGTCTGCGCTTCGAATGCCCTGAAAAAGTGGACTGGAGTAAAGCCGGGATCGACAAAGTCGCCATCTTCCTCAATGCAGAAAGTCCAGTTAGCTATGCGCTGCATCTGGCAATGACCCGTCGTGTTCACGCTATGTATGCCCGTCACGCCGGGACCTACATCGAACGCCATCAGTTCGATGGCTGGTGCAAACCCATGGGCTTTGATGACAATGATGGACTGTGGAAGAAAGCCGATACCGCCTTTAGCGGTTACCAGCTGCTGCTGGAGTATTTCAGCTTCCGTCCGAAGTTTATGTTTGTTGAGTTACGTGGACTCGACAGCATCGGGCTTTCTGCCACAAGCACCTGGTTTGAAATCGACATTGTGCTCAGTGAAGCCTGGTCATCCGATCTGCCTTTTGAGACAGAAAACTTCCGTCTGCACTGTGCACCGGTCATTAATCTCTTCACTCTGGAAGCCGACCCGCTGACCCTGGATCCGCTCGATAATGAATATCTGCTCAGGCCGCTGCGTCTTCAGGATGGTCACACCGAGATTTACAGCGTCGATAACATCCACGGTGCGGTGAAGAATGGCAAACACCCCTATGTACCGTTCACCAGTTTCCGCCACCGTGGCGGTATGATGCGCCACGATGCCCCTGAGCGTTACTTCCATACCCGCGTGAAACGCGGCCCCTCTGGTCTGTATGACACATGGTTAATTCTCGGGGGCCGCTCGTTCGAGCTGGAGCAGTTGTCCGATAAACCAGAATCCCTTTCGATGCGAATAACCGGTACCAACGGGCAGCTTCCGCGTAAGGCACTGGAAAGCACACTACTGGACAGGGCCGTGAAAGCAGGCAAAGTGCCCGTCAGGGTACTGAACCTCTCGGCCCCCACCATGCCACTGTATCCCCCGGCAAACGACCGTTTCCACTGGCGGGTGATGAGTCACCTCGGATCAAACTTCCTCAGTATGATGGATAACCCTGAAGTCCTGCGGGGGACGCTGGCGCTCTATGACTGGACCGACGATGAAATGAACCGCCGTCGGCTTGAAGCAATCGTCTCCGTGAAGCACACCCTGATCCGCCGTTTTGAGAAGGGCTTTATGCTCCGGGGCGTGGACATTGAGGTCACGCTGAATATGGATAATTTTGCAGGCGAGGGTGATGTAAATCTCTTCGGGGAGATGCTGCACCGGTTCTTCGCGCTCTATGCCGATATTCACCTCTTCAACCAGCTCACGCTGGTGCTGCAACCGACAGGGAAACGACTGAGATGGCGCGAGAATCACAGCCAGCACGTACCGGGCTGACGCTGGCCCTTAACAAAGATATCTGGCGGGCCAATTTCTATCGTTTCTGCCAACTGCTGGAGCAGGAAAATCCGGACGCCCCGAAACTGGGTACCACCAGCCATCCGGGCGACGATCCGGTGCGTTTCAGGCCCTGGCCTGGTATGGGTTTTCCGGTCAGTACCCTTAAAGCGGTTGAAACCGATGAAGACCATCCGGAATTGCCGCCGACCGTCCGCACCACATTCCTCGGCATGTATGGCGTGGATTCGCCTCTGCCGACGACCTACCTGGACGACATTGCGCAGCGCCGCGAAGGACACGAGGCGATCACCTCATTTCTGGATATTTTCAGCCACCGGATCACCACACAATATTACCGGATCTGGCGAAAATACGCCTATCCGGCGACCTTCGAGGCATGTGGCCGCGATGCCATATCACAGTGTCTGCTGGGGCTGGTCGGCCTTGGTATACCGGGCACGGCTGAGCAGGTGGCAACGCCGGTTTCACGCTTCCTGGCCCTGCTGGGCACCATGCGATTACCCACCCGCAATGCTGAAGGCATCCGGGCCCTGGTGAGCCTGCTGGCACCGAATACCCGGACAATTATCACCGAACCCGATCCGGTTAAGGTGCATATCGATAACCGTAGCGGGCTGGGTATCGGGAGCCAGATCCGTCTTTCGCAGCGAGCCACGCTGGGTAAAACCGCAAAAGAAGCATGCAGCCGGGTCCTGGTGTCACTGGAGACAGCGGATCCTGACGAGGCGGAAGGCTGGTTACCCGGTGGTGTCCTTCATACCGATTTGATGGTCCTGCTGCGTGTCTACCTCGGCTACCGCAGTGACGCCCGAGTGCGCCTCACCGTGCCTGTGCGATTGCTCCCTGAGCCTCGTCTGGGTAAGGGCAGGCGTATACAGCTGGGCAGAACCGGTTTACTGGGTCTGAAGGAAGGCAAACTCAATACGCCACGGGAAAGTCTGACCGTCAACCTGGGTTGCTATGAAGGGCTTCACTATTCTGCCCTGCAACCCGCAGAAGACGGACATTACCGCTTCGACTAATCACGTATTCCCTCTCTCAATAAAGGAACTTTTGAATGGCAACAGTAACCCGCTGGTGGGCGCTGACGCTTATTACCTGTGGTCTGCTCGCAGGCTGCGGTCTGACGCAGACCGTCACGGACGGTACGGTCAGCATCACGAAATCCATCTTCTATAAGAAAATTAAAACGCTGCATCTGGATTTTACCCCACGCACGGCCATTAACGCCGATGCCGCACAGACGCCGCTGGCAACAATGGTGCGGGTTTATCTCCTCAGGGATCGGAAAGCGGTTGATGCCGCCGATTACCAGACGTTGCTGCGCAATGCCGATACGGTACTTAAGGACGATGTACTGGCGTCAAAAGAGCTGCTGGTGATGCCCAACGGCAGCGTTTCTCTGAATATGCCCATGGATGAAGAAGCACAGTTCGTGGCGGTGGTGGGGCTGTTTAACCGACCGGATCAGAAGGACAACCGCTGGCGTCTGGTACTGACCCGTGACGATCTCGATCCGGACAAACCCCGGACCATCGAGCTGGGTGACGGCTGGCTCAGCCTTGTGCCGGTAAAGGAGTGACATAATGGATAACTGGCTGGCGCTTTTTGACGGGCAGACTCGCTATTTTCTGGATATCAACAACAGCCAGGTAAAATCGGATGTTCTGCGATTTCGGGGCAGGGAAGCACTGAGCGAACCGTTCAAATGGGATATTGAGTTCACGACCCAACAGGCGAATATCCCCCCTGAACAGGTCCTGATGAAATATGCCTCTTTCCGGATGCGGAGCGGTAAAAATGTCCACGGCATTATCACCCGCCTGGAATGGCTTTCCACTTCAAAGGATCAGTCCCATTACCGTCTTACGCTCAGTTCCCGCCTGGCGCTCCTGGGATACACCCGGCAGTGTGCGGTATATCAGAACCAGTCCGTTCCTGAGGTGGTGGAGCAGGTGCTGCGCAAACACGGGCTGGAGGGACCTGATTTTGAGTTCAGACTGGAGCGCACGTACCCGCCGCGTGAAATTATCACCCAGTGGCGTGAAACGGACCTTGAGTTTATCCGGCGCATTCTGTCTGAAGTGGGGATTTACTGGCGTACGGTGATGGACGACGTGCGCGGTCTGGATACGTACATACTGGCCGACAGCCAGCTTAACTACCAGTTTGATGTGCGCCTGCCCTACAGCGAGCCGTCGGGTCTGTTTGACGGTGCGGCAGAGTCGGTCTGGGATGTACGAACCTGGCACACCCTTGCCACCGGCACGGTCGCCACGCGGGATTACAACTACCGGACAGCCTCCACACCGATGGATGCGACGGTCAGCGTGCGTAACGACGCGGTCACCACCGGAGAGCATTACCGCTACGCAGCGCCTTATCGTGACGCAGGTGATGACACCAGCCCGGAGCCGGAGCCCGAATCCGGCGCGTTCTGGGCCCGGCTCCATCATGAGCGGGAGCTGAACAGAACGGCCCGCATTCACCTGTTCAGCAACGCTGCCCACCTTGCGCCGGGACAGGTGCTTGAGCCGCAGGGCGATGTCATAACTGCCCTGAAAGAGGGCGTTATCCTCACCCTGGTGACCTACCGGGGGGCCCGTGATTCCCGTCTGCATGTGTCGGTCTGGGGGATGCCTTATACCGAACGCTACTGTTTCCGTCCAACTGAAATCCCGCGCCCTGAAATCCACGGCACACTTCCGGCCCGCGTCGAGAGCCGGGAGAAAAATGACATCTACGCGCACCTGGATGAGCAGGGTCGCTACCGGGTAAAGCCGGACTTCGACCGCGAAGGAACAGAGCAGGGCTTCGGGTATCTGTGGCTGCGTATGGCGAAGCCGACTGTCGGTGACACGCTGGGCTGGCATACGCCGCTCATTGACGGCACTGAAGTGGCCATTGCGTATAGCAATGGCGATATTGACCTGCCGTACATCGCGTACGCACTGCACGACTCCGAACATCCGGACCTCGTGAACCGGGATAATCACACCCGAAATATCCTCAGAACACCCGCTAACTCAAAATTGCGGATGGAGGACAAACGTGGCGAGGAGCATATCAAGCTCGCCACGGAATACGGCAGGACGCAGCTCAACAGCGGGCACCTGGTGGACAATCAGGGCAAATCCCGCGGCACCGGTAGCGAACTGCGCACTGATGAACACGGGGTTATCCGCGCCGGAAAGGGACTGTTCATCAGTGCAGATGCACAGGCGAAAGCGCAGGGCGAAGCCCTGGACATGGATGCCGCGCTGAAGGAAATAGACAGGCTTAATCAGCAACTGCAACAGCTGGAAATGGCCGCCGAAAATGCACAGGCCCTGAAAGCGGATGTTGACAGCCAGATACAGATGTTTGAGCAGCGGCTGAAACCGCTTAACGAGGCGTTGCTGTTCTCAGCCCCGGAAGGCATGGCCCTGACCAGTGGTGAAGATATGCAACTGGCCGCAGCACGAAACCTGGTCGTCAACGCCGGGGGCGATATCAGCGTCGGAACAATGGGCAATCTGACCGCACTGGCCGGAGAAAAACTGGGGCTCTTTGCCCGGACCGGACAACTGAGCGTCAAATCCGGAGAAGGGCCAGTGGAGGTGCAGGCGCAAAACGCCAGTATGCGGTTGTTTGCTGAGAAGAAGCTGACGCTGAGCTCAGTGAGTGACATTTTGTTCGCCGGGAAAAAACGTATCACGCTGATCGGCGGCGGAAGCTATCTGCGGCTTGAGGCCGGGAAGGTCGAGTATGGTACGACGGCGTCTTATTTGCGGAAGGTGAAGCGGACGATGTTTGCTGGTGCAACCAATCTACCAAATGAGTCATTGAAGCAGATGGTAATGATCACTCAGTATTACGACAGAAAGTTAAATTTCTCTTCAAATGTCAATTATCGTGTTGAAACAATGGAGGGAGAGGAAATACTTTCAGGCTCTGGCGCAGATGGATATATCGACAAGAAAGACAGTGAGTCTGAGTATTGGGTATTTTTAAGCTGAGTAATAATTCAATGAAAAAAATAAATATTGAAGTCGATGGCACCCCCTATTTTATCGTTACAAAAAATGAAAAAACGGAATTAGGAATAAAAGGTAATACCACGCCTGAAAAAGATGAAAAAGCCCATAAAATTGAAGTGCCAAACATTTTGATAATCACAAGAAAAAACGCTGATGTTTTGTTCGTTTTGAGAGGGGGTGAAAAGGATTCTTTTAAAATCATGACAGCTCAAGAGTTGTATGATAAATTCCAGTATCAATGGTTTGAACCATTGGCAGATAACTATCGGAAATTGTTGTATGTTAACGAAGCTGATTACGCAAAAGAAGCTTACAAAATATTCACTTGGGATGATATTGCAGAATTTTCAGTTATCGATAGAACGCCTTTGGCTTTTCGTCCAAAAGGTGAGGGCGACTGGAAAAATAATAGTGTGGGTGGTGCCAGCTATCTCCTCGTAATGATAAATAGAATTCCATACTGGACTGATGCCGTTGGGCAAATACCTTTCGCCATAGACACATATAGAATGGAAAAAAATATACCATCAACAGTTGAAACCGGTATGATATGGGGAACTGGTAAACGTACTGATGTTGCCGATAGAACTAATACGTATGATAATTTCTTTGTGCTCCGAGGGGCGTTATATGCAAGCCAAAGATTTACATATAGCATTAAATCTGGTGGTAGCACTTACCCTGCTGTGAATGTTGTCGAGCAAGATAATGGAGCGTCAACTGATGCATTAGGTAACTCTATAACCTCAGAAGAGTATGATAACTATGCGGCATGGAATAAATAAAAACATTAATTCATTTAATAGTAAACTACTGATCGGCTTGTTAGCATGTATGATTTATAGAATCATCACCATTTCGATTTCTTTACTTTACGCCCATTTTTTTATTCCACATAAAATCCACATATCAACAAACCTGTATGGTTTTTATGTATATTTAATTCTTGTGTTTTGCATATTTATATCAGCGGTTGTTCCCAAGCAAGCAATATGTATCATCGTAGCAATAAGTTCAACTCTGCTATTGGGGATTGAAATCTTTGAAGCTGATTTTCCATATAGGGCCTTATTGTTTATTCTCTCTTCTTCTTTGTCTTATCTATTTGTTTTCTCATTAAATGGTCAATTGAGAAAAGTACCTTCTGAGTCGCACACATCCAAAACAGCAAGGCGACTTAAATATATTCTGTTAATTGTTTATCCAGCATACCTCTTCTTTGAAGTGGAAATGTTCAGGAATGTTTCATTATTCATTGCCTGCGTTATATTTCTGGCCTTTTCTATATCTTGGTTGAATAGAAATTTACAATAAAGGCATAAGCAATATATAAATTCTCACCGGCAATTTTACAGGTAATCTTCTTCTTGAGCTTACAAATGAGGAAGATCCCAGAGTACAGTTAACATTTATGAGTGTCTCAATATATGGGGAATGGCTCCAACGCTTTTCCAAATAGTCGATATCTGCAAGGCAAGAAGTCAACAAAATGTTAGCGCTTTTTGACGGACAGACCCGTTACTTTCTGGATATCAACGACAGTCTGGTAAAACCGGATGTTCTGCGATTTCGGGGCAGGGAAGTACAGAGCGAACCGTTCAAATGGGATATTGAGTTCACGACCCAACAGGCGAATATCCCCCCTGAACAGGTCCTGATGAAATATGCCTCTTTCCGGATGCGGAGCGGTAAAAATGTCCACGGCATTATCACCCGCCTGGAATGGCTTTCCACTTCAAAGGATCAGTCCCATTACCGTCTTACGCTCAGTTCCCGCCTGGCGCTCCTGGGATACACCCGGCAGTGTGCGGTATATCAGAACCAGTCCGTTCCTGAGGTGGTGGAGCAGGTGCTGCGCAAACACGGGCTGGAGGGACCTGATTTTGAGTTCAGACTGGAGCGCACGTACCCGCCGCGTGAAATTATCACCCAGTGGCGTGAAACGGACCTTGAGTTTATCCGGCGCATTCTGTCTGAAGTGGGGATTTACTGGCGTACGGTGATGGACGACGTGCGCGGTCTGGATACGTACATACTGGCCGACAGCCAGCTTAACTACCAGTTTGATGTGCGCCTGCCCTACAGCGAGCCGTCGGGTCTGTTTGACGGTGCGGCAGAGTCGGTCTGGGATGTACGAACCTGGCACACCCTTGCCACCGGCACGGTCGCCACGCGGGATTACAACTACCGGACAGCCTTCACGCCGATGGATGCGACGGTCAGTGTGCGTAACGATGCGGTCACCACCGGAAAGCATTACCGCTACGCAGCGCCTTATCGTGAAGCAGGTGATGACACCAGCCCGGAGCCGGAGACCGAATCCATTACATTTCTAGCAACATCTATAAAACCAAAGCACTCTTCAGTAATCTTTGGCCTGGTTATTATCTTTATGCTTTATTCTTGGTATGGAACAAATCCACTTCGAGTAATATTGATGTTTTGTTCCTCATTATCCGGTTGTTCAATAATTATTTTTGCAAAAAAATCCTTAAAAGAAACATAAGGTAATTCACATCCCTTAGAATCTAAACCTCTATCATTTAAAATAATATGCTATATTATGAATCAAAAAACGCCCTCTTTATATGAAATTCTTACCGGCAACTTTACAGGGGATCTTCCCCTTGAAGTTGTAAACGAAGAAGACCAGGTTATTTTATCTGTACTGGATAACATCCAGCGTATTTTGAACGCCCGAGCCGGGACCATATCCCATTTACCAGATTATGGTTTGCCGGACATGACCAAAATTCTGCAAGGCATGCCGGGTACAGCCCACGAGCTGATCAATACGCTGGCCGGTGTCCTGCTCAAGTATGAACCCCGTTTGCAGTCCCTCAATGTAACTTTACTCGAACAGCACGTGCCAGGAGAGTTGCGTTATGCCATTGATGCTGAGCTTAAGGGCATTGGCCTCGTACGTTACGGCACCGAGTTTATGCCCGAAGGACGCGTGATGCTGAGGCACCTGAAGCAACAGCAGTATCTCGATACCGCAATTCGTGTGTAAGGCCAGACAGCTTTCATCAGTTCCAACACACAGTAAGAGTCAGGCCGATATTGCAGATTTTTGCCATCGAATGCGCAGCTTCAGGAGCAAATGGACGCGTGGCTGGAGGGTACCGGATTGAACGAGGGGACGCTGAATACATCCGTTACGGATCTGCTGGTGGAGTACGGGGCTCTTGAGATTACCGATATCTTTCTGTGTGTAGATGACCAGTCTGTGAAATTTACACCAGTATTTTTGTACGGCCAGGGCGTGACCGGATGCGTGGAAGTGACCCTTCATGCAGAAGGCTGCGTGATCTCTCTGGGGCGCCTGTTCATACGGGCAGGTCATTTCAGTGACTGGACCTTTAATCCCCCGGGGATGTTGCTGCGCACAGTACAACCTTTTGATCAAAGTACTTCTTTTTGTCTGATTTTAGCGCTTCTTTCATAGCTGTTAACCTGGCAGTACCAGCAGACTTGTGGTGAAGCTGCATAAACAGGAAGTACAGCACCGCAACCTTCATTTGGATATTCAGCCATGAATGACATCAATCCACGAAAAATCAAAACCGGTGGCGATCCGCGCACGCTAGCGGATTATGCCACCCTGCGTGATGAACTGAGTAAACTGACACATCCGGCCCGTCCGGATGTGAACTGGCATTATGTCGAAAAACTCTGCCTTTCACTGTTTGAGCAAAACGGTGTGGAGTTACAGACGGCGGCCTGGTACACGCTGGCACGGACGCAACTGGCCGGCTTATTCGGCCTCAATGAAGGCCTGGCGATACTGGATGCGCTGATAAGCCATCAATGGGGGACACTGTGGCCGCAGCCGGTACATGCCCGCATGGAAATCCTCAGCAGTCTGAACCAGCGTCTTCAGCAGCGGATGCGCTCGCTCCCGCTCAATTACAGCGACCTCAGACAACTGTATCGGGCTGAGCAACTGCTTGGCAGTCTGGGGGAGGTGCTTCAACGTCTTGAGCTTAAGCATCTGAGCCAGCTCGATACGTTGCGTTCCCTGATGCACAACAGTGCTGTCCGGCTGGAAAACAGCAACGATACAACCGGTACCGGGTCGAATATTCAGTCTGGTATTGTCCTGCCTGCCACCGTAAAGAATGGTGCAGTCATATCAACAGGCTCTCATACCGGTAGTCTCTCTGAAGAGACCCCAGCGCCAGACAGCCCAGTGAAATGGGTATTCGTTGCACAGCCAGAACACCACGCAAATGTGGAAGTACTGACGGCAATGCCCACTCAGGTAAAAAAGTGGAAATCCTTCGCTGCCGGAATGTGTACCATGCTGATAATAAGTACGGGCGCAGTGTGGAGCTGGCAATTTCTTCACCGACCAGACCCGCTACAGACTCAGCTTGCTGCCTCACTGGCTCCGTTACCTGCACCTCTCGCGCCTGAAAAACTGGATATGTTGCGTCAGCAATCTCCGTCATCACAAACAATGATAGAACAAACACAGCAGCAGCTTGCCCGACTGGATAAATTGCCTCCTGACTGGAGTATTACTTACAGCCGAAAACTTACAGAACAGGCTCAGGTGCTGTGGCCGGAGCAAGCAAAACCCCTGATACAACAGTGGCAGCAACACCTTAATGCTGCCGCATTACCGGTAGAACAGCTCAATGGTTGGTATAAGGGGATGTCATCGCTACAAAAATTGAGTGACCGGCTGAACGGGCTTGATGAGCAGAAAGGCAAATACATGACGGTCAGTGAACTGAAGTCCGTTGTATTTTCCGTCCGGCAGTCTTTTAACCAGTCCATACCGGCTGAAGAGCAACTGCGTATCTTGTCAGAAAATCCTCCTGGTGTACCTTTACCTGCAGCTGCGAGGTCGCAGCTGGAGATGCATCTGAAACAACTGGCAGCCCGATATGCTGAAATAAAACGGAATGCATCAGAGTAAATCCATCGTTAAGATACTTTAAAACTCGTCATTATGACGGGAAGCTTCACGGATATTTCCCCGTTTTAAGATGATGAAGCGTCAGGCCAGTTATGCTGTCATGAGGGATCGTTTTATCGTCCGTTCCGCTGTTTTTGGGGGTGATATCGGTGATTATGGACATGCTTTTTCTCCGAAACCCGGTATGCCGTTTGTTTTGACTATCCGTGGATCCCGCCAAATCCCAAAACCCTGCGATAGCAATATCGCAGGGTTTTTTCGTTCTACAACCCAATCACCAGTTCCCCTGAATGGCTTCGCGAGCAGCACAGCGCCACCTGCTGGTCTGCCGCGCTTTTCTCTGACTCCGACTGCACGCTATCCCGGTGTTCCACTACGCCGTCGATAACCGGCGTCAGACAGGCGCCGCAAATCCCCATTTCACAGGAGAGCGGTACCGCCACGCCGTTTTCCAGCAGCACCTGCGCGATAGTTTTGTCCGCCGGCACCGGCCAGCGCTCGCCGGTTGATGCCAGCTTGACTGTAAAAATCTCGCCCGTTTCATTACAGTCGGCGGGCATAACGGGCTGGAATGCTTCGCTGTGAAGATTGCTCTCCGCCCAGCCTCTCGTGAGGGCGACCTGATACACTTTCTCCATAAAGCCTGCCGGCCCGCAGACCCAGGCGTGGAAACCGACCGCTGGCGTGGGCATGTGCTCTGCCAGCGCAGTGCGCGGGCTGATGGTATGGATGACACACTCGCCGTGTTTAAATTGCATGAGTTCACGCGCAAACGCCGCGTTGCCATGCTCTTTAACGTAATAGTGCAGCGTAAATGGGGTACCGGAAGCCTCCAGCTGCCGGGCCATCGCATACAAGGGCGTTATGCCTATCCCTGCCGCCAGCAGCAAGAAGCGTTCAGCCTCGTGCAGCGCAAACAGATTGCGCGGTGAGGAGATAAGCAGTTTCTGCCCCGGACGTAGCGTCTCGTGAACATAGCGTGACCCGCCGCGCGAGGCGGCTTCACGTCCTACGCAAATAAGATAGCTCTCGCTGTCGCTTGCTCCGGTCAGCGAATACTGGCGAACCAGCCCGCAGGGCAGATGCACGTCAATGTGCGCCCCGGGCTGCCAGCCCGGCAGGGCTTCACCGCATTCTGACACCAGCCTGATGGCGAGACTCTTATCCCCCTCGCGCCAGAGACCGTCGACAATAACGCTCAACATTTCGCTCATCACGTTCCTCCGTCACACCAGGAAAAACTCGCCGAAGCCCATCTTTTTCAGCCCCCGGCGGTAGGCAATCGAGCTTTTATCCGCAGGGATGTGGGCTTCCAGAGTCAGATCCAGCGGCAGGCTTTCCGGGCGCTGCGTCTCAACCATCAGGCGGTCTTCTTCAAAAATACGCAAATTGAAGGCGTGCACTTCCTCTACCGGAATATGCAGGTCAAAGTTGCGCGCGATAGGGGCGAACATGCGGGTTACCCGTGAAGAGACGGGCGAGGCGGCGTTCATGATCACCAGCCTGGCTTCCCCCGGAAAATGGATTGTCAGCGTGGCGGTAAACGGCAGATGCATTTCAAAATGACGCAGCCACTGGAAGCCTTCCGGCGCCTGGACATCGGAGCTGGCGGGGTAGTTGCTCACCGAACTCCAGTAATCGGCAACAAAGCCAAACGGCGTCTCCTGGGGCTGATAATGGGGTACCAGCGGATTATTGGGGTCAGCAAAGGTGTCAGTGTGGATCCAGGCAAAATGCGCCACGTCCAGAAACCCTTCCACCTGACGGCCGGCGAAGCCATTCACCTCAAATGCCGGGCAGTTGATCTGCTGAAATCCGTCGTTATCCCAGTGCGGCATGGTGGGCAGCGGCATTGGGTTATCGGGATCAAACGCCAGGCAGGTCCAGATTAACCCAAAGCGTTCCTCCACGGCATAGTTAATCAGGTTAAGCTTCGCGGGAACCGGCTGGTCAGGGCTGGACGGAATGCGGTTGCAGCGTCCATCTTCACCAAAGCGTAAGCCATGATAAGGGCAGATAATCCCGTGTTCATCGTGAAAGCCCAGCGTCAGCGGTACGCCGCGGTGCGGGCAAACGTCCCGGGCGACCACAACCTGGTCTTTGACGCGGTAGATAACCAGTTGTTCGTCGAGCAGGGTGGCTTTGACCGGTGCCGCGCCGATGTCGCAGGCGCGAGCAACCGGATGCCAGCATTTTGCCAGACGCAGCCAGTCCTCTGGCTCAAACGTACAATGGGCGGGTGGAGTCGGTTGTATTTTCATGGTTGTCCCTCTCGCGTTCAGCCTAAAGGCCCGGCCTGAATGGTGTCGCACAGACCGTTAATGATGCGCTCTCCGGTCTCCTCTTTGAGCTCCTGGTACCAGGCCCGGGTCAATGCCATGTCTTTGCCATGCGTGATATCACAGCGTTTACGGGCCTTAAGCACCAGGTCGCGGACCCGGTCACAGCGCAGCGCTTCGTACTGCCGCAACGCCAGTGCGATGTTGTGGTTCTCGCGCAGGCAGTCACCCAGCACCACGGCGTCCTCCATCGCCGCGCATCCGCCCTGGCCGATATCTGGCGTGGTGCTGTGCGCGGCATCGCCAAGAAGCGCCACGTTGCCGCGCACCAGGGTGTCGAACGGTTCAATGTCGTGGATTTCGATACGGTTGGTGGTCTCGGGATCCAGCGCGGCGATGAGCTTCTGTACCGGTGGCGCCCAGCCGCGGAAATAGCCCGTGAGATCGGCGCGAAGGGTAGTGCGATCTTCCGCCAGCCCGAGGGGGAGCGGAACATCAAAAAAGAAATAGAAGCGTCCGCCGGCGACGGGCATCAGCGAAACGCGCTTGCCCTCGCCGACGAAGGTGGTCCACTGGTGCGCAGGGGCAATCTCTTCATCAATCTTCACCAGCCCGTTCCAGTTGACGTAACCGGCGTAGCGGCGCTCGGGCGTATAGCCCAGCACGTACGGGCGAACCGCGGAGTGACTGCCATCGGCGGCAATCAGGAAATCCCCTGTCGCGGTAGTACCGTCGGTGAAGGTGACGGTGACGCCAGCCGCGTCCTCACGGACGCTTTCAACGCGTTTGCCGAACTGAACGTTCTCGTGCCCCCAGAAGTTCAGCATTTCGCGCTGCAGTTCCGTACGCGACACGGGGCAGGGGCGACCGCCCGTGCGCTCGACCAGCGGGGCAAGGCTAAAGCGGGTGAGGGTATCGCCGCGCCGGTGATCCTTATAGGCCATAAAGCGCATAGGGCCGCCGTAGGTCTCGATGATGTCGCCCATTCCGAGGTGCTGCATGCATTTCACCCCATTGGGCCAGATGGAGATGGCCGCGCCGACGGGCTTCATCTCTTTCACGGCCTCAAACACGGTACAGTCGATTCCCGCCTTCTTCAGCGCTACAGCGGCGCTCAGGCCGCCAATGCCCGCGCCAATAACGATTGCTCTCATGCTTCTCTCCTTTTGCAGGGTGTAAAAAGGGAAGAGCAATTTGCGTACCAGGCTGCAGAGTGGCGAAAAGCGCGTTGTATGGGGTGGTTTTGCACTGCTAAGGTGCGCAAACGCGGTGAGAATGCCTTTTTATGAATCAATAATTTCCTGTTGTGCGATCCGGAATCGACTGTTTCATAGGGGATGGCAAGAGTGGCGTAGTTTGTGCAAAGCGAGAAAACGACGATATGACGGGAGTGAGTATGATTGCACTGCAAACTTTTAATCAACTGAGCCACGAAGAGGCGCTCGCGCGGTTGCAGCCCTGCGTGGCGTTGCCCGACTGGGCCGATGCGCTGGTGCAGGGGCGGCCCTATTTACACCGCAAAGCACTGTTCGACGCCGCCCGGACATTGGCACAAACCTGGGATGAAACGGCGCTTACGCAGGCCCTGAATGCGCACCCGCGAATTGGTGAGAAACCGACGGGAGCCCGGGCGGAGGCGGTGCTTTCGCGCCATGAGCAGGGCGCCGTCGACAACCGCGACAGGCAGCTGGCACAGGCACTGCAGGAAGGGAACGCTCGCTACGAGGCCCGTTTTGGACGCGTGTTTTTGATCCGCGCGAAAGGCCGTAGCGGTGAGGAGATTTTACGCGCCCTCAACGCCCGGCTGGAAAACAGCGATGCGCAGGAGGTACAGGCCGCACTGGAACAGCTGCGGGAAATTACGCTGCTTCGGCTGGAAGGAGTCATTGACGAATGAGTACGTTAAGCACGCATATTCTTGATATTTCGACGGGAAAACCGGCGCAGGGCGTAAGGGTTTATCTTGAGCAGGACGGCGTCGTATTGGCCACTGCTTTCACTAACGCCCAGGGGCGCATCACCGCGTTTATCCCTTTCCTGCCAGCAGGACGTTACCGGCTGGTGGCTGAGATTGGGGCTTGGTTCACCGAAACCGGCCGCGACACGCTTTACCCCTGCGCACAGATCGATTTTGTGACGGGAGAAACGGCAGACGAGCACTTCCACCTGCCGTTTGTGATTGCGCCGGGCGGGTGGTCAACCTACCGCGGCAGTTGACCACACCTGCACACCGTTGACCCAGGTCTCGCTAATATTGCGCTCGTCGCCCAGGGTCATCAGCACAAACAGCTGCTCATAAATGTCCTGACAGCGCCGGTTACGCAGGCGCTGTAGCGGCGTAACGGCCGGGTCGATGACGATAAAATCGGCCTCTTTGCCGGGGGCGAAATTGCCAATCTTATCGTCCAGCCTCAGGGCGTGAGCGCCGCCCAGCGTGGCGTGATAAAACGCTTCGCTGGCGCGCAGGCGGTAGCTCTGCAGCTGACCCACCTTGTACGCCTCCCCGAGGGTGCGCAGCATGCTGAAGGTGGTTCCGGCACCCACATCGGTGCCAATGCCCATACGCACCTGGTGTTGCCAGCAGGCGGGTAAGCGGAACAGTCCGCTGCCAAGAAACAGGTTCGAGGTGGGGCAAAACGCCACCGCCGAGCCGGTATCGTGCAGACAGCGCCACTCGCTCTCATGGAGATGGATCCCATGGGCAAACACGCTGCGTTCGCCGGTCAGCCCGTAATGATGATACACATCCAGATAACGTTCATGTTCCGGCCACAGATCGCTTACCCAGGCCACTTCATTTGGGTTTTCGCTCAGATGGGTCTGCATCCACGTGTCGGGAAACTCCTCTTTGAGCAGGCTGACCGCGGCCAGCAGTTCCGGTGAGGAGGTCGGGGCAAAGCGTGGCGTAATGGCGTAGCCCAACCGTCCACGGTGGTGCCAGCGCTGGATCAACTCGCGCGTCTGCCGGTAGCTCTCTTTCGCGGTTTCACTCAGGTAGTCAGGCGTGTGGCGGTCCATCATCACCTTGCCGGCGATAAGACGCATGTTAAGGCGCAGGGCCTCGGTGAACAGCGCCTCGACCGATTCAGGATGCAGCGTACAAAACACCAGCGCGGTGGTGGTGCCGTGGCTGACCAGTTGGTTGATGAAAAACGCCGCGATCTCTTTCGCATAGGCCTCATCGGCAAACTGGCTTTCTACCGGGAACGTGTATGTGGTCAGCCACTCCAGCAGCTGCTCACCAAAAGCGCCAATCATCTCCGTCTGCGGGTAATGGACGTGGGTATCGACAAAACCCGGGAGCAGCAGTTTGCCACGCAGGTCGGTGTACCCTTTATAGGGATCAAGATACTGCTCGCCCTCCTGCCAGGGCATCTGCGCCAGAATTTTGCCGTTATGGATGAACAGCAGCCCGTCTTCAAGGTAGCGCGCCTGTTGGGCGATAACGTCTGCACTGTCGCAGACCTGGGCAATATCAAAAAATGCACCGCGGATCGCAGTCTGGTAGTCCATCATGATTCCTGCCTTAGTGTTTGCGTAGCGGGGTGATGAGACTGAGCAAAAACGGTGCCAGAATGAAAAAGGCCGCAGAGGAACTGCGGCCCGGAGGAAGGGTTACTCTTTTTGCGTTGCCACGTGGGGGCTGAACGACGAGGCGCCTGCCGCTTCACGCTCTTCCCGCGCCAGCCAGCGGTAGGTGACCCCGCCCAGGAAGACGCCGATAAACCAGCTAAAGTTGGCCACTTCATGCAGGGAGGGAATAAAGCTTATCACCAGTCCAACGGCAACGGATGGCACCAGCGCGCCGATGGCTTTCGGGTTGAAACCGTTGCGATACCAGTATTTGCCTTTTGGCGTGTCATCAAACAGATCGTCTACGGAGACCTTGCCGCGCTTAATCAGGTAAAAATCGGCAATCAGAATCCCGAACAGCGGGCCAATAAACGCCCCGAGCACGTCCAGAGTGTAGTGGATAAGCTCCGGCGAGTTAAACAGGTTCCACGGGGTTAACAGGATAGAGCCGACGGCGGCGATCATCCCCCCGGTGCGGAAGCTGATTTTTTGTGGTGAACAGTTAGAGAAATCAAACGCCGGGGAGACGAAGTTCGCCACGATGTTGATCCCGATGGTGGCGGTGATCATGGTCAGCAAGCCAATGGCCACCGCCAGATCGTTGCCCACACGGCTGACGGTTTCAATCGGGTCAGTGATCATGCGGCCAAACAGCGATTGCGTACCCGACACAATCACCACGGTAACGATGGAGAACAGCAGGAAGTTAAACGGCAGGCCCCAGCGGTTACCGCGGCGGATCTCCCCCATGCTTTTACCGTAGCGGGAGAAGTCACCAAAATTGAGCAGCGGGCCGGAGAAGTAAGAGACCACCAGCGCCGTGGCGGTGATCATCTGCCAGGTCTGCTCACCGGCGCTCAGGGATTTGCTGGCAAGGGTAAAGGAGATGCCGTCAAAACCGGTCTTGTATACAATCCATCCCGCCAGCGCCAGCATCACCACGTAGACCGCCGGACCGGCGATATCAATAAAGCGCTTAATGGCGCTCATGCCGTGCCAGAAGACCATCGCCTGCAGCACCCACATGATAGCGAAACAGATCCAGCCAAGATGCGACAGGCCCAGGAACGAACCGGTGGTGAGCGTCGCGAGTGAAGGCCAGAACTTAAGCGCCACCAGCATCAGCGCGTTGGCGGCCAGGTAGGTCTGAATGCCGTACCATGCGAAAGCAATCAGCCCGCGGATCACCGCCGGAATATTGGCCCCGAAAACGCCAAATGCCTGACGGCAAATCACCGCGTAGGGTACGCCTGCCATCTGACTCGGTTTCGCCACCAGGTTGGCACACAACTGCACAATGCAAATCCCTATCAGCAGGCAGAGCAAGACCTGCCAGCTTGCCAGCCCGAGCGTAAAGAAGCTCGCGGCAACAACATAACCCCCCATGCTGTGGACGTCCGACATCCAGAAAGAAAAGATGTTGTACCAGCTCCAGTTCTGGTCACGCGTCGGTGCCAGATCCTCATTGCAAAGCCGTGGGCTGTAAACCGCACCGGAATCAGCGGCCGTACCGTGCTGCGCGTTTTGTCTGTTTGGCATGAAACCTGCTCCTGTGAATGAAAACCCGTTAAGTGGGAGTGCAGACGGTGTTGCAGGATCCAGGCCAAAATAATAAATCTTGTATGCAATATTTTATTTTTATGTATACGATTCGATAGCGAAAAGTAAAAATCGGAGTGGTTAATGAACAACATAAACAGCCTGCAGACCGCGCCAGACCTGCATGACAAAGATGAATCCATTTTTCAGGCGCTGATGACCGCGATAGTCGAACATCAGTTGCTCCCGGGAAGTAAATTGCCTGAAGAGGCGCTGGCTGAGGTCTTCGGCGTGAGCCGTACCGGTATTCGCAAGGTGCTGCAACGACTCGCCGCTGTGCAAATGGTCACCTTAACGCCCAAACGTGGTGCACACGTGGCCAGCCCGACGGTAGAAGAAGCGCAGCAGATCTTCCGCACGCGCGCTCTGCTTGAGGTGGCTAACCTGCCGGACGTGCTGGCCCACTGTCAGCCGCCGCATCTGGCTGCACTGGAAGGGATTATTCGCCAGGAGCAGCAGGCGCATGAGGCGTATGACGGTCCCGCCGCAATCCGCCACTCCGCCAATTTCCATATTCAGCTTCAGGCCATTTCAGGCAATCAGGTGCTGACAGAGATGGTGACCGGACTGAGTCAGCGGTCGTCGCTGGTGATCGCAGCCTGGGGCGCGCCGTGGCGTCAGGGCTGCCGCTGCAATGACCACGAGCAACTGGTGGAACTCTTGCGCCAGAAGGCGCTCCAGCCCCTGAGTGAGGCCTTAATGCACCATTTTGAACATATTGTCGCCAGTCTTTGTTTCGAACGGGCCGGTGAGTGCCTGCCTGATTTTGCCCGGCTGTTCGCCAGCCACAAGGAGTCGTAATGTCGTCTGTTTGTATACAAGTGATTAACCCCAACACCAGCCTCGCGATGACGGAAACCATCGGCGCCGCAGCCCGCGCGGTAGCAGCACCGGGAACGGAGATCCTCGCCGTCTGCCCGAGCGCAGGTGTGCCCTCGATAGAAGGTCATTTTGATGAGGCCATCGCCGCCGTGGGCGTTCTCGAACAGATAAAACGCGGACGGCAACAGGGCGTGGATGGACACGTGATTGCCTGCTTTGGTGACCCCGGCCTGCTGGCGGCGCGCGAGCTGGCGCAGGGGCCGGTCATCGGTATCGCAGAAGCTGCGATGCATATGGCCACGCTGGTGGCAACGCGCTTTTCCGTTGTGACCACGCTGCCGCGCACGCGGATTATCGCCCGTCATCTGTTGCACCAGTATGGTTTCCAGGACCACTGTGCAGCCCTGCATGCCATCGATCAGCCGGTGCTGGCACTGGAAGACGGTAGCGGCCTTGCTCAGGAGAAGGTGCGCGCGCGCTGCATCCAGGCGCTGAAAGAAGATGGCTGCGGCGCGATTGTGCTCGGCTGCGGTGGAATGGCGACGCTGGCGCAGGCGCTGACGCGCGAGCTGCACGTGCCGGTGATCGACGGCGTCAGCGCGGCGGTGAAAATGGTCGAGTCGCTGGTGGCGCTGGGGCTGTCAACCAGCAAGCACGGGGACCTGGCTTTCCCGGAGAAAAAAGCGTTGAGCGGACACTTTCAGGCACTGAATCCATTTTAATTGAGGGGGTGATAATGGCGCTTTTTAACGAAGATTATCCGCGGGACTTACGCGGCTATGCAGGCAAGCCGCCGCACGCGCAGTGGCCGAACCAGGCGCGCATCGCCGTGCAGTTTGTACTCAATTACGAAGAAGGGGCGGAAAACCACGTGCTGCACGGTGATGCCGGCTCAGAACAATTCCTCTCGGACATCATCGGTGCGGCCAGTTATCCGGACAGACACATGTCGATGGACTCCCTCTATGAATACGGCAGCCGCGCTGGGTTCTGGCGGATCCATAACGAATTCTGCAAGCGTGGCCTGCCGCTGACGGTCTTTGGCGTGGCAATGGCGCTGGCGCGACATCCCGATATCGTTGACGCCATTAAAGCGGCTGATTATGACGTGGTCAGCCACGGCTGGCGCTGGATCCACTATCAAAGTATGGATATCAACCAGGAGCGCGAGCACCTGCACAAGGCGGTGCATGTCCTGACTGACCTGTTTGGCAAACCGCCTGCCGGCTGGTACACCGGGCGTGACAGCCCAAACACCCGCCAGCTGGTAGTGGAGCATGGGGGCTTTGACTATGACAGCGACTACTATGGCGATGATTTACCGTTCTGGACGCAAGTGGCGTGCAGCGACGGCACGTGCAAACCCCACCTGATTGTGCCGTATACGCTGGATGCCAACGACATGCGCTTCGCGACCGCGCAGGGGTTCAACACCGCCGAACAGTTTTATACCTACCTGAAAGACAGCTTTGACGTGCTGTACGAAGAAGGGGAATGTGCGCCGAAGATGATGTCCATCGGCATGCATTGCCGTCTGCTGGGGCGTCCGGGGCGTTTTCGTGCACTCCAGCGGTTCCTCGATTACCTTGCGCAGCACGATCGGGTATGGGTCTGTACCCGCCAGCAGATAGCCGATCACTGGCGTGAGGTGCACCCGTTCCAACAATAACGGTCCAGCAGTGCGCCGGGCGGCGGTGACGCCTGTCCCGGCCTGCTGCTTATCTGATGGGAAAAGCGCCATCGGGCAGGGTTATTAGCATTACGCCATCACGCTCACCTGCGCCGCCACAATTCGCCAGCCGTACGGGAAGCGTACCCATGTCTGCTGCTGGCGGCCAATCCGCTCCGTTCCTTCGCGCGTGAATTCGGTGCTACACACGGCGTAATCCTCTCCGAAGGTGGTGATTACCGTATGGCGCAACGTCCTTTGCAGACCCGCGGACGGGCGCGCCGCCCGAAAGGCGCGGATTTCCTCAATGCCGTACAGGTTTTCGCCCGCACCGAGACGCACCGTGTTTTTGTCGTGCCAGAACAGCTCATCCAGCACCGGAATGTTGTTGCTTACCAGCGCATCTTCATAGCGGTAAAAGGCTGCGGTCACTTCTGCAACGACCCACGGAAGATTAATGTCATCGTGATTTATCATGGTGCCATCTCCGCCGGCCGGGCATCGGTTATTCCGCTTGCTTCCAGCACCCGTGCCACACGCAGGCAGGCTTGCTCGTTAAACGGCGCGGCGATCAACTGCAGGCCAACAGGTGCGCCCTGAGCGGTGCGCAGCGGGACGGTGGTAACGGGTAAACCTAAAAACGAAATCGGCTGCGTCAGCATGCCCATGCTGGCGCGAACCGGTAACGGCTGGCCGTTGATCTCCATAATCTCTTCGCCAATTTGCGTTGCACTGCGCGGCGTGGCCGGGGCGATCAGCACGTCGGCCTGCGCAAACAGCGCTTTGAACGCCTGTCGGGCCTGCGTGCGAAAACGCTGGGCCTGAATATACCAGGCTGAAGGGATCATTGCGCCGGCCAGCAGTCGCTCGCGGGAGTGCGGTTCAAAACGCCCGGGCTCGCGGCGAAGCGCGGGCAGGTACTGATTTCCGCCTTCCGAGGCGCTGATGATAAACGCCGCGGAGCGGGCCAGCTCGGCATCGGGGAATTGCAACGTTTCCTGCACGTCGAGGGCTTTTGCCACCCGCGCCACGGCGTCTCGCATGTCGCTGTCGCACCAGGTACTGAAATAGCCGCCGAGCACCGCGCAGCGCAAACCATCCAGACCGCGGTCGAGCAGGGGCCGGGTCTGCTCCCGGGAGCTCTCCGCCTGAAATCCGTCGCTGGTATCCCGACCCTGCAGTGCATCGTACACCGACGCCAGATCGCTCACGCGACGGGCAAACGGCCCGATGTGATCCAGACTGGCGACAAACGGATGGCTGCCGGCGCGTGACAGACGACCAAAAGTGGGCTTAAGACCGTATATTCCGCACAGGGAGGCCGGTACGCGAATCGACCCGTTGGTGTCGGTGCCGAGCGAAAAATGAACCAGTCCGGCAGCGACCGCGGCGGCAGAGCCGCCGGACGATCCTCCGGCAATGCGCGTCACATCGTGCGGGTTACGCGTTGCGCCGTAGTAACTGTTTTCCGTCGTAAAGCCGTAGGCGTAGGCATCCATGTTGACCATCCCCGACAATAAGCCGCCGGCACTGCGCAGCTGGCGTACCGCAAAGCTGTCAGCGGTGGCGGGGGGGCGCTGGCTGAACAGCTCTGCACCGGCAAGGGTCGTATGCCCGGCGACGTCGAACAGGTTTTTCACCGCGTAGGGAATGCCCGCCAGCGGCGGCAGAGGGCGTTTCTCCCGACGCAGGGTGTCGATATTCTCGGCTTCGGCCAGCATGCGTTCTTCCGTGACGGTGGTCCAGGCGTTGATATGGGGATTGATGCGCGTAATGGCTTCCAGCGTCTGGCGGGCGATGTCATGGGCGCTCAGGTCGCCTGCACTCAGCGCCTGCTGGATCTCACTGATACTCATCTCGTGTAGCGTCATGCTTTGTATACTCCTGCGATCTCCAGACGGTCATCAAGCGGCAGCGCCATCAGCGGGGCGGCCATCGCCGCGATACGGCAGAACTGTACATGGAGTTCTGCCCGGCGGGCGTCATCCAGCTCAACGCCCAGCACGGACTCCATTTGCGCCAGATAGGCATGCCAGTCAGGTTGTGTGGTATTCATCAGTCTCTCCTTAAAATCCGGCGGCGGCGCCGTTGCTGCGCGGGTCAAATGCCCCTTCAAACAGCCCGTTAGGATGGCGAACAATCGCACCCGCGTGGCCCATGGCTTCGCTGAATGCCGGGAAGCACTCCACGTCGTGGCCCAGCGCCTGCAGGCGCGCGACGGTCTGCGGCGTAAAGCGACCTTCCACCTTCAGGGTGTCGGACGTCTGTCCCCAGGTGCGCCCCAGTAACCAGCGCGGGCGGGCGATGCTCTCCTGCAACGGTACCCCCTGCACCACATAGCGGGTAAACAGGGTGGCCTGAGTTTGCGGCTGGCCGTCACCGCCCATCGAGCCGTAGACCATGACGCGTCCGTCATGCAGACGCGCGGCTGCCGGGTTCAGGGTGTGGAACGGTTGTTTTCCTGGCGCAAGCGCCAGCAGGTGACGGGGATTGAGGCTGAATGAGGCTCCCCGGTTTTGCCAGACGATGCCAGTATCAGGCAGGACCACGCCGCTGCCGAACTCGTGATAAATGCTCTGAATAAACGACACGGCAAGACCGCTGTTATCCATTACCCCCATCCAGACCGTATCACCAGGGCCTTTGCCGCAGCCCCACGGTGCGGCCTGGTTATCATCGACCTGGTCGGCGAGGGCGGCCAGTGCGGCAGGTTCCAGCAGACCCTGGATATCGGTTTTCAGCTCGCGCGGGTCGGTGATATGGGCATCGCGCAGACCAAACGCCAGTTTGGTGGCCTCTACAATGCGGTGAACGGTGGTCGCTTCGTCAGCATCGGCCATGGACAGGCGGTCGGTTATCCCGAGGATCGCCAGCGACACCAGCCCCTGCGTTGGCGGCGCAAGGTTCCACACTTCGCCCTGCTGATGCTGTAATTTCAGCGGCGTGGTGCGCTGGGCGACATGCGCGTTTAGGTCAGCCAGGGTGATGGGCAGCCCCAGCGTTGCCATGCCCCGGGCCAGACGCTCCGCCAGCGGGCCGCGATAAAAACTGTCCAGACCGTCTTCTGCGAGGTGCGAGAGCGTGGAGGCCAGCGCCGGTTGATAAAACCGGCTGCCGACCTGCGGCGGTTTGCCGTCCGTCAGCCAGGTCTCCGCGAAGCCGGGCAGGTCCTTCAGTTCATCCAGCTTACTGGCCGTGGCGGCGGCCTGAGACGCGGTCACCGGCGTGCCGTTTCGGGCATAGTCAATGGCGTCTGCCAGCAGGCGATTCAGGGGAAGAGCGGTGCCCGTCAGCGTGCGTGAAATCTTCAGCGCTTCGTCCCAGCCGCTGACCGTTCCCGCCACGGTCAGCGCCGCGCGAGGCCCGCGATGGGGGATCTGAGAGACATCGTCATAGGCGGCAAGCGTCGCCAGTGAGCCTGCTGCGCCGCTGGCGTCAATGGCGACCGGTTCGCCATCGGGCGGCACGATAAGCCAGAAACCGTCCCCACCGAGACCGTTCATGTGCGGGTAAACCACGGCAATGGTTGCGGCGGCGGCGACCATTGCCTCAATCGCGCTACCGCCTTCGCGCAGAATGGCCAGGGCGCTCTGGCTGGCAAGATGGTGGGGCGCCACGGCCATTCCGTGTACGGAGACATTACTTTGCATGGAGAGTCCTCATAACCCAAAAGTCACAAGGTGCTGCAAAAGCTGTTCCAGTTATGAATGAAAAGTTTCACGTCAGTCGTAACATAACGTTTTAAGAAGCTGGCATGCTTAATGAAAGGTATAGTGAGGTGAAACAAAAGTTACAGAGGCTTTATGGAACAGCTTGATGAACGTCTGAAAGCGCAATACGCGTCGTTGTCACCGCAGGAGCAACGGGTGGCTGATTTTATTTTTGATCATTTCGACGACCTCATTAGTTATAACAGCGCCGAGCTGGCGCAGCTGAGCGGGGTGTCGAAAGCCACGGTGAGCCGTCTGTTTAAGCGTCTGGGCTATGAGAAGTATAAAGAGATGCGCGACGAACTGCGCACGCTGCGCCAGAGCGGCATGCCGCTGACCGATAACCGCGATGCGGTGCAGGGCAACACTCTGCTGGCGCGGCATTATAAGCAGGAGATGGCAAACCTCACCCAGTGGGTCAACGCTCTGGATGCTCAGCAGTTTGCCGAGGCCATGGCCTCAATGGTGAAGGCACGGCGGATTGTGATTATCGGGATGCGCAACGCCTATCCGGCGGCGCTGCACCTGCGCCAGCAGCTGTTGCAGGCGCGCGGACAGGTGCTGCTGCTGCCGCAGCCGGGGCAGAGCCTGAGCGAGGAACTGGTCGATCTCACGCCCGACGATCTGGTGATTATGATGGCGTTTCGCCGTCGCCCGCGGATCGTTCGGCCGCTGTTGCAGCAGCTTCAGCACAGCGGTATTCCGGTTCTGCTGATGTGTGAGCCGCAGGCACACAGCCTGTTTCCGCTGACCAGCTGGCAGCTCTGCGCCCCGCTGGACAGCGTCTCGGCGTACGACAGCTACTCGTCGGTCAACAGTCTGATCAACCTGCTGGCTAATGCCTTCCTGCATGAAATCCTCGATAAAGGCCGTCCCCGGATCCACAATATCGCCTCCCTGTATCAGCAACTGGACGAACTGGAACAGCGATAATGGGGCATCAGGCTGGTGCTTTGCATTAAAATAGTGCAGAAGAGCGGGGCGGAAAAGGGAGGCCTTTTCCGCCCCGCTCTCGTTTTATCAGGCCCTGAGAGAAAATTTCCCGTTTCACTTCATCTGGCACATTAGTTGCAAAATCCAATTCAAAGAATCTTTTGTTTCATGTTAACGTTACGGGGAAGCACCATGAAAAAGTTATTGATTGCACTGACCGGGGCCGTCTGTCTGTTTGCAAACCTGCCAGCAAAAGCTGACCAGCTTCAGGATATTGAGAAACGCGGCACTCTTCGTATCGCCGTCCCGCAGGATTTTCCTCCGTTTGGTTCGGTCGGGACCGATCTCCAGCCGCAGGGCTACGACATCGACATGGCGCGCTATCTGGCAAAGCAGATGAAGCTCAAGCTGCAGCTGGTGCCGGTGACCAGTGCCAACCGCGTACCGTATCTGCAAACCGATAAGGTGGACCTGGTGATCTCAAGCCTCGGTAAAAACGCCGAGCGTGAAAAGGTGATTGATTTTAGCCGTGCCTATGCGCCGTTTTTCCTCGGCGTGTTCGGCCCGAAAGGGGCTGAACTGAAAGATGCAGCTCAGCTGAGTGGAAAAACCATTGGCGTGACGCGCGGTGCGGTGGAGGACATGGTGCTGACCAGCCTTGCGCCGAAAGATGCAGACGTCAAACGCTACGAAGACAATAACACCACGCTGTCGGCTTACCTGTCCGGTCAGGTCCAGTACGTGGCGACAGGCAATCTGGTCGTGGCGGCGATTTCCCGCCAGAACGCCGCCAAAGCCCCGGTTCCGAGCTTTATGCTGAAGGACTCGCCGTGCTTTATCGGGCTGAAGAAAAACGAACCGGCGCTGAAAGCGAAAGTTGATGCGGTGATTGAGCAGGGAATTAAAGACGGCACCCTGAATAGCCTCTCTGAGCAGTGGCTGAAAGCGCCGTTGCCGGCAAGCCTGGGCGTGTAAGGCGATGACAGAGCAACTCCATTTCTCTGCGCTCTGGCCGTACTGGCCGGCGCTGCTGGCAGGGCTGTGGGTCACCATTCAACTGACGGTGATGGCAACCCTCGGCGGGCTGGCGATCGGTATTTTCGGGGCGGCGATTCGCAGCGGCCGGACGACGTGGTTCAGCCGGATCTGGGGCGGCTACGTGGAGATTATCCGCAACACGCCCTTTGTCGTGCAGCTGTTTTTCATTGTGTTCGGTCTGCCGAATCTGGGGCTGAAGATGACGGCGGGCGAAGCGGCGCTGCTGGCAATGGTCGTCAACCTGGGCGCGTACAGCACGGAGATTGTCCGTGCTGGTATTCAGGTTACGCCCAAAGGACAGTGGGAGGCCGGCCGCGTGCTGGGGCTTACCCGCCTGCAAACGTTTATACGCGTGGTGCTGCCGCCGGCCCTGCAGCGTATTTATCCGGCGCTGGTCAGCCAGTGCATTATCGTTATGCTCGGTTCGTCGGTGGTGTCGCAGGTCTCCTATGAAGAGCTGACTTTTGCCGCCAACCTGATTCAGTCAAGAACGTTCCTGAGCTTTGAGGTCTATCTGGTGACCACCGGAATTTACCTGGTGCTGTCAATTACCCTGCGCCAGCTAATGATGGCGGCAGGACGGAAGTGGCTGGGGGTACAGGCATGATGACCACCTTTACCGACTGGGACATTATTCGCAATCTGCTGCTCGCCGGACGCTGGACGGTGCTGCTGTCGCTGGTGGCGTTTGTCGGCGGGGCGGCGGTAACGCTGCCGCTGTTGCTGTTGCGCCTCACGGGTGGGCGTACGGTAAAACGTCTTATCCGCGGCTATATCGAACTGTTTCAGGGCACGCCGCTGCTGATGCAACTGTTCCTGGCCTTCTTCGGCGTGGCGCTGTTGGGTATCGATGTTTCGCCGTGGACCGCCGCGTCGCTGGCCCTGACGTTCTACACCAGCGCCTTTTTGCTTGATATCTGGTTTGGCAGTATTCGTGCGCTGCCGAAAGGGCAGTGGGAGGCGTCGCGCTGCCTGGGGCTGACCTTCGGCCAGACGCTGTTTCGCGTGGTGGCTCCCCAGGCGTTACGCATCGCCATCGCCCCAACGGTGGGGTTCGCCGTGCAGGTGATTAAGGGGACCGCGCTGGCATCCATTATCGGTTTTATCGAGCTGACCAAGGCCGGGACGATGCTGACCAACGTGACCTATCAGCCGTTTAAAGTCTTTGCGCTGGTGGCGCTCGGCTACTTCATTCTGTGTTATCCGCTGTCGCGCTACAGCCGTTATCTGGAGACTAAATTCAATGCCTCTCATCACCATTAATCAGGTGCAGAAGTACTACGGCGATAACCACGTGCTCAAGGGCGTGGATCTGGACATCGACATGGGCCAGGTCATTTCAATTATCGGGCGCAGCGGTTCGGGTAAAAGCACGCTGTTGCGCTGCATTAACGGCCTCGAAGGGTATCAGGACGGCAGCATCAAGCTCGGCGGCATGACCATTACCGACCGGGATTCCCAGGCGCGTGAAATCAGCCGCTCGGTCGGCATGGTATTTCAGAACTTCAACCTTTTCCCGCACATGACGGCGATGGAAAACGTGATGCTCGCGCCACGTCGGGTGCTGAAGAAAAGCGCAGCAGAATGTCAGGTGCTGGCGCAGCGCATGCTGGAGAAAGTCGGGCTGGGTGACCGTCTGGATTACTACCCGTCAAGCCTCTCCGGCGGCCAGCAGCAGCGCGTGGCGATTGCCCGTGCTCTGGCGATGTCGCCTAAAGTTTTACTCTGTGACGAGATAACTTCCGCGCTCGATCCGGAACTGGTAGGCGAAGTGCTCAAGGTGCTGGAACAACTGGCCGCTGAGGGGATGACGCTGATCCTGGTGACCCATGAAATGAATTTTGCCCGCGAAGTGGGCGACCGCGTGGTGTTTATGCATCAGGGGCGCGTCTGGGAGCAGGGCGACAGCAAAACGCTGTTCGCTAACCCACAGACCACTGAGCTTAAACAGTTTATCTCCTCCGTGCGCGGCCTCAATTAACTAAGGACTAAAAAATGGATATCGCTCAATTTCCGCAAATCAATCCGCCACAACGTCTGCTGATGGGGCCGGGGCCAATCAACGCCGATCCGCGCGTGCTGCGAGCCATGTCGAGCCAGCTTATCGGCCAGTACGATCCGGCGATGACCCACTACATGAACGACGTCATGGCTCTCTACCGCGGCGTGTTCCGCACGGAAAACCGCTGGACGATGCTGGTGGACGGCACCTCCCGCGCGGGGATTGAAGCGATTCTGGTATCGGCCATTCGTCCGGGGGACAAAGTGCTGGTGCCCGTTTTTGGTCGCTTCGGCCATCTGCTGTGCGAAATTGCCCGCCGCTGCCGCGCAGAGGTCCACACCATCGAGGTACCGTGGGGCGAGGTGTTCACACCGGATCGGGTGGAAGATGCCATTAAACGCGTGCGTCCGCGCCTGCTGTTAACCGTGCAGGGGGATACGTCCACCACCATGCTGCAGCCGCTTGCAGAACTCGGGGCAATCTGCCGTCGTTACGATGTCCTGTTTTATACCGATGCTACCGCGTCGCTCGGCGGCAACGCCCTGGAGACCGATGCCTGGGGGCTGGATGCGGTCTCGGCGGGGATGCAGAAATGTCTTGGCGGTCCGTCCGGCACCTCGCCTGTTACCCTGAGCCCACGGATGGAAGAGGCAATCCGTCGCCGCAAATGCATCGAAGAGGGGATCCGTACCGATGCCCATCGCGACGGCGACGAGGAGATGATTTACTCCAACTATTTCGACCTCGGCATGGTGATGGATTACTGGGGACCCGAGCGTCTGAACCACCACACCGAAGCGACCACCGCGCTGTTTGGCGCCCGCGAATGTGCCCGCCTCATTCTGCAGGAAGGGCTGGATAACGGTATCGCCCGCCACAAGCTGCACGGGGATGCGCTGCTGAAAGGTATTCAGGCGATGGGACTCGAGACCTTCGGCGACCTCAGGCACAAGATGAACAACGTGCTGGGCGTGCTTATCCCTCAGGGCGTAAACGGTGACCAGGTGCGTAAACTGATGCTGGAGGATTTCGGCATTGAAATCGGTACTTCGTTTGGTCCGCTGCACGGCAAAGTGTGGCGTATTGGCACCATGGGCTATAACGCGCGTAAAGACTGCGTGATGACCACCCTGAGTGCGCTGGAGTCGGTACTGAACTACCTGAAGTTTTCCACCACGCAGGGTGCTGCGATGCAGGCTGCGTGGGATCATTACCACACTGAGACGGCGCTATGAATCACGCGACACGCCAGCAGGCGGCAGAACGTGTGATGGCCCGCGCCGATGCGCTGGCCGCCATCAGCGAAACCCAGGATTCCCTTACCCGCGTGTATCTCTCTGCCCAGCATCTGCAGGCTAACCAGCGGGTCGGGCAGTGGATGAACCAGGCGGGCATGACCGTCTGGCAGGACAGTGTGGGGAATATCTGCGGACGTTATGAAGGCGAGCAGGAGGGCGCACCGGCGGTGTTGCTTGGCTCGCATCTGGATACCGTGCGCAATGCCGGGCGCTACGACGGGATGCTGGGGGTGCTGGCGGCCATTGAAGTCGTTGACAGCCTGCACCAGCAGGGAAAACGGCTGGCGCAGGCCGTTGAGATTGTCGGCTTTTGCGATGAAGAGGGAACCCGCTTTGGTATCACGCTGTTGGGCAGCCGCGCCCTGACGGGCACCTGGCCTGTGGGCTGGCTCGACACGTGCGATGCCAGAGGTATCAGCGTGGCGCAGGCGATGGTACAGGCAGGGTTAGATCCCAGCCGTGTCGCGATGGCTGCAAGACGCCCGGATGATTTCAGCGCCTGTCTGGAGCTGCATATTGAACAAGGACCGTGTCTGGAACAGGCCGGTCTGGCGCTGGGCGTGGTTGAAGCCATTAACGGCGCGCGTCGTCTGAACTGCCGCTTCACCGGTGAGGCCGGCCACGCCGGGACCGTGCCGATGGCGCATCGTAAGGACGCGCTGGCCGCCGCCGCCGAATGGATGGTGCTGATTGAAAACACCACCCGTCAGCACGGCGGCAACCTGGTGGCCACGGTGGGTGAGTTGCGCTGTCTGCCTGGTGCGGTAAACGTCATCCCCGGCGAGGTCGCGCTCTCGTTAGATATTCGCGGCCCGCAGGATGCGCCGCTTGACCTTCTGCTTACTGCACTGCTGACGCAGGCGCAGGCGATAGCGGCCCGTCGCGGAATACATTTTGCAGCCGACGAATTTTACCGAATCGCCGCCACGCCATGCGATACACGTCTGCAGGCGCTGCTGGCGGAGGCTGTAGAATCGGTGCAGGGGAAGACATTATCGCTGCCGAGCGGTGCCGGCCATGACACCATCGCCCTGGCGGAGCGCTGGCCGGTAGGGATGTTGTTTGTGCGGTGTAAGGGAGGCGTCAGCCACCATCCGGCGGAATCGGTGATGGCTGAGGATGTCGCGCTGGCGATTGATGCCTTTACGCGTGCGGTAACGCGTCTGGCGGGTTAAGCGACCGAGCGTACCGCTTCATCGATGTCGGCACTCACCCGCACATCCTGCTCGTCAAACACCATGCAGTGGCGATCGTCAAAAGCCACATCAATTTGCTGCCACGGTGCGAATTTCACATCGCCCGGCAGCAAAATCTTCACATTGTCGTGGCCGTAGCACTGACCAAAGAGGTAGGTGTTGTTGCCCAGACGCTCAACCACTTCACAGTTAAACGTCAGCCGCGTGCCGTGGCGGAGATCGGTGGTTAAATGTTCCGGACGAATGCCCAGCGTCACCGGGCTGCCTGCGTTCAACGGTGTGGTGGTCAGGGCCAGTGTGAGTGTCTTCTGCTGGGATAATCTCACCGTCAGCTCACCCGGTTGCCAGGCCTCTACCGTTGCCGGCAGGAAATTCATCTTCGGCGAGCCGATAAACCCGGCCACGAACTTGTTCACCGGTTTGTAGTAGAGTTCCATCGGCGCGCCCATCTGCTCAACCTTTCCGTAGTTCATCACCACAATTTTATCAGCCAGGGTCATCGCTTCTATCTGGTCGTGGGTGACATACACCATGGTGGTTTTCAGCTCCTGGTGCAGACGGGCAAGATGCAGACGCATCTCCACGCGCAGCTCGGCATCCAGGTTGGAGAGCGGTTCGTCGAACATAAAGACCCGCGGATTACGTACGATGGCGCGGCCAATGGCCACACGCTGGCGCTGGCCGCCGGAAAGCTGCTTAGGTTTGCGATCCAGAAGGTGGGAAAGCTGCAGCGTTTTGGCCACCATCTCGACCTGATGGCGGATCTGATCTTTCGGCACCTTATTGACCTTCAGGCCGTAGCCCATGTTTTCGGCCACCGTCATATGTGGGTAGAGCGCATAGGACTGAAACACCATCGCCACGCCGCGGTGGGAGGGGGCAACGTCGTTCATCACCTCGTCACCAATCAACACTTCCCCTTCGCTAATGTCCTCCAGTCCGGCAATCATGCGCAGCATTGTCGATTTACCGCAGCCGGAAGGACCGACAAAGACGGCAAACTCACCGTCTTCAATCTCAAGATTCACGTTGTGCAAGGTTACGGTGTCGCCAAAGCGTTTGGTGACATTCCTCAATTGTATGTTCGACATCTGTATTCCCCGAGTAAACCGCCGCGTATGTATTACGTATAACAATTATTTGCTACATGGCTGGACGGTGCAATTTGTCTGCTCTGACTATAACTTCCAGTATTCACGCACCCTATACCGATATTCCATTAATGTTATGACGATCACACAACTTACAGTTTTTTGTAGAGTTATCATGATGTGAAGGGTAGCGTATACCAAACCAAAGGCATTTGATGTTATACGTTGTACGCCAGTGTTAGTCGGTTTTCTGGCGAAGGTGTATGGCGGTGAAATGCAATAACAACCATAAAATTGTTATACCTTCACATGAGGTTGATAATGAAAAAGAACATACTGGCTGCTCTGATCCTCTCTACGCTCGCGGTGCAGGCTTATGCCACCACGCAGCTTAACGTCTGGGAAGACATCAAAAAGTCGTCCGGCATTAAAGACGCGGTCGCCGATTTCGAAAAGCAGTACGACGTTAAGGTTAACCTGCAGGAGATGCCCTACGCGCAGCAGCTGGAAAAACTGCGCCTCGACGGCCCGGCAGGAATTGGCCCGGACGTGCTGGTCATTCCCAATGATCAACTCGGCGGCGCGGTTGTGCAAGGGCTGCTGACCCCCCTGAATCTGGAGGCGAAGCAGACCGAACAGTACACGCCAGCGTCCATAAATGCCTTCAAAATGGATAGCACCCTTTACGGTGTGCCGAAAGCGGTTGAGACGCTGGTGCTGATTTATAACAAAGACCTGATCGCGAAGCCGCTCAACTCACTTCAGGACTGGTATGACTTTTCTAAACAGCAGCGCGCCAAAAACCAGTACGGCCTGCTCGCCAAGTTCGACCAGATTTACTACAGCTGGGGGGCTATCTCCCCGATGGGCGGGTACATCTTCGGTAAAAACGATAAAGGCGGTTATAACGCCAGCGACGTGGGCCTGAACAAGCCGGGCGCGGTAGACGCGGTCACCTACCTGAAAAAATTCTATGCCGATGACGTGTTCCCGGCGGGGATCATTGGCGATAACGGTCTGAACGCGATCGATTCTCTGTTTACCGAGAAAAAAGCGGCAGCCGTCATCAACGGTCCGTGGGCGTTCCAGCCGTATGAAGCGGCGGGCATTAACTACGGCGTTGCGCCGCTGCCGACGCTGCCGGACGGTAAGCCAATGAGTTCATTCCTGGGCGTGAAGGGCTATGTCGTCTCTACTTGGAGCAAAGACAAAGCCATGGCGCAGAAATTTATCGAATTTATCAACCAGCCGCAGTACGTCAAAACGCGCTATATCGCGACGCGAGAAATTCCGCCGCTGACCGCGATGATTGACGATCCGCTCATTAAGAACGACGAGAAAGCCAGCGCGGTTGCCGTGCAGGCCGCACGGGCGACAGCGATGCCGGGCATTCCGGAAATGGGTGAAGTCTGGGCTCCGGCGAACGCGGCCCTCGAGCTGAGCCTGACCGGTAAACAGGATCCGAAAGCCGCGCTCGACAGCGCAGAAAAACAGGTTCAGATGCAAATCGAAGCCATGCAGGCCAGCAACCAGTAGTTTTCTGACGTCGCAGAACGGGAGGGTGTCTCTCCCGTTTTTTGAAAGGAGTTGTTTGTGAGTATCATCCCGGAACATTTTGCCAAACCGCGCGTGGCCGGGCGTCACGCCTGGACCAGCCTGCTGCTGGCGGTCATTCCCGGCTTCGGTCAGTTTTACCACCGTCAGTGGCTGAAAGGGGTCATCTTCCTGGTGCTGCTTGCCAGTTTTATCGGCGTATTTGCTGATTTTCTGCGCGAAGGGCTGTGGGGACTGGTGACGCTGGGTGAGGAGGTGCCACGCGACAACTCCATCTTCCTGCTGGCGGAGGGGATCATCAGCGTGTTAATCGCTGCGTTCGGCGTGATGGTGTATTACCTGTCGATGCGTGACGCGTGGGTCAATGGCCTGAAACGTGACGAAGGGTTGCAGCTTAACAGCGTGCGTAAACAGTATCAGATGCTATTGAGCGACGGCTTCCCGTATCTGATGATCACACCGGGCTTTATCCTGCTGGTGTTTGTGGTGGTGTTTCCCATTTTGTTCGGGTTTGCCATCGCCTTTACCAACTACAACCTCTACCACACGCCGCCGGCTAAGCTGGTTGACTGGGTCGGGTTTAAGAACTTCATCAATATCTTTACGCTCTCTATCTGGCGTTCCACCTTCTTCGACGTGCTGCAGTGGACGGTGGTCTGGACGCTGCTCGCCACTACGCTGCAGTGTACGGTGGGCGTACTGCTGGCGATTCTGGTGAACCAGAAAGATTTACGTTTTAAGCCGCTAATCCGCACCATCTTTATTCTGCCGTGGGCGGTGCCGGGCTTTGTCACCATCCTGGTTTTCGCCGGGATGTTTAATGACTCGTTCGGGGTGATTAACAACGCCATTCTGGCCTTCTTTGGTATTGCGCCTAAAGCCTGGATGACCGATCCGTTCTGGACCAAAACGGCGCTGATCATGATGCAAACCTGGCTTGGTTTCCCGTTTGTTTTCGCCATGACCACCGGCGTGCTGCAGGCCATTCCTGATGACCTGTATGAAGCGGCCACCATGGACGGTGCCAGCAGCTGGACCCGGCTGCGGACCATTACGCTGCCGCTGGTGCTCTACGCCATAGCGCCGATACTGATTACGCAATACACCTTCAACTTCAATAATTTCAACATCATCTATCTGTTCAATAACGGCGGGCCGGCGGTGGTGGGGTCGAATGCGGGCGGCACCGACATTCTGGTGTCGTGGATCTACAAACTGACGATGTCATCTTCGCAATATGCCATTGCGGCGACCATCACCATCCTGCTGTCTGTTTTTGTCGTCGGCCTGGCGCTATGGCAGTTCCGCGCCACCAAATCTTTCAAAAATGACGACATGGCGTAAGGGACGTAACAATGGCTAAATCACAAAGTATTAAACGTGAGAAATGGGTCCGCCTTTCACTCTCCTGGCTGGTTATTGTGCTGGTGTCGGTCATCATCATTTACCCGCTGGTGTGGACGGTGGGCGCCTCACTCAACGCGGGCAACAGCCTGTTAAGCTCCTCTGTTATTCCGCAGAACCTGTCGTTCCAGCATTACGCCGACCTGTTTAATGGTCAGGTGAACTACATGACGTGGTACTGGAACTCGATGAAAATCAGCTTCCTGACCATGGTGTTGACCTTAATCAGCGTTAGCTTTACCGCCTATGCCTTCTCGCGTTTTCGCTTTAAGGGGCGGCAGAACGGACTGATGCTCTTCCTGCTGCTGCAGATGATCCCGCAGTTCTCGGCGCTGATTGCCATCTTCGTGCTCTCGCAGCTGTTGGGCTTAATCAACAGCCATCTGGCGCTGGTGCTGATTTACGTTGGCGGCATGATCCCAATGAATACCTATTTGATGAAGGGCTACCTGGACGCCATTCCTAAGGATCTGGATGAGTCCGCGCGCATGGACGGAGCCAGTAACTTCCGCATCTTCATCGAGATCATCATGCCGCTTTCCAAACCCATTGTGGCGGTGGTGGCGCTGTTCTCCTTCACCGGGCCGCTGGGGGATTTCATTCTCTCCAGCACCATTTTGCGCACCCCGGACAAATACACCTTACCCATCGGGCTTTATAACCTGGTGGCGCAAAAAATGGGTGCCAGTTACACCACCTACGCGGCAGGCGCGGTGCTGATTGCGGTGCCGGTCGCGATCCTCTATCTGGCCTTACAAAAATACTTCGTCTCCGGTCTGACCTCCGGGAGTACTAAGGGATAACCATGAAAAGACTCAAACCCGCTTTGCTTGCTGTTTGTCTTTCTTGCGGTCTTGCCGCGAGTGCTTTCGCCGCGGACGGGGTAAAAACGCGTCCTTTTAATGCCATGCCGGCAGACTTTATTAAGGGGGCGGACATCTCGACGCTGCTCGAGGCGGAACAGCATGGCGCAACATTTTATAACCAGAACGGCCAGCAGCAGGACGCGATTGCCATTCTGAAAGCCAACGGCGTGAACTATGTGCGCCTGCGTTTGTGGGTGGATCCGCAGGATGCCAACGGAAATACCTACGGGGGCGGCAGTAACAATCTGGAAAACACGCTGGCGCTGGCGAAGCGCGTGAAGGCCCAGGGCATAAAACTCCTGCTCGATTTCCACTACAGCGATTTCTGGACCGACCCGGGCAAACAGTTCAAACCTAAAGCCTGGGAGAAGATGGATTACCCGCAGCTTAAAACGGCAATCCATGACTATACGCGCGACACCATTGCCCGCTTTAAAAAAGAGGGCGTGCTGCCGGACATGGTCCAGATTGGTAATGAAATCAATGGCGGAATACTCTGGCCGGAAGGCAAAAGCTGGGGGCAGGGTGGCGGCGAGTTTGACCGCGTAGCCGGGCTACTCAACGCCGCAATCAGCGGGATGAAAGAGAACCTGACCGACGGCGAGCAGGTGAAAATTATGCTGCACCTGGCCGAAGGCACTAAAAATGACACCTTCCGCTGGTGGTTTGATGAGATCACGAAGCGCGATGTGCCGTTCGATATTATCGGCCTGTCGATGTACACCTACTGGAATGGCCCGATCGGCGCGCTGAAAGCCAATATGGATGACATCAGCAAACGCTATAACAAAGACGTCATTGTGGTGGAAGCGGCCTATGGCTATACGCTTGAGAACTGCGATAACGCAGAAAATAGTTTCCAGGCCAAAGAAGAGAAGGACGGTGGCTATCCCGGCACCGTGCAGGGTCAGTACGATTATATCCACGATTTAATGCAGGCCGTGATTAACGTTCCCGATCGTCGCGGTAAGGGCCTGTTCTACTGGGAGCCGACCTGGATTGCCGTACCGGGCACCACATGGGCCACCAAAACCGGCATGAAATATATCCATGATGACTGGAAAGAGGGAAATGCCCGTGAAAACCAGGCGTTATTTGATTGTCATGGCAAAGTGCTGCCGTCGATAACGGTATTTAAATAGTATTCTGTTTCACTTCAGGACGTTTTTAATATGAATAAATTTGCGCCTTTAAGTTCGAAGGTCGCTGCGTTATTGCATGGCGCCGACTATAACCCGGAGCAATGGGAGAATTACCCCGGTATTATTGAAAAAGATATTGCCATGATGCAGCAGGCGAAATGTAATGTCATGTCGGTGGGCATATTTAGCTGGGCGAAGCTCGAACCGCGTGAAGGGGAATATGATTTTGTCTGGCTGGATAACGTCATTGATAAATTATATTCAGCGGGGATCCATATTTTCCTCGCCACGCCGAGCGGTGCGCGCCCGGCATGGATGTCGCAAAAATACCCGCAGGTGCTGCGCGTAGGGCGTAACCGCGTGCCTGCGCTGCACGGTGGGCGTCATAACCACTGTATGTCTTCCCCGGTGTACCGTGAGAAGACATTGAAAATGAATACCTTACTGGCTGAGCGTTATTCACAGCACCCGGCGGTGCTGGGCTGGCATATCTCCAATGAGTACGGCGGTGAGTGCCACTGCGATCTGTGCCAGGAGCGCTTTCGTGACTGGCTGAAAGCGCGCTACAAAACCCTGGATGCGCTGAACCACGCATGGTGGAGCACCTTCTGGAGCCACACCTATAGCGACTGGTCGCAGATTGAGTCCCCTGCGCCGCAGGGCGAGGTGTCCATTCACGGTCTGAACCTCGACTGGCGCCGCTTTAATACGGCGCAGGTAACAGATTTCTGCCGCCATGAGGTTGCGCCGCTAAAAGCCGTCAACGCAGCGTTGCCGGTGACGACCAACTTCATGGAGTACTTCTACGATTACGACTACTGGCAGCTTGCGAAAGCGATCGACTTTATCTCCTGGGACAGCTACCCGATGTGGCACAAGGAGAAAGACGAAACCCAGCTCGCCTGCTACACCGCCATGTACCACGACATGATGCGCAGCCTGAAAGGCGGCAAACCTTTTGTGCTGATGGAGTCCACGCCGAGTACCACCAACTGGCAGCCGACCAGCAAGCTGAAAAAGCCGGGGATGCATATTCTCTCGTCAATGCAGGCGGTGGCACACGGGGCCGATGCGGTGCAGTACTTCCAGTGGCGTAAAAGCCGCGGTTCGGTGGAGAAATTCCACGGGGCGGTTATCGACCACGTGGGGCATCTTGATACGCGTGTCGGGCGCGAAGTGACGCGTCTGGGCGAAATGCTTGAGCGCCTGCCGGGGGTGGTCGGGTGTCGAACGCAGGCACGGGTGGCGATTATCTTCGACCAGCAAAATCGCTGGGCGCTGGACGATGCCGAAGGGCCGCGCAACATGGGGATGGAGTACGAAAAAACCGTTAACGAGCACTACCGTCCGTTCTGGGAAAAAGGCATCGCGGTGGATGTGATTGATGCCGACGGCGATCTCAGCCAGTACGCGCTGGTGATTGCGCCGATGCTTTATATGGTGCGGGAAGGCTTCGCCGAACGCGCAGAAGCGTTTGTCGCCGGGGGCGGCCATCTGGTGACCACCTACTGGAGCGGCATCGTGGATGAAAGCGATCTTTGTCATCTCGGCGGGTTCCCGGGGCCGCTGCGTAAACTGCTCGGCATCTGGGCAGAAGAGATCGACTGTCTCGGTGAGGGAGAACGTAATCTGGTACAGGGGCTGGCGGGTAATGCGGCTGGCCTGCAGGGGCCGTATCAGGTTCGTCATCTGTGCGAGTTGATCCATGTCGAAAACGCTCAGCCGCTGGCAACCTACCGGGATGATTTCTACGCCGGTCGGCCTGCCGTGACGGTGAACCGTTTCGGTAAGGGGAAAGCGTGGCATGTGGCGTCGCGCAACGATCTGCCGTTCCAGCGTGATTTCTTCGCCGGGATTATTGACGAACTGGCGCTGCCGCGGGCCATGGAATGCGATTTCCCACCGGGTGTAGTGGCAACGGCCCGCACGGACGGCGAAACCACGTGGGTGTTTGTGCAGAACTACACCGCCCAGCAGCAGCTCATTACGCTGCCGCAGGGGTATACCGACTGCATGACCGATGCCGCCGCCGCGGGTGATACCGCTCTGCTGCCGTGGGATTGTCGGGTACTCAGGCGTAAAGCGTAGTCGCTGAGGGCGTCGCGTCGTACAACCCTGGCTAATCAATCTGAAGGCGCCTGCTCTATGAGCAGGCATTTTTTTATCTGCATAACAGAGAGGCGTATTATGGACAGTGAAATAACTCAGCGTTTAATTCCTGCATTCGGCGGCGACGATAATATCAAACATGTTGAAGCCTGTATTACCCGTCTGCGCGTCACGGTAAAAGATTTAAATAAGGTGGATACGCAGGCGTTACAACAGGCGGGGGCGCTGGGCGTAATTATTATTGGCCAGCAGGTGCATGCGATATTTGGCCGCCAGTCTGATACCTTGCGGCAATTATTAGATGCGCATTTTAATCACTAATAATAAAAAAGGGATAGCCAAAATTATGGCTATCCCAAACGAGGAGAATAGACTGCCAGTTGTTGGAGATACAATAACGATTAACGCATATCAGGAAATAAACATTACCACCAGGCTTCCACCTGCACGCCAACGTTCCAGGTATTATTTGCGGTGCCGTCTTCGAAGGATTGTCCTTTCTCGGAGTCATTCAGGTAAGAGGCGAAGACGCGCAGTTCCGGACGCGACATAAAATCAGGCCCATCCGCCAGTCCGAGTGCGAGGGTGTACTTCTCTCCGCTCTGCTTGTAGCTGGAGCCGTCGGTGTAGGTATCTTTCTGGTAGAAACCGCCCACTTCACCAATCAGACGCACGTATTCGGTGAACTGGTACTGTGCGCGACCCACCAGAGAGACAAGGCGCGATTTATCGGTGAATTGCGTGGTGTCATCCGCCGAGCCCCAGGTCAGCACGTGGTTGAAGGAGAGCTTGTCCGTAATCGGAATTAAGCCGGTGTTAATCACACGGTAGCCGCTGGCGTCGTTCACGTAGTTCCACATGTCATACCAGCCGCCGCCCTGGGACACCATGTTCTGCGCCAGGCCTTTGTTCGCATACTGCAGCACCAGCTTGTTGTAGCCGCCTAACATGTCCTGGCTGATCTCACCGGTGACCATGACGCCGTTGTCGGCCTCATACAGCCCACCGTACTCTTTCTGCTTATTGGTGGGGTTTGGCATGGCGTAATCAATGCCCACTTCAGTCCATGCACCCGCCCACGGCTTCCAGCCCGCATAGCGAAGGTCGATGTAGTTGATATTGACGTCGCTATCGCCATCCACGCGGTAGTCCACGTCGTTGGCATCGCCACGGATCCAGGCCACGGACACCGCACCCGGTCCGAGCGTGTAGTTTTCGATACCGGCACCCGCGCCTGAGATGTTCCAGTATTTGGTGTCAATGATGTGCAGGTCATGGCGCTGGTAGTAGCGCTTACCGCCCCAGATCACCGCGTTCGGATCGCCGGGGATCAGCCCCTTGATCTGCAGATTCAGCTGACGCAACCCGAACTGCGCATCGTCGCCGAAGGTGGTTTCATTGTCGTTAGAGCCGTCAGAGACCATGCTCACCATGCTGTCGAGGTAGAAGCTGACATCGTTCTTTTTGTACACCTCTGAGCCCAGCTCCAGCTCGCCGTAGGTATCGGCCTCGTTACCCAGACGGCCAATTTTATTTTTTTGCCACTCCTCCATCCCACCATCCCGTGAGACGCCCACACCGGAGCGAAGATACCCATGAAAATCAATTGGTACTGAAGACGCTGCAAACAGCGAAGGAGACGCTAACGCGGCAGCCAACGCAACAGATACAGAGCGGATCGTCGTGTTCATTGTTACCCTCTTATTGTTTTGTAATACGTTCACAAATCCGCTGTCATAAAATGCCTAAACCTTTTTTCTGGCAATTGCGTGATCGTTAATCTGTGATTAAGTGCAAATAAAATAGCCAATTTTGTTACGATTGATGAGGTGTGACCAGAGATGTAGTATTGTGAACGTAATACTTTTTGATGGTGTTATGGCAGCCGAAAGTGCCCAGTGGGCGTTTTTTTATATCGCCCCTGATACAATCAGCGCATAACAACATAAGGAACCGGACCATGAAGTCGAAAAGCGCAACGTTAGAGGACGTCGCACGCCATGCGGGCGTCTCCTATCAGACCGTGTCCAGGGTACTGAATAAATCTGCCAATGTATCCGAAGCCACGCGTCACAAGGTGGAGAAATCCATAGAGTTATTGCGGTATGTCCCGAACCGCCTGGCGCAGCAGCTGGTCGGAAAGCAGACCCAGACCGTCGGACTGGTGACGATTTCGCTGGCTTTGCATGCGCCGTCACAGGTCGCCGCGGCGGTAAAACGCTATGCAAATGTGGAAGGGTATCAGGTGTTGATCTCCATGATTGATGAGAACGTCAACCACAGCATCCAGGATTCGATCAATGAACTGAAATCTCAGCTCGTCAGTAAGGTGATCATCAATGTCCCGCTGGAAGCAGAGCTGGCGCAGAAAATCGCGACGGACAACGACGATATCGTCTGTCTGTTCCTCGACGTTGACCCTTACAGTTCCGTGTTTAACGTTTCGTTTAACCCGGCAGATGGCACCCGTGCCAGCGTCAAATATCTCTACGAACTGGGGCACCGGGAAATCGCGTTGCTGGCGGGGCCAGCCTCTTCTGTCTCGGCGCAGCTCAGGCTGAAAAGCTGGATTGAAACCCTGAAAGGTTACGGTCTGGAGCCGGCCTCGGTGATCCGCGGGAACTGGGATGCGCAGAGCGGTTACGCGGGTGCGCTGCAGATGCTGCGCGAGACGCCGCAATTTTCTGCCGTGCTGGTGGCCAACGACCAGATGGCGCTGGGGGTATTAAGTGCTTTCCATCAGCATCAGATTTCCATTCCGGGTGAAAAATCGGTGATTGGCTACGATGACACCTACGAAAGCTCATTCTTCTATCCGGCGCTGACCACGGTATCGCTGGATCTGGATCTGCAGGGGAAAGAGGCGGTGCGCCGCATTCTCGACAGTGGCGAAGACAATGCCGTGCGCATGTCATCCATTTTGCCTGCCCGGCTGGTGGTGCGGCAGTCGACCGGGCCGAAAGGTGAGAAGGGCAAAAACCTGCAGGTACTGGCGCAACAGCTTCGTGATATCGCACATCAGCTTGGCGATATGTAAAACGGTGAGCACCTCAACCCGGTGGATGAGGTGCTGCACTCTTATTCCAGCCCCAGCGTGTACTGCGCAATCTTGAAGTAGATAATCAGACCGGTTCCGTCGATAAGCGTCGCGATAAAGGGCGCGGAAACGACGGCCGGGTCAATGCCGCAGCGCTTCAGTACCATCGGAATAACTGACGAGACAATCGCACTCCACAGCGTAATGCAGACCAGCGTCAGGCTGACGATAAGGGTAATTTCCAGCCCGATACCCATCATCCAGGCGCGAACACACCCGGCAAGACCAAGCGTGGCGGCAATCATCAGCGAGGTGGTCATCTCCTTTCGTAACACGCGGCCAACGTCGCGCAGACGCACTTCACCCAGCGCCATTGCACGCACCAGCGTGGAGGTGATCTGCGTCCCGCTGTTCCCACCGGTCCCTATCAGCAGCGGAATAAAAAAGGCCAGGGCAATGGCGGATTCCAGCGCCTCTTCGAAGTGCTGAATAACCGAGCTGGTATAGGCTTCAGCGACAAACAGCAGCAGCAGCCAGACGGAGCGTTTTTTCCACAGGCTGTAGGGGCTGGTTTCCAGATACGGCTTTTCCAGCGGCAGCGTTGCTCCCTGGAGCTGGGCATCTTCGGTGACATCATCTTCCAGCAGATGGGCGATTTCGCGTTCGGTCAGGCAGCCGACCACTTTACCGTGCGTGACCACCGGCACGACATCCGCCTCGCCGTGGGCCAGCAGCCCGGCGACATCGGCACGCTCGTCTTCCGGTTTGACCTGCAGAAACTGAGAAATCATCAGCGTTTTCACCGGCTGTACCGTATCGGCGGTCTGCAGCAGTTTGCGCACTGCAACCATGCCCGCCAGCCGACCGTTATCTTCGAGGAAAATATGTGATGGAATATCATCGTCTTTTAATTTTTCGAAAAATTGCTCGCGTGCCAGCGCCACGCATAATGAAATATCGAGGACGATAAAATCGGTATTCATATATTGCGCGATTGCGCTGTCATTGAATGCCAGGTTTTGATTGTGAATAGCGTAAGACATAGTGAATTCCCTTTGAATAATAAAATCTCTCAGGGGCGAGCAAGACAGGGCATGTCGAAGAGGAGATCCCCACGTCCTGGGTTCAGCACTGTACACCGTATCCCGTAAGGGAAGTTATACTGACAAAGCCTTGATTCGACAGTGCCTGTTTTACCCTGTGCCGGTTCTCTCGAACCCACCAGAGCGATAACGTGTATTTGTACAGGAGCCTCGCCATAACGAGATCGTTGTAAAACGAGAGGGATAATACGCCACTTTAAACGTCGCGCTGTGGAATTTAAAAGACGTTTAAGAAACGTTTAGAACAATAATTTAATCCCGCGTATTAATGACATCGATTATTCATCAATGACGGTGGTTATTGCTCAAGAGAGTATAATTCCACACCTCTGTGTTTCTAAATGGCGCTGACATTTTCGCGTGTCGTTAATGCCTTCCTGCTGGAGGTCTGAGCGGTTGATACCCCATTTAAGGTTGTTCGTTTCTAATGGTCAGCATCACGAACGCTGCGGGGTGGAATATGACGTGGTTTGACAATCTGCTGAATCATTTTGCGCTCTATCCGACGCATCTGTTCGCGCTGCTTTTCGTCATCGCGCTGAGCAAGTCTACGGTACTGGTTTCCTCCGTGCTTCCGCCGGCCTCGGTGATGCTGCTGGCAGGGATCACCGTCAGCCAGACCAGCCTGCATCCGGCACTGACGTGGCTGGCTGTCGCGGCGGGTGCCACAACAGGGTCGGTATTGAATTATCATATCGGCCAGTTGATGGGCCACACGCGGCTGGTCACGCGCTTCACCTCCCGGCACGCCGAGACATTTTTGCGGGTACAACATCAGCTGCAGAAAAACGGCGTGCTGGTGCTCTTTACCGCGCGTTTCCTGGCGGTGCTGCGTTATATCGTCCCGCTGGCAGCGGGCATGCTCAGACTGAACGCGGCGAAGGTGTACGCGGTAAGCCTGATTTCAGCCGTCGTATGGGCGGCGCTATATGTCGGCATCGTCACCGGCATCAGCGCCTTTTGACCTACAGGTTTCCCATTCCGCCGTCGACCAGCAGTTCCGTTCCCACCATATAGCGCGATTCGTCAGAGGCAAGATAGAGCGCGGCTTTCGCCAGCTCCGTCGGCGTGCCCATTCTGCCCAGCGGCACAAGTTTGGTGATATCCCCCAGCATCGCCTTGAGCGCTTCCTCGCTTAACCCCGTTTTATTAAATGCCGGTGTTTCTACCGGACCCGGGCTCAGGCCGTTGACGCGAATACCGCGCGGCAACAGCTCCCCTGACAGCGTGCGTGCCAGCGACAGTAATCCCGCCTTGCTGGCGGCATAAACGCTGCTGGCAGGCAGCCCGATGCGGGCGCTCACGGACCCGCACAGGATCACAGAGGAGGGATTATTGAGCAGCGGCAGCAGGGCCTGAATCAAAAAGAACGGTCCTTTAAGGTTGATGCCCATCAGGCGATCCCAGGCGTCTTCCTGCCACTCTTCAAGCAGCCCGTGCGTCACATCGCCGGCGTTAATAAACACGGCATCAAGACGTGGCCAGCGAGAGGAGAGCGTGTCCGCCAGCGCTTTTTGCGCGGCGATGTCACCCGCATCGGTCGGAATAACCCAGGCATTATCGCCCAGAATGCGTTGTGCTTCGGCAAGGGTATCCGGGTTACGTCCGGTGACAGCAACGTGCGCCCCTTCGGCAATAAATTCCTGCGCGGTAGCGAGACCAATACCGGAAGTGCCGCCGGTAATCAGCGTATATTTACCTGCTAAACGACCCATGTGCTTCTCCTGAAATGACTCTGGAGAAAGCACTATAGAAACGTTAGTATCGAAAGGAAACCAGGTACCATTTGGATACTAATGAGGCAAGAGGTGTGCTATGGCGGAATCACTCACTATACCCTGTGAAAAAAAATCTGAGGTTTATCTCTGCCCGATGACGCAGTTTGTAAACCTGATTTCCGGTAAGTGGGCCATCCCGGTGCTCTATCGCCTGATTATGCTCAATGCACCGGTCCGGTTTGGCGATCTGCTGCGCGCCGCTGCCCCCATCACGCAAAAAGAGCTCACGAAGCAGTTGCGCCTGTTTGAGCAGCGCGGGCTGGTGTCGCGCACTATCTACCCGGAGATCCCACCGCGGGTGGAGTATCAGATAACCGCGCTGGGGTTAACCCTCCAGAGCGCGCTCTCCCCGCTGGCCGACTGGATGAGCGAATACGGCGATCGCCTTGAAAAGTAATCCTCAGTTTGCGAAACGCTTCCCGGAAAATTGTCACGAATCTGTCACACTCACTGCGACATTTTAAAACGAGTGAGGAATTAGGGATGAGAAAAGCACTACTCGCGCTGGCAATCGCCGGTTCCATTGCAGTGACATCTGGCGTGCAGGCGCAAGAGACGCCGGAAGGGTATCAGCTGGAACAAGTTTTAATCATGAGTCGCCATAATTTGCGCGCGCCGCTCGCCAATAATGGCAGCGTGCTCGAGCAATCCACACCGAAGCAGTGGCCAGAATGGGAGGTGCCAGGCGGTCAGCTCACCACCAAAGGTGGCGTGCTTGAAGTCTATATGGGCCACTATATGCGTGAGTGGCTGGCACAGCAGGGGATGGTGAAAACCGGCGAGTGCCCGGCCGCGGATAGCGTATATGCCTATGCCAACAGCCTGCAGCGCACTGTCGCCACCGCGCAGTTCTTTATCACCGGCGCCTTCCCGGGGTGCGATGTGCCTGTGCATCATCAGGAAAAAATGGGCACCATGGATCCGACCTTTAACCCGGTGATTACGGATAACTCACCTGCATTCCGTGAAAAAGCGCTGAAGGCGATGGAGACTGAGCGGCAGAAAATGCAGCTTGGCGAGAGCTACAAGCTGCTGGAGCAGATGACGAATTACGCCGATTCACCGTCCTGTAAAGAGAAGAACGTGTGCTCGCTGGCAGAGGCGAAAGATACCTTCAGCGCCGACTATGAAAAAGAACCTGGCGTATCGGGGCCGTTAAAAGTCGGTAACTCGCTGGTGGATGCCTTCACGCTGCAGTATTACGAAGGCTTCCCGGCAGACCAGGTTGCCTGGGGTGAAATTAAAACCGATCAACAGTGGCGCGTGTTGTCGCAGCTGAAAAATGGCTATCAGGACTCGCTGTTTACCTCCACCGAGGTGGCGCAAAACGTGGCCAAACCGCTGGTGAAGTATATCGACCAGGCTCTCGTCACCGGGCAGGCGAAAGCGCCGAAAATCACCCTGCTGGTGGGGCATGATTCCAATATCGCGTCGCTGCTTACGGCGCTGGATTTCAAACCGTACCAGCTGCATGACCAGCACGAGCGGACGCCAATTGGCGGGAAAATTGTTTTCCAGCGCTGGCATGATAAAAACGCCAACCAGGAGCTTATGAAGATTGAGTATGTCTATCAGAGCGCCGACCAGCTGCGTAACGCCAGCGTATTGTCACTGGATGCGCCGGCACAGCGTGTGACGCTGGAGCTGAAGGGGTGTCCGGTTGATGCGAACGGTTTTTGCCCAATCGATAAATTCAATGTGGTGATGAATAACGCGGCGAAATAGGTAAAACCCCCCGCTCAGGCGGGGGGAAACGTTCAGACGTTTTTACGTTCGATGGTTTGCTCACCCCAGAAGAGCGCGTCTTTGTCCGTTTTCCCGAAGGCACGTTCCAGCACTTCATCGCTGCCTTCTTCCCAAATCTGCTCTGCCAGCTTCTCGTCATAGTTCGCGACTTCAAAAATGGCTTCGGCGATCTCCGGAGAGGTGTTGCGTAAACTTGCCCATTCACCCACGCGGTGGGCTTTGGATTCTTGAGTTGGCATACTTGTCCTCCTGTTGAGTTAGCCGTTCAGTTTTTTGGCGAGGCCTGCGACATACTCACCCTGATAGCGGGCGATAGTGAGCTCTTCGTTGCTCGGCTGTCGGGAGCCATCGCCACCGGCAATGGTGGTGGCGCCGTACGGTGTCCCGCCACGAACCTGGGAAATATCAAACAGTTCCTGCGCGCCGTAGCCAATCGGCACAATCACCATCCCATGATGAGCAAGGGTAGTCCAGGTTGACGTAATCGTCTGCTCCTGACCGCCGCCGGTCCCGGTGGAGCTGAAGACGCTGGCGAGTTTGCCGTATAACGCTCCGGATGCCCAAAGTCCTCCGGTTTGATCGAGGAAGGTCCGCATCTGGCCTGACATATTGCCAAATCGGGTAGGGGTGCCGAAAATAATGGCATCGTAATCAGCCAGTTCCTGCGGGGTGGCAACCGGGGCATTTTGTGTTTTCCCCCCGGCTTTGGCGAACGCCTCAGCCTGCATCGTTTCCGGTACGCGTTTCACCACAACTTCTACGCCGTCCACTCTGTTTGCACCTTCTGCTACCGCGTGAGCCATGGTTTCAATGTGTCCATACATGGAATAATAGAGCACCAGAACTTTTGCCATTTTGCATCACTCCTCGTTTGTGTTTTCTGACAGCGGATCGCTGCGTTCATTTAAAGATATGTCATCACAGCCAGACTGCAAAAATGAACGGCATTTCTTTGATTTATAACAATATGGATACAAAAGCGCTTTGTAGCAAAATGAAACAACTTTCCCGCTGCGGATTTTTAAAATGATAAGAAAGGCTTATAAATGGCCGTCGCGTAATCTCACCCGAATGGCTGAGATCATGTTGCAGAATATTACCTCTGACTTGCCGGATAGCCGCATTCCACTAAGCTTAATTTCACGCGGCACAGATAAAGGCACTTTCCTTCAGCCGCGCGGTGAAAGAATCCTCTTTTACTGAATGCAATATGATGTCTAATGTTTCACACTCTGGAGGTTAGAGATGGCAAACCATCGTGGTGGTTCAGGTAATTTCGCTGAAGACCGTGAAAGAGCATCAGAAGCAGGTCGTAAAGGTGGCCAGTCTAGCGGGGGGAATTTCAAAAATGACCCTCAGCGGGCATCAGAAGCTGGCAAAAAAGGGGGCAAAAACAGTCATGGCAGCAATAAGTAATACGCCGGGCTGATACCCTGCCGCCGGGATCTCCCGGCGGTTTTTTATTTCTGCAACATTGAACTGTCACCAAAGGCATCGCACACTAGAGGATTGATGCTTATTTGCTGGTGCCGCATGTCTCTCTCCCGTTTCACATTCTCCGTCAAACCTCAGGAAGCCCTTCTCATTCTGATCACCATGTTCTGGGGCGGAACCTTTCTCGCCGTCCAGTACGCGGTCACGCTGAGCGGTCCGTTCTTTTTTGTCGGCCTGCGCTTTGCGACGGCGGCGATTGCCGTGGGGTTACTCTCGCTTAAAACCTTGCGTGGGCTGACGCTTAAAGAACTGAAGGCCGGGGTGGCCATTGGGGTTGCGATTGCCATGGGCTACAGCCTGCAGACGTGGGGATTGCAGACCATCACCAGCAGCAAATCGGCGTTTATTACCGCCATGTATGTGCCGCTGGTGCCGTTACTGCAATGGCTCTGTCTGGGGAGAATACCGGGTCTGATGTCCTGCACGGGGATCGTGCTGGCGTTTGTTGGCCTTATCTTGCTTGCCGGGCCGGAAAACAACCTGCTGGCGCTGGGGCCGGGCGAAATCATTACGCTGGTGGGCGCTATCGCGATTGCCGCGGAAATTATTCTGATCAGCGCCTGGGCTGGCAAAGTGGACGTCAAGCGCGTCACCGTGGTTCAGCTGGCGACCGCGTCGCTGGTGGCTTTTGCCACCATGGTGCCGGCAGGGGAGTCTGTTCCGCCGATGTCCACCGGGCTGGTTGTGGTGGCGCTGGGGCTGGGCATCTTTAGCGCCATTATTCAGGTCACCATGAACTGGGCGCAGCGCAGCGTTTCCCCGACGCGTGCGACGGTTATCTATACTGGTGAACCGGTATGGGCGGGCATTTTCGGGCGTATCGCCGGAGAGCGTTTACCGCTGCTGGCGCTGGTGGGTGCGGCGTTTATTGTCGCCGGCGTGCTGGTGAGTGAGCTGAAGCTGAAACGGAAGAAAAAAGCGCTGCCAGAGCGTGACAGCGCTGCGATAAATCAAGAGTCCTGATGTACCACGTCGCCCTGCGGTGCGGCCGCTTCCCGGCGGCTCAGCAGGGCGTTAAGCAGGATTGCGCCAAAGGTTGCGGTGCCAATCCCACCAATGGTGAATCCGCCCAGCGTCAGGGCAAAATCTCCCGCCCCCAGCACCAGCGTGACCGCCACCATAATCAGGTTGCTGTTCTGGCTCAGATCGACACGATGCTGCACCCAGATGCGTGCCCCGGCAACGGCAATCAGACCAAATACCACAATCGATGCCCCACCAATCACCGGCGCGGGAATGGTGTGGATCAGCGCGCCGAATTTCGGTGAGAACCCGAGGAGCATCGCCATCACCGCTGCCGCCACGAAGACCAGGGTGGAGTAAACTTTGGTCACTGCCATCACACCAATATTTTCAGCGTAGGTCGTTACACCGCTGCCGCCGACCGAGCCGGAGAGCATGGTAGCCAGGCCGTCGCCGACAAAGGCGCGGCCCATGTAAGGGTCCATGCTGCGCCCGGTCATACCCGCAACGGCTTTCAGATGGCCTAAGTTTTCTGCCACCAGGATCACCGCAACCGGCGCGATTAACATCATCGCCTGCGTGTTAAAGACCGGAGACGTCACCTGCGGCAGGCCGAACCAGGCGGCATTATGCAGCAGCGTAAAATCAACCGGCTTACCCAGACCGAAGACGTTTGCCAGCAGGGCGTACACCAGACAGGCAACGATTAACCCCACCAGGATCAACAGTCGCTGGATCATCCCCCGCGTAAACACCGCCACCAGGCCAATGCAGAGTACCGTGATCACCGCCATCCAGCTTTCAAAGGGCGAACCGGAGACGCTTCTGACGGCTATTGGCGCAAGGTTCAGACCAATTGCCATCACCACAGCCCCGGTGACGACGGGAGGCATCATCCGCTCTATCCAGCGCGTCCCGACCTTCATGACCACCAGGCCAATCAGCGTGTAGACCAGCCCGCAGGCGATAATGCCGCCGAGCGCGACGCTCAGATTCGGGTTGATGCCCTGACCGTTAAAGCCGGTGGTGGCGATGACCACGCCGACAAACGCAGCGCTGGAACCAAGATAGCTGGGCACGCGCCCGCCGGTGATGAAAAAGAACAGCAGGGTACCGATACCCGACATCAGAATGGACAGATTGGGATCAAGCCCCATCAGCATGGGCATCAGCACCGTTGCGCCGAACATCGCGACCGCGTGCTGAACCCCCATCACTAAGGTTGGCCCGAGCGGGAGCCTTTCATCCGGCGCGACCACGCCAGGTTCTGTAGAGGTCGATTTCAACTGCCAGTGGGGAAAACCGAACATTGCCATGAGCTGACTCCTTAAGGAGGGTTAACAGGCGGGTCGCATAAGCGCGTGATAGCCGCGGTCAAACCACACCAGCCCTTGCGGCGCGGGGTGGCGAATAATCGAAACGATGTCGCAAAACAGGATGTCGTGCGTGCCCACGCTCACCACCTGGCTGATACGGCAGTCAAACGAGGCCAGCGCCTCCTCCAGACGCGGGCACCCCGTTTCGCCGGTCTCCCAGCGCGCGGCGGCGAAGCGCTCGTCCATCGGGGTTTTCCCCCCAAACAGGTTTGATAGCGGCTCTTGTCCGGCGCTCAGGGTATTGACGCACAGGGTGCGGTTTTCACTGAAGGTCGGCCAGACGGATGCGCCACGGTTCAGGCATACCAGCAGCGTGGGCGGTGAATCCGTTACGCTGCACACCGCGCTGGCGGTGAAACCCGCCATCCCGGCAGGACCGTCGGTGGTGATGATATTGACCGCCGCACCGACGCAGGCCATGGCATCACGGAAGGTTTGTTTATCGGGTGTCATCATGGTGGCTCCTTATGCCAGTGCGCATGCGTCTTCAAAGGCCAGACGCGGCAAACGGCCGTAGAGTTTGCTGGTATCGCCATAGCCAATATTGATAAGCAGATTACTTTTTAGCGACGTGCCGGTGAAAAACGCGTCGTCAACTTTTTGGCGATCAAAGCCTGACATCGGGCCCGTATCGAGCCCCAGCGCCCGACAGGCGAAAATCAGGTAAGCCGCCTGCATCGCGCTGTTGCGAAAGGCGGTCTCTTCGGCAAGCGCCGGGCTTGAGGTAAACCAGCTCCGCGCATCCCCGTGGGGGAACAGGGCGGGCAGGCGTTCATAAAATTCACTATCCCAGGCGACAATCGCCGTGACCGGGGCGGTAAGGGTTTTCTCCAGGTTGCCGCTGGAAAGCGCCGGGCGCAGTTTTTCTTTTCCCTCTGCGCTTCGTACAAACACAATCCGCGCTGGCGAGCAGTTGGCGGACGTGGGACCCCATTTCATCAGGTCGTAGATCTCGCGCAGCGTCTCGTCGCTGACGGGGATCGCCTGCCAGCCGTTATGGGTGCGTGCGCCGGTAAACAGTGATGCCAGCGCGCCAGGGGTAATCGCTTCGCTCATCAGGGCTCCTTATAAAGCGGGTTCAGGGCTGTGCAGCAGGCTGGCAAGCCCGTTCAGCAGCAGCGTATTAAAGGTTTCTGGCTCGGTGACGTTGCAGGCGTGCCCGCCCTGACGCATCACCACCTTGTGGCTGCCGGGGATGGCCGCCTGCAGCTCAGTGGAACAGACCGCAGGGATGAGCAGATCGTCGGCGGAGCAGATGAGGTGTACCGGGCAGTGAATGCGTGAGGCGTGGCGACTGAAGTCCGCTTTCTTCAGGGCATTCAGCCTGTGCAGCAGGTTGTTTTTGCCCTGGAAGTGGGCCAGTGCCAGAGCCTCTTCGGCCTCCAGGCGCGGCGCGCGGGCGGCCATCCAGTCGGCCGGGTAAAGAAACAGCGGCTGTGCCTCTACCCACGCCTGTGCGCCGCCTGCATGAAGCAGGCGTTCGCGGATCTGGAAACAGCGTCGGGTATGAGCATTCAGAGTGAGCCAGCCGTTGACGCACACCAGCGCGCTGAGGGCATCGGGGTGGTCGAGCGCCAGCTGCAGGCCGATCAGCGCCCCCAGCGCATGACCCACGACGCAGTAACGAACGATCCCGGCGGCATTCAGCGCCCGGGCCAGCTCGTCGGCCATCATCGCCAGACTATAGGCTTCCGGCAGCACGTCGGGATTATTGCCCGTCCCGCGCTGGTCGTAGCACACCACCTGGTACTCTTGCTCCAGGACGGCAAGCTGCGGTAGCCAGTAGCTGCCGCCCCCGCCAAGCCCGGCAATCAGGACAACCGTGGGCGCGCCGTCGTAAGGAGGAGGTGAGACAGAGAGCTTCATGGCCGCCTCACTTTGCGATGTGTGCAACGGTCGCGATTTCAACCAGCGCATCTGGCTTCACCAGCCCACACTGAATGCAGAACCGGGCCGGTTTATCACCGGGAAAGAACTCGGCGTAAATGTCGTTAATCGCGGCGTAGTTTTTCCAGTCGGTGATAAAGATACTGTTGAACGTCACATCCTCCATTGTGCCACCCGCTGTTTCGATCACTTTTTTGATCGTCTCCAGTACGTGGCGGGTTTGCGCCTTTGGGTCGTTGGGGTAGACCACGTTATTGTGCTGATCAAACGGCAGCGTGCCGGATACATACACCACACCATCGGCCAGCGTGCCGGGCACGAACGGGGCAATCGGGGTACTGGTTCCTGGCGGAATAATCACGGATTTCGGCATGGTCTTGTTCCTCAGGCAATACGGGCTAACGGTGGATTCAGGGCGTCGCAAAAATCCGCGACGTTGCTGACCCAGCCAAAAAAGGTTTCGATGTTGAACAGGGCCGCTTGCTGCGCAAACGCCGGCCCGGCCTGATGGGTGGCGTCTTCCAGCACCACGCCAAAATATTCCAGGAAGAAGCCGTCGCGCAGGGTGGATTCCACGCAGACGTTGGTAGCGATGCCGGTAAAGACCAGATGACGGATCCCCCGGCTGCGCAGCAGGCTGTCGAGCGGGGTGTTGAAAAAGCCGCTGTAGCGCGGTTTGGGCAGCACGATATCGCCTGCCTCTGGCACCAGCTCATCCACCAGCTGGTAATCCCAGCTGCCTTTCGCCAGCAGTGTGCCCTGCAGTTCGGGCCGTTTGCGCATGGTTTTCAGGGCGTTCGATTTATGGAAATTGGGAGATCCCGGGCCACCGGCCTCCACATATTGATCGTCCCAGCCGTTCTGGAACCAGACGATCAGCATGCCTGCCGCGCGGGCTGCGTTGACGGCGGTTTTAATGTTTTCAATCACCGGTCGGGTGGCAGAGACGTCAAATCCCGCCAGATCCAGATAGCCGCCCTGGCTGGCATAGGCGTTTTGCATATCCACCACAATCAGGGCGCTTTGGTGCGGCGCAAAGGTGATGGCTTCCGGACGTGCTGCAAGCGTGGTCATTACGCGACCTCCTTTGTGATGGCAGGAATGTGGGCGCGGCACTGCATCAGCGGCTGAATGCGCTCGCCGAATGTTTCCACACCGGTCAGGAACTCATCGAAGGTCAGCAGCACGCCTTCCGCACCGGGCACGGCGGCCACTTCATCGAGCATTCTGGCGACGCTGGCATAGGAACCGACCAGCGTGCCCATGTTGATGTTGACCGCTGAGGTCGGGTCGGCCATCTGACGGACGTTGGTGTCCGAGCCGGAACGGGTATCTTTCTGGCTCTGTTCGGTGAGCCAGCTCAGCGCTTCATCGTCCGCGCCCGCCTTATACCGTTCCCATTTCGCGCGGGCGGCGTCGTCGGTTTCGTCGGCAATGACCATAAACAGGACATAGGAACCCACATCGCGACCGGTTTTGTCCGCGGCCTCTTTCATGCGTGCCGCGGTCGGGGCGAAGGCGGCTGGGGTATTCACGCCTTTGCCAAAGCAGAAGTTGAAGTCGGCGTATTTAGCGGAGAATTCCATTCCTGCGTCGCTCTGCCCGGCGCAGATCACTTTCATCGGGGCGGAAGGCTGCGGGCTGACGCGGCAGTCGTTCATGGTGAAGTAGTCACCTTTGAAGTCGCTTTTGCCGGTGCCCCAGAGGTCGCGCAGCACCTGCACATACTCGGTCAGGTAGTCGTAGCGGCGGGAGAAATACTCGTCGCCCGGCCAGATCCCCATCTGCTCATATTCAGGTTTTTGCCAGCCCGTAACCAGGTTAACGCCAAAGCGACCACCGGAAATGGAGTCGATGGTGGAGGCCATTCTGGCAACGATCGCCGGCGGCAGGGTGAGGGTGGCGGCCGTCGCGTAGATCTGAATGCGCGAGGTGACGGCTGCCAGCCCGGCCATCAGGGTGAAGGACTCCAGGTTGTGATCCCAGAATTCGGTTTTGCCGCCGAAACCCCGCAGCTTGATCATCGAAAGCGCAAAATCGAAATGGTAGTGCTCCGCCTTTTGCACAATGGCCTTATTCAGCTCAAAAGTAGGCATGTATTGCGGGGCGGTGGTCGAGATTAGCCAGCCGTTGTTGCCGATAGGTACAAATACGCCAATTTTCATCACGAACCTCTCTTTACGACGTTGCAGGTAAAGAGGGTTTTGCAAAGGCAATGCCAGTTTTGAAAATGGCTTTGTTATTAATGTGTTAATCAATGGTTGGTTAATTGAGGTATGCAAATGTGGACTAAATGGTCAAAAACATTGCACAGAAAACAGGCATTCATGCGCGATCGGAGTGCAGAGTGTCGTGGTCGGTGAGGGGTTTTGCTATGCTGATGGCAACGCAAAATATGGAGAGCGGGAATGACACAAGGTGCAGTGAAAACACCCGGTAAACGTTCGCAGGCGGTCAGTGCGAAGAAGCAGGCCATCCTCGGTGCGGCGCTGGAGACCTTTTCGCAGTTTGGTATTCATGGCACGCGCCTTGAGCAGGTGGCGGAACAGGCCGGGGTGTCGAAAACGAATCTGCTCTACTACTACCCGTCGAAAGAGGCGCTTTATATTGCGGTGATGCAGCAGATCCTCAATATCTGGCTGGCGCCGCTTAAGGCGTTTCGCGAAGAGCTTGCCCCGCTGGTGGCAATCAGGGAGTACATTCGCCTGAAGCTGGAGGTGTCGCGTGATTATCCGCAGGCGTCACGGCTGTTCTGCCTGGAGATGCTGCAGGGCGCACCGCTGTTGCAGGCGGAACTGACCGGGGATTTAAAACAGCTGGTTGACGAGAAATCGGCCATTATTGCCGGATGGGTGGCGGGCGGGAAGCTGGCTCCAGTTGACCCACATCATCTGATCTTTATGATTTGGGCCTCCACTCAGCATTACGCTGACTTTGCGGCCCAGGTTGAAGCGGTGACCGGTAAAACGCTCCAGGATGAGGCGTTTTTCCACAGGACGCTGGAAAACGTTCAGCAGATGATCATTGAAGGGATCCGCGTGCGTTAGTTTCCCGGCGGAAGAGGGCAGCTTAAATCGCCCTCTTCACACTGCATCAGTGAGGCAAGAAACGCTTCACGCTCAACGGTTTTTTCGTTCAGGCACTGGCTGATGATCATCGGCTGGACGCTGCCTCCCTCAGTACCCGACCCGATAAAGTTGCAGTCGGCATCGCGCAGGGCAATCCACGCCTGCTGTGCCTTTTTCAGAAGCTCACGCTGTGGGGCTTCTGCGCGTTTGATGGCAGCCTGATACGTCTGATTCAGTTTTTTATCGGCTGCCTGGTACTGCTGCGCCGTACAGGTGTTCATTTCAAGCTGGGTGGTCGCATTTGCGCACTCTTCTGCCAGCGCGTTCGCGCTCAGCAGCAATGCAGCCCCCGCGATCAGATATCTTTTCATCATCCCCTCCATGTAAAAAAGCCGGATGCGCTGTGCTTATCCGGCCCTGGGTTATTTTGTCACCCCGGTAAGCGTAGTGCCACCGGGGATATTTTACACGATTAACCGATTGTCATCAGGCTCGCGTTACCGCCCGCTGCCGCGGTGTTCACGCTGAGCGAGCGTTCAACGTACAGACGTTCCAGCAGCAGATTGGTTTCGCCGCGGGCAAAGCCCTGTACCGAAACAATCGCACCGCTGCGTGCCGCCACCTGCTCGCACAGCTCGCGCAGCTGGTCGGAATCACCGTGATAGATAACGGCATCAAACGGCTGAGTCAGCAAAGCATCGGGCTTCGCAAAATGAATGCGGGCAGAGACCGCTTTCGGCAGCTGTTTCGCGAGGTCACGATGCAGTGCATCTTCCGGCCACAGCACTTCACAACCGGTTGCAGCAGCAGCGGCCAGTTGAACCAGCGCATCCTGCTCGTTATCTGCCACGCACAGCACACGCTCGCGCGGCATCAGCGTCCAGGTGTTGCGCTCACCGGTTGGCCCCGGCAGCAGGCGCTGGGTACCCGCCTGCGCCAGTTCGCCATACTGCTGTGCGACAGCGCGCAGTTCCGGGCGTTTTTCTGCCCACGTGATGAGCGCCTCCAGCGGCTGTGTCAGCACGGCCTTCAGCTGCGCGTCCACCGGACGTTCGGCATCCTGACGTGCCAGCGTCACGCCGAGCGCATTGTCCGGACGGTTTGCCAGCAGACGGTACAGGTAGAGTGGACCACCGGCTTTTGGACCGGTACCTGACAGACCTTCACCGCCGAACGGCTGTACGCCCACCACCGCGCCGACCATGTTACGGTTCACGTACAGGTTGCCTACTTTAGCGCTGCCGGTCACCTGAGCGATGGTCTCATCGATGCGGGTATGCACGCCGAGGGTCAGGCCATAGCCGGAGGCGTTAATCTGTTCAATCAGCTCGTTGAGGTTGTTACGGTTGTAGCGCACCACGTGCAATACCGGGCCAAAGACCTCTTTTTTCAGCTCGTCGAAGCTGGCCAGTTCAATCAGCGTTGGCGGCACAAAGGTGCCGGTCTGCCACTCGCGGGCATCCTCGCTGTTTTCACGCACGGCCTGGAAGACCGGACGGCCTTTGGCGCGCATGGTCTGAATGTGGTTTTCGATATTTGCTTTGGCTTCCGCGTCGATAACCGGCCCGATATCGGTCGTGAGACGGCCTGGGTTACCCATGCGGCATTCGGCCATCGCGCCGCGCAGCATCTTCAGTGTGTGGTCTGCCACGTCATCCTGCAGACACAGCACGCGAAGGGCGGAACAGCGCTGGCCCGCGCTGTCGAAGGCGGAGGCGAGAACATCGACCACCACCTGCTCGGTGAGCGCGGAGGAGTCGACGATCATGGCGTTCATGCCGCCGGTTTCAGCGATGAGCGGCGTTGGACGCCCCTGTGCATCAAGACGGGTGGCGATGTTGCGCTGCAGCAGGGAGGCCACTTCAGTCGAGCCGGTAAACATCACGCCGCGCACACGGTTATCGGCGGTCAGTTTCGCCCCGACCGTTTCACCGCGGCCCGGCAACAGCTGTATGACACCCGCAGGCACGCCTGCTTCCAGCAGAATGTTAATACCCTGAGCGGCAATCAGCGGGGTCTGCTCCGCCGGTTTTGCCAGCACGCTGTTGCCTGCGGCAAGTGCGGCGGCAATCTGGCCGGTGAAGATCGCCAGCGGGAAGTTCCACGGACTGATACACACCACCGGACCGAGAGGACGGTGGGTTTCGTTATCGAAATCATCACGAACCTGGCCTGCGTAGTAGTGCAGGAAGTCGACCGCTTCACGAACTTCGGCAATGGCGTTGCTGAAGGTTTTACCTGCTTCGCGCACCAGGATCCCGATGAGCGACTGCATCTGGTCTTCCATCAGCACCGCAGCACGTTCCAGAATGGCGCCACGCTCTTGCGGCGGCGTCGCGAACCAGATTGGCGCGTTATTCACCGCGCTGTCCAGCGCCTGATCCACTTCTGCTTCGGTTGCTTCACGCACGTAGCCGACGATATCTTTTGGCTCCGCCGGGTTAATCACGGGCTGCATTTCGCCATCAGCGACGGGCTGCTCCAGAATCGGTTTGGCCTGCCATTTCTGCAGCGCGCTGTTGAGCAGGGCGGAGGAGAGGGAGGCCAGACGGTGTTCGTTCGCCAGGTCCAGGCCCGCGGAGTTCACGCGACCTTTGCCGTACAGTTCGCGCGGCAGCGAGATCTTCGGATGCGGCAGGCCAATCTGACCTTCCTGGGCCGCCATCTTCTCAACCGCCTGCACCGGATCGGCAACCAGCTCGTCAAGCGGCAGGGTGGTATCGGCGATACGGTTAACGAAGGAGGTGTTCGCCCCGTTCTCCAGCAGACGACGCACCAGGTACGCCAGCAGGGTTTCATGGGTGCCCACCGGGGCATAAATACGGCACGGACGGTTCAGTTTGCCATCCGCCACTTTACCGGTGACCTGCTCGTACAGCGGTTCACCCATGCCGTGCAGGCACTGGAACTCATACTGACCCGGATAGTAGTTCTGACCGGCCAGGCTGTAGATGGCCGCCAGAGTGTGGGCGTTATGGGTGGCAAACTGCGGGTAAATCAGGTTCGGCACGCCGAGCAGTTTTTTCGCGCAGGCAAGGTATGAGACATCGGTGTAAACCTTGCGGGTATAGACCGGATAGCCTTCCAGACCTTCCATCTGGGCGCGTTTAATCTCGCTGTCCCAGTAGGCGCCTTTCACCAGGCGGATCATCAGGCGACGGCGGCTGCGGCTTGCCAGGTCAATCAGGTAATCAATCACGAACGGACAACGTTTCTGATACGCCTGGATAACGAAACCAATTCCGTTCCAGCCTGCCAGCTCCGGCTCGAAGCACAGTTTTTCCAGCAGATCGAGGGAGATCTCCAGGCGGTCGGCCTCTTCGGCATCGATGTTGATACCGATGTCGTACTGGCGCGCCAGCAGGGTCAGAGACTTCAGGCGCGGATAGAGCTCTTCCATCACCCGGTCGTACTGCGCACGGCTGTAGCGCGGATGCAGGGCCGAGAGCTTGATGGAGATCCCCGGGCCTTCATAAATACCACGACCGTTTGACGCTTTACCAATGGCGTGAATCGCCTGCTGGTAAGAGACCATATAAGCCTGCGCGTCTGCGGCGGTCAGAGCCGCTTCACCCAGCATGTCGTAAGAGTAGCGGAAACCTTTATCTTCGAGCTTACGGGCGTTGGCCAGCGCTTCCGCGATGGTTTCGCCGGTAACAAACTGCTCGCCCATCAGGCGCATCGCCATATCCACGCCTTTGCGGATCAGCGGTTCACCGCTCTTGCCGATGATGCGGTTCAGGGAGCGGGAGAGGTTGGCTTCGTTATGGGTCGAGACCAGTCGGCCGGTAAACAGCAGGCCCCAGGTCGCCGCGTTGACGAACAGCGACGGGCTGCGGCCAATGTGTGACTGCCAGTTACCGTTGCTGATTTTGTCGCGGATCAGTGCGTCACGGGTGGCTTTGTCAGGAATACGCAACAGCGCTTCCGCCAGACACATCAACGCTACGCCCTCCTGAGAGGAGAGGGAAAACTCCTGCAGCAGACCCTGTACCATTCCGGCGCGGCCGGTGGCATTTTTCTGGTTACGCAGTTTGTCGGCAAGCTGATACGCCAGGCTGTGCGCCTGAGAGGCAATGGCTTCTGGCAGACGGGCCTGCTCCAGCAGCATCGGTACGGCGTCGGTTTCGGCACGACGGTAAGCACCGGTAATGGCGGCGCGGCTGACGGACTGAGGCAGGATCTGCTCGGCGAATTCAAGGAACGGCTGATGGTTTTCGTCAGCAGCGGCGGAAACCTCATCACTTTCATTGGCCGCACCCGCCAGCAGCGCGGGCAGCTCTGGCAGCCCCTCATCGCTTTCGAGTCTTTCAAGGTAGTTAAAAATCGCCTGCTTGATTAGCCAGTGCGGCGTGCGGTCAATGCGTGTTGCTGCGGTCTTAATCCGTTCGCGGGTTGCGTCATCCAGCTTAACCCCCATGGTGGTCATACCCATGCCAAAGCTCCTGTTGTTCTGTCGTCGTGTGCTATCGATAGCGTGAAATATCCACCATGTTGCAACTTTGTGCAACCGTGTTAAATGTGACCTGGTTTGCAACCCAGGAAATGAATGGATTGTTAAGAGATGGTTAGCTGGAAAAAAGTGCTGGCTTCTGGATGAGAGGCCTGTTTTTATGCGGGACTTAACACTTTTAAAAGGTGCAACCCGTAAAAGCGTGAGCGAGTGCAACCTATACGAAAGACGTATAAAACCAGGGATGAATTTGATGTAAATGCAGTGTTAAATCGTTTGTGTGCGAGCACTGCTTACGGCAGGATACGCGCGGCCAACAGAAACACATACACACATCACTACGTTCCGGTGATGACATAACAAGGCAACCCGGACGGTTGTCGCTCGACATTTTGGAGAATTTGAATGGCAATTAGCACACCGATGCTGGTGACATTTCTCGTTTATATATTTGGCATGATCCTGATAGGGTTTTTGGCATGGCGTTCAACAAAGAACTTTGACGACTACATTCTGGGCGGGCGTAGCTTAGGGCCGATGGTTACCGCACTCTCTGCGGGCGCGTCCGACATGAGCGGCTGGCTGCTGATGGGTCTGCCGGGGGCGATTTTCATCTCCGGTATTTCTGAAAGCTGGATCGCCATTGGCCTGACCGTTGGGGCATGGATCAACTGGAAGCTGGTTGCAGGCCGTCTGCGCGTGCATACCGAAGCCAACAACAATGCGTTGACCCTGCCGGATTACTTCACCGGACGCTTTGAAGATAACAGCCGCGTGCTGCGTATTATCTCTGCGCTGGTTATCCTCGTGTTCTTCACCATCTATTGTGCCTCTGGCATTGTGGCCGGTGCGCGCCTGTTCGAAAGCACCTTCGGCATGAGCTATGAAACGGCGCTGTGGGCCGGTGCTGCGGCAACCATTCTCTATACCTTCGTGGGCGGTTTCCTGGCCGTAAGCTGGACTGACACCGTGCAGGCGAGCCTGATGATCTTCGCTCTGATCCTGACGCCAGTCATTGTCATCTTCACCGTCGGCGGCTTTGCTGATTCGCTGGAAGTAATTAAGCAGAAGAGCATTGAAAACGTCGACATGCTGAAAGGGCTGAACTTTGTCGCCATCGTTTCTCTGATGGGCTGGGGTCTGGGCTACTTCGGTCAGCCGCACATTCTGGCGCGCTTCATGGCCGCTGACTCTCACCACACGATTGTTCATGCCCGTCGTATCAGTATGACGTGGATGATCCTCTGTCTGGCGGGTGCCTGTGCGGTTGGCTTCTTCGGCATCGCTTACTTCAACAATAACCCGGCGCAGGCAGGTGCAGTAAACCAGAACGCAGAGCGTGTGTTCATCGAACTGGCGGGCATTCTGTTCAACCCGTGGATTGCCGGTATTCTGCTCTCCGCGATCCTGGCGGCCGTGATGTCCACCCTGAGCTGCCAGCTGCTGGTCTGCTCAAGTGCAATCACCGAAGACCTCTACAAAGCGTTCCTGCGTAAAGATGCGAGCCAGAAAGAGCTGGTTTGGGTGGGGCGTTTCATGGTGCTGGTGGTGGCCTTAATTGCCATTGCGCTGGCGGCAAACCCTGAGAACCGCGTGCTGGGCCTGGTAAGCTACGCGTGGGCGGGCTTTGGTGCGGCGTTTGGTCCGGTGGTGCTCTTCTCGGTGCTGTGGTCGCGCATGACCCGCAACGGCGCGCTGGCGGGGATGATTATCGGTGCGCTTACCGTTATCGTCTGGAAGCAGTTCGCCTGGCTCGGTCTGTACGAAATTATCCCGGGCTTCATCTTCGGCAGTATCGGCATTGTGGTGTTCAGCCTGCTGGGTAAAGCGCCTTCTGCCTCAATGCAGAAACGTTTTGCTGAAGCAGACGCACACTATCACACTGCACCGCCGTCTAAGCTGCAGGCTGAGTAATCTTTTTCGCTGATAGTCAGGCCGGGTAAGCGCGTGCGCTTACCCGGCTTTTTTCTTGCCAAAATCCGCAATTTACGATGATATCGCTGTGCTTATAACAATGAGGATAGCGAAGCATGACAATCAAAACAGGGGTAATGGCAGCGGCATTATTGATGCTGGCGGGCTGCAGTATGCCGTCGCAACACGCGGCGATGGAGACCTGCAAAGCGGATAACCAGATGCAGCAAACCACGCTCTATTTCGGGCTAAACCGTCCTGCAGGGGCGCAAATTACCACCGGCGAGTGGCAGCAGTTCGTTGACCAGGACGTGACGCCGCGTTTTCGCGATGGCCTGACGGTCTTTGATGCGCGCGGGCAGTGGCTGGGTAACGACGGGAAAGTGGCGCGTGAACCGAGCAAGGCGCTTATGCTGATCCACGGTAAAGATGCGCAGAGCGAGAAGAATATTGAAGCGTTGCGCGGTATTTATAAATCACGCTTCGCGCAGGAGTCGGTGATGCGGGTCGATCAGCCGGTGTGCGTGCAGTTTTAATGAAAGACGGCGGGAGAACCCGCCGTTATCGCTTACAGCACCAGTCCTGCAAAGCTGGCGGACAGCAAACTGACCAGCGTCGCGCCATACACCAGACGTAAGCCAAAACGCGATACCACGTTCCCTTGTTGCTCGTTCAGGCCTTTGATCGCCCCGGCCACAATGCCGATAGAGGCAAAGTTAGCGAACGACACCAGGAAAACGGACAAAATGCCCAGTCCGCGGGGTGACATCTGATGCGCAATTTTTTGCAGCTCAATCATTGCCACAAATTCATTTGCGACCAGCTTGGTTGCCATAATACTGCCGGCATTCAACGCGTCGCTCAGCGGAATACCAACCAGCCATGCCAGCGGATAAAATACATAGCCCAGGATCTGCTGGAAGCTCATACCAAATACGCTGGAGAAGAGGGCGTTAACGGCGCTAATAAGGGCAATAAAGCCAATCAGCATCGCCAGAATAATCATCGCCACTTTAAAACCGGCCAGAATATACTCGCCAAGCATTTCGAAGAAGCTCTGGGACTCGTGCAGCTTTTCAAGCTTGATGTCCGGCTCTGCTTCCGGGCGCGCCGGGTTGATAATGGAGAGAATAATAAAGGTGCTGAACATGTTCAGGATGAGCGCGGCAACGACAAATTTGGCGTCGAGCATGGTCATATAGGCACCGACAATCGACAGGGATACCGTCGACATGGCCGTGGCCGCCATGGTGAAGAGACGACGAGAGGAGAGGTCGCCCAGTACGCCCTTGTAGGCAATAAAGTTTTCAGACTGTCCGAGGATCAGCGAGCTCACCGCGTTGAACGATTCCAGCTTACCCATGCCATTCAGTTTTGACAGCAGTGTCCCGATCACCCGAATAAAAATCGGCAGAATTCGCCAGTGCTGAAGAATACCAATCAGTGCGGAGATAAAAATAATCGGGCAGAGTACGCCGAGGAAAATGAACGCCAGTCCTTTTTCACCCATCCCGCCAAAGACGAAATTGGTGCCTTCAGCCGCGAATTTCAGCAGTGACTCAAAGAATCCCGAGACATATTTAATAATGAACAGCCCGCTTTCGGCATGCAGGAAAAAGAACGCCAGGGCTATTTCAATGACAATCAGCTGTAAAACAAAACGAATGCGAATTTTTCGGCGGTCGAAACTCACCAGCCAGGCAAGCGCAAGAATAATCACCAGCGCCAGCAGGAAATGGATAATGTTAAACATGGTTAATTTTCAGTTGGTTTTTGAGGCAGATATTTAGCCACAGCCCTGATTAACCGTAAATGGGCATTTTCGCTATAACTTATAAACTTAACGATAACGCCAGCAATTATTACCAGGCTGGGTGTTTACAACTCGTCATCAAAACAACACACATTTCGCTTGTTTTTCTTGCTGGCGTAATGATAATCACTATCACAAGAATTTACCTTTCTTTGCATCAGTTGACCGCGATAAACATTTAAGGTGTCGGCATGTTTGTTCCATTTCTCATTATGTTACGTGAAGGTCTCGAAGCGGCCCTCATCGTCAGCCTCATCGCCAGTTATCTGAAGCGAACCCAGCGTGGACGCTGGATTGGTGTCATGTGGATTGGGGTATTCCTCGCCGCAGCACTCTGTCTGGGCCTTGGCATTCTTATCAATGAAACCACCGGTGAGTTTCCCCAGAAAGAGCAAGAGTTGTTTGAAGGGATCGTGGCCGTCATTGCCGTGGTAATCCTCACCTGGATGGTGTTCTGGATGCGTAAAGTGTCCCGCAACGTGAAGGTGCAGCTGGAGCAGGCGGTGGATAACGCCCTGCAAAAGGGCAATAACCACGGCTGGGCGCTGATCATGATGGTCTTTTTCGCCGTGGCGCGGGAAGGGCTGGAGTCGGTTTTCTTCCTGCTGGCGGCATTTCAGCAGGATGTGGGGATCTGGCCACCGCTGGGTGCGATGCTGGGTCTGGCCACTGCGGTGGTGCTGGGCTTCCTGCTCTACTGGGGCGGCATTCGTCTTAACCTGGGTGCGTTCTTTAAATGGACCAGCCTGTTTATTCTGCTGGTGGCCGCTGGGCTGGCGGCGGGAGCGATCCGCGCTTTCCACGAAGCGGGCCTGTGGAATCACTTCCAGGAAGTGGCGTTCGACCTCAGTAATGTGCTCTCAACGCACTCCCTGACCGGTACCTTGCTCGAAGGTATTTTTGGTTACCAGGAAACGCCGAGCGTCAGCGAAGTGGCGATGTACTTTATCTATTTGGTTCCGGCGCTGGTGCTGTTTGCCATGCCGCCGCGCACCGGCACTCAGACGTCGCGCGTTGCGCCGTAATCTGACTGCATTAGTTACAACATACTTTTAAAGGGAAGAGTCATGGCAATTCAGTTCCGTCGTAGTGCGTTATGCGCAGGCATTGCCGCGCTGTTCGCTTCAGCATTTTCCGCCTGGGGCGCGGATGTTCCGCAGGTCAAGGTTTCGGTCAATGATAAGCAGTGCGAGCCGATGACCATTACGGTCAACAGCGGCAAAACCCAGTTTATTATTCAGAACCACAGCCAGAAGGCGCTGGAGTGGGAAATCCTGAAAGGCGTCATGGTGGTGGAAGAGCGTGAAAATATCGCGCCGGGCTTTAGTCAGAAGATGACCGCCAACCTGCAGCCGGGTGAATATGAGATGACCTGCGGGCTGCTGACGAACCCTAAAGGCAAGCTTATCGTGAAGGGCGACGCCACGGCCGACGCCGGAAAAGGCACGGCCCTGTTGAGCCTGGGTGATGCGATTACTGCTTATAAAGCGTATGTCATCAAAGAGACGGCGGACCTGGCTGCGGGTACCAAAGCCTTCACCGATGCGGTGAAAGCGGGCGATATCACGAAAGCGAAATCCCTGTATGCGCCAACCCGCCAGCATTACGAGCGGATTGAGCCGATTGCCGAATTGTTCTCTGACCTGGATGGCAGCATTGATGCCCGTGAAGATGATTTTGAGCAGAAAGCCGCCGACCCGAAATTTACCGGCTTCCACCGTCTGGAGAAAGCCCTGTTTGGCGATAACACTCTCAAAGGGATGGATAAATATGCCGATCAGCTGAACAGTGACGTGCTTGAGCTGCAAAAACGCATCAGTGAGCTGGCCTTCCCGCCATCAAAAGTGGTGGGCGGTGCCGCGGGTCTGATTGAAGAAGTGGCGGCAAGTAAAATCAGCGGTGAAGAAGACCGTTACAGCCACACCGACCTGTGGGACTTCCAGGCGAACGTCGATGGCGCGCAGAAAATTGTCGATCTGCTGCGTCCTCAGCTGCAGAAAGATAACAGCGAACTGCTGGCGAAAGTGGATGCCAACTTCAAAAAAGTCGACACCATTCTGGCGAAGTACCGTACCAAAGACGGGTTTGAAACCTACGATAAACTGACCGATGCCGACCGTAACGCGCTGAAAGGCCCGATTACCACACTGGCGGAAGATCTCTCCCTGCTGCGTGGCGTACTGGGTCTGGATTAAGCACGATGAACAAGCAGAATGAACACGACGTGGTGGAACCTTCACGTCGTCGATTGTTAAAAGGAGTAGGGGCGCTGGGGGGCGCCCTTGCTCTGGCCGGAGGATGCCCGGTGGCGCATGCGGCGAAACCGCAAAGTGCTCCAGGCACGCTGTCACCCAATGCACGCATGGAGACGCAGCCTTTTTATGGCGAGCATCAGTCGGGCATTCTGACGCCACAGCAGGCCTCCATGATGCTGGTGGCTTTTGATTCGCTGGCAAGCGATAAAGCCGATCTTGAGCGTTTGTTCCGCCTGCTGACGACGCGCATCGCGTTTCTCACCGCCGGTGGTCCGGCGCCGGACACGCCTAACCCGCGTCTGCCGCCGATGGACTCCGGTATCCTCGGGGCATTCATCGCTCCGGATAACCTGACGATAACCGTTTCGCTCGGTGAGTCGCTGTTTGATGCGCGCTACGGGCTGGCAAAACAGAAGCCAAAAGCGCTGCAGAAAATGACGCGTTTCCCGAATGACTCTCTGGATGCTGCTCTCTGCCACGGCGATCTGCTCCTGCAAATTTGCGCCAATACCCAGGATACGGTGATCCACGCGCTGCGCGACATCATCAAGCACACGCCGGACCTGCTGAGCGTTCGCTGGAAGCGGGAAGGGTTTATCTCTGACCATGCCGCCCGCAGCAAAGGGAAAGAGACGCCCGTAAACCTGCTGGGCTTTAAAGACGGCACGGCCAACCCGGACAGCCGTAATGACCCGCTCATGAAAGAGGTGGTCTGGGTGACGGCCGATCAGGGCGAGCCGGCATGGGCTGTGGGGGGAAGTTATCAGGCGGTGCGGATTATTCAGTTCCACGTGGAGTTCTGGGACCGTACGCCGCTCAAAGAGCAGCAGACGATTTTTGGCCGCGATAAACAGAGTGGCGCTCCGCTCGGGATGAAGAACGAGCATGATGTGCCTGACTACGCCAGCGATCCGAATGGCGATGTCATCGCGCTGGACAGCCATATCCGCCTGGCCAATCCGCGTACCAAAGAGACACAATCCAGCCTGATGATGCGTCGGGGATATAGCTATTCACTTGGCGTAACCAACGCCGGCCAGCTCGATATGGGGCTGCTGTTTGTCTGCTATCAGCACGACCTGGAGAAGGGCTTCCTGACCGTACAGAAACGCTTAAACGGGGAAGCGCTGGAAGAGTACATTAAACCCATCGGCGGCGGTTATTTCTTTGCCCTGCCTGGCGCACGCGATCGCAACGCCTATCTCGCTCAAGGGTTGATTGAAGCCTGATAATTGTCCCTGCGATAATTCGCGGGGACATTATTTTTTCATATGCCTGTCCTGCTGTTATATTTCTGTAATATTCCTGTATGAGACTGATTTCCACTGTAGGGACAGTCTTAAAGTTACGTTCAGGTAAAATAAATGTTGCATTTATGATAACTCCTGATGTACTTAAGATAAGACAGCGGTAGTTCCCGGCAGTGATGCTGAATCACTATGGAGATCGCGAATGGTTGCGTCCTGTACTGGACATGGTAAACACAACACCCGCAGCACCCGGCGCGGAGGCTCCGACTCCGGCAGCGATTTCCTCACCACAAAATTATCCCCCTCGACTCAAGAATCTCTTTCGACCGACGTGCAGAATGGTGCGCGTAGCCGTTCTGTTGCGTCATCCGGTAAAGCAAGCAATGGCTTACAAGGAAGCCAACCCTCTGATGTTCGTGCGCATAATCGTGCTGAAACTGGCACGTGTGATGAATACCAACAACTCAAGGTGCTATCCATGGGAAGACAAAAAGCAGTGATCAAAGCTCGTCGCGAAGCAAAACGTGTGCTGAGACGGGATTCACGTAGCCATAAACAGCGTGAAGAAGAATCGGTCACCTCGCTTGTGCAGATGAGTGGCGTAGAAGCAATTGGCATGGCCCGAGACAGCCGTGATAATTCTCCAATTGTGGCGCGCAATGAGGCTCAGGCGCACTACCTGAATGCTATCGAGAGTAAACAGCTCATCTTTGCAACCGGCGAAGCCGGATGCGGGAAAACGTGGATCAGTGCAGCCAAAGCGGCAGAGGCGCTGATCCATAAAGACGTGGAGAGAATTATTGTCACCCGTCCGGTACTGCAGGCTGATGAAGATCTTGGCTTCTTGCCCGGAGATATTTCAGAGAAGTTTGCCCCTTACTTCAGGCCCGTCTATGACGTGCTGGTGAAACGTCTGGGAGCATCCTTTATGCAGTACTGTCTGCGACCAGAGATTGGCAAGGTGGAAATCGCGCCGTTCGCTTATATGCGCGGACGTACATTTGAAAATGCGGTCGTCATTCTTGACGAGGCTCAGAACGTGACCGCAGCGCAAATGAAGATGTTTTTAACGCGCCTCGGGGAAAACGTGACGGTCATCGTCAATGGTGATATTACCCAGTGCGATCTGCCATCGGGCGTGAAGTCCGGACTGAGCGACGCCATGTCACGTTTTGAGGAAGATGAGATGATTGGGGTGGTACGCTTCACGAAAGAAGACTGCGTGCGTTCAGCGCTCTGCCAGCGCACGTTGCAAGCGTACTATTGAGTTAGCCGTTGTGTTCAAGGCCCGGGAAACCGGGCTTTGTTTTTTGTGCGGGCGTCCTGTCCGGGGAATATAAAAGAAAAAAGCCCGTACTTTCGTACGAGCTCTCATCT
>ERZ1108167.86-NODE-86-length-153803-cov-13.783685_pt1 | contig 153803 bp, 98 predicted proteins | sample MGYA00403703_ERZ1108167 | MGnify/ENA primary metagenome ERZ1108167 (study PRJEB35170, sample SAMEA104062411) | human gut metagenome | biome: human gut; feature: human-associated habitat; material: faeces | place: Denmark | collected 2012-05-11 ...
CTATAAATAAATAAGGTATGAAAACGAACTATGAAATTCGCTATGCTGCGCATCCCGAGGATGCAAAAAGTTATGATACTGCAAGAATCCGTCGCGATTTCTTAATCGAAAAAATATTTGTTCCCAACGAAGTGAATATGGTGTACTCCATGTACGACCGTATGGTTGTAGGCGGCGCGCTTCCGGTAGGAGAGGTGCTGACACTCGAAGCGATCGACCCGCTGAAGGCTCCGTTCTTCCTGACCCGTCGTGAAATGGGTATTTACAATGTAGGCGGACCGGGCGTAGTGAAGGCCGGAGATGCGGTTTTCGAACTTGACTATAAAGAAGCCCTCTACCTTGGTTCGGGCGACCGTGTGGTGACGTTCGAAAGCAAGGACGCTTCCAATCCTGCCAAATTCTATTTCAACTCACTGACCGCACACCGCAACTATCCCGACCGTAAAGTGACGAAAGCGGATGCCGTAGTGGCTGAAATGGGCTCGTTGGAAGGTTCCAACCACCGTAACATCAATAAGATGCTGGTCAATCAGGTATTGCCTACCTGTCAGCTGCAGATGGGTATGACGGAACTTGCTCCGGGAAGCGTATGGAACACGATGCCTGCCCACGTGCACAGCCGTCGTATGGAAGCTTACTTCTACTTCGAAATCCCCGAAGAGCACGCTATCTGCCACTTTATGGGTGAGGTGGACGAAACTCGTCACGTATGGATGAAGGGCGATCAGGCTGTTCTGTCTCCCGAATGGTCGATCCACTCGGCTGCGGCTACCCACAACTATACCTTTATCTGGGGTATGGGCGGTGAAAACCTCGATTATGGCGATCAGGACTTCTCATTAATTACAGATTTAAAATAAACAACTACAATAGTTTTCATCATTTAATAACAAAAAATTATGAATCAGTATTTGAATTTTTCTTTGAAAGGTAAAGTAGCTCTCGTTACAGGTGCTTCTTACGGTATCGGTTTTGCAATTGCTTCTGCTTACGCAGAACAAGGCGCTACTGTATGTTTTAACGACATCAACCAGGAGTTGGTAGACAAAGGCATGGCTGCCTATGCTGAAAAGGGAATTAAAGCTCACGGTTATGTATGCGACGTAACAGACGAACCGGCTGTTCAGGCAATGGTTGCTACTATCGAGAAAGAAGTAGGTACGATTGATATCCTTGTTAATAACGCCGGTATTATCCGCCGTGTTCCTATGCACGAAATGGAAGCTGCTGACTTCCGTCGTGTGATTGATATCGACTTGAACGCTCCGTTCATCGTTTCTAAGGCTGTGTTGCCTGCCATGATGAAGAAGCGTGCCGGTAAAATCATCAACATCTGCTCTATGATGTCTGAGCTGGGTCGTGAAACTGTATCGGCTTACGCTGCTGCCAAAGGTGGTCTGAAGATGCTGACCCGCAATATCTGCTCTGAATATGGTGAATACAACATTCAGTGTAACGGCATCGGCCCGGGTTATATCGCTACTCCGCAAACTGCTCCTCTTCGTGAGAAACAAGCAGACGGAAGCCGTCACCCGTTCGATTCATTCATCTGCGCCAAGACTCCTGCCGGCCGTTGGTTGGATCCGGAAGAACTGACAGGTCCTGCCGTATTCCTGGCTTCTGAGGCTTCTAACGCTGTAAACGGTCATGTTCTTTACGTAGACGGTGGTATCCTGGCTTATATCGGAAAACAGCCGAAATAACGATAACAAGAGATTATTATAAGGTGATAGGGTGGTAAGGAGATTCTTTACCGCCTGTCACCTTATCGTTTTTCTGTTGAATAGTTTACGGTTTACATTTATCCCCTTTCGTTTTTTTACCTGATTCTATCCCCTTATTTGTTGTGTATAATATGAAGAAGATATTTATTTTGGCTGCTATTGCCCTGATGGGTTTTGCCTCTTGTGCTGACAGCAAGCAGTCAATGACGGTTACAGTGACCAATCCTCTGGCGTTGGAGCGCACAGGTGAAATGGTTGAAGTTCCGATGAGTGACGTTACAGCCAAGCTGCAGCTGGCTGATACGGCTCAGATCGTAGTGCTTGGTGAAGATGGCCAGCAAGTACCTTATCAAGTGACGTATGACGAGAAAGTGGTTTTCCCGGCTACGGTGAAAGCAAATGGCACAGCCACTTATACTATCCAATCCGGTACTCCCGACCCGTATAATGTAATTGCCTGCGGCCGCTATTATCCCGAACGTCTGGACGACGTGGCATGGGAGAATGACCTGGGCGGATACCGTGCCTATGGCCCTGCCTTGCAGAAGCGTGGTGAACGTGGTTTCGGCTACGACCTCTTTACGAAGTATAACACTACGGAACCGATTCTTGAAAGTCTTTACGCTGAAGAACTGGATAAGGAAAAGCGTGCCAGAATTGCCGAACTGAAAAAGACAGACCCTAAAGCGGCTGCCGAACTGCAAAATGCCATCTCTTATCACATTGACCACGGCTACGGAATGGATTGTTATGCCGTAGGTCCTACGCTGGGCTGCGGTACAGCCGCTCTGATGGCGGGTGATACGATTATCTATCCTTATTGCTATCGGACACAGGAAATCCTTGATAATGGCCCGCTGCGTTTCACAGTGAAGCTGGAATTTAACCCGTTGACTGTCCGTGGCGATTCTAACGTGGTGGAGACGCGTGTCATCACATTGGATGCCGGTTCGTATCTCAACAAAACCGTTGTTTCGTATACTAACCTGAAAGAAGCGATGCCTGTGACTACCGGAATCGTTCTTCGTGAACCGGACGGTGTGGTTACAGCAGACGCTGCAAACGGCTATATCACCTATGTAGACCCTACAACCGACAGAAGCGGCGGTAACGGTAAGATATTTATCGGCGCTGCATTTCCTTCACTGGTAAAAGAGGCAAAGACCGTTCTTTTCCCGGAAAAGGAGAAGAAGGAGCTGCGCGGTGGAGCTGACGGTCATGTATTGGCAATCAGCGAGTATGAACCGGGCTCGGAATATACTTATTACTGGGGTTCTGCCTGGGATAAGGCTGCTATCAAGACGGTTGATGCGTGGAATGCGTATATGGCTGAGTATGCGCAGAAGGTGCGTACACCGTTGACGGTGACTTACTAAGACGGTAGTTAATAAACTCTGGTACAAGCATTCTAATATGTCACGACAGGTCTTAATATCTGACTTCTCAGGTATTAATACTTGTCGCGTCAGTTATTAATACCTGAGAAGTCAAGTGTTAATAGCTGATAACCCAGTTATATAAGGCTCTCCTTATTTCATTCGAAAGGCTGAAATAAGGGGAGTTTTATTGTCGGGTAGAATATGGGTATAACAAGAAAAACGGTTTTATAAGAGATTTCCTAGTGTGAGTACTATATAAACGAATAATGCAGTACTTAAAATGTATATCCTATCACTCCTGACCATCCATTAACGAGGGCTGATTTTTCCATCATGTCTCTTAAGCCTTTGAATTGAGCGCGTATGCATATCATTTGTTTGTTTTTCCGCGAAAGTTTGAAGTTTACTCCCGCATTGGCGTAATAGCCAGGGTAGACACCATCCAGCCATCTCTCGCTCTTATCATTTATCTTTATCTTGGCATTGATCATTCCACTGAAGTCTGCTCCAAGCTCAACAAATGGTCGCGCCATTCCTTTCGGATAGGTATAGCGTATTCCTAACTTACCCGAAAACATTGTTCCGCTATGTTTAAATATAGTGGATGAATTTTCATTATTCAATGATCTTGCAGAGGATGTTATGCGGGAAAAAGACACATCAAAACAACCACTGAGCGAACTCATCCACCGTCTATTGCTGATGGCTAAAGTGACTCCTGCCAGGTAAGATAGTTCGGGTGAGCTATAGAGCCCGATCGGACTACCCGATGGTACATTATATTGAATAACTCCTACATAAGGAGTTATATCTAACTGTATTGAACGTTTATCTTCTTTTGCTTCAAATTCAATGCAATCTTCATTACTGGTACACATTGCATAATGATATTCTTTTGTGATTTTTATCATCTCCTTTCGGCTGAAACGAGCCCGGTCTATTTGGGGAGCCAGGCTTGGGCAGTCTTTGAATGCGTAATGAAGAAGGGGAATATATCGGTCAGTCTGGCCTTTAAACTGTATATTGGTAGCCTGCTTGGACAGTTTGGGCGCATCTATTTTTACAAGGGTATTATTATCTTCAACAAAATAGATTGGTATGTTATCTTCTGTCTCATAGTAGTACAAGCTTTTCATTCCTTGTAGCAAATATTCGAGAAAGACGGGGGTAGAGACACCGTATTTCAATTCTATGTTCTTGGAGACATAGTATTTACCGTCGTCTGTAAAACGGTATCCCAAGATTTCGAAAGGATGATAGGTTACTGGTTCGGTATCATTACCTTGTGATTGAAAGACGCAGCGTTTAGCATTCATCTTATCTGTACGGTAGTCGATTTCTCCATATATTGTGTCTTTCTGAACAGTGATGATAAATCCCGGACGATAGTTGTTTTGTGCGTAAAGTACAGGGATTAATAGTAGGCATGTCTTTAAACATATTAGTCGGAAAAGAATCATTTTCATATGTGTGATTGTTGGTTTAACTTTTTTGTGTGTCCGAAAGATACGAATTAATTTAATAATAACATCATCTTTTGTATTGCTTTTTATATGGAAAAGGATAATGTAAAGGGTGTCCAATGTTGAACACCCTTTATATGAATAATTAATGTAAAGCTAAATCTTATACATGTTAGAGAGACAGACTTAGCTAAGCACGCTTGCCGTCTTATTTGCTTAGTGTAAGAGCGTTGAATTTCTCCAACCATCCTGCACTTCCTGTTCCCGCAGCACCGGAGAATGCCCAGTAGGCAATGCCATTGACTACGTCTCCATCCCAGGAGCCATTATCACCAAATACCAATGCAAATTTGCCATTGATGGATGACGGATAAGCAACATATTGCGTTGACATATCCCAACTGACATATCCACCTTCAGACAATGTTACTGTATAGATGTTATATCTCCCAGCGTATGTTCCTAAATTAAGACCTCCCATTGTGAGTAAGGCCTCTCCATTATAGATTAACGGTAGGTCAAAGAAATTGGAAATACCTGACAAGTAGAAGATGGTAGGTTCCTCTTCATCCTGAACTACTTCTATTTCTCCAGCTAGAGTACTATCATCTCCATCAACAAAGGATACTCTCCATTTGCCTGCGATGTCTTTCAATTCATACTCTCCAAGATGATAGTAAATCGTTTTTTTACCTGCGGTAACTTTAACTGCCGCTCCTCGTGGGGTTTTATCAGCACTCGCAGCAACATTAAATGTTATAGTTCTGTTTTCTTCGTCAAGTGTGTATGATAACCAACTTTGGGCTTCGGCGGGTACTTCTATTGAATAAGATGCTGTGGTTGAGAAAGATACTGTAGCAGAACCACCGGCATAAGTAAAAGCATGCCCCAATTCTGATTTATTATACAGAATAACACAGCCACCCTGTGAAACAGGAACCAAAGTGGATGCTTCACCATCTGTTATGGTTACTGCTGCCGTACGTCCGGACATATCATTATTTTCAATGACAGAAACATTTATAATATCTCCATTCACGCTTACGGTACACCAATCTTTATTGGAGGTAGCAGTAATTTCACTTATTGCGTTAACTTTTATTGTACCGGTTCCTCCAGCAGATTCAAATGTGACATTTGAGCTAACAATCTGCAAAGAAGATGTTTCTTTATCGTCGTCGTTACTACATGAGAAGACGAATACGCATAATAATAATGCAAATATGCTTGTTATTTTCTTCATAATATGCTGTTTGTTAATTAATCAACTTTTATCAATGTTACATCTTGGAACATTGTAGAGAATCCATACCAACCGTCTGTTTTTTGATATACCAGCAACATAAGGGTGCAAATAGGATTGTTTACATAAGTGAACTTAATTGTAAGCGGATCTGTATTTGCAATACGTCCTTGGAATACAGCTGAGTCATCTGCATAGAAATTGCCTCCGGGAATTCCTGGATATAATAATACGTTGTAACCTTGATATACGCCAACTGTCTGAGAAGGTACATCAATACAGTCTGTTGTCATATTATAGTTATAGACAAATTCAATAGGAGTACCACTCAAAGCAAAATTCATTGCAAATGATTTTCCTATCATTTTTTGTTTGAGCTCAAGTTGTATACGTTGCCCATTTGCTAATTGTAGTATATAGTTGCCTAAATAGTTGAGATATCCTTCCGGACAATAGAATTCTATTTTTGCATCTACACCTGTATCTGTACAAATATATGTAAGGTTTTCATTATCCCATTTGAAGTTGTTTATTTCTACTCCATTAACTACTAATGGTTCATACATTTTAATGCCTTCCTCTGTATATATGAACGGATATAGACTTACGGTTGTTTCACCGGTTTCGTCTACTTTGGTAACTGAGAAGGCATGCTCTTCCTGTCCCATTTTAGTTATTTCCTGACCATTCACAATTAACTTATAGGTTACATATGAAGCCTGTGAAACGACATTGGCAATATTGGTCAGTTTCTCTTGCCAATTTGTTTCAGCAGGCAGAGGTGTCATGATCAACGTTACTCCATGTTTTTTCCCAGTCAGTACGATCTTTTCTTTTGAAACGCTTCTGAAGACGAACTCATAATCTCCGGCATATCCTGGTGAATTATAACCACTCGGTTCACAGAATTCGTGAATTAATTCATTGTATGAATCAAAACTTAATTCTGTTCCCTGGTATGATTCAACTTTATACAAGGAAGTAGATTCTTCTCCAATTTCGTAATTATCTGTAGCGAAATCTGCAGCCATAATTACATTATTGCCATCAAATCGTGCCAAAACATTGAAGCCACCATATTCTCCGTCTTCTCCTGTATAATACTCGAGTAACCACCCATTGGCTGCGCCCTTTAAAATCTCCTGACATTCGTTGACGGAGGCTATAGCCCGTTGTGCAGAAGATTCATCAAAGATATCATCTTCATTAAACAGACACGATTGCATCATCAGGCAAACGCAAGTCAGTAAGCCATATATTTTAATCTTTCTCATATCCTACAATTATTAAAGCGTACTTAAATCTAATTCGGTAATTTCACTTTGCCGGCGCAAAACAATTTCGCGCAATTTGTCTAAATCAAGTCCCCAGGAATTGAGCATGTAATCAAATACAATCTCAAATTTCTTTTCTATGATCGGTCTTCCTGTTGTGCCGGCACTTGCTAGCATATCTTCCCAAGTACTAGCGTCATTGGTGACATAAATAGCAACCATCTCCGCAAAATCTTCCGTAGCACGGTCCATTGCATAAGGAGAGATAAATCCTTTTTGCAGAGCAACCGACTCAGATACCCTATACCAGCTTGAACCTACGTAGTCGGATTCCGATATACGATCGTATGATGTATCATAGGCTTTTTTCTGATTAAGAATATGTGTAAATTCATGATGCATTGTCTTGAAATAGTACTCATTTAATTGAGCTACACTGAGATTGTTTTTATCTATTTCATTTACACGAAACAGGGTTACTTTCATTCCTCCTTCGGCTTGTCCGAGGATCATACCTGACTCGGTATAAGCAACATTTCCAATGAATTGGAGTAGTTTAGGGACATACGTACGGGTCATGTCAATTCCCCATATTTCGTCATAAGCTTCCATCCATACAAATTTTACAATCTTAGCCAATGTAATTGCGTTGTCATACTTGGCTGGAACCAGATGATATTCTACATCCGTTTCATTGTCATCCAGACGATATTTCACCTGGATATTATAAGTGTAAACATAGTTGTCAAGTAGCCATTTGTCAAACTCGTTGGGCTCATAAACTTCAGTAGGATCAAATATACTGCGTTTGGTATCAATATCATCTTTATTACATGAGCCTAAAAAAACGGCTATAGTAACGATCAATGTATATATTATATATTTTTTCATAACTTATCGATTTTTATTTAGTTCTAGGGTTTGGTTTTAATCCGGCTGAAATAACATCGCTCGGTATCTGTATTGCTCGACGAGGATCATTGGGTTCCAGCTTATCTGTGACGGTAATAGTACCATTATCATTCATTAAACGACGATAGATAGTAATACCGTAGCGTTTAATATCCTGCCAGCGTAACCCTTCATGTAAAGTTGTTAAACGTCGTGCATGAAGTATGCAGTGGATTACATTTTCCTGTGTTTCATTTGTTATAGTAAAGTCGGGGTTCAATTTTTTCTTAACTGTAGATTCAGTAGGAGTGTAATATTCCATGCTTCCGTAGAAATCGTTTATAGATTCTGTGGTAAGCGGGGTAGTAGAACGTGTGTATGCTTCTCGCCATATATTTAAATCAGCAATTGCCTGTGGATACATTTCTTTCATCGCATAAGCTTCTGCACGACAGAGTAATGTTTCATCTGTAGTAAATGCTGCATTGATCATGTGTCCGTTGATTGTTCCGGCTACTGCGTCAACCACTTCTTTATATTGAGTTATTTTCATAACAACGATTTTGGTCGGCAGTGCACTTGAGTTACTCCAAACACCCATATAATAGTCACTTCCCCAAGGACCGACGGAATTGCATGTCTCATTGCCTACTTTCGGTCCATGGGCGTATCTTTCGCCTAGTCCATAAGGTGCATGAACATATCCCCAATAAGAACCTGCACTGACCAATAATAAGTTAGCGCCATTCGTTGCATCTACATAAGCATTTGGCTGAACACTGCCATTTATGTCTAGTGCACCCAAAGATTTCCAGTCGCGTACAGAGGTGGCTGGATTGCTTCCTAATACTTTTGTTGCGTAATCGATCACCTTAGTGTAATTGGATTTATCCGATTTTACATAGTACAAGTAAAAGCGTGCAGCAAAAGCTTGAGCTGCTTTCTTTGTAAAGTGATATTTGGGGACTGCATAAATATCAGTAACCAGATCTAGACCTTCCAATAGATCTTTCTCAATATTTTGGTATACCTCCTCTAGAGTTCCGCGTTGATAATCAGGGCTTACGGTTGTCTCTATCGTTTTCATGTAGGGGATACCCAAGTCTGAACTTGCTTGGCTGCTATAAGCGTTACAAAATATATTGGCAAGTAAAAAATGAGCATAGGCGCGACATACTAGGGCTTCTCCCTTTTCAGCGCTAAGAGAAGCTGGATTTCCTGCGTCTTCAATCACTTTCAAAACCTCGTTGCAGGCAGAGATTGCCATATAGCAAGATTCCCAAAGTGCATGGGGAGAGTCCTGATCTTGTTCTGCAGAGTCTGCCCACTTATAGAGATCTTCTTGCAAACGGTTGAAAGAAGAAAAGCGATTCGGATAAGCATCAGTATTGTCTGATGACATTTCCCCCATCTCACAGATTGCTGTAGTAGGATAGGCGGAAAGTAATATTTTGCCAACATTGTTTTCATTCAGCTCGGTACGATTGTCGGGAAGCTCATCTAAGAAATTAGAACACGATGAGAGCCCTATTGCGAGCGCGGCCACACTGGCCATTATTATGTATTTCTTCATATTCGTTCTTATTTTAAATTATAACCCCAGTCTTAAAGTAATAGTAAATTGGCGGGGAACCGGTGAGGCAACACCACCTGCATTAAAGAATTCCGGGTCCTGACCATTTAGCTTATCATCCGCATAGATTAAGAAAAGGTTGGTGGCTTGGACTTTCAGCGAGAGGTCTGTTAACTTCAATGGGTTGATCCATGCTTTGGGGAAGTCATAAGCCAGTGAGATTTCTTTCAGACGGATAAAATCCCCCTTTGCAATGCGTTCTGTTGAATAATTGTAAGCATTGTAGGCATACTTCAAGTCTTCATTGCTGTCGTACATACGTTTGCTCAAAATAGCAGGAACATTAGTCTTTGCTTCGTCTCCGGGGAGTGTCCATCGATTTTTAAATTCACGAGTCATTGCCGTTAGATCCGAATAATATGCTTTGAATACGGGATTTAAACGGATAACATTTCCAAATGAATAAGTGATAAATAAATTCAAACGGAAACCTTTGTATGAGAACATATTACCCAAACTACCTGTAATGGTAGGATCAGTCGGACCTTCATACTTCAGGAAACCAGTATTTTGGCGTTCCTGGAAATTTATATCGGTACTAGTCGCTTCGCCCTTTTCATTTATAATGACTGGAATACCATCTTTGTCGAGACCTACAAATGGGATAGAGAATAGCCCACGAACCGGATAGCCTTGTTTAGCGAATCCATTACCGGAAATAAGCTCCATCACATTCGCATTTTGTTTCAAATCAGTGACTTCATTTTTTGCATTAGAGAATATAAAGTCGGTGTTCCAGTTGAAATCTTTTGTTTTAATATTCTTAGTTGATAAAGTGAATTCAATACCATGTGATTTCATTGAAGCGATATTTGCATACTTCAGGATCTGTCCACCTGCGCCTTGTGTATTAACGATACCAATCAAGTCGTAGTTGTTACGTTTGTACCAGTCTACAGCTAAATTAATGCGGTTATTCAAGAAGCCCATGTCGGCACCAATATTCAACTCGTGCTTCTTTTCATAAGTTAATTCGCTATTTTCTAGTTCCTTAATATACAATCCGGACTCCTGGATAGAAGTAAATGGTCGATAAGGACTATAGCTGGTTATAATAGCCTGTGAGTTCGTTACGTCTGCCGGACCGCGGTCGGCTGTTAACGAATAAGATGCTTTCAGTGTAAAGTGTGAAAGAACAGAAGTTAAATTGCTGAAGAATTTTTCTTCATGGGCATTCCATGCTCCTGATACGTTCCATGTAGGTAACCAACGTGCCGAGCGGCTCTTACCCATACGGTTGGTACCTTCGTAGCGGGCTGTTCCATTCACAGTATAACGACCTTTATAAGAGTAGGTAGCATTGGCGAAGAAGGCGGCACTACGGCTACGGGTCTGACTCAATGAGTAGTAATTATTGCCGTCTTCGATACCTTTTTTGAAGAATTCATATACATAGTAGGGTATTTCGCCCATTGAGTATTGCATACCCCACCCTTGATAGTAATTCTTTGATCGGTCTGTAGAGTTGATTTCTGTTCCTGCAAAGAAGTTAGTGATATGTATATCATTAAATACGTGGTTCCAACTAGCTGTAGCTCGGAAGTCGTAACCTAGCATCTTATAGTCTCTACGTTGATAAATACCACCTTCCGGTAAGATAGAGATCGGTAGTGCATATGGATTATCTGGGTTCTTATAAAGAAATGGATTGCGGTCCATAATTGTCTTGTCATCTAGACCTGCACGATAAGCCGATGCCTGGTTTGACTGGTCTTTAATGTTGTGCTCCTGTGAAGTTGATTGATACTTCACGGCTCCCAAAGCGCTTAGCTCTAATCCGGTAATTGGTTTCCATTTCAACTCGCCTTGGAACTTTAAATCTGCAATGTTCAGTTCCATGTAATTGTTGTCCAGTTCGTTCAGAATGTTGAAATCAGCATAGTTGCTGGTGTAATAAGTGTTTGGGTCTAATGTACGTGAAGTATTCAATGCATATGAATAGGGGTTGATGTCAAATTCACGTTTTACCTGACCGTTTACTAGGTCAATGTCTTGTCCTAAAGTTCCCGGTGCTTTTTGCTTACGATAAGAAGCACTTGATATCAAGTTTATGCTTAGGTTCTTTAAGATATTATGATTCATATTTAAGTTGGCTGTATAGCGATCAACTCCACTTTGCTTGTACCATCCCGGATCGTGCATAGCACTTAAAGAAGCATAGAACGATGACTTTTCTGTACCAGAGCTAAGACTTACAGAATGATTCTGACTTAGACTGGGAGAGAAAAGTGTGTCAAACCAATCGGTATTTCTCATTTCAGCTTCACGTAGATAGGCATTTTTAGCTTCGTCAGTATTTAATAACGCATATTGTCCGGTAGTAGGATCGTATGTGTTAATTAACTGATACATCTTTCCGTATACACCACTTTCTGCAGTTCGGGAGGTTTCAGCGAAATTTAACCAGCCTTTCTGTTGCATTTCTTTGTATACTCCCATCTGATCTTGCGAGTTCATGATGTTAAAGTCATTGTAGCTTGGTACTAAACGGGTAGTAAATTCACCGGTATAGCTTATTCTACTGACTCCAGCTTTACCTTTCTTTGTGGTAACAACGATTACACCTGCCATTGCACGTGCGCCATAGATTGAGGTTGCTGAGCCGTCTTTCAAAATCTGAAAGCTTTCAATATCATCTGCGTTCAGACCGGCAATAGCCGAACTAATCAGAGTTTCAGCGTCGCCTGAAGATAGTTGATCAGCGCTGACTTCTACAGCGTCTTCCATAATAACTCCATCCACTACCCATAATGGTTTGGAGCTACCATAAATGGAGGTAGCACCGCGAACGCGGATTTTGGGAGCGGTACCAAATGTACCGGATACATTCTGGACTGACACACCCGCAGCACGGCCTTCAAGACCACGGCTGATATCTGCCATACCATTAAGTTTTACGCCTTCTGCATCAAGTTTTGTTGCAGCTCCCGTGAAAAGGCGCTTGTCCATTTTTTGCATACCGGTTACCACTACTTCCTCCAGAACTTCTGCATCTGGTTTCATCAGAATTCTTATTGTTCCTGTTTTGATAGGAATCTCCTGAGTTTTCATTCCAATGTAGCTAATTTTCAAAGTTCTAGCAGAACTTGGTACATCGTTTATGGTAAACTTACCATCGATATCGGTGACTGTTCCCATCGTTGTACCTTTCACTAATACGGATGCTCCCACAACAGGCTGATCATCTTCTTCAGAAATGACGACACCTGTCACCTTTTTAGGTGTTTGGGCAATCACTAGACCTATGCTTGCCAGCAAGCAGGCCAATAACAGCATTAATTTTCTTTTCATAAACACTCTTTATTATTATAAGAATTAGTAAGTCGCTTATTTTCGCTTAGTGCTATTTTGCAAATATAAGCACATATTTATAAATACAAAACAATTATTCAAAATAAATTTGAAAACTATTGTAAATACATTATGATAGTTATGAAGATAAATACATATCATCAAACTATCATAATGTCATATTTCTGTCAGCATATGCAAATTTAGCCTTGTTTAAATAATCATTATGTCATCTAAACACTCCCTTTTTATCTTTAACTAAGCCTTGAATAATATAAAATTTATATTAGATATAAATAATTAGTATGAAAATAGGTTATAGGAGAATATGATACAATTATGTGTTACGTAAAAAAGAGAAAATAAAATAAGTTCTGCTAGAACTTTGAAGATTAGCTATATCGGATTGAAAACTCAGGAGGTCCCCATAAAAGCAGGAACGATAAGAATTCTGATGAAACCAGATGCAGAAGTTCTGGAGGAAGTAGTGGTAACCGGCATGCAAAAAATGGACAAACGCCTTTTTACTGGTGCAACTCAACAATTAACAGCTGATAATGTAAAATTGGATGGTCTCCCTGATATTAGCCGTGGACTTGAAGGCCGTGCTGCGGGTGTGTCAGTCCAGAACGTATCCGGTACGTTTGGTACTGCTCCTAAAATTCGTGTACGTGGTGCTACTTCCATTTATGGTAGCTCCAAACCATTATGGGTGGTGGATGGAGTTATTATGGAAGATGCTATTGATGTGGGACCTGATGATTTATCTTCAGGTGATGCTGAAACTCTGATTAGTTCGGCTATTGCTGGTTTAAATTCCGATGATATTGAGAGCTTTCAGATTTTGAAAGACGGTTCAGCAACCTCAATCTATGGTGCACGTGCAATGGCAGGTGTAATCGTTGTTACTACAAAGAAAGGTAAAGCCGGAGTCAGCAAAATTAATTATACGGGTGAGTTTACTACGCGTATGGTGCCCTCATACAAAGAGTTCAATATTATGAATTCTCAGGAGCAAATGGGAATATATAAAGAATTGGAGCAAAAAGGTTGGTTGAATAGTGCTGATTTATTTCGTGCAAAGAATTCAGGTGTGTACGGACGTATGTATAAACTGATCGACCAGTTTAATGAAACGAATGGTCAATTTGGGCTGATGAATACTTTAGAAGCACGTAATGCTTATTTGACCGAAGCCGAAATGCGTAATACCGACTGGTTTGATGTATTATTCTCAAATAATATTTCACAGAATCACTCTGTAAGTATTACTTCAGGTTCTGATAAATCATCTTTTTATGCGTCATTGAGTGCCATGCTTGATCCGGGATGGTATAAGCAGAGTGAAGTGAAACGTTATACAGCCAATTTGAATACGACTTATAATATCTTAAAGAACCTAAGCATAAACTTGATATCAAGTGCTTCTTACCGTAAACAGAATGCACCAGGTACCATGAACTCATCATTGGACGTTGCGGCAGGTCAGGTTACACGTGATTTTGATATCAACCCCTATTCATACGCACTGAATACTTCACGTACATTAGATCCTAATACAGATTATGTGGCTAATTATGCTCCATTTAATATTCTCCGTGAATTGGACAATAATTTTATTGAGTTGAATGTTGTTGATGTAAAGTTCCAGGGGGAGTTGAAATGGAAGGTGTTGCAGGGCCTGGAAGTCAGTGCGCTGGGTGCTGTGCGTTATCAATCATCATCACAAGAACATAATATAATGGATGATTCTAATCAAGCAATTGCTTATCGTACGGGGTTGGACGATGCTACTATTCGTGATGAAAACGACTGGTTGTATAAGAATCCAGATAACCCATATGCATTACCTATTTCGATTCTTCCTGAAGGAGGTATTTATCAGCGTCAAGATCGTAAGATGTTGGGACTGGATTTCCGTGGTACTGTATCCTGGAATCATCTATTTGCAGAAAAGCATATAACTAATCTTTTTGCAGGAATGGAAGTAAATGATCTTCAACGCTCTAACTCTTCATTCCAAGGATGGGGTATGCAATATTCTATGGGTGAGATTCCATCATATGTTTATCAGTACTTTAAGAAAGGTATTGAGACTGGAGAAAAGTATTATTCTATGGGGCATACTAGATATCGTAGTGTAGCTACATTTGCAAATGCTACTTATTCGTATGACGGGCGTTATACGTTGAATGGTACTTTCCGCTATGAAGGAACTAATAGAATGGGACGTAGCCGTTCTGCTCGTTGGCTGCCAACGTGGAATCTTTCTGCAGCGTGGAATGTTCATGAAGAGAAATTCTTCCAATCACTTCAACCAACGCTTTCAAATTTGACATTTAAGGCATCTTACTCATTGACAGCTGATCGTGGTCCGGCTGATGTAACAAATTCACAAGCTATTATTAAGAGTTATTCACCTTATCGTCCTTTCACTGATATTCAAGAAACGGGTCTTCATATAGTGGATTTGGAAAATAGTGAATTAACGTATGAAAAGAAGCATGAATTGAATATAGGAGTGGATGTAGGTTTTATTAATAATCGCATTAATCTTTCAGCTGACTGGTACACGCGCAATAACTATGACCTGATTGGGTTGATTCCAACACAAGGAGTGGGAGGTACTATTTATAAATATGCCAATGTAGCTACAATGAAGTCACATGGTATTGAATTTACCCTTTCAACCAGCAATATTAAAACAAAAGACTTCTCATGGAATTCTGATTTTATTTTTTCTCATGCTAAGAATGAAGTTACTGATTTGCGAGGACGTACTCGTATGATGGAACTTGTTTCGGGAAATGGATTTGCACGTGAAGGATATCCTGTGCGCGGGCTTTTCTCCATTCCTTTTGCAGGTTTGGATGAAAAAGGTATTCCTATGTTCGATATCAATGGAAATATAACATCGACTGATATTAATTTCCAGGAACGTGAGAAGTTAGATTATTTGAAATATGAAGGTCCGACAGATCCTACAATAACTGGTAGTTTCGGTAACGTTTTTGCATATAAAGGGTTTAAACTCAATGTATTCATGACTTATTCATTTGGTAATGTTGTTCGTTTGAATCCATATTTTAATTATAAATATTCCGATTTGAGTGCTATGCCTCGTGAATTCAAGAATCGTTGGACGCTTTCTGGGGATGAGGCAAAGACTAATATTCCTGCAATCTTGAGTAATCCGCAATATGAAGCAAACCGAACATTGTATAAAGCTTACAATGCTTACAATTATTCTACAGAGCGAATTGCAAAAGGTGATTTTATCCGTATGAAAGAAATCTCACTTTCTTATGAGTTTCCTAAGAGCTGGATTTCTGCTGCGAAGATTTCCAATCTTTCTTTGAAGTTACAGGCAACTAATTTATTCCTTATTTATGCAGATAAGAAATTGAATGGTCAAGATCCTGAATTCTTTAATACTGGTGGTGTAGCTTCACCGGTGCCACGTCAGTTTACATTAACTCTGCGTTTAGGATTGTAAGAGAATGATTTTAATAATAAAAAAAAGATTAAAGATGAGACGAAATCAATTATATATTCCATTGTTCATCGCAACGCTTGCTATTGTCGGTAGCTCTTGTAATGATTTTCTCGACGAATTACCAGATAACCGGACGGAGCTGAATTCTGAGCAAAAAATAGCTAAAATGCTTGTTTCTGCTTATCCGGAAGGATCTGCGAATGAACTGTTTGAACTTTATAGTGATAATACCGACGATAACAGTGCCAGATATTCTTATTATAAGTTATCTGAGGAAGAGTGCTATAACTGGAAAGATACCCAGGAAGAATATCAGGATACACCTACAAATCTTTGGGAAACCCATTATATAGCTATTGCTTCTGCTAACATGGCTTTGGAAGAGATTGAGAAACGGGGAAATCCGGAATCGTTGATGCCGCAGCGAGGAGAGGCTCTTGTTTGTCGGGCGTACAATCATTTTGTATTAGCAAATATTTTTTGTAATGCTTATAATACTCATGCATCACAGGAATTAGGTATTCCTTATATGACTAAAGTTGAAACAACTGTGCAACCACAATACGGGCGGGGTACTTTGCAGGAGACTTATGAGAAGATTGAGAAGGACTTATTAGATGGTATGGCTCTTATTTCCGATGATAGTTATTCTGTGCCGAAATATCATTTCACAAGGAAAGCTGCATATGCTTTTGCTGCACGTTTCTATCTTTATTATATGAAGCCTGACTTTTCTAATTGTGATGAGGTGATAAAATATGCAGATCGTGTGTTGGGAAGTGATCCTGCTGCCGAATTACGGGATTGGGAAGCGTTGGGAAAACTCTCTGCTAATGATAATGTACAGCCCGATGCATATATTGCTTCTACAAGTAAGGCTAACTTGTTGATAGGTAGTACCGTATCTAACTGGGGTATTATTCTGAGTAATTACATGACAGGAAAACGTTATCTACATAATAAGTTAATTGCTTCTTACGAAACATCACGTTCTTCCGGATTATGGGGTATCCCTGACCGCATGTATATGCAGCCTTTTACAACATCGGGCTATGAATGCAGTATGTTGAGAAAGGGCGGTTATTATGCTGGTGACTACCTGTATTATATGCCTGTGATTTTCTCTACAGACGAGACTTTGCTTTGCAGGGCTGAGGCTTATACGCTGAAAAAGAACTATCCAATGGCTGCTGCAGATCTTACTACATGGGAGAAAGCATATACTTCTAATAAGCAAACTTTAACTCCGGGGATGATAAATGAGTATTATGATAAGATGGATTATTACAATCCGACACAAAATCCGACTCCCAAGAAAAAGCTTCAGCCTGATTTTACTATTGAATCAGGTATACAGGAGAACTTTATTCACTGCATTCTGCATATGAGACGTATTGCTACTTTGCACGAAGGTCTGCGCTGGCCGGATATTAAACGTTATGGAATTGTTATCTATCGCCGTTCTATTGCTAATAACAATATAGTCGTAACAGATGAAATGCCGGTAAATGACGCAAGACGTGCTATGCAAATTCCTAAGAGTGTAGTTCTGGCAGGAATGCAACCCAATCCACGTACTGAAAATTAAAAGGAGGAAATAATATGAAGAAATATTATATTTATATACTAACGGCTGTTTTGCCCATTCTTTGGGGAGCCTGTAATAATGGCGATGATATTGACACCAAGCATAGTATTTTTTCAACAGAGCCAATGGAACATAATGGTTTTGATGAATGGTTGCTTGCTAATTATACATATCCGTATAACGTTGATTTCAAGTATCGTATGCAAGATATTGAAAGTGATCACAAATATAATCTGGTACCGGCGGATTACGATAAATCGGTTGCTTTGGCCAAGATTATCAAGCATGTATGGATGGAGGCATATACTGAACTTGCCGGACCGGCTTTTCTTCGGTCTTATGTGCCAAAAACTTTTCACTTGATAGGTTCTCCGGCTTATGATAGCAGTGGTACGAAGGTGTTGGGTACTGCCGAGGGAGGAAAGAAGATAACATTGTACGAAGTGAACAGTCTGGACTTTGAGAATGTCGATATCGAAGTTTTGAATGAGTATTACTTTAAGACGATGCACCATGAATTTGCACATATCCTGCATCAGAAGCGTAATTATGACCCATCGTTTGATCGCATTACCGAAGGAAAATATGTTGGTTCCGACTGGTATTTCTATGTTGCTGAAAATGGAAATTCATATTTGCGAGAGGATGCGGATGCATGGCCGGAAGGATTTGTGACGGCATATGCGATGAGTGAGGCAAGAGAAGATTTTGTAGAGAATATCGCCATGTATGTTACTCACGATCAGGCTTACTGGGATAATATGCTGAAGGTTGCCGGAACTGCCGGAGCGGCTATTATTAATCAGAAGTTTACTATTGTATACAATTATATGCTTGAAACTTGGGGTATTAATTTAGATGATTTGCGTGAGATTGTGTTAAGGCGTCAGCAAGAAATTCCGGAGCTGGATTTAAGTACTATTGAATAAAACAGGAAGATTATGAAAAAGAATATAATGATTTATTTGTTGATGGCTCTTGTATGCTTTGGTTTGCAATCCTGTCTTTTCCAGGAAGAGGATTATTTTGATGATTCTTCAGCGAACCGTGCAACAGAGGAAGTGAAGCAATATAGTGAGCTATTAGAATCGGCATCTAATGGTTGGAGAATGGAATATTACATAGGTCAGGACTATGCTTTGGGAGGCATAACTCTTCTGTGCAAGTTTGATGGTCAGCGAGTTACAATGGCATCTCAAGGATACGAAGGCGATGAGACTATTTCCTCTCTTTATAAGGTTGTATCGGAGGAAGCTACTATGCTTACATTCGACACTTATAATGCTTTTATTCATGCATATGCCAAGCCACAAGGCGGAGGTTCCAACCCAAATGCCAACCTGCAAGGAGATTATGAGTTTATTATAAAAGAAGCTTCAGCCGAGAAAATTGTAATGCAGGGCAAAAAGTATGGAAATACGATAGTAATGTATGCGCTTCCGGATGATTTGAACTGGGAGGCATATATAAACTCTGTGAATGACGTAGAAGAGAATGCTTTCTTTATACAATATCAGTTGTTGGTTGATGGAAATTTAGTTGGTATGACGCAGCGAAGTAATTATACTTTTGTTATAGCCTATAATGATGGTGGTAACATTGTACAAGAGCAATCTCCTTTCCTTTTTACAACCGATGGCTTTCGTTTCCGGGAACCAGTTTCACTGGCAGGAGTAACTGTGCAAAATTTTGTGTGGGACCCTTCCTCCGAGCTTTTTACTTGTACTGACGAGGGGGCAACTAACGTTAAAATGAAAGGAATTTATCCGGAGGGATATATTAAATATAATGATTATCTAGGTAATTATACTCTTACCTGCAAGATGTATAAAGATAATAATTTGACAGACGAAGAATTACCAATATCTATTATAGAGGATGTAGAAAATAAGAGTTATATTCTCAAGGGACTAATTGGTGATATAGTGCTCGATTATGATAGAGGTGAAGGAATTATGTCCTTTAAGACTCAAAAGGTAGGTTATATATCAGGATATTATTTGGGATGTACTACATATTGTTATGCCATGGGATTTTATCCTACATATATTAGTTATCAGGCAGGTCTGATGTTTGGTTTTGTGGCAAATGTACAACAGTCTCCGTTTGGATTTACATTTGAGGATGATGGGGTATTCGAAGCAGTAGGTGGTGCAAAAGCTGATTATATGGCCTTCGACCGCTATTCGGCACCTGATTATAGTCAAAGTTCATATGTTCAAGGGGTGGCACGTATGTATGGAGAGATGGTCTTTATGAAAGTTGAGGAATAAATAAAAAACTAGATTATGAAAAATATACTGAATTTATACTTAATAATATTCTGCTTATTTTTTGTTGCAGGATGTTCTTCAGATGACGATGCTGCCACTGTAAAATTGACAATTATAAAATCAGATTTGGATATGAAAGCTAGTGGTGGCACTGGAACTGTCGAATTTGCAGCAACTGGAACTGTCACGGCTACGGTGAATGCCGATTGGTGTCAGGTAATCGAAGTTGCAGATCATAAAGTTTCCATTTCTGTAGATGCTAATACGGGTTATCCGGGGCGTAGCGCACAAATCGTTTTAACTGATGGTGTGAGTACGCAGCAAGCAACCATACTGCAGGAAGGAGCTATTTGGAAATATAATAGAGATGCTACCTATTTCACATTGACAGATGCTGCAGAGGAGGTCCCTGTTGAAATGTCGAGTAATTTGCCTATTCAGGTATCTATTCCAGCAGATGCTTCTCAATGGTTATCCTATGAAATGACGAGTGATGGATTTAAGTTTATTGCAACAGAGAATCTCACTGGTAAAATTCGTTCGGCCATTGTAAAAGTGACTACTGGCATTCGTGAAATTGAATATGCTTTATTGCAGTACGATATTGATGACTTATTGGGACAATGGACAGGTGTTGTGAAAGTCGTTGCTACAGCATTTGGTATTAATCAAGTTCTTTCATTAGAGGAAAATACTCAAATTGTTAAAAATCCGGGTGGTAATGGCTATATATTCCAGCTACCAATGACAAGGCTGTTGGGAGCAACGATTGTTTTAGCGGTCACCTATCAAGATGGAGCTTTAGCTATAACCACTCCACAGCAGCAAAATTATGCTTTGTCTGATGGGCAAGGAGGAGTGATGTACGGCTCAATAATAACTAAAACTGATGATGGTTTGTATTTACAGGGAAAAATTATTCTTTCTCCTGTATTAATGAATGATGGGCAGGTTGCGTTAGCTTATATTACAGATGCATATATGTCAATGGGATTATTTAAGGGAAGAGTTCCGTCTCCTGCAAATTATGCAGGACTTTCTATTGATTTTCCTGCTATTTTGATGCAATATGCTGAATAATATTTTGCATGAAATACTATTTTTATATAGTGGTTTAACTGTTTGTTATGAGAAGAACTTGCATTAATTGATCCTAAGAGCTATTATCGTAAGGTAGTAGCTCTTAATATTTAAATATTTATTTAATAATCTTTATATTACGCATCAATCCACCATACTTAGCCCTTTTCACTGCACTACCTTTGAAAATGGTTTTATATTGCTCCTCACTCAGCGAATGCCAATCATCCTTCCTCATACTTAACAAAGAAGGAGACGGTTGAAATTCGGCTGTCCGGCAAGGAGTGGCAAAGCGATTCCAAGGGCAAGCTTTCAGGCATTCGTCACAGCCATATATTTTATTACCCATTTTTTTGCCTACATTGAGCGAAAGTTCCCCACGATACTCAATGGTAAGATAAGAAAGACATCTCTCGGAATTGAGCCTGAAAGGGGCTTCCAGCGCTTTTGTCGGGCAGGCATCCAGGCAACGTGTACACGAACCGCATTGATTTCGTTGTGGAGAGTCATAATTGTCAGCTTCCCTATCAAGAATAATTTCCCCTAAGAAGAAGCAGGAGCCGGCGTGAGGAATGATGAGATGTGTATTCTTTCCTATCCATCCCAAGCCGGTACGCCATGCCCAATAACGTTCGAGTATGGGAGCGGTATCACAGAATATGCGGCCTTGAAGCGGAGAAGCGGAGGTTTGGGATACTGGGGCTTGGGGTGCTGAGGCGTAGTTTTCAGTATATGTGCCGATATTGTTTGTCGAGGCGATAGTACTGTCTGTTTCTTCGGAGAATGAAACTTCTTTTTCTATAAACTCAAAAAGTTCCTTCAATTTCCCCTTCATCACATCGTGATAATCTTTCCCGTAGGCATACCATGCAATCTGATACTCACCTTCGGGAAGTTTTTTTGCCGGATAATAGTTTAGCGCAACGCTGATCACCGTACGTGCCCCTTCCACCAACAAGCGCGGATCGAGCCGTTTATCCTCATAATTCTGCATATACGCCATCTCTGCCTGGCAACCGTCCGCCAGCCATTGACGGAAGGCGGTAGCCACAGTTTCATCCACAGCTTCGGCAGGCGCCAGTCCGCAGGCGGAAAAGCCGAGGCGTAGTGCTTCGGCTTTAATTCGGTCTGAGGAGAGGAGCTTTTCCATTAAAATACCTTGAATTCATAGCCCTCCGCTTTCAGAAATTCGATGGCACGGGGGAGGGCATATTGCAGATTCCCGTTGTTCCACGATTTCAGAGAGTCGTGGAAGGTGATGATGGAACCGTTGCGTACGTAGCGTTTTACGTTATTCAGTACCTGTTCCGGGCGCATTCGCTTACTGTAGTCACGGGTTACGAGGTCCCACATAATGATACGGTAATGGTGGCGAAGAGTGTAATATTGCCGGAATCCCATGTGCCCATGTGGCGGGCGGAACAAGTCCGAGTGGATAATTTCGTCTACCCGTCTGGTGTTGGCCAGATAATCCGGATTGGAATATTCAAAGCCGCGGATGTGGTTGAAAGTATGGTTGCCGATGCGGTGTCCGTGTTCTACCACCATCCGGTATTCGTCCGGGTGTTTGCGGATATTGTCGCCTACCATGAAGAAGGTAGCTTTAATATCGTGTTTCTTCAGTAGCTCCAGTACCCAAGGGGTAACTTCCGGGATAGGGCCATCGTCAAAAGTCAGGTAGACTGCCCGTTCGTTTGGGTCCATCCGGAAGATGGCTTGTGGATACAGCGCTCGGAAGAACCAAGGTGGTTGTTCTATAAACATAAGAGTCTTTATTAATAAGTAACAGGTAATAAGTAATAAGTAATAACCGTGCGGCTTATGGCGCAGCTTATTACTTATTACTTAATACTTATTACTTAGTTTTTATTTCCCTTTCATTCTCGCAACATACTCATTGTATAGCTGGTCGAGTTGTTCCGAGTAATGTTTAGCCAATTCTTCTGATTTGTATTTCTCCATCAGGCGTACTTCTGCGTCAAGCAGTCCTGCGTTGTACATGAAGTTTTCGCTGGCGATGGAAAGTTGGTAATCAGTCAGGCTGAGATACCAGATCATGTATTCGAGAGACTTGTTGGCAAGTTCGTCGATGATCTTGTTCGCTTTTTCGTTTTGTCCCAGCTGGTAGTAGGCTTCCGCCATTTGGAAGGCGCCGTTTGCCCAGTCATACGGTACGTTGTATGACGGGATCATCTTCTCGGCGTAGTCGAGTGCGGCGAGTGCCTTGTCTTTTTTGCCTTCTTTGATGAGCTGTCCTACGAGCTGTGTGAAGATGCGCCGGTGTGTGTAGCACATACGCATTACGTTTTCGTCGATGTAGATGCCCGGTTTCTCGATGCCGCCGAACTTGAACTTGTTCATCAGGTTGTCGTACATCTTTTCGCTGTCGATCTTGCTGTTCAGCTTGTCCGTATCGAACGGAGTGAAGCGGTATGCCAGACCTTCCTGCGTGAAGTGGTTGTCCATGCCGAGGTGGTTTTCACTGCCTACGGTGATAGCCATGTAGATGGGACGTTCCCAGTTGGCGTTGGCAAGCATTTCGAGCATCATCAGTTCGCTCTTGTAGAGGGCGCGTTTCGGGTTGCCGTTGGCGTCTCTCAGCAAGATGGTCATGTATTCGGGGATGGAGTCGCCCAGCGCTTCCGGTATTTTCATGCCGGAACGGCGGACAGCTTCCTTGTCGATCTTCATTACGATGCTGTCGGTAGGGATGACGCGCAGCCCTTCCTTATCCGAACGAACCCAGTATTTGAGGATATTCTTCAGTTCATACGGGTTTTCTCCGAACTGTTCTTTCAGTTCGTTCATCGCTTCCGGATTTCCGTTTTCGAGCGCGCTGTCTGCCTGTGCATACATCTGGTCGATATTCTTCTTTACTTCCGGACGGATGGGGATGTATTCGTTCTGGCCTTCGACGTATTCCACACGATCCCAAGTGATCGGGAGTGACGGAGAGTCGTAAGCGGGACGTTTCATCTGGTCGATGTACCAGTCGGTTTGCAGGTAGCTGAGGTTACAGGTACGTGCATCGGTACGGAAACCTTCTGTCTCCTGATTGTACCACAACGGGAAAGTATCGTTGTCACCATTGGTGAAGATGATCGGATTTCCTTCTTCCTGCAAGGTCATCAGATAGTTCTGACCGAAGTCACGGGCAACAAAGCGTCCGCTACGGTCGTGGTCGTCCCATGTCTGTCCGGCCATTTGGATGGGGACAAGCAGACAGAGTACTGATGCGAGAGCGGCAGCCGGAACTTCTTTCATCTTGCAGTAATCGCGTAACATACGGATGATACCTGCGACTCCCATACCTACCCAGATGGCGAAGGCGTAGAACGAACCGGCATACGCATAGTCACGTTCACGCGGCTGCGCAGGTGTCTGGTTAAGGTAGAGCACGATGGCGATACCTGTCATAAAGAACAGGAAGAACACCACCCAGAATTGCTGGATACCCCGCTGGCTGTGGTATGCTTGCCAGAAGAGTCCGATCAGGCCGAGCAGCAGCGGCAGGCAGTAGAATACGTTGTGTCCTTTGTTGTTTTTGAGGTCCTGCGGAAGCAATTCCTGGTTGCCCACCAGCAGATTGTCGATAAACGGGATTCCGGTGATCCAGTTACCGTGTTCTATTTCTCCGCTGCTCTGAATGTCGTTCTGCCGTCCGGCAAAGTTCCACATAAAGTAGCGCCAGTACATGAAGTTGAGCTGGTAGGAGAAGAAGAACTTGATGTTTTCCCATTGGTTCGGTACGTTCACCATCACCATTTCGCCGCATTGGTCGTATGGGACGTCATGCCCCTTGATGTCTACCCACTGCTTGTAGAGTGAGGAGTGCGCGGAGCTGTACATACGGGGGAAAAGCATATTTTGCGCGTATTCGTATTCGATACGTCCCGGCAGTTCGATGTATGAGTCCTTTTCGTCCGGTGAGGTTTTTTCTTTGCGGACGTATTTACTTCCCGTCTGTGACTGGCGGGGAACGCAGTATCCGTCTTTCACGTCGAGTGCCACTTTCGAGGAGAAAGCAGGACCGTAGAAGAGAGGACGGGTTCCGTATTGTTCACGGCCGAGGTATTCGCCCAGCGTGAAGATATCTTCCGGAGAGTTCTGGTCCATCGGTGTGTTGGCGGTAGAACGGATCACGATCAGTGCATAAGAGGAATAACCGATCACGATCATCATGGTGCACAGCAATGCCGTATTCATGGTACGGGCGGAGATGCGCCATTTCTCTTTGATCTTTTCCTGTACTTGCGGAGCAAGGTAGATGCCAAGAATTGCGATCACTACGACACCGATAAGGATGCTGCTTACGCCGTGTCCGTAGAATGGAATACCCAGCAGGGCGATGGTCAGAATGAATGAGATGGCCATGCGGAGTCTGCTCTTTTCGGTGTAGCTTTCGTACACACCCCAGATAAGGGCAGCAGCAAGCAGAATGATATAGACTACGACGCCGGAGTTGAACGACATGCCGAGTCCATTGACAAACAGCAGTTCGAACCAGCCGCCAACTTTAACGATACCGGGCACGATGCCATAAAGCACGGCTGCTACGAGTACGCCCGATCCGAGCAGGGCGAGCAATGAGCCTTTGGCAGTGGCGTTCGGAGTTTTCTTGTAGTAGTACACCAATACGATTGCCGGCAGACAGAGGAGGTTCAGCAAGTGAACACCGATACTCAGTCCGGTCAGATAAGCGATCAGGATCAGCCAGCGGTCGCTGTGGGGCTGGTTGGCTACATCTTCCCATTTCAGAATCAGCCAGAATACAACGGCTGTAAAGAGGGAGGAGAAAGCATATACTTCGCCTTCTACGGCAGAGAACCAGAAGGTGTCGCTGAAGGTGTAGACCAGTGCGCCGACCAGTCCGCTACCCATGACAGTGATAAGTTGTCCTTTCGTGATGTTGCTCTCGTCGGTGATTACCAGTTTGCGTACCAGATGGGTGATGCTCCAGAAAAGGAACAGGATACAGGCACCGCTCATCAGTGCGCTCATGTAGTTTACCATCTTCGCTACGGTGGTTACATCGGAGGCAAATTGAGAGAACAGGTTCGCTACCAGCATGAAGAAAGGTGCGCCGGGCGGGTGTCCTACTTCCAGTTTATAACCGGTAGTTATAAACTCGGGACAGTCCCAAAAACTTGCGGTCGGTTCTATTGTCAGGCAGTAGACCGTTGCCGCAATGATGAATGTAAGCCAACCCACGAGGTTGTTTATAGTTCTGTACTGTTTCATTAGCACTATCTAGATTTTTCGTTAAAAAACAGATTACGTGGGCGCAAAGATAGTGATTTGTAAGGATAATGAGGCAGAAAGTAAGAAATATTAAGTAACGGAAAGGTGATTTACTTTATCTTATGTCCTTTTAGGGAAACAGTGGAATCACTAAACAGTATAAACAACGGTAGGTATGAAGATACCAATTTTGTGTCTTTTATACCAAGCAATGAATCATTTGTTGGTCAATAATACTTGCGTTGTCAGACATTAATAGCTGACTTTTCAACTGTTAATACCTGACATGTCAACTATTAACATCTGACATCTCAATCATTAACAGTTGAGAAGTCAGTTGTTGCTGCTTGATGTGACCGTTGTAAATGGCTGATATGCAGTGCGGCCGTTCTTTGATGTAGCACCGGCAAATGAATGTTTAGTGATGATGATGATGTTCACCGAGAACGCGGTGTGGCAACGTGCCGTGTCCCAGCAGTTCGATAGGGCAGTTGAAGTTTCTTTCCAGCCATTCTGTGGAGACGCCCGTGTCAGGGTGGTAATCCAGTGTCTCGTTGACGCAGGCAATGGATTTCACTTGTTGCAGTACAGTGCCGATGTCGTGACTGACAAGGATGATGGCGCATTCTTTGTTAATCTCCGACAGCAGTTCGTAGAGCCGGGCTTCGAAGCGTTTGTCGATATACGTGCTGGGTTCGTCAAGAATCAGTACCGAAGGGTCGGAGATGATGGCGCGTCCCAGCAGTGCACGTTGTAGTTGCCCGCCGCTAAGCTGCCCGATGGAACGGTGTTCGAGTCCTTCGAGTCCCATACGGGCGATGATATGCTTGCCTTTTTCTCTTTGCTCGGGAGTGAAGCGGGAGGTAAGGGATTTCTGGATACTTAGTCCGGAGAGTATCACTTCCTCTACCGAAATCGGGAATTTCCGGTCGATGGTGCTATATTGCGGCAGATAGCCGAGGGAAAGTGAAGAATTGGAAGTGGAAAGTTGAGAGTGGGAGGATACTTCTGTAGGGGCATGGAAGTTGATTTCTCCGGCTGTCGGTTTCAGCAGACCGAGGATGCACTTGATGAGTGTTGTCTTACCGCCTCCGTTCGGACCGATGATGCCCAGAAAGTCCCGTTCGTAAACGTTCAGGTTGACGTCGTGGAGTACGGTACGGCCGTCGTATCCGGCAGCAAGGTTCTTTATTTCGATAATCGGTTTCATATTTGGAGAATTACTTCGTTTATGTATCATTCGGTCATTAACGCTATGGAGGCCCGTTGTTATTCGGGGTCCATAGGGGTGAGAGCTTTGGCTACGTTCAGCATTTCCGTTTCCCAGTCGTAGCTTAACGGGTTGATGGGGACTACCTTTGTGCCGGTTTGCTGTGCGATGGTTTCCGCGTTGCGCTTGTCGAACTCCGGTTGGACGAAGATGACGTTTACTTTCTCCGATTTGCACAGGTCTATCAGTTCTTTCAGATGGGCGGGCGAAGGTTCCTTGCCCCCTTCTTCGATTGAAATCTGATGCAGGCCGTAGTCACGGGCAAAGTAAGAGAGAGCCGGATGGTAAATCATAAAGGCTTTGGCCGATTCCGGAGCGGAAAGTTGCCGGCGGATAAGGCTGTCGGTGTGCTGGATACGTTGGCAGAGGGAGTCGTAACGTGCCAGATAATATGCTTCGTTGGGCTTGTCGAGCATACAAAGTGCCTTGAAGGTGTTTCCGGCAAGGATGAGGGCGTTGGTGGTAGAGTTCCAGATATGCGGTTCTACGGCGTGGTTGTGCCCGTCGTGGTCATGATGTCCTGCTGCGTGGTTGTGCTCACCGTTGTTCAGAATCAGGTCTATACCTTTCGAGGTGTCGAATACTTGGATATGAGGGGTGTTATTCATCAGTCGGTCCATCCAGGTCTGCTCAAAGCCGATGTAGCCGATGCGGAGATAGGCTTTGCTGTCTCCCAGAGAGACAAGTTGCTGAGGAATAGGGTCGTATGTCTCCGGACTGGAACCTTTCGGGACCATGCTGACTACCGTGAATTTATCACCGGCAATCGCTTCCGTGAAGTAGCGCTGCGGTTCGATAGTGACGGTAATGACCGGTTTCGCTTCTTCGCTGCCGCTTGCTTTGGACGTGCGACCCGTGCAGGCTGCCAACAGGAGGCAGGAGCCGAGAAGAAGGAGTGTTTTCAAATCTTTTAGTTGTTGTTTCATGACTATTGTATTAATATCGGGGGTTGATTCTGTTCCAGTTTTCGGGCACGTAGTATTTCCCGCTTTCCTCCCGGAGGACCGGGAAGGCGCTCTACGATAAAGCCTGCGGCCTGCAGCATACGTCGGATGACTCCTTTGGCACAATAAGTGGTGAGGATGCCTCCTTCATTTAATAAAACATATAAACGGTTAAATAGTTCCTGCGACCACATTTCCGGCTGCTTTTCCGGAGCGAAGGCGTCGAAATAGATAACGTCGAATGATAATGGAGAATGGCTACGCTGTGTAATGGTGCGGTTTATTGTCTGTTGTCCATTTTCTACTCGTTCATTAACCCATTTATTGACGTCGGCTTGTACTTTGCAAAGAGTGAAGTTGGGGGTAAAGGATATTTCTTCTTCCCACGGTGATGTATGAATCGCTCTGAACAGGTCGGTGGCTGCTGGTTGTTCTATATATCCCAGTTGCTCCACCATCTGCCATTCCAACGGGTAGAGTTCAAGTCCTGTATAATGTACGTTACGTCCGCTTCTTTCTGCTTCTTCAAGTGTAAGCCAAGCATTCAGCCCCGTTCCGAAACCGATTTCCAGAATATGCGGAGAGGGGGCAGCGGAGGCTTTCAGTCCCATGTTGATGAAAATATGCTGGGACTCCGTACGTGCTCCTTTGGTCGAATGATAATGTTCATTCAATTCCGGAACAAATAGGGTGGCGCTCCCGTCATCAGTCTTTTCAATCACTCTTTTCATCTCAAAAAACTTATTACCTGTTACCTGTTACTTATTACCTATTATTTCATCCCGCAACGACGTTCCATGCGCTTTCCAGTACGTACAGAAGCAGAATGTAACGTATCAGTTTGCCGACAAACATGGAGGCGGTGGTAAGCCATATATTACTTCGCATAAATCCCAGTGCGATGGAGATCACCTCTCCGATGGCCGGTAGGAAAGCGAAGAATGCCATCAATGCTCCTTTTCCTTGCAGGAATCTTACCATCTTGTCTACTTTCTCCTTCTTTACTTTGAAGTATTTCTCAATCCAGCTTATTTTGCCCAGGCGCCCCATATAGTAGCAGGTCATTCCGCCTGCCGTATTGCCGAGGGTGGCAGCCAGTATACAGGCAGTGGGTGGCAGTCCGAGTTTTACCAGTGCTACCAACACCAGTTCGGAACTGAATGGTACAATACTCCCTGCGAGTAAGGCCGAGATAAACAATCCCGGAAGTCCCCATTCGATGAGGAGTTGTATCGTTGAGTCTATAAAAGCGTCCATACGTTAAAACCAAATAAAAGGATGAGGCAGACCGTAGCAACAATGAAGAATATATTCGATGTTTTATTGTTGGTCAGCACAAAAAGGTGGCCGATCAGTATGCTGTTGCTTATCATGAGCAACGGCAAGAGATTGCTGCATTGTGACGGCTGTAGCACAATCAGTACGAAGAGAAAGAGTGTCACGTCTATGAGAAACTGTAAATAGGCGCGCGTACGTATCTTATCTTCGAATCCGGCAACGACGCAATGGGCGGCGCTGACGATGAACAATACAAACAGATAGCCGAGAGTCGCCAGCTCCCACGGCTGGAGTATCTGTAGGTTGAATATATCTCCAAAAGTAGCCAGTTCTTTGAAAGGATGATAGAACAGCTCTATCTGATCGTAGAAGAAAGCGTGTCCGAACAGCATCCAGTAGGGCATTGTCCATCCTACCAGCGCGCCACAGAAACTACGGAACGTAAGTGACTGAAAGCGGTGCGCCTCAAACACCCAGAGCACCGAGAAGAAGGTGAGCTGGGGAAAGAGAATGCTCCCTGCACCGATAAACAGGAACGAGTAGAACAGATATCCTGACGCCTGTGCCTGCTGGTAACTCTTGAACAGGAAATAGATGGAGAATAAAAAGGTTATGGCGGCAACGTTTCCGGCATATAACAGGTGCATCTCCGGACAGACGGTGACCAGCAGAAAATAGATAGCTGTCTGCACGGAAGCCCGCATACGGATGATACTGAACCGGTTGTTCAGCTCGATCAGGAAATAGCCGATAGCCGCGTAAATCAAGAAACTGACAAGATGCTCCGCCCATGCGGGGAGCAGCAACGTGCGGGCAGACTGCCAAAGCACGGAACCGCCTTCTTCGCCCGCTGTCATGGTGAGTTCGGGCAATAGGGCAGAGGTCAGCACCCAACAAAGGGTGCAGATGAAAATCGCAGCAGGGAGTGTCCACCGCCCTGCTGTGACCAGACCTTGTAGTCTCTTGCTTTTCATTATAAGTCGAATCCGATATCGCGACGGAAATACTTCTTGTCGAAGTCGATCATATCTGCCACTTTATAGCTCTGTGCCAGCGCTTCTTCCTTCGTTGCGCCATAAGAGCAGACAGCGATCACACGTCCTCCGTTCGTTACGATTTGTCCGTCCTTCATGGCTGTTCCGGCATGGAAAATGATGCTTTCGGTAGCGGCAGCCTGTTCCAGGCCGCTGATAGGGAAGCCTTTTTCGTATGCTTCGGGATAACCGCCGCTCACAAGGATCACACAACCTGCCGAGCGCGGGTCCATGATCAGTGTCTTTTCGTGGAGGTTGCCTGCGGCTGTACCTTCCAGCAATTCCACGAGGTCGCTCTGGATGCGGAGCATCACGCTTTCCGTCTCCGGGTCGCCCATGCGGACGTTATATTCAATCACCATCGGTTCGCCTTTTACCCGGATCAGTCCGAGGAAGATGAAGCCTTTGTAGACGATGTTTTCTTCTTTCAGTCCGTTGATGGTAGGTTCGATGATGCGGGTACGTACTTTTTCCATGAATTCTTCGTCGGCAAACGGAACCGGAGTCACGCTGCCCATACCGCCTGTATTGAGTCCTTTGTCGCCTTCACCGATACGCTTGTAGTCTTTCGCTACGGGGAGGACTTTGTAGTGTTCGCCGTCGGTAAGCACGAATACGGAACATTCGATACCGCTCAGGAACTCTTCAATAACGACTGTTGCCGATGCGGAGCCGAACATACCGGCAAGCATTTCCTTGAGTTCTTTCTTTGCCTCGTCCAGTGTGGGGAGGATCAGAACGCCTTTTCCGGCACAGAGCCCGTCAGCTTTCAGCACGTATGGGGCTTCCAGCGTTTCGAGGAAAGCCAGACCTTCTTCGAGGTTTTCGGCTGTGATACTTTTATACCGGGCTGTCGGGATTTGATGACGCATCATGAAGCCTTTGGCAAACTCCTTGCTGCCCTCCAGCTGTGCTCCGTTGGCGGACGGACCGATAACGGCGATATGTTTCAGTTCGGGACGATTCTGGAAGTAATCGTAGATGCCTTCTACCAACGGGTCTTCGGGACCTACTACCACCATTCCGATGTTTTCTTTCAGAGCGAAAGCGCTGATCGCTTCAAAGTCGGTAGCTTTGATGTTGACATTCTCGCCTACGGCGTTTGTTCCGGCGTTTCCCGGAGCGATGTACAGCTTTTCAACTTTCGGACTTTGGGCAATTTTCCATGCCAGTGCATGTTCGCGGCCGCCCGAGCCTAGTAATAATATCTTCATAATGAGTATTAAGTTATGAGTTTTCAGTTATGAGTTTTTCGGTGTGATGCTGTGAGCTGTCAATTATAGGTTGCTATAGGTTCTGCTCAAAGTATCGGGTGATTTTCTCGTGCAGATGTACACGGTCGCGGCCTGATACGTTGTGCTTGTGGCACGGATAGATAAACAGGTCGGGATAGGTGCGGGCATCTACACAGGCTTTCATGAACGACAGCGTGTGCTGCGGTACGCAAGTGTCATCGTGATCGTCATGGATAATGAGCAGATGACCTTTCAGTTGTCCGGCAAGGTTCTTCAGATTACATTCTTTGTAGCCTTCCGGATTGCTTTCCGGGGTGTCCATATAACGTTCGCCGTACATCACTTCGTAATATCCCCAGTCGATGACAGGTCCGCCGGCTACGCCTACCTTGAATATTTCGGGGTAGCGGAGCAGAAGGGCAGTGGTCATGTGTCCTCCGAAGCTCCATCCGTGTACACCGATGCGGTTTCCGTCTATGTAGGGGAGGGATTTCAGAAATTCAATGCCTTTCACCTGGTCTTTGCCTTCTTCGATGCCGAGGCGGCGGAAGGTGGCGTTTTCGAATTCCAGTCCACGGTTGGCACTGCCGCGGTTGTCGAGGGTGAACATGATATAGCCTTTGTTAGCCATATAGATATCCCATCCGCGGGAGCCGTTCAGCCAGCCGCCGGTGACGAGTTGTGCGTGCGGGCCGCCGTATACGTAGACGATGACCGGATATTTTTTGTTCGGGTCGAAATCTGCGGGTTTGGTGAGGCGGTAGTATAGGTCGGTCGTTCCATCGTCGGCTTTGATAGTACCGGTTTCGATGGTCGGCATCTCGTAGCCTTCGTATGGGTCTTTGGCTGTCAGCAGGTTGACTGTTTTCAGGCTTTTGGTATCCACGATGTCAATACGGCGCGGAAGGGTGGGAGTCGAATAACGGTCGATGAGGTAGCTTCCCGATGCGCTGAGCATTCCGTTATGTTCTCCTTCTGTGATAGAACGGAAGCTGAACGGGAGGCTGCGCTTTCCTGTGTTGACATTTACTGCAAAGTTGTTGGAGCCTGTGCCATTCACTCCTTGGAAGATGACTTCTTTCCTCTTGGCGTTGAAGCCCAGAATGTCGCCTACCAGCCATTTGCCCTCGGTCAGTTGCTTCGTCGGGACGTATTCGATGTGCTTGCCGCCTGCGGCATCGCTTTTCCATTCGCCTTTGAGGCTGGAGGTGAGGTCGCATAAATATAGATGGTTATATCCGTCGCGCTGGCTCTGGTAGATGAATTTATTGCTGTCCCACGGTAAGAATACGATGGGGTGCTGAGGCTCTACATACTTGGGGTGCGTTTCTTCCAGCAGTTTGCCCAGTAACTTGCCTGTCGTTGCGTCATATTGGCAAAGTACGGCATGGTTCTGGTCGCGGTTCAGTTCGATAAGGTAGATGCTCTTTTCGTCCGGTGACCAGCTGATATTGGTGAAGTAACGGTCGGTCGGATCACCTGCATTCAGATAGATGGTCTTGCCGGTGGAAGGGTTGTAGACGCCTACTTTTACTTGATGGCTGGTCATTCCTGCCATCGGGTAGCGGATGTTATTCACTTCTCCTACACGTGCGGTGATGTCTACAAGCGGGTATTGCGTCACCATGCTTTCGTCCATGCGGTAGAAAGCGAGCAGGTTGCCTTTCGGGCTCCAGAAGGTACCTTTATTGATGCCGAACTCATTGCGGTGGACAGACTGCCCGCAGACAATGCCTTCGGGTTCGTCGGTGATTGCCTGTTCGTTCACATACAGGTTGTTGTTGACTGTGTAGGCTACGTTTCCGTTGGCAACACAATAATCTTCGTTGGCTGCTTTATCTTTCAGCTTCAGCGTGCTGACAATCCGGTTGTTCTCGAAATCGTATACGATGTACTTACCGGATACTTTCAGTAACATTTGCGGTTTGTCCGCCCATGGGTAGCGGATTGAGTACGGGGTCGGCAGCTTCCCTGCTTTATTGTCTACCAGTACTTTGTTGATTTGTCCGAGGGTAGTCAGCACTGTCTCTTTCCCTGTTCTGGGTTGAACAGTGTAGATGGTGTCGGTACTCGGTTTGATACACACGTCTCCCCACCATTGCAGGCCGTACAGGTTTTCTGCATAACGGTAGGTCTCGCCGCCCGGAATCAAGTCTTCCAGTGTCAGCTTTTTGATTTCCTGTGCCATAACATTGAATCCGATTGGTAGCGCCAGCAATATCAGAATGGCTCTTTTTCCAATTTTACTCATTGCTTTTATTTATCTTTATTGGTTTTAAATCCTTCTATTTTACCCTGTTCAGGAGAGTTGTCTTTCTCTGTCGGATGATACGTCTTTTTCGAGATATTCAATTCGCTTTCTTACTCATCAGATGATAAGATCGCAAAATGTGACCTTATATTGTCTATCAATAAGTTAATGGCATTTTTTTTAGTGGGATGCCATTAACTATCTATGAAATTACTCTTCTTCCTTCTTCGGTATCCTGGGCTCACGGTTTCCTCTGAATTCTCTCGGAGCTCTCGAATCTCTTTCCCCACGGAACTCGCCTCTAGGCTTTCTGTCCCTGTCATCCCGGGTAAAGCTTCCTTCTTCTCGTCTCGGCTTGAAGTCTCCTTCTTTACGAGGTTTGAACTCCCCTTCCCGACGTGGCTTGTACTCTCCTTCTCTGCGTGGCTTGAATTCCCCTTCGCGACGCGGTTTGAATTCTCCTTCCCCGCGCGGTTTGAATTCCTTTCTTTCTCTGGGTCTGGAAGTATCATAGTTTCCTTCAGTCTCTTTCTTCTCTTCTCCTTCTCCCTCCTGACTCTTGAATTCCTTATATTTCCCGTCGAAAATCTCGTATTTGCGGAACTCGCATTCCAGTGCACCATTGAACAACGGCACTTTCTTGCTTGGTTTCAGCCCGATCTGATCGAAGCATTCTTCTCTATAAGAGAGTACCCAAGCCTCGTTTCCTACAAATGCGTGCTTCAGACGCTCGCCAATCATCTGGTACAGTCCGAGCAGGTCATTGGTGGAGATACGCTCGCCATAAGGAGGATTCATCACGATGATGGACTTCTCCTGCGGCTGTTCGAATTGCTGGAACGGTTGCAGTTTCAGCGTCACATCTTTGGATACACCCGCCGCTTTTATATTATGCGTCGCTATTTCATTCGCTTTCGGACTGTTGTCATATCCGTAAATCTTATGGGTGAATTCGCGCTCCTGACTATCATCATTGTAAATCTCATCGAACATCTCCGAATCGAAATCCACCCATTTCTCGAATGCGAATCCTTTGCGGAATACTCCCGGAGCGATGTTTCTTGCGATCAGTGCAGCTTCTATAGGAATTGTGCCCGAACCGCACATCGGGTCAATCAGGTCACATTCACCGCGCCATCCTGTCATTAGAACCATACCGGCAGCCAGAACTTCGTTCAACGGAGCTTCTACCTGTTCCTGGCGGTATCCGCGACGATGAAGTGACTCTCCGGAAGAATCCAGAGACAACGTACAAGTGGTATGTGCAATATGGATATTGAGCAGTACATCCGGGTTATTGATGCGTACCGACGGGCGTTTGCCTGTCTTTTCACGGAAATAGTCCACGATGGCATCCTTTACCTTATACGAGACGAACTTTGAATGGCGGAATTCTTCGCTGAATACAACCGCATCTATCGCAAACGTCTTGTTCACATCAAGATACTCTTCCCATGGAATGGCCTGTATCTGGTTGTAAACTTCATCAGCATCCTTTGCCGTAAAATTCTTGATCGGTTTTAGAATGCGGATAGCAGTACGGAGGCAGAAATTTGCCTTGTACATCATACGTTTGTCTCCTGTAAATGAAACCATGCGACGTCCTATCTGGATATCGTTGGCTCCCAGTGTTGTAAGTTCTTCAGCAAGTATCTCTTCCAGTCCTTGGAAGGTCTTGGCTATCATCTCGAATTGTTCGCTCATATATAGTTTATTGATTTTATTTCTTTGCTTTTGTCTGTACAATCTTTGCTCCGGCGGGAATGTTTTCCGTTACCCAGATATTTCCTCCTACGGTTGCGTTGCTTCCGATAGTGATTCTTCCAAGGATGGTAGCGTTGGAGTAGACTATGACATTGTCTTCCAGTATCGGGTGGCGGGGGATACCCTTGATCGGTTTTCCGTCGGCATCCAGCGGGAAGCTTTTTGCTCCCAGGGTGACACCCTGATATAATTTGACATTGTTCCCGATGATGCTTGTAGCACCGATTACGACACCCGTTCCGTGGTCTATGGTGAAGTGACTGCCTATTTTCGCCCCCGGATGGATATCGATACCCGTCTCGCTATGAGCCATTTCCGTGATCATGCGAGGAATCAGGGGAACACCCAGTTCCAGCAGTTCGTGCGCAATACGATAATTGCTGATTGCCTTAATGGCGGGATAGCAGAAAATTACTTCACCGTAGCTTTTGGCGGCGGGGTCACCGTTGTAGGCGGCTTCTACGTCCGTAGCCAGTATTCTTCTCATGGCGGGTAGTTTGCTGATAAAGTTCGCAGCCAGTCGGGCGGCTTCTTCTCTTCTCGACTCCGAGCAGACGTTGCAGTCTCCTTCTGCCGTACTGAAACATAGTCCGGCCAGGATTTGCTCTGTGAGCAAGTCAAATAACTTTTCGATATTTACACCGATGTGATAATTGATTGTCCGGCTGTTGATGGTGGAATTTCCGTAGTATCCGGGGAAGAGAATGGCACGTGAAAGCTCGATAATTTCATACAAAACTTTAGCAGAGGGCAATGGTTCGCCATCTTTATGTTGATGAAACAGCCCTTTGTAAGATTCGCTTTCCGATAGCTCATCGACTGCCTGTGTCAGAATGTGGGTAAAGTTCAATGGACTCATTAGGTCAGTTACTCATGTTTATATGGGGACAAAGGTATTAAAAAAAATAATAAATTTCGTTGAGATTCAATATAATTAATGTATTTTTGTGGCATTCAAAATTCAACACGGACAAAGGGGATGAATAAAGCGAAATCTACTATGAAGCTATTTGGGTTGATAGGGTTGTTGATATTGTGGAACTGCAGTTGCGTGGATAGGCACCGCAGTCACGCTTTGTGTGAACAGTCACTTATTGATTCTTTAGAAGTCCGTGCACAGGATTCTTTGTTTTCCAACTTACCTTATTCACGTTCTTTATTGCGTAACGCAATGCGTCAGGCACAGGACTCGATGAGTTATTACCGCTTGATGGGATTGTATGGAAAGACTTTCTTCATCTCGTCCGATTTCGACTCTATCCTCTATTATAACCGCCCTGTAAAAGAGTATGATAAGTGTGCAGCTGCCTGCCCGCGATGGAATGATGTGCTTTCGGATGTGTATAACATTGAGGGAAATGTCTGGATGCAACTCAATCAGCCCGATTCGGCGGTTGCCTATTATGAGAAATCCTATGCTTACCGTCTGAAAGGAGAGAAGGGACATCTTCTCTCAGATATCTGTATGAATCTGGCGGATGCCCATCTGCATCGTGGCGAACTGGCACATACCGCTTCCTATTACCGGAGAGCATTGTTTATCTGTGACTCCCTGCATCTGTCGGAACATTCCAAATTTCCGGTCTATTGCGGACTGGGACAGACTTACATGGATCTGCGTGATTTTGATTTGTCCAATCATTATTACGAACTGGCAGGACAGTTTTTTGATGAAATGACAGTCAGCGAAAAGTGGGTGTATCTTAATAATCGGGGAAATCATTACTATTATAAGAAAGATTATCAGGAAGCCCTGGTCTATATGCGGCAAGCAGCGGAGCTGATAGCGGATTACCCGCAAATGGTATTCGAAAGCAATCTTTCGAAAGTTAATCTGGGCGATCTTTATCTGCTGACGAACCGGCTGGATTCTGCCGAAAACAATCTGAATGAAGGTTACCGTTACTTTTCGGAGATAAAGAACAACTCCGCCATGCACTACATTGAAACCCTGATGATTGGGCTTTCTCTGAAAAAAGGAAATATCGCTCGTGCCAGGGAAATGATAGCACGGACTGCTTCTACCGGACATGTGGATGCCAATATGCTTACTATACGCAACCAGTATCTGCAACATTATTATGAAAAGGCAGGTGACTACCGCAATGCGTATGAGTATCTGAAACGTGACTATCAACTGAATGACTCCATCCGTAGCGAGCGGATTCGTACCCGTGTAGCTGAACTGGATATGCGCTACCGTCAGGACACGATCGTATTGCGCAAGGAAATGCAGATTCAACGGCAGGCGGGTGAAGTGCGTGTCTTGAAACTGAGTATGTATATCTGGGTGCTTGTCTGCCTGTTGCTGGCAGCCGGAACGGTGGTGATCATCTGGTATATGCGGAAAAAACGGGAGTTTCTTCGTGAACGTTTCTTCCGGCAGATAAATCGTGTCCGTATGGAGAATTTGCGGAGCCGGATTTCTCCCCATTTCACATTCAATGTGCTGGGACGTGAGATTAATCAGTTCAATGGATCGGAAGAGGTGAAGAATAATTTGATGGAACTGGTCAAATATCTCCGCCGGAGTCTTGAACTGACAGAAAAACTAAGTGTATCTTTGCAGGACGAACTGGATTTTGTACAGTCATATATTGGCTTGGAAAGCGGGCGTGTCGGCGAAGACTTCACGGCGTCGGTCGTAGTGGAGGAGGGGCTGGACGCAAAAAGTATAATGATTCCTTCCATGATTGTACAGATTCCGGTAGAGAATGCGATTAAGCACGGGCTGGCCGGAAAAGATGGTACGAAGGAGTTGACTATCCGTATTTCCCGTGATGGAAAAGGAGTCCGTATCGTGATTTGTGACAACGGGCGGGGGTATCTTCCGCAAGTGGCTTCTTCGACCAGAGGAACGGGAACGGGGCTGAAAGTGCTCTATCAGACGATACAGCTACTCAATACAAAGAATAAAAATGAGAAGATACATTTCAATATAGGTAACCGAAACGATGGGCAGACCGGTACGCAAGTGTCGGTGTATATACCGTTTCATTTTTCTTATGATTTATGATGAATGCAGAAGATAAATATAAAGTCGTTATTGTAGATGATGAGCGTACAGCAATCGATGCTTTGCGCAGGGAACTGGGCGCCTATCAGGAATTTGAAATAAAAGGAACTGCAAATAATGGCGCAAAAGGTAAAAAGATGATAATGGAACTCCGTCCGGACCTGTTGTTTCTGGATGTGGAACTTCCGGATGTGCTGGGGCTTAATTTGTTGAGTGAGATGCGCGATGAGGTGCTGTGGGATATGAAAGTTGTCTTTTATACTTCGTATGATAAATATTTGCTTCAGGCCCTGCGTGAGTCCGCCTTCGATTTCTTACTGAAACCTTTTGAGACGGAAGATCTGAAAGTTGTTATAGAGCGCTACCGGAAGGCTGTAGCTTCGATACCGGCAACTCCTTCTTCCTCTTTTTCTTCTTCTGTCAGCGCTTTGATGCCGCAACAGGGAATGTTTATGATCAGTACGGTGACAGGATTCAAGCTTTTGAGACTGGAAGAGATCGGTTATTTCGAATATCTGAAAGACAAGCGGCAGTGGCAGGTAGTCCTGTTCAATCAGACCCGATTGAATCTGAAGCGAAATACAAAAGCCGAAGATATCATTGGTTATTCACAAGCTTTTATCCAGATCAGCCAGTCGGCTATTGTCAATGTTAATTATCTGGCGATGATTGATGGGAAGTGTTGTCAGCTCTATCCGCCTTTTCATGATAAGAGTGATTTGGTGATTTCCCGAAGTTTTCTGAAAGGGTTGCAGGACCGGTTTTTTGTGTTGTGACAATGACTCCTTAAGATAGATGCGAAAACGCCGTTTCTTCATCAGGAACGGCGTTTTCTCTTTGTTAGAATATTAGAATGAGAGAGTATGTTGTTAAAAAAATGCTGTTACAAATTAGTATTGTCCATGGTCACTGTCATTTCCGGAACTAACACGTAAGCGCGTTTCTTATTGTTCCATTTATAGTAATTGGTTGTTACTGTTTTTCCTTCGTATGTATAATTGATGCGGAGATCTTTTTCCCATTCCTCTTTGGTGCTGTTCCATTTCAGGGTCTCGCTTTCAATCATGCGCTTGTTGTCATCGTACTTATAGTTGTACTTCATATAGTTGGCAAGTGTACTTCCGTTCATTTTGTAAACGGTCTGACCTACCATTACTCCATTTTCTTCTACTGGATTATAAACCAACTGACCATCATAACTGCGTGCAGAAGCAACAAAAGAGGTCATGAGAAGAACTACGGATAGAACAAACATTTTTAAAGATACTTTTGTTTTCATGGCTATTTGATTTTAGTATTATTCTTTCATTTGTCTAGTAATACTCTTGTATTATGCTGCAAAGTTATATATTTATTCGGTATTTATGCAAATATAAAGCTAAAATAATACCAAAATGTCAGATGATGGCTAAGGTGATACCTTGCTTTTTGCCAAGATTGGTGACAAAAAAATATCCGGCAGTCAACCTGCCGGATATAGAATGAAACACTTCGTTGGGGAAGTGATCTTTTTCCTAGCTTTCTGGATAGTGGGTTAAATAATGTTATAACTCATCCTCTCCATTATTTAGCTGATTTATCCTGTTTTGTTATGGCAGGATAAACCTTGTTTTAGTGTGCTTCGAGCCAGTTCTTGCCCCAGCCGCAATCTGCTTTCAAGGGAACGTGCATACGGTAAGCGTGTTCCATTTCCTCAATAACGATCTCTTCTACACGTTCTTTTTCGTTGACGGGCACGCTGAAGTTCAATTCATCGTGTACTTGCAATATCATTTTAGCTTGTATGCCTTCTGTCTGGAATCGCTGATAAATGCGTGCCATTGCTACCTTTATGATATCTGCGGCGCTTCCCTGAATCGGTGCGTTGATGGCGTTTCGCTCGGCATAGCCGCGTACAACGGCGTTTCGTGAGTTAATGTCCGGCAAGAAGCGTTTCCGGTGGAAAATCGTTTCTACATACCCTTTCTCCTGAGCTATCTGGATACTCTTCTCCATATAGGCTTTCACGCTTGGATAAGTTTCGAAATAGCCGTCGATCAGTTCTTTGGCTTCCTTCCGGTCTACGTTCATTCGCTCTGCAAGGCCAAATACGGAGATGCCGTAGATGATACCGAAGTTGGCGGTTTTCGCTTTGCGTCGCATATCGGAGTCTACGTCTTTCAGGTCGATCTTATATATTTTGGCAGCTGTAGCTGCGTGGATATCATGATTGCTGAGGAAGGCGTCGATCATATTCTTGTCTTCGCTGAGATGTGCCATGATACGAAGTTCTATCTGCGAATAGTCGGCAGAGAAGAACAGGCAGCCTTCGTCAGGGATAAATGCCTTGCGGATTTCCTTGCCGTTCTCGTCGCGGATAGGAATATTCTGCAGATTCGGGTTACTGGAGCTGAGGCGTCCGGTAGAGGTGACGGTCTGGTTGAAAGACGTGTGTACTCGTCCCGTGCGCGGGTTGATCAGTTGGGGAAGTGCATCGATATAAGTTCCTAGCAGTTTCTTCAGTCCGCGGTGTTCCAGAATCTTTTCTACTACGGGATGTTTATGCCGAAGGCTTTCGAGCACTTCTTCCGAAGTGACGTACTGACCGGTTTTGGTCTTCTTCGCTTTTTCGATGATTCTTAGTTTGTCAAACAGTACCTCGCCTACTTGTTTGGGCGAAGCGATATTGAAGGTTTCGCCTGCCAGTTCATAAATCTCCTGCTCGATGCGTTGCATCTGAGCGGTGAAATGAACAGACGATTGTTTGAGCGCTTCCGTATCCAGCAATACCCCATTCCGTTCTATATTAACCAATACGGGTACAAGCGGCATTTCGATATCATAAAACAAACGTTCGGCATCGTTCTCTTTCAGTTCTTTCTCCAGGACGTTTTTGAGCTTTAGTGTTACGTCTGCATCTTCGCAGGCATAGCGGTAGATATCCTTCGGGTCGAGATCGCGCATGTTTTTCTGGTTCTTCCCTTTCGGACCTATCAGTTCGTCGATGTGGATGGTCTGATAGTGAAGATAGATTTCTGCCAGATAGTCCATTCCATGACGAAGTTCCGGTTGAAGAACGTAATGGGCGATCATCGTATCAAAGAGTGCACCTTTCACTTGCACTCCGTAATTTTCAAGAACGATCATGTCGTACTTGATATTTTGTCCGACTTTCAATGAGTTCTCATTTTCGAAGACCGGACGGAATTCGTTGACGATTTTTAATGCTTCCTCACGATTGTCGGGGACCGGCACATAAAAAGCCTGATTTTCGGTGATAGAGAAACTCATTCCGACTAGTTCGGCGTCCATTGGTTCCGTTCCTGTAGTCTCCGTATCTAACGAGAGAATTTTCGATGTAAGTAACTTTTGAATGATTTCAGCTCTTTTCTTCTCTGTATCAATGAGTTGGTAGTCGCAATTAAGCGTTTCTAACGTCTCTAGATTCGATTTTTTGGCTTCGCCTGCCTCATTGCCCGTAAAATTCGCAAATAAATCGCCTTGTATGGCTCCTCCTTCTTCGGGAAAAAGTGGAAGAGGAGAGGGAGCACTTTTGGCCGTTGCCGTTTTGCTTCCGGTTGCCATTGTTACTCCGCCGGCAGAATTTTCTTTTTTCAGTACCCGGTCGATCAGTGTCCGGAATTCCAGTTCTTCAAAAATTTGTCGGAGTGAATCTTCGTCTGCCTGTTCGCGGACGAGCTTGTCCATTTCGAGTTGGATAGGAACATCGATTTTGATAGTGGCAAGGAATTTGGAGAAAGTAATCAATTCCTTATTGGTTTCCACTTTCGTTTTCAAGGCTCCTTTCAGTTGGTCGGTATGTTCCAGCAGATTTTCGATACTTCCGAATTCGGCGATTAGTTTCTGGGCAGTCTTTTCACCGACACCGGGACAACCAGGGATATTGTCGGAGGCATCGCCCATCAGTCCGAGCATATCGATTACTTGTGCGGGCGACTGGATATCGAACTTCGCTTTCACTTCTTCGATGCCCATCACTTCAAAACCTCCCGTATGTTTGGGGCGATACATGAATACGTTGTTCGTCACCAGCTGGCCGTAGTCTTTGTCGGGAGTCATCATATAGGTGGTGATGCCCTGACGTCCGGCTTCAGTGGCGAGAGTTCCGATCACGTCGTCGGCTTCGTATCCTGCCACTTCCAGAATCGGGATGCGGTAGGCGTGGATGATATCCTTTATAATAGGTACGGAGAGGCGGATAGCTTCCGGAGTTTCTTCACGCTGGGCTTTGTATTGCTCGAAAGCTTCGTGGCGGAAGGTAGGGCCGGAGGGGTCGAAGGCTACTCCTATATGTGACGGATTCTCCTTTTTCAGCACCTCTTCGAGGGTATTGACAAATCCGAGGATAGCTGAAGTATTGAACCCTTTGGAGTTGATTCTGGGATTCTTGATAAAGGCGTAATAAGCCCGATATATCAGTGCATAAGCGTCTAAAAGAAATAATTTATTGTCTGACTCCATAGATTTAATTAATTTTTCATGGTAAAAGTACAAAAAAATACCGTATTAAGCGTTTTATTATTACTTTTGTGCTCAAATAGTGTTGTGAATGGATAGTATCTCTCTTATCAAAACCCCGATAGAAGCGGAACTGGAGGATTTTAAGGCTCTTTTTGACACCCCTCTTTCCGATTCGAATGCATTGCTCGACAGCGTAATAACTCATATACGCAAGAGGAATGGCAAGATGATGCGTCCTATTCTTGTCTTATTGGTAGCACGCCTTTATGGGGCTGTGACTCCTGCCACCCTTCATGCGGCAGTTTCTTTGGAATTGCTTCATACAGCCAGTTTGGTGCACGACGATGTAGTCGATGAAAGTACCGAGCGTCGCGGTCAGCTTTCGGTAAATGCTATATTTAATAATAAGGTATCTGTACTGGCGGGTGATTATCTGCTGGCTACAAGCCTTGTGCACGCGGAGCAGACTAATAATTATGAGATTATCCGTCTGGTATCTTCGCTGGGGCAGAAACTAGCTGAAGGAGAGTTGCTTCAACTTTCGAATGTAAGTAATCATAGCTTTTCGGAGGAAGTTTATTTTGACGTAATACGTAAGAAAACAGCGGCTCTTTTTGCCGCTTGTGCCGAGGCGGCTGCCTTGTCAGTGCAGGTGGGTGAGGAGGAAGTCGCTTTTGCCCGTCTGTTGGGCGAATATATTGGTATCTGTTTTCAGATTAAGGATGATATTTTCGATTACTTTGATAGCAAGAAGATCGGCAAACCGACTGGTAATGATATGCTGGAAGGTAAGCTGACGCTGCCTGCCCTGTATGCATTGAATACAACGAAAGATGCGTGGGCGGAACAGATAGCGTTCAAGGTGAAGGAAGGTACGGCAACTCCTGATGAAATCGTACGTCTGATTGAGTTTACCAAAGATAATGGAGGTATTGAATATGCCTGTCGTACAATAGAACAATATAAAAAGAAGGCCTTTGATTTGCTGGCTGCCTTGCCGGATTCAAATATTTGCCTTGCCCTGCGGACTTATCTGGATTACGTGGTCGCTCGTGAGAAATAACTACTCCCCACTGTTCCTGAGCAGAGAGTAACACAGGATTAATTCCTCCCAATCTTCAATTTTATTCGATTTCATCGCTCCTCCGATGAGGAAACTTTTGTCTATTTCTTCCGGTGTGCGGAGGATTTCGGAGCATAACGTGCTCGCCTGTTCGATGTATTCCCATGCTTGTTCTTTGGTGATGTAGCCGCAGTCTTTGGCAGCCCGGGCCAGCCCGACAACTTGTGCCATATCCCATCCGATCACTCCTCTCTCTAAGTCATTAATCCATACAATCGGCTCTCCTCTTTCTTCTATATACTCTTTGAATTTGTATAGATTTCTGCCCTGTTGAATGAATCGGTCTACTCCGTAGAAGCGTTCGCGGATGGTGTTTTCAAACTGGTTTAGGTTTTCGGTAGAGAGTAAATAGGGGACCATAATAGAATAGGAGGCTCTGTCGCCTTCGTTGATGAGGAATAGGAATAGCTGGCAGGAAGAAATTGCATCTGTGCAATGGAACTTATCTGATAATAGTTTACTTAGTTTTTCCGGGTGTACTCCGGTTTCCATACAGTTAAGATAGAAGCCATCCAGTGCAGCCTCCATATAACCGATGCGCAGACCTTGTTTCTTTCTGGTGCCGAGTATCAGATTTAAGGGGTTATGGTTAAAACGTAAGTTCTTTGTGTGTGACTTCATTTTATACTTTTTCGCTTATGGTTAACTAAAAAAAGCGTGAGAACTGCTGCTATATGTCTTTTCCTGGGGCTTCGGCAAGCCGTTATGATGACATAAAAGCAACAGTCTCACGCTCCGTTCGATATATAACAAAAGTATATACATGAAGGTGCGTGAGACCCGTTTGCTTATTACCACTCATAACTTTGAATTTTGCCGAATTCCAGGAATCAGGTAATAAAAGAAACGTTCTCTAATACAGATGATTAACTATGTTAGCATAGCTACATCTATGACAAAGATAATGAAAATAATGGTTTTGTCCATAAGTATCTTTAGTTTTTATTATATAAAAAATACCGCGCTTCCTTCCATAGGAACGGAAGGTGAAGCGCGGTACGGCATACTTGATTGCTAATGTAATTCCTTAGAAGAATTTGATCTCTTCGCCCTTGATATCGGAGAGAAGCAAATTGGCCAAACGACTGGTACCCAGACGGAACAATCGGTTGTTCAGCCATTCTTCGCCTAATATTTCTTTCACAATAGTGTAATAAATGATTGCATCATGGACGGTGTTGATGCCTCCTGCCGGTTTGAAGCCGATCTTGTTGTTTGTTTTTTGATAGTACTCCTTGATAGCTTCGCACATCACATAAGCGGCTTCCGGGGTAGCGGCAGGCTGTTGCTTTCCGGTCGATGTCTTGATGAAATCTGCACCCGAATACATGGATAGGATAGAGGCTTTCTTGATGTTGGAGGCGGTTTTCAAAGCACCTGTCTCGAGGATTACCTTGAGGTGGCGTTCCTTGCAGACTTCTTTTAATTCCTGAATTTCTTCGCACATTGTTTCGTAGTCACCGCTCAGGAATTTACCGATAGAGATAACAATATCTATTTCGTCCGCACCGTCAGCGATAGCCAGTGCCGTTTCCGCTACTTTCACTTCGATGAAAGTCTGAGAAGAAGGGAACCCGCCCGAAACACAAGCGATATTGATGCCATCTACTTGCAGTGTATTCTTTACAATATCCGCGAAATTGGGGTATACGCAGATGGCAGCGACGTTCTTCATATCGGGGAATTCATTGTCGAACTCATTCACTTTTTCGGTGAAATGCATCACGCTTTCATCGCTGTCCGTGCTGTTCAGCGTGGTCAGGTCGATGCAGTTGAACAGGAGTTTCTTGACTTCTTCCGTATTGTTTTCCGGCACTTTCTTTTCAATCAGGTCAGCCACCCGAGCCTGTATGTCTGCATCGCTCAGATTGGTGTTATACTTTGCCAATGCGGCATCATACTTGTTGGATTGTGAGCTATTCTCTTCCATGATCGTTCAGTTTTGGGTTATTGATATGTCTTTTATTATCTCGTTTCGTTTTCTTTTCCAGGCTTTCCCTGAAGGCTTTGGTGATGTCTACGCCTGTCTGGTTGGCGATACACAGGAGCACCCATAAGATGTCTGCTATTTCTTCGTCAAGGTTGTCTTTCTCGCCTTCTTTGAAAGACTGGTCGCCGTATTTGCGGGCCATGACACGGGCTAATTCTCCGACTTCTTCAGTCAGTACGGCCATATTTGTCAATTCGCTGAAGTAGCGGACACCGTATGTCTTTATCCATTTGTCTACTTCTTTTTGAGCTTCTTCCAGGGTCATAATTGCTGTTGGTTTATGATGATTAGTTTGATGTTTAGAGCCTGTTTATCACTCTTCGAAGAGCTTTACCGGCTTTTTCATCAAGGTTTTACTCTTTATTTTTGGTGTCCATACATATAGTAACAGGACCGTCATTTAAAAGTTCAACTTTCATGTCCGCTCCGAAAGTTCCTGTGCCGATTTCTTTTCCCAGCGCCCTGCTCAGGTCTTTGCAGAACCGTTCGTAGAGTGGGACAGATATCTCCGGCTTGGCGGCTTTGATGTATGACGGACGGTTGCCCTTCTTGGTAGAAGCGTGCAACGTGAACTGACTGATGACCAGAATTTCACCTCCATCTTCCAGGATCGACTTGTTCATTACTCCGCTTTCATCGTCAAAAATACGCAGATTTACTATCTTTTTGCAGAGCCAGTCTATATCTTCCTGTCCGTCGGATTCTTCAATGCCGACTAATATCAGCATCCCTTTTCCAATGGAAGACTTGCACTGTCCTTCGATGGTTACTGATGCGTGGCTTACTCGTTGTACAACTATTCTCATTGATATTTTCTCTATTCTATTGAATGTTACGAAAGGCAAATTTACGAAATTAAGAAGAAAAAACGATGGATTGGAAGGAAATATTATAGGAGATAAGTATTAGGTATTAAGTATTAACCGTAGCTGTCATTCGGAAGCGTGTCTGTCTGTTGTGCAGAAGCATATCTATTAGGACGACAGATGTATTTGCCTCATAACTTGATTGAGTTTGCCTTAGAACCGTATAGACATGAACATAAACTCTATAACATTACCGGTAGTACTCTATGTGGTTAGAAATCAATGGTATATAGTTTCCTATGATTTCTTTTAATGGAAACTGTCGTTTCCCGGCGAGGGAACGGCCGTTCCTTTTAATGGAAACGACCGTTCCTTTTAAAGGGAACTGGCGTTTCCTCCGAGGAAACTAACGCTTGCCCCATATGATACTGATACTTGATTTATATGGACTAACAATTTAGCGTATAGCCACATAGAAGTGAGCCTATTCGTTGCTTAACCCTTTTTTTACAGTCTGAGCCTTCACTTCTCCTATGACCTTTGCGATTTCTTCAAGGGATGCCTCTTTGATTCGTTTTACGCTTTTAAACTCCTTCAATAGGGCTGTTTTTGTCTTTTCTCCAATCCCTTTAATGCTATCCAGAGCCGATGCGACCTGTCGCTTGCTGCGCTTGTCGCGGTGGAAAGTAATCGCAAAACGGTGTACTTCATCCTGAATCTGCGTCAGCAGACGGAATAAAGAACTTTGTTGTTTGATCCCAATCGTCTGTGCGGGAAACCCGAAAAGTAGCTCTGACGTGCGATGCTTATTATCCTTAGCCAAACCGGCAATCGGAATATTCAGATGCAGTTCATCCTCGATTACTTCTCTGACGACTTCCATTTGTCCTTTACCACCATCGGTAATAATCAGGTCGGGAAGGGGAGAATTTTCTTCAATGGCGCGCTGATAACGTCGTCTGACCACCTCTTTCATGGAAGCGTAATCATCCGGTCCCACGACCGTCTTAATATTGTATTTACGGTAATCTTTCTTCGATGGTTTCGCCTTTTTGAATACTACGCAGGCAGCTACGGCATCCGATCCTTGTATATTCGAGTTATCGAAACATTCAATCTGCAAAGGTGGCTTGTCTAAATGCAGTTCGTTTTGTATTTCTTTCAGCAGACGCATACTGCGCTGCTCCGGGTTCAGTTTCTCGGCTTGTTTCAATCGGTCGGCCTTATATTGCTTCACATTTAGGATAGAAAGATCGAGCAGTTTTTTCTTATCTCCCCTTTGAGGAACGGTGAAAACGACATTATTCAACTCCAGATCAAGTTCGAAAGGAACAATAATCTCCCGTGAATGGCTCTTGTAGCGCTCCCGCATTTCAATAATGCCTAGCGTCAGTAACTCTTCTTTCGATTCATTTAGCTTCTTCTTGTACTCAAAGGTGAATGCCTGATTGATGGCGCCATTGGTGATGTGCAGATAGTTGACGAAAGCCGAATTTGAATCGTCTTCTTCGATGGAAAAGACGTCGATATTGTGCAGGACAGAACTTACTACCTCCGATTTAGACCGGTAATTCTCTATCAGCAGATACTTCTCCTTAATCTTCTGAGCCTCTTCAAACTTCATTTCATTGGCCAGTTCCTGCATCTTTTCTACCAGCATACGGCTAATATCCTGCGTATTTCCTTTCAAAATCTCTTTGATTTCATCGATGTTCTTCAGATAATCCTCGTGCGATTGCAGTCCAACGCATGGTCCGGCGCACTTCTTGATGTGATACTCCAGACAAACCTTGAACTTTCCCGCCCGTATGTTCTCCGGAGAAAGGTTCAGATTGCAGGTACGCAACGGGTATAGATGCTTGATCAGGTCGAGCACCGCATACATCGAAGGAAGGTGGCTGTAGGGACCATAATAAGAAGAACCGTTTTTGATAATCTTTCGAGTCCTGAAAATGCGTGGAAAGTATTCATTCTGCACGCAGATGGAAGGGTAGGTCTTGTCGTCCTTCAGCAATACATTGTAGCGGGGCTTATATTTCTTGATCAGATTGTTTTCCAGCAATAATGCATCTTCTTCGGTGTTAACAACGATGTAACGGATATCGGCAATCTTGCTGACCAATACTCGTGTCTTGCCGGGTTCATGCTCTTTGCTGAAGTAAGAATATACCCTTTTTTTTAGGTTTTTAGCCTTTCCAACGTATATAATAGTCCCTTCTGTGTTCAGATACTGATAGACTCCCGGCTTTTCGGGCAGGTTGGCTACAATACCTCTCAGATATTCATTCGTTTTGGCTTCCGGTTCTGTATTCATAATCGTTATAGATGAAATAGCGGGAAATAAAAAAGGGCGTAGATTCTCTACGCCCTGCAAATATAAGCAATTTGTTTATAAAGTCAATACGGATTCTACTTCTACGTCATCTCCGAATACGGATTTGCCATTCAGGTCTTTCAATTCGATAATGAAGTTTACATATACCTTTTTAGGCTTCAGTTTCTTCACCAGTTCGCAGGCTGCTTTCATAGTTCCTCCCGTTGCCAGCAGGTCGTCGTGTAGTAAAACTACGTCGTTTTCATCGAGTGCGTCCTTATGAATCTGCACAGTGTCCGTGCCATATTCTTTGTCGTAGCTTTCTTCGATCACCTCTGCGGGAAGTTTGCCCGGCTTGCGGATAGGAATAAAACCTGCGTTCAGTCGGGTAGCTAGGATAGGCCCCATGATGAATCCTCTGGATTCTATACCTACTACTTTGGTGATACCTTTATCCTTGTACATTTCGAACATGATGTTCGATAATTCTTGCAAGCACCAAGGGTCTTTAAACAGGGTGGTGACATCGTAGAAAAGGATTCCGGGGATCGGAAAATCGGGAATTTCCCGGATGCTTTTAATTAGCGTTTCTTTGCTCATAATCATTGGTTTATCTCGTTTCTTTAAATGATTTGTTTCACGTGAAACGTTGCCGCTTATCGGCCGGAAAGTACCAGCAATACGTTGATGTCGCTTGGTGATACTCCCGGGATCCGGCTCGCTTGAGCAATCGTTTCCGGATCAATCTTCACTAGCTTCTGACGAGCTTCCGTAGATAGCGACTGGATGGAAGCATAATCAAATTTGCCTTTGATCTTGATGCTTTCCAGGCGTGCCAGCTTTTCTGCTATCATTCGCTCTCTGTCAATATAGCCTTGATACTTGATCAGTATTTCTGCCGCTTCCAGAATCTCTTCTTTACGGTCGGAGTCTGCAGCGGTTGCTTTTTCTAATTCTCTTTGGAAGGCGGGGACATGTTCCGCGATATTCTCAATCGTGATTTGCGGACGATTGAGAATTTCGATCAGCTTACAGCCTTGACGAAGGGGAGTTGTTCCCAACTTTTCGAGGGCATCATTAATTAATGCCGGTTTCATCGAATAGTTCTTTGCGAAATTTACTATCTGCTCTAATGCCTCCTTCTTGGTCTTCATTAATTGGTAGCGATCCTCCCTTGCCAGTCCGAGGTGATATGCTCTTTCGGTCAGTCTCATGTCGGCGTCGTCCATGCGGAGAAGAATACGGTATTCGGCACGTGAAGTAAACATACGGTATGGTTCGTCTACTCCTTTGGTCACCAGGTCGTCTATCAATACACCGATATATGCTTCGTCGCGAGCCAGTGTGAAGGCTTCACCACCGTGACAGTTGATGTGTGCGTTGATTCCGGCGATCAGTCCTTGTCCTCCCGCTTCTTCGTAACCGGTTGTTCCGTTCACTTGCCCGGCAAAGAACAGGTTTTTGATAATCTTCGATTCCAGCGAATGTTTTAATTGGGTGGGGTCGAAGTAATCGTACTCAATCGCATATCCGGGACGATAGATGACGATATCCTTGAATGCCGGTACTTTTTTCAGCGCGGCGATCTGAATATCCATCGGAAGAGAAGAAGAAAATCCGTTCAGGTATAATTCCTGTGTTGTTTCACCTTCGGGTTCGAGGAACAGTTGGTGCTGCTCTTTGTCGGGGAAGGTGACAATCTTGGTTTCGATGCTGGGGCAATAGCGCGGACCGATACTTTGAATCTGTCCGTTGAACAGGGGAGAATCCGGCAGCCCTTCGCGCAGAATCCGGTGCACTTCTTCGTTGGTATAGCAGGTCCAGCATTGCAGTTGCTTCAAATGGCGCGTACTGGTATTCATGAATGAGAACTTGTGGAAGTCGCATTCTCCGTCTTGTGTATCCATCAAATCGAAGTGGATGCTGCGTGCGTCGATTCGTACCGGTGTGCCGGTCTTCATCCTTCCGTAGGCAATGCCATGTCGGGCGATGGATTCTGTCAGCTGGTAAGATGCGGGTTCTGCCATTCTTCCGCCGGGCAATTGGTGGCGGCCTACGTGCATGAGTCCGTTCAAGAATGTTCCTGCGGTCAGTACGATACATTTCGCTTTGAATGTGACACCCCAAAGAGTGACGAGTCCGACTACTTCACCGTTTTCAACGAGCAATTCACAGACGGTATCCTGCCAGATATGAAGGTTGGGAGTATTTTCCAGTTTCTCACGCCATGACCAGATAAACTTGGCACGGTCGCATTGAGCGCGGGGACTCCACATGGCGGGACCTTTCGAGCGGTTCAGGATTCGGAACTGGATAGCAGTTTCATCCGTCACCAATCCCATCTGTCCGCCCAGTGCGTCTATTTCGCGTACTATTTGTCCTTTGGCGATTCCTCCTACTGCCGGATTGCAACTCATCTGTCCGATCTTGTTCATGTCCATTGTGATCAGACAAGTTTTGGAACCTAAATTCGCAGCGGCGGCTGCCGCTTCACAACCAGCATGTCCGGCACCAATTACAATTACATCGTACTTAAAATCCATTCTACCTTATTTATTATCAAACGCTGCAAAGTTACGGAAAAGTTGCGAGAGTTGTATCTTCTGCCGGTTTTTGCTTCCGAAATTTCGAGGAGGAGGCGGGGCGGGCGCAAAAAAACGCCGTAATTTTGGATTGGAAATATGCAAGATGTAACGTTTTTGGCTTCTTTTCTTTTGTGTTAAGGCTTCGATTCCTTTCAAAAAGAGATGTAAATGCTCTTTTTCGACATTCTAGGCTTACTTTTTGTCACTTGAAAAAGTGCGCGGCCGTGTGATGAAATAGAAGACGAACGGAGCGTTTGGACAGAATTTGTATCAAATCAACATTCGGATGTATGTTTTATACCCAACCTCCACTCTTTCTCTTGACATAAATCAAAAAAATAAGGTAAAACATGTTTTTTAGCATAAGAATTCTTGTTGTTTTCCAAAACACCTCTACCTTTGCAGTGTAGTTGTGAAACTACTAAGATTTTTAGGTATTAGAAAAAGGTAATAACAAAAGAGTAGTATTAGTTTATAAAATTAAGGTATTAGATTTTAAGATTAGTTTTTAGGAAAAAGATTGTTTTGATTAGGTATTAGAAAAAAGTAGTTTTCAGGTAACAGGTAAATTGAGATGCAGAAAAAAGAATCCCATTTATGGGGGATTCTTTAGGTGGGGCGGAGTTATTCGCTCTTTTTTTATTTTATGCCCCTTTATTCTATTTTTTTATATGAGGGGTGAACTTACATACTGAAAAAACAGATATATTTGTAAGTCATATCTATTATAACCAGTTTTTGCAGTAATTTGAAGAGAGTCTTTTATTGTTTGATTAATCTTGTTGCCGTATGAGCGATAAAGATGATTTGATAGTAGCAGGTGTCAACCAGAAAGATAAGGGAATCTGGAGGGACTTTTATAATCGCTATTATGCGGCCTTGTGCTCATATGTCGAGAAAATCCTGTTCCTCACCGATGCCGTAGAAGATCTGGTTCAGGAGGTGTTTATATCCGTGTGGGAAGGTAAGCGTACTTTTTCCGACTCCCGTGAGCTGACTAATTATCTTTATCGTGCCTGCTATAATAATGCACTGTTGTATATCCGCAACCATCAGATTCATGATTCTATATTGAATGGCTTGCCTCAGGAAGAAGATTTTGAAGACGAGGAAATGCTGTATGCTTTGACTGTGAAAGAAGAAGCTATCCGACAACTTTATTTCTATATCGAGGAGCTTCCTGCCGAACAACGCCGTATCATCCTGCTGAGAATTGAAGGACATTCGTGGGACGAAATCGCATCCCGGCTGGGAGTTAGCATCAATACGGTTAAAACTCAGAAAAGCCGTAGCTATAAATTCTTACGCGAGAAGCTGGCAAATTCCAGTTATTCTGTACTTCTTACTCTTATCTTTTATTAAAAACCGGGCTGTGCATCCTTGCTTTTGTGGGGGTGAAGTGACTGTGATGTGGCTTATTTAAGTGGATGAGCCGGTATGTTTAACAGGTAAACAAAGCTTGGTTAGCATTTTTAGTAAGCTATATGTGTTCGTTCCATGTCTGTGTCTTATTGCATTGTATATCAATCAGCTAAGTCCGAAAGTGACGGATGATGATAAAATATGAGTTTCAAACTCCTTGATAAAAGCTAAAAAATACATCATTTTAATAGCGGTAACGGAAAAAAACAAATATTTTTTAAGATGCCTAATTGTCATTTATTGATGGCTGAATTTTGATTCCGAAAAGGGAATGATTTGTTAAATACGTCATTTTTGTTGCTGAATAATGTCATAATGATAGTTTTTCGTTCTTTTCTGTTTTCGTACGGAGAGTATCTCATAAAAAATAATCATCTTTTTGTCACCCATTTATGGACGTTATGTATAATTATAGTAAAGCAAAGATAAAATCCTCATTAGAAATAGATAAAATTATGAAAAAGTTAGAAAACACATATCAAGATGCCTCTTTGATAAAAAAGGCTCTTTTGGGAGATGCAAGCGACAAAGAGCAGCAGGTGTTGGAACAACGTTTATCTATGCATCCGGAACTGAAAGCCGTGTATGAGAAATTGCAGGATAGTGAGGAATTAAAAGATGCTTTTAATAAGTATAAAGAATATTCATCGGAAAAGGCTTACGAGCATTTCCTTCAACAAATTCAACAAAAAGAGAACTCGTCCGGTGGAAAGATCCACCGTATTCGGACATGGTGGTATGCTGCCGCAGCGATGGTAGTACTGGGAGTAGGAATTTCTTTTTATGCAGTGAATCATTATCAGGCAGTGGAGGAGTCCCAAGCACGTATCGCGCAAATCAAGCCGGGTAGCAAACAGGCAGTGCTGACTTTGCCCGATGGAAGCACTATTGATGTACAAAAGAAAGATATAAATGTAATAGTAGACGGTGTCCAGGTGAAATACAATAAAGGGGTGCTGTCATATCGACCGACCGTCACAACACAACAACACGAAGAAGAAAACGTCGATGAAAGTCCGGTGAAGTCAAATGAACTGGTTATACCACGGGGAGGAGAGAATACTGTCCTTCTTGCTGATGGAACCACTGTTCATTTGAATGCCGGTTCTAAATTGCTTTATCCGGTCCGTTTTGTCGGAAAGCGCAGAATTGTGACACTGGAAGGTGAAGCCTATTTTGATGTGAGAAAGGATGAGGAACATCCGTTTGTGGTCCGGACTCGTTTCGGAGAAGTAACGGTACTTGGTACGGCATTTAATATCAATGCTTATAATGATGCAGATGCATGCTATACCACTCTTGTATATGGGAAAGTAAATTTCTCGACACCCGATCAGAATACTATTACGCTGGCGCCGGGTGAACAGGCAGTCGTCTCTTCCCGTGGCATTGAAAAGCGGGCGGTGGATGTTAATGAATATATCGGCTGGGCACAAGGTGTATATGTTTTCAACAACAAACGGCTGGGCGATATCATGAAAACCTTCGAGCGCTGGTATGATGTTCATGTCTATTATGAGAAGGAGTCTCTGCGCGACCTGACTTATAGTGGTGACTTGCAGCGATATGGCACGATCAATACTTTCTTGAATGCATTAGAACTAACCGGCGATATCTACTATAGAATAAACGGAAGAAATATATTGATATATGAGAATGAGTAATATTGAGTTTTGATTTAAAAATTATGAAAAAAAGAAGAGTCTTTATGCTATGTCTTTTTGCATTGAGTATGGTTCTCAGTGCATGGGCACTTCCACCTGATGAGAAGAAAGTGACACTTGATTTGAAGGATGTGCCGATGGAAACATTTTTAAACACGGTAAAACAGAAAGCTGGAATCAACATGCTTTATAACTCTCAGATGTTTAAAGGAGTTGAACCGGTGACTGTAAAAGCTACCAACGAGCCTTGGAAGGAATTGCTGGACCGCGTTCTTTCACCTAAAGGTTTCACTTATGCTACCAAAGATGGTATTGTGGTCATCAAGAAGAAAGATCAGAAGACACGTACGTTGGAAGGTAAAGTGGTGGATGAACAGGGTGGCGAACTGCCGGGTGTGACGGTGTTGATACTGGGAAAAGAAAGAAATATCGGAACAATGACTGATGCAGACGGTGCTTTTTCTTTAGGGCTTCCTGAAGGAGATGTAACAATTCGTCTTTCCTTTGTAGGTATGCAAACTTTGGAAATACATACTGGCAAGCTCAATCTTGATAAAGTGCATACCTTTAAGTTGAAACCCGATTCAAAGCAATTGGAAGAGGTGGTGGTAACCGGTTATGCAAAGATCAGCAAAAATAGCTTTACGGGTACTTCTGTGACGGTTTCGGCAGACCAGTTGATGTCGGTTTCCAAAACAAATGTTTTGGGAGCTTTGCAGGTATTCGACCCATCATTTCGTATTGCGGAAAATAATTTAGCCGGCTCGAACCCTAATAATGTTCCTGAGTTGTATATCCGTGGTCGTTCTGGTATCGGAACTACGGAGTTGGATGCAGAAAGCCTTTCTAAAACATCATTGAAAAACAATCCCAATCTTCCAACTTTTATCATGGATGGTTTTGAGATCAGTGTGCAGAAGTTGTATGATATGGATCCAAGTCGTATCGAAAGTATTACTATTTTGAAAGATGCTGCTGCTACGGCTATGTATGGTTCACGTGCCGCAAACGGTGTGGTGGTAATTACGACAGTTACTCCGAAAGCGGGAAAAATTAATGTGGATTATAATTTTACCGGTACGTTGGAGTTTCCCGATTTGACGGACTATAATCTGATGAATGCTCGCGAGAAGTTGGCGACGGAAGTTGCAGCAGGACTATTTCAGGCAGATCCTGAAAGTAATGATATTGCTGAAGCACAAAGTTCACTGGATAAAATTTACAATGCTAAATTGAATAACGTGGCTCGCGGGGTAGATACTTATTGGCTTTCCAAGCCGCTTCGGACAGTATTCAATCAGAAACACAGTTTGTATCTGGATGGTGGTACAGAGAATTTACGTTGGGGAGCAGACCTTTCTTATACCTCGGGTGAAGGTGTGATGAAAGGTTCTTTTCGTGACCGTATGGCTGGTGGATTGTCTTTGTCTTATCGGCTTGGCTCTTTTCAAGTGCGAAATTACTTCTCTTATACCTATACCAACTCCGAAGAGTCTCCTTACGGAAGTTTTTCCAGCTATACTAAAAAGCAACCATATGACGAATATTTGGATGAAAACGGACAATATCTGAAAGATACATATCCTTGGACTGGTAGTTCATCAGGATATGAAAATCCCTTGTATGAAGCTACATTGCAAAGTTACGATCGCAGCAAGTCTTGGGAATTGATTAATAATACGGAACTTTTGTGGAATATCAATCCTTACCTGCTTCTGAAAGGACAGTTTAGTGTGACGAAGTCTAATTCTGATTCGCGTACGTTTATCGATCCTCGTTCCCGTTCGGAGAGAAATGCAGATAATAGGCTGAGTAATTCCAATGTAATATCTGGATGGTTAGACATTGCAACAGCGAATAGTCTGAGCTGGGACGCTACGGCCACTTTGTCTTACAATCGTAACATAAAAAAGAACAGTTTAAATTTCCTGGTGGGTATCAATGCCACTTCAAGCACTGGAGACGGTATGGGACTTACTTATAAAGGTTTCCCTTCCGGAGAACTTTCCTCACCGGGCTTTGCGAATGAACTTTCCGGCTTGCCCTCTAATTCGGATAGCAAGAGTCGTCTGTTTGGTGCATTGGGAACGTTCAACTATTCGTATGACAATATCTATCTTGCCGATGCTTCCGTTCGTTTCGACGGCAGTTCTGAGTTTGGTTCCGATCAGCGTTTCGCTCCTTTTTTCTCCGGTGGTGTAGGGTTGAACCTGCACAACTATGAGTACATGAAGCAGTTTGAATGGATGAATCGTTTTAAAATCCGTGGAACGTATGGTATGACAGGAAAGGTAAACTTCTCTCCGTATGATTCGCAGACCATATATAGTATTGTTACCGACAATTGGTTTAAGACTGGTTTAGGTGCCAATCTGATGGCTTTAGGTAACAGAGGGCTGGGATGGGAAAAAACCCATAATATGGACTTTGGTGTAGATTTGGATCTCTTCAATGGTCTGATTCAGATGGACTTCTCATACTATCATAAAAAGACAGTAGACTTGGTGAATAGTGTGACATTGCCCAGTTCTACTGGTTTTACTTCCTATAAAGACAACATCGGTGAAGTAGTAAATAAGGGTTTTGAGGTCCAGTTGAGAAGCACTCTGCTAAATACAAAAGAGTGGTATGTGGCTGTTTTCGCTAATCTTGCCCATAACGAGAATGAGATTACGAAGATTTCCGATAGCATGAAAGAGTATAACAGACGTGTGATGGATAAATACGCCAATTATGATACCGGTTATAACAAGGGTGATGCGGCATACGCTGACACCTATCTTCAATACGTAGAGGGCGGTTCGTTGACTTCTATATTTGCCGTGAAGTCTTTAGGAATCAATCCTGCCAATGGTAGAGAAGTTTTTGTGCGTCCCGACGGTACCATCACGTACGACTGGAATGCTGCCGATCAGGTTGTGGTTGGAAACCAAGAGCCCAAAATACAAGGTACGTTCGGTTTTAACCTCCGTTGGAAACAGTTTTCTCTCTTTTCTACTTTCTTGTATGAGTGTGGCGGACAGCGTTATAATTCTACCTTGGTAGATAAAGTAGAAAACGCGCGTATCGCGGATGGGAACGTAGACCGTCGGGTATTGACCGGGCGTTGGCAGAAACCGGGCGATCTTGCTCCTTACGGACGTTTTACAAAGGGAATAGTATCTGTAACTCGTCCTACCAGCCGTTTTGTGCAGGACTATAATATGCTGAGTTTTAATTCTCTGACATTAGGTTACGATTTTGATATGGCATGGATGAAAAAAGCGCATATCGGTATGCTGCGTGCAGAATTGTCCGGTAATGACCTGTTCCATCTTTCTACCGTACGTATCGAACGTGGTCTGGACTACCCGTATGCACGCTCTTTCTCAGCTTCGTTAAAGGTAAGTTTCTAATCAATAATGCTTAAAAGAAAAAATGAAGAAATTATATACAATATCACTGTTGGTACTTTGCATAGTGACTACGGGGTGTAGTGACTGGCTGAATGTGGCGCCGAGTAATCAGGTGAATGAGGAGAATCTGTTTAGCACAGGCAATGGTTATCGGAATGCACTGAACGGAGTATACTTGGATTTGGGTACTTCAACCCTCTATGGACAGAATTTGTCTTGGGGATTTATGGATTTAATCGCACAGTATTATTCACCAGTAGAATTGAACAAGGAAAGGGTCTATTACCAGGCTCTCAATTATAAGTTTGAACATACGGATGTGAAGTCTATTATTTCATCTATTTGGTCTAGATCGTATAATAATATTGCCAATTGCAACAATCTGATTAATCAGGTATCGAATGCAAGTCCGTCGCTTTTTGAACAGGGAGAGTTGGAGAAGAATATGATTCACGGTGAGGCGCTTGCCCTGCGTGCTTTCATCCATTTCGAAATCCTTCGAATGTTCGCCCCTGCTATGATGAAAGACGACCATAAGGCATATATGCCTTATGTAGATGTCTATCCTACTTTTGTGCCTGCATATGAAACGAATGAGGAGATTTTGAAAAAAGTGGTTGCAGACTTGAAAGAGGCGAAACGTATGTTGGCGCAGTGTGACATAACAGAAGAGCATAGAGAATGGATGGCAATAAACCCTCGTATGTTGGGTATTGATCTTTCTGCCGGAGACATTGCCGAAGAAGATGTTTTCTTCGCCTTTCGAGGATACCGTATGAATTATTATGCGATTACAGCTATTTTAGCTCGCGTATACTTCTGGAATGGTGAGTATGAATTAGCGTACAATGAAGCAAAAGAGGTACTGGATGCTACTTATGACGATGATGGCCAAAAGTGTTTTTCTTTTATGGAATATTTGGAATTGGGAAATAACATGAAAGATTATAATAGCATCATCATGTGCTTCTTTAATAAAACGCTGCAAGAGGATTATGAACCGTTTATTACGAAGAGTAGTAAAGATGTATTCTATTTGGCTGATTTTGAAAAGGGAGAAAAAGAGTTAGACCAACGACTGTTGGAAGATATGATAGGTTCTGAAAGATCAAATAAATATTCGCGCAAATATGACATTCCGCTTGGTACATATGGTTCAGATATGATTCCGGGAATACGTTTGAGCGAGATGTATTATATTATGGGAGAATATTTTGCCCGCACTAATAATTTTATCAAAGCGGGAGAAATGTTGGATGAGGTTCGTTTCAACAGAGGTATTATAACTACAAATTTGAAAAATACCATTACTACTTTGGACGGTTATCATACGGAGATGCTTAAAGATATGCGTAAGGAGTTTGTGGGCGAAGGACAGCTTTTCTTCCAGTACAAACGTCTGGATAAGAAACCGGCTAAAAATGCAATATTTGTATTTGAGAAGCCTGATAATGAAGATGTTTAATAAGTAAGCGATGTAAAATCATGATGAGAAAATATATACTGTTAGCATTGTTGCCTCTTTGTCTGTGGGCATGTTCGGAAGATGAGATAAAGCCGTATCATGGAGAGCAATATCTGTATTTCAATCATTTAAAAGATGGTGAAGAAGAGGAAATTAGTGTCTCGTTCAACAACTATCCCACAAGTGACGAGGTTGTGGTAAAAATAGGATTGGCACTTATCGGTAAGCCTTTTGAGAAAGATGCTCCCTATAAATTGGTGGTGGTGAACGAAGAAGTGAAAGAAGGCGAGACACCAAATGCTTTGCCCGAGAATTATCGGTTGCCTGAATCGCCTCTGTTTAAGGCAGGAATGCCTAAAGATACCTTAGAAGTGGTATTGGTAAAGACAGACAATCTGAAAGAGGATGTAAAACTGTGTCTGCGATTGGAAAGTAATGAGAATTTTGCGGGTTCGATGCCGGGTTTTGATCAGATAACGATTGTTTTTAATAATGTAATAAGCAAACCAATGTGGTGGAATAGTGAAGTAACCAAATTATTCTTAGGTACATATTCCCGGAAAAAATACGTAGAATTTGTGACATTCTCCGGAATATCGAACTTTGGTGCGCTTAGTACGGCGGAAAAACGCCAGGCATCGCTTGAGTTTAAATACTACGTAGCAGAAAACAATATAATGGATAAAGATGATAAAACAGGTCAGGAGTTCCCGATGGAAATTCCCGTTGATTAATTAGATATAGAATTATGAAGATACATACATTATTTGCAGCAATATTTCTTCTTTTCATAGTGACAGCTTGTTATGAAGATAAGGGAAACTATGAATATAGGGAGATGAATGATATTGAGATTACTGTAGAAATGGAAGATAAACACCCGTCTTACGCTTTAGGTGATGTCGTTACATGTACTCCGAAATTAACATTCGCTTTGGGGCAGGAAAGTACCAATCTTGATTATGAATGGTCTTTTGCAGGCAAGAAGATTTCGCATACGCGTAATTTGGAATGGGTGGCCGATACAGTCGCAAACGATAAAGCTTTGCAATTGGCAGTATTAGACAAAAATACGGGAGTAACCTACTTTGGCCATATTTATATTACCGTTTCTTCTAAATATGCAGCCGATGGCTGGGTAGTTCTTTCCGAAAAAGACGGTAACAGTACATTGGCTTTTATACGTCACGTAAGTGGTTTTAATACTCCCTCGGCAGCAGTTCGGGATGTTTACCAAATGATCAATGGACACCCGATGGGAACCGGTCCGATGTCTGTATATCCCCATTGGACAAGTTCGTGGGGAGGTGAAGAAGAAGCTAGCTGGCTATGGGTTGCACAGAAAGGAGGACAAGGCGCATTGGACGTTTCGGGAAGTACTTACCAACAGAAAGCAACTTTGTCTCAGATTTTTTTGAAGCAAACGTATCCAGAGGGATTTGTTCCGGCGGCCGTGATGGATTTGCAGATACTTTCATTGGCTATTGGTGAAGACGGAACAATTTATACACGTGTTAAGGAAACGAATAAACTGTTTAATACCGGTCGTTTTATCGATCGTCCGCTCACATCGGATGCCAAAGGAGAAGTGAAAGTGGATGGTAGTATGATTGCTTATACTCGTTTTGACTATCAGGCAGGATTGTTGTGTTATGATAAGAACTCTGCCCAATATTTGCATATTGGTGATTATGTTGATTATGATTCGGGAGAAACTCGTGTAGGAAAAGCACTTCCTTTAAAAGTGGATGAAGGAGATTATAAAGAAGGGGATGCTAAGCTGAATGATATGAGAAATCATAAAGTACATTTTGTAGGAGCGTCTTCCAAAGGAACAGACTTCACTATGTCTTATATGGCTGTTATTGAAAATCAAACAACGGGTAAGTTTTATCTTCAGAAGTTTACTGTAGAAGCCTATGATGGAAAAATGAGTGCAGTCCCAACCAAGTTTGAGTCTCAGGAAGAAATGGTAGGCCTTGGAAACGTGATCAATGGAAGTGCCAAGAATAGTTTTGCTCTTTGTAACTATCAGGAGCAGGCTCCATATATGTTTATCAGTAAAGATAATATGTTGTATCTTTATTATATGTCTAACAGTACATTATACCCGTGTGCACAATTCGAGTCAAATATCACCTCTATGAACGTGAATATTTATTACAATAGATGCCTCATGGTTGGATTAGAAAATGGAGATGTTGTTATTCTGAAGGGAATACGTAGTGCTGATGGAGAACCCAATTTAGATAGATATGTCATCAACGGAGGAAATACTATTCAAGTAACTGATGCGGAAAATGACTTCGTTCTTTTCCATGAGAAAGACTTCGGACGGGTGGTGCAGGTTTTCTATAGATGGAACATGAGTTGGAACGAATATTTCTATTAATTATTAAAATAATAAGACGTTGAAAAAACTGTATTTACTTCTCTTAGTCGCACTCTGTGGGGCTGTTATCAGCCCTGCTGTGGCTAAGAAGAAAAACAAGAAGAAAGCTTCTACCGAAGCGACTACAAAGAAAGAGAAGAAGGAAACCAAGTACGACAAACTGTTTAAAGACAAGAAAGTCACCACGGCTAAAGGTTTCATTACTCTTCACAAGTTGGACAATAAAATTTACTTTGAATTGCCGATTAAGGTGATGAATCGGGATATTCTACTTGGTTCTACCATCGTGGAAACGACCGATAACCAGTTCGGCTGTGTAGGAGAGAAGTCAGGTGATCCTTTTCTGATTCGTTTTGTGCAACGCGACTCAACTATTACATTGCGTCGTGTACAGGCAGGTCAGTTCTCTGAAGATCGTGAAATCAAGAAGCGCTTGGTAAGCAGCACCATGCCGGCAATCGCTGAAACATTCGAGATCAAAGCATATAATAACGATAGCACGGCAGTGGTATTCGATATGACAGACTATCTGCTGAGCGATAAAAAGAACCTTTCTCCGTTCTCACCATATTCAATGATGGAGATGATGGGAGCCGATATTAGTAAGGATTTTGAGAAGGAAAGCTCATTTATTCAGGGAGTCAAAGGCTTTGAGGATAATGTGAGTATACGTTCTTTACTGACCTACAAAATCAGCGTGGGTATGAAGGGAAATTATGCAGTGAAGAAAATGCCGTTTACTGCGGTTATGAATCGTAGCTTCATTCTGTTGCCTGAACAACCGATGCGTCCCCGTTATGCTGATCCACGTATTGGTATTTTTGAACACTCTGTAGTAGAATTTGCTTCCGAAGGTCGTGGATTGCGTACTCGTCACATTGCTCACAGATGGAATCTGGAGCCATCGGATTCAGCAGCCTATCTCCGTGGCGAACTGGTAGAGCCGAAGAAACCTATTGTTTTCTACATTGATGATACTTTTCCGTTGAGTTGGAATAAATATATCCATAAAGGAGTTGAAGTATGGCAGAAAGCATTTGAGAAGATCGGTTTTAAGAATGCCATCATTGCAAAAGATTTCCCGAAAGATGATCCGAACTTCGATCCGGAGAATATCAAATATTCCTGTATACGTTATGCTCCGTCTACGGTGGCCAATGCGATGGGACCTTCTTGGATAGATCCGCGTTCCGGAGAAATCATTAATGCATCTGTTACGGTATTCCACAATATTGTGCAGTTGGTTCAGTACTGGCGCTTCTTGCAGACTGCCCCTGCTGATGAGGAAGTACGTGATGTTGTTTTGCGTGAAGACTTGCTGGGAGATTGTATCGCTTATGTGCTCTCGCATGAGGTAGGACACACATTGTCATTGATGCACAATATGGCAGGTTCTTCTTCTATCCCTGTGGAATCTTTGCGTGATCCGAAGTTTACTCAGGAGTTTGGTACGACTTACTCTATTATGGACTATGCCCGTAACAATTATATTGCTCAACCGGGTGATAAAGAGAGAGGCGTGCGTTTGACTCCTCCGGAACTGGGAGCGTATGATTACTATGCTATTGCCTGGCTGTACACCCCGATTTTTGAGGCTAAAACGGCAGAGGAAGAAATTCCTATTTTGGATAAATGGATCAGTGAGAAGTCTGGAGATGTTAAATATCGCTATGGTAAACAACAATTCAGACGTCGTTTTGACCCAAGTTCAGTAGAGGAAGACTTGGGAGATGACCCGGTGAAAGCTTCTGAATATGGACGTCGCAACTTGCAATATCTGCTAAAGCATATCAATGATTGGGTAGCGGATAAGGATAAGGATTTTGAGTTCCGCACGGCTGTTTATGACGAAATTGTATATGCTTACGTACGTTATTTGACTTTCGTTTTGGGAGATATCGGTGGTATTTATCTGAACGAACGCTATGACGGTGATCAGCGCCCAAGTTTTAAAACTGTATCGAAGCAACAACAAAAAAAGGCTCTGAATTTCTTATTGAATGAACTGAAGGACCTTTCGTGGCTGGATGCACGCGAAACACTGAAAGAATTCCCTATCCGTACTTCTGTGGCCATGCAGATGGAAGATGCAATTATTGATGGTATCTTGTCTCGTTGTGGTGCGGTGGCTATCTGTTCGGGTAAGGCGACATCAGCTCCTTATACTCAGAAAGAATATCTTGCCGATATAGAACGTTTTGTATGGGCTCCTACCCGCGCCGGAAGAACCTTGACAGAAACAGAAATGCGTTTGCAGATGAATTATCTGACGAAGCTGATTGAAGGTTCGGTTGCAGGGGTTGCAAAGAATGCTACCCGTAAAGGTATCGCAGATATGTATGCTCACATTGAAGTGCCCGAATGGCTGAAAACTGCTTCGCGCGAACGTTTCGGAATCATCTCGGAGGAATTTATGGGATGTTTTAATAACAAGCCTCGTGAGATGCAGGCTGCCCGTTTGGAGGAAATCAGTGGATTTGATGATGATGTAGATCTGAAAGCACCGATCGAACCGATGGAACATATATACTACGGTGAGTTGAAGAAGGTTCGTAGTCTGGTTGCAGCAAGTGCTTCTACCGGTTCGGCTGATACACAACGCCACTACCGCTTATTGTTGTACAAAATTGACCAGGCATTAAAATGATAGGAAGTATGAGAAATAGATATAGTAAGATACTTTGTTTATTGCTTCTTTTTGCATGTTGCCTGCCACAGGAAGGAAATGCTTTCTGGCCTTTTAAAAAGAAGAAAAAAGAAGATAAGAAGGAAAATCTGACACCATATCAGAAGCTGTTCAAGAATAAGAAAGTTCAGACAGCACACGGGCTGATGACTATTCATAAGGTGGAAGGGAAAGTGTATGTGGAGTTCCCGGTTGCCATGTTAGGCCGTGAGATGCTGTTTGCTTCTTCTATTGAAAATACGAGTGACGGTGGTGAAGGAGCTCCCGGACAGTTAGGGGGTACCGACGTACGTTTCCGTTTTGAGATGATCGATTCTACTCTTGTGGCACGTATGCCTTTATTGAGTAAGCCGGTAAATACCAGTGGTGATGCTTATATCGCACGTGCGTTGGACAATGCGCATAATCCGGGTATTTTCAAAAGCTTTAAGGTATTGGCTTGCACTCCGGATAGTTCTGCACTTGTGGTAGATATGAAGGGATTATTTTTGGAGGGATCTGCTTTTACCAAACCTTTCCCTTCGACATCGGCTAACGGATACTATGGATTCGTGTCGCGCGATCATTCTCTGCAATCGGATAAATCTGCTATTTTGGGTGTATCGGCTTCAGATAATCATATAAGTGTACGTGAAGAGTTGTCATATACTGTCGACCATACGCTGATGGGAGCATACAACATGTACAAAGACGTACCTTTGACAGCGGTCGTCACTAAAATGCTTTGTATTCTGCCCGAGGAGCCGATGACTCCTCGCCTGGCTGACTCACGTTTGGGATTGACTACACAATTGAAAAGTGATTATTCAGGGGCAACTCAGGAAGTGAAGAGTATACGCTATGCAAAACGTTGGCGTATCGAGCCTTCCGACTCTGCTGCCTATCGCCGTGGCGAGCTGGTTCGGCCAGTCAAACAACTGGTGTTCTATATCGACAGTCTGATGCCTGTCAAATGGAATCCGTATATCAAGGCTGGTGCGGAATCGTGGAATAAGGCATTTGAGAAGATCGGCTTTAAAGATGTTATTTGTGTGAAAGAATTCCCGAAGAATGACACATTGTTCAATGCAAACAGCTTTGACTGTATGACAATACGTTATTCAGCTTCTTGGCTGAATTCGGCACAGACAACGATACACTCAGATACACGTACCGGTGAAATATTGAACGCGTCTATTCTGATTAATGCAAATATGATCAGTGTTCAGTATGCTGACCGTATAGGGGCCACTGTTGCTATTGATCCTCGTGTGCGTACTACTGTTTTCCCGCAGGAGATACAGGGTGAGTTGATTCAGGCTGCTATTGCTCAGGCTGTAGGAACCGGATTGGGACTAACAATGAACTGGGGAGCTTCCTGTGCTTATCCGGTGGATTCGTTGCGTTCGGCAAGCTTTACTCAAAAGTATGGTCTGGCTTCTTCTGTTATGGGAGGCGTAATCATTAATGACGTAGCTACGGAGGAGGATGTTCGTAATGGAGTGTGTCTGGTTAATACAAAGCCTGGTCCATATGACGAACTGGTGATTAAATATTTATATCAGCCTATCTATGCTTCTTCATTACAGGAAGAAAAAGAGACATTGGATAGCTGGATTCGTGAACATACGGGAGATCCATATTATGCTTATATACGTAATCAGTCACGTTTTGATTCTGATCCTCGTAATAGTCGCGGAAGTTTGGGAGATGACCATTTGAAATCATTCGACTATATGCTTCCCAATGTTCGTAAAGGATTTGAGAACTATTATAGTTGGTTTGCCAAGGAAGACCGTGATTTTTTAATGCGCAGACGTGTACACTCTGCCCTTAGTGAAAGACTGAGCGGGCGTATTTATGCAATACTGAGTTATATTGGCGGTATTTATTTGAATGATATTCGCGAGAAGGATGCGATACCAAGTTATTCAATGGTAGATCGTGAGAAACAGAAAGCAGCTTTGAGCAAGGCATTGGAACTGGCAAAGAATCTGGATTGGGTGGACGATACCGCTCATTTGAATGAATTTGAAATTTCAGATAAGAAGGCTGACCGTTTACGTTTGGATATCTTTAATGGTATTTTCGGACGTCTGCCTTATGTTGAGGTTTGTACAGAACGCTTCCCGGATGCAGCATATACTGCTTCGGAATATCTGGATGATATCTACGGAATAGTTTGGGAAGGTGTCTTGAAGCATCGTCCGTTGGAGAATTTCGATAGAGCACTGCAGACAGCGTTTCTGGAAAGTATTATTTCAACATCGACAGCAACTGCGCCTATTGGTAGTTTTAAAGCCTCAAAAACAGGATTTGCGGCTACCGGTAAACCGGAGATCAATCTGGCTGCTTTGAGAAATGGCGGAAAGGTGGATATGAAGATGTATTCATTGCAAAATGCAGAAGAAGTAGCAGGCTTCTCTTCAATTCCGCCGATCTATACCAACCAGACAAAAATAGCTGCTTACTATTTTGACTTGTTGATGCGTACGAAAGACATGCTCAAGAAAGCAATTTCGACGGCTCCTGAGGCAGATCGTTCTCATTATGACCTGTTGATCTACCGCATCAATAAAGCAACGGAAATTGAATAAATCTCTATTACATAAACTCTCTCTTAATTAATTTGTCTCTATGAAAACAATATTGTAAGAGATGTTTTTAAAGATTTCTTCTATGCAATATTGAGCATTTTTCACCCGGGTTTACATTGTCGAATGTAAATCCGGGTGAATCTTTTATAGGCGGATATCTTTTGGAAAGTACCATACAACTAGATTGTCCGAAAGAAAAATATCAGTCTTTCTGTATAGAACATTATTATTTAATTTGTATTTTTGGCGCAAAACTCCCGAAATGACTAACAATGAGATTTCCATAGAACAAATTAATAAGTTGGATGCGGCTGCTTTCCGACTGCTTTATAAGAACTATTATAAAGCATTGGTTTGCTATGCAATAACAATTGTCGGAGATTCAGAATCTGCAGAAGATATTGTCCAGGAGTTATTCTCCACTATTTGGGAGAAAAAGATGTTTTTCCGGTCTCTGGCTTCATTCAGGGTTTATCTGTATAACTCTGTCAGAAATGCTTCCTTGGATTATTTGAAACATAAGGATGTGGAAGGCAACTATCTTCAGAAGATGCTTGATAGTCATTCCACTACATTTAGGATGGAAGAGGAGGAAGAGGGCTTCTTTAGTGAAGAAGTCTATCGCCAGCTTCTTCAGACAATTGATGCGCTGCCGGATCGATGCAGGGAAGTTTTTTTGATGTATATGGAAGGCAAGAAGAACGAAGAAATTGCCACTGCACTCCATGTTTCTCTTGAAACTGTGAAGACTCAAAAGAAGAGAGCAATGTCCTTCCTTAGAAAAAAACTAGGCTCCTATCATTTTCTATTATTACAAATGTTATTTCTCTAAAAAGAAGTATAACACTCAATCTGCTTTACTTGTTAACACCTGTTTGCAATGAACAAAATGTTCGTTGTTTTTCTTGATTATTGTACAAAAAGAACGGTCTTCTAAGTAAATAAAGTATCTTTTGAATAAAAAAACTTCAGAATCCTGTCCCTCATTTTTTCTTCTTAGTCGTCTTTACTATAAATAACCTGAAATAATATGATAAAGCGTAAAAGAAGTATAAATTCTATTATCCATGATCAGTTGCTGGGATACGCTTCGGAAGAAGATAAAAAACAGTTGCAGTCATGGCTTGATAGTTCTCAAGAAAATAGAGAGAACTATGATCGTCTGATGCGTGAGGCTTGTTTGATTGACAGGTATAAACAGTTTGCCCAGGTAGATGAGGCACGTGCTTGGGAAAGGTTTCAGAAAAAGCATTTCTCTATTCGTTCTGCTCGTTGGATCAAAATAGGACGCTATGCTGCAATTTTCTTATTGCCGATAATTGGTTTTGCAATATGGTTTTGGACTTTGCGGCTGATGGATTCTCAGCCGGTGATTTCGGATGAAGTTCGTATTGCTATGATCCGGTCGGAGAAGATGGGTAAACAAAAGGCAACGCTGGTTTTGGCAAATGGACAGAAGATGGATTTAAAATCAGTGCCTGCTAAGCCGTTACAGGATTCGGTGGAACAGGTTCCTGTTGCTCAGCCGTCTGTCCCTAAGACTGATATGAATGAATCGGAAGAGGTTCCTGTTGTAGAAAATAATAAGTTGAGTACTTATGATGACAGTGAATTCTGGATGACGTTCGAAGACGGAACCAGAGTGCATCTGAATTATAATACGACGTTGAAATATCCACCACATTTTGGTACTACCACTCGCACGGTCTATTTGGATGGGGAGGCTTATTTTCAGGTAGCCAAGGATAGCAAGCGTCCTTTCCGTGTCATTACGGCGAATGGAGTGGTCAAGCAGTACGGGACAACTTTCAATGTAAATACACATGTGCCCGGAATAACGAAAGTAGTGCTGGTGAAAGGTTCTGTAAGTGTGCTTCCTAATCAGGGAGGGGAATATAAAATAAAACCGGGGGAATTGGCGGTTCTTCAGGCTGATACGCAAGATGTACAAATTAGCGTAGTGGATATCGAACCGTATATCGCATGGAACAGTGGACGCTTTGTTTTTGATAACTGTTCTTTGGAGAGTCTGATGAATGTAATATCACGTTGGTACAACAAAGATATCGTATTCGAATCGGAAGATACCAAGAAGATACGTTTTACAGGAGATATTGATCGCTACGGCTCAATAGAGCCCATATTGAAAGCGATACAGCGGGTGACTCATCTGGAAATGGAAATACAGGGGAAGACCATAATTATAAAGAAATAAACATATTAACTACTATTAAAAAAGGAGGACGACATGCAAAAAAAGAGAGCTCGAGAACGCATTATCATGTTTCTCTGTATTATTTCCTTGTTGTTTACACCGGTGTTGGCTGCATCGCAATCTAATGCAATGAGGGTATCCTTAGATCTTAAATCTGCAACAGTTAAAGAATTTTTTGATGCTGTAAAAGTACAGACTGGCCTGAACTTTATTTATAGTACGGAGCAAGTGAAGAATATGCCTCGTATCACTATTCAAAGCAATAGTCAGCCTATTAGTGAGGTGCTGAACAAAGTGCTGGCAAATACCGGATACAGTTATGAGATAGAAGGAAATATTGTAACCATTGTATATCAGCAACCTAAAGAGAATGTCCGCACGGCTACGGGCGTTGTGGTTGATGAGGGAGGGTTGCCCTTGCCGGGAGCTTATATAAAACTCTCTAAAACGGAGCATTCGACGATAACTGATAATGAAGGTAAGTTTTCTATTAATTTGTTCCATCAGAAAGAGCCTGTCCTGATTGTCTCGTATTTGGGAATGATTGTACAGGAAGTAAAAGTTGCCGGTACTAAACCTATGACAATCGTGATGAAATCGGATGTAAAGTCAATCGATGAAGTTGTAGTAACAGGTTATCAGGAGATTGACAGACGCAAGTTGGCAAGCTCTATATCCTCTATAAAGGGAGCTGATCTGATTGGTGGAGAGTATCTGTCTATCGACAAAATGCTGCAGGGACGCCTGCCGGGTGTTGCCGTGATGAATATGTCATCTACTCCGGGAGCTGCTCCTAAGATCAGAATCAGGGGATCTTCTTCTATTACAGGAAATAGAGAACCGGTATGGGTAGTCGATGGAATTATTCTGGAAGAACCTGTCAATATCTCTACAGAGGAGCTGAACAGTCCGGATAAGATAAATCTGATCGGAAATGCCATCGGTTCGGTCAATCCGGAAGATATTGAACGTGTGGATATTCTGAAAGATGCCAGTGCTACTGCTATCTATGGTATCAAAGCGGCCAATGGAGTTATTGTGGTCACTACCAAGCAAGGAAAAAGCCAGAAACCGAGTATCTCGTATACCGCTACATTGGGGATAACAGCTCCTCCTACTTACGATAAAATGTTTCGGATGAATTCTGCCGACAGAATTGATATGTCTATCGAAATGCAGGAGAGGGGATTATCTTTCGGAAGTTACAAACCTTCGGATATTGGCTATGAAGGGGCATTGCAACATCTGTGGAATAAGGATATTACCTATCAGGAATTCTTAAACCAGGTGAAGACCCTGAAAGGATTAAATACCGACTGGTATGACTTGCTGTTCCGTACAGCATTTACACATCAGCATTCGGTATCCATTACAGGTGGAAATGACCGGAGTAATTATTATATGTCCATGGGATATGCGAATAATAACAGTGTGACGATAGGGGAAGGGTTAGAGCGCTATAACGTACTGGCTAAAATAAATACCAGAATTAACCGGAATATACATTTGGGATTAAAGGTTAGCGGTTCGCTTTCCAAAGCCGAACATCCTCATACTTCCATTGATGTGTATGAGTATGCTTACAATACTTCACGGGCTATTCCACTTCGGACAGCTTCTAATGAGTTGTATTTCTATGCGAATGAGGCTGGACGTAACGGAGTATTGTCTTACAATATCATGAACGAACTGAATCATACAGGAAACAAGAATGATAATTCCGCTATAGATGTAGCTGTCAATCTGGATTGGAAGGTTGCTTCATGGATGAGGTTTTCATCCATATTAGGACTGTCCAGAAGCAACGTGACACAAGAAAACTGGGGTGATGAACAATCATATTATATTTCTTCTATGCGACAAAGTCCCTATGGGAAGATGTTGCCGAATCCCATTGAAGATTCCGAATTTGCAGAAAGATATTGTCTGCTTCCGTTTGGAGGAGAGTTGATGACGACCAATACACGTAATACTTCTTATACATGGAGAAATAGCCTGTCTTTGATGCAAAGTTTCGGAAAACATGAAGTTTCCGGAAGCATCGGACAAGAAGTCAGATCTTCAAAATATGACGGATTAAGCTCTACACAATATGGTTATTTGCCCGAAAGAGGTAAAAAGTTTGTTGATATTGACCCGACAGTCTGGAAAAGATACGGTGCTTTGGTAAAGAGTCATCCGGATGTGGTGACCGATACAAAGAATAATGTGATTTCATTATATGCTACGGCTGCTTATGTTTATGACAGTCGCTATATTCTGAACTTCAATATACGTACTGACGGTTCTAATAAGTTCGGCCAGAGCAAGAGCGTTCGTTTTCTGCCGATATGGTCAGTGTCTACACGATGGAATGTCATCAATGAGAAGTTTATGAAAAACGTCGACTTCCTGAATGATCTGGCAATTCGTGCCTCATACGGTATACAAGGTAACGTGCATCCGGATCAGACCCCTAACTTGATTGCTAGTTTGGGGACATTGGAATCAATGCCACAGGAGTATATTTCAACATTGTATAAGCTGCCGAATAATAAACTGAAGTGGGAAAAAACCAATTCGTATAATATTGCAATCGACTGGGCATTCTGGAATAACAGAATCTATGGATCGCTTGATGTATATTACAAAAAGGGAGTAGATCAGGTGGTTACGAAAAACGTAGCTCCTTCTACAGGTGCGTCAAGTGTCTCCATTAATGGTGGTGATGTTGAGAATAAAGGTTGGGATTTGGCTGTTTCTTTTGTTCCAATTCAGACCCGGGACTGGATGTGGAGTTTATCATTCAATACAGGTAAAAACTACAATAAAGTGTTGAATGCCGGGAACTCAGCGATCACTTGGCAAGACTATATCGCAGGAACATTAGTGAGCAATGGCAATGCGATAAATAGTTTCTATTCTTATAAATTTGATAAACTGGATGATCAGGGTTTTCCTACATTTAAGGATATTAATGAGAAAGATGAAGAAGGAAATGCTGTGGTTCATTCTTTGCAGGAGATGTATGACCGTGCTTTTGTTCTTTCCGGAAAACGTGAACCCGATCTGACCGGTGGATTCTCTACTTATTTGAAATATAAGAATATTACATTTAATGCGTTATTCTCATTCAGCTTTGGTAATAAAATGCGCTTGAACGATTTGTATGAGTCCTCCGGACAGCGGCTTCCTTATCCGGACCAGAATATGTCCAGTGAATTTGTGAATCGTTGGAGAGAGCCGGGTGATGAAGACAGAACCATTATACCGGTTTTATCGGATAAGAGTTTGCAGATCAACGATAAGGATGTGACCTATCGTATTGCGGATAATGGATGGGATATGTATAATAAGAGTGATATCCGTGTAGTTTCAGGCAGTTTCCTCAGATGCCGTTCGATGTCTATTCGCTATGATTTTAAACGTGAATGGTTGAAACCTGTCTATCTGAAAGGAGCAAGTGTCAGCTTTGATATGGGTAATGTATTTGTCATTAAAGATAAAGCGCTGAAGGGCAGAGACCCCGAACAGATTGGATTTGGTTCAAGAAGTGTACCACCGCAGCGTTCTTACTCACTTCGCTTTAATATTACTCTTTAATAATGAATGATGATGAAAAAGTATAATTTATATATCATATTGCTTATCTGCACATTATCGTCGTGCAGTGACTTTTTGGAAGAAAGTTCACAAGATTTGATGATACCCAGATCGGTGAAGGATTACAAGGAACTGTTCTTCGGTGAGGTAATGAAAACGAATGAAAAAGACATACCTCATCCTTATCTGGAATATATGACAGACGATGTGAAAGACCAATGTTACTATGGAACCAGACCACAAGTCATTTCTAATGATTTCAGAGAATATGTTTGGGCATATTATACGTGGCAGGGAAACCCGGAAGTGGGAATTTCAAATGAACTTACGCCGGATGTTGCATGGACAGTCTATTATCATAAGATATTGATGACTAATATTATACTGGACCAGCTTTATACCATGAACGGGACGGATATGGAGCGTCAGGATTTAGCAGGTGAAGCTTATTTTATGCGGGCTTTCTCGTATTTTATGCTTGCTAATTTGTATGGAAAGCCTTATCATCCTGCTACGGCAAATGAAGACTTATGTGTACCGCTCAATAAAGAAATCGGCTTATCAGATAAGATGATGAAGCGGGCCACGAATGCAGCTGTTTATGCCCAAATGGAAGAAGACATTAATAAGGCTATCCAGTGTTTTAAGGCTATAGGAGGCGAGAAAACTATTTTCCGTCCTAACTTGCCGAGTGCTTATCTATTGGCATCACGTATTGCCCTTTTTCAGGAGAAATATGATGAGACCATTCTTTATTGTGACTCGGTCTTTAAGGTCGCGACTCAGCCACTTTACAAACTTCAGGAAAAAAAGGATCACTATTTCTTTTCTCTTGCTAACAAAGAAATCTTGTTATCCTACGGACTTACATCACTTGAGACGCATATGAAAGAAGATTTCAGATATACGGGGAACTTGGTGGTTTCTGATGATTTACTAGCGCTATATTCGGAAGATGATTTGCGTCTTACGAATTATTTCAAGAATACAATCGGCAACCAGACCAGACCTACTAACAAACAGTATAGTGTCTATACACCTATTAAGTGGACTAAAAATTCTGCTACAGTCTATGCCAACGCCTTGCGTATTTCGGAAGCTTATCTGAATCGTGCTGAGGCTTTTGCTGAACTTGGCAATACGAACAAGGCTCTTGCTGACTTAAATGAGCTCCGTGAAAATCGTATGAAACCGGGAGCTTCGCCGTTAGCTGTTGATGAAGATGGAATTGTAGCAACCGTACGTAAGGAACGTCGTAGAGAACTGGCGTTTGAAGGATTCCGCTGGTTTGATTTGCGCAGATATGGCTGCCCTCCTCTTACGCATACTTACAGTTCAAAGGAGAACGAGGGAGCAGGAGATGTCTTCGAACTGAAAGAGAAAGGCTCATACGTGTTGCCGATTCCTAAGAGCGAAAGAGAGAGAAATACGGAAATAGAAATATTCGACCGTCCGAATAGTGAACCTGTTAATAATTGATCGATTATGAAGAAACTTATATTATTAATTTGTATGTTGGCAGGTATGTCTTCTTGTTATCATGAAGATGCATTAATCGTTCCTGAGCAACCGGATAAATATAACATTCTGACAGATGACCCGTCAGATCCGACACAGCATTTTATATACCAGTTTTATCAGAAATATCAGACTGTGATTATAACCAATCCGACTGAGGCTGATTATAAATTCAACTTTACAGCGAATAACGGAATTAAAATAACTGCTCCCGAACAAAAGCAGGAGATTATTGATGAAGGGATTGAGTTTTTGCAAAAGGTATTATTGAATTTGTACTCGGATAGTTTTTTAAAGAAGAATTTACCTTTTTCTATATTGTTATCTGAAGAGGTCCGGATGGCCTCTTATGGTGAGACAACCATCATGAATTGCTATGCTAGTAGCAGCTTTATAGCTTTAGGTAATGTATCATCTTCTTTGAAAACAATGACCGATGAGGAGTTTGTGAAAATCAGAGCAGATGTGAATGCCAGCTTTTGGGCAAAGTATATGTCGGAAGTCAGAGGATTGTTTACTATTTCAGATGCTTTTTATGAAGCTAGTGAAGAAGTTGAACCGAAATTGTACGACCCGAACTGGTATCGTTTTAAAGGAACGGACCCTAATGAAATCGATTTTTATAAGTATGGGGTGATTACTTATTCTGAGAACTCCTATATTGATGAAGATTGGCCGGATTTTAATTCCATTTATGCTCCTTTAAAGAGTGAAGACCTTGCGCAATGGATGAATTTCGTCTTTGAGAAAACTCCTGCCGAGATTCAGGAAATCTGCGATAAATATCCGGTAATGAAGAAGAAGTATGATGTGATTCGGGAAGCTATGCTTGAAAACGGATTCGATCTGTCCAAACTGGAACTATAGAACTTAAAAACAACATGATATGAACAAAATTTTCACCTTATTACTTGTAGGAGCATTAACTGCCGGAGCGGTAACTGCTAATGCCGAAAGTCAGATTTTTAAAAAGAAAAAGAAGAAAGCAAAAGCGGAAACAGAGCAGCCGGCGGCAAAAGATTCCACAAAGAGTAGTATGACCGAATACAAAAAACTACTGAAAGGAGCCAAGACGATTGATGGCATGTTTAAGGTACACATCGTTAAGGATAAGTATTATTTCGAAATACCTAAAGACTTGATGGGACGCGATTTTATGATTGCGTCCAGAGTATCGAGTACCAGTAACAATAAAGATATAGCTGCCGGACAAATGCCACGCAATCCGGTACTGGTAACTTTCTCGGCAGATAAAAAGAAAATCTACATGCACAAAAAGATGGTGCGCAATTTGTGTGACACCACTTCCAATATGTATGCTGCTTTTCAGCGCAACTTCTCAGACCCTATTTGGGAAGCATATAAGATAGAAAGTCTTTCACCGGACTCTTCAGCATATGTCATCGATATGAGTTCGCTTTTCATAACGGATGTACCCGAATTCAGCCCGTTTCGTTCGGAAAATATAATGGATGTATTGATGAAGAGAAAAGCACTGAAGGGAAGTCTTGCTTCTTCCAAATCGACTATTCTGGGAATGAAGTGTTTTCCGCTGAATATAAACATCAAGACGCTGATGAGTTATACTGTTGACGGAGGACCGTTCACTGTAACCATGACGCGTAATATTATTTTGCTGCCGGAGGAAATTATGCGTCCTCGTTATGGAGACTCGCGTATCGGTTATTTTGATGAAAGCAAGCGGTTTTATACTGAAAAGAAAGATGGTTTGCAAGAACTTACTTACATCAACCGATGGGATTTGCAACCAAAACCAGAAGACTTGGAACGTTATAAGCAAGGTGAGTTGGTGGAACCTCAGAAGCCGATTGTATATTACGTTGATACTGCTATCCCCGACAAGTGGAGAGATTACATAAAGAAAGGAATAGAAGACTGGCAGGTTGCGTTTGAGGAAATAGGATTTAAGAATGCGATTGTAGCGAAAGACTATCCGAAGGATGATCCGAACTTTGATCCGGATGATATTCGTTATAGCTGCTACCGAATGATTACCACTCCGATACAAAATTCAATGGGACCTTCCTGTGCCGATCCTCGTTCGGGTGAAATCATTCAGGGTGACGTCTTGTTTTATTCAAATATCATTAAGTTGTTGCATAACTGGCGGTTTGTTCAGACTGCTACTGTTGACCCCAAAGTGCGCAAGGCTGTGTTTGATGACGAGACGATGGGAAGCTCGTTACGTTATGTAGCAGCGCATGAGATCGGACATACCCTGGGACTGATGCATAACTTTGGTGCATCTTATTCGTATCCGGTAGACTCGCTCCGTTCGGCCACTTTCACTCAGAAGTATGGTACAACTCCGTCCATCATGGACTATACGCGCTATAATTATGTAGCTCAGCCGGAAGACAAAGGAGTTGCTCTGACCCCTCCGCTTTTGGGTGTATATGATAAGTTTGCCATCAAATGGGGATATAAACCTATATTTGATGCGGCATCTCCTGAAGATGAGAAAGCTACTTTAAACAAGTGGATCAAAGAGAAAGAGAATGATCCGATGTACAAATACGGTCCGCAGCCTTTTATTAATGAGGTCGATCCTTCTTGTAAATCTGAGGATTTGGGTGATAATGCCGTGAAGGCAGGAAGATATGGCCTAAAGAATCTGAAACTTATCATGAAAAACCTGCCGGAATGGACCTATGAAGATGATCATCAATATGAACGCCTGACGGAATCATATCAGGAAGTGATTATGCAGATGCAACGCTACTTACTGCATGCCATGGTGTCCATCGGTGGAATTTATTTTGATGAGCCGAGACGGGACAGCGAAAAGCCTGTTATCCGTTTTGTGCCGAAAGCTGAACAGAAGGAGGCATTGAAGTTTATTATGGAAACTATGATGGAACTACCCGAATGGGTACTTGACAAGAAGGTGATTGAGTATACCGGTCCGACTTATTCGCCAAGTACTTTGCAGTCAATCATTATGAATCGTTTGTTCTTCACATACATTACATCCAGTCTTGTTTTGTATGAGGAGTTATATCCCAAACAGGCTTATACTTTTGCTGAGTATATGGATGATATTTATGATTTTGTGTGGAAGAAAACTATATCCGGTGCCCGGTTGAATATGTACGACCGTAACCTGCAAATTACTTATGTGGAAAAGTTGTTGAAAGAAGGAGGGATGCTGAAACAAAAATCTTCTCCATTCTCATTTAAAGACTTGAATGAAGTTGAGAAACAACTGCTTACGGATAATGTCGATTGGACGAAAGCCGGCTTTGAACTCAACCCGCTCGGAAGTGTGGATATGGTTAAGAATCCGGCTATTTATCAGAAGGTAATGGATAGCTATAGTTTGCTGCGAAGCAAAGTAAATACGGGTGATGCTACTACCCGGGCACATTATCAAAGTCTTGTCTTTAAAATAAAGCAAGCGTTAACGGAACAATAACTATCTCTCTTAGATACTTGGGGGCACCTCGTCGCAGTGATTGTGGCGGGGTGCTAATTTTATCCGGTCAATGGCTTTTTATTGCATCGCCAACTATCGCATTGCCAACGCCTTATTCTCCGCCTCTTCCATAATTTCCCTTTCTCCGGGACCTTTGTCATTGATACCGCAGAGATGAAGAATACCGTGAATAATAACCCGGTGTAGTTCATCATCATAAGCTGCCCCGAATTGCTCGGCATTAGTGCGTATCGTATCCAGACTGATAAACAGGTCGCCCGACAGACGATCACCCTGGCAATAATCAAAAGTGATGATATCCGTGTAATAATCGTGTTGCAGATATTGTCGGTTTACCTCCAGAATCTTTTCATCGGAGCAGAAGATATAAGCGATTTCACCGAGTCTTTTTCCATAAGAGGCAGCTACATTCTTTATCCATTCTGTAGTTTCCCGTTTTTTGATATCAGGCATCTTGACGCCTTCGGTTTGATAAGTTACAGCCATAATTGAGTCTATGCTTTAAAAGAAAAATAAATAACTGATTAAGATGGCGGCTATAATACCGGAGAAGTCTGCAATCAAGCCGCAGGTGACTGCATTCCGGGTTTTACTGATTCCGACGCTGCCGAAGTAAACGGCAAGGATATAGAAAGTGGTGTCCGAAGCTCCGCGTACCACGCAACTCATTCGGCCTACAAACGAATCCGGTCCCATCTCTTTCATCGTGTCAATCATCAGCCCATTGGCACCGCTGCCGCTGAGAGACTTCATCAGCGCTGTCGGCAATGCTCCCACAAAACTGGTATCCACTCCGCACAGACCGACTACATAACCAATGCCTCCCACAAGGAAATCCATCGCTCCCGAAGTACGGAATACGGCAATGCCTACAAGGAAGGCAACCAGATATGGAATGATTCGTACGGCTGTCGTGAAGCCTTCTTTGGCCCCTTCTACAAAAGAATCATATACGTTAATCTTCTTCCGGACCCCTGTCAGAATAAACAGGATGATCACCCCGAACAGAAGAATATTTGCTATCAGCGTAGAGTAAGTACCCATTTCCTCACGCGAAATATTCAGAAACAGATAAATCAATCCGGAGAAGAAAAGGCAGATAACGCCCATCAATATCAGGATAGGCTTGTTGATCAGATTGATCTTCTGGGCGATACTGACAGCTATAACGCCGACCAGAGTCGAGATAAAAGTACTCAGCAGGATAGGGATAAACACATCCGTAGGCTGGGCAGCCCCCATCTGCGCACGGTATACCATGATACTGATCGGGATGATGATGAGGCCGGAAGTGTTGATAACCAGAAACATGATCATCGGATTGGAAGCCGTATCTTTCTTCGGGTTCAGTTCCTGCAGTTCTTTCATCGCTTTGAGTCCCAATGGGGTGGCGGCATTATCGAGCCCGAGCATATTGGCGGACATATTCATGAAGATGGAACCCAATACCGGATGCCCTTTGGGAATGTCCGGAAACAGGCGGCAGAGTACCGGACTCAGAAAGCGGGCGAGTGCATTGATTAGTCCGCTGTTCTCTCCGATCTTCATGATACCGAGCCAGAGGGCCAGTACTCCGGTCAGTCCCAGAGATATTTCGAAAGCGGTTTTCGAAGAGTCGAAAGTTGAGTTCATGATAGCTGTAAATATCTCCGTGTCTCCCAGAAAAATTACTTTTATCAGGGCGATAATGAAGGCGATAACGAAGAATGCTATCCAGATATAATTTAGAACCATAGTCGATTGCGTGTATATAGATGGTGCAAAAGTAGTTATTACGTTTTAAATAAACTAATTGTTTTCGGGCAAAAGAGTAGAAGACCGGAACCGGGCTTGTGTACTTTTTCACTCTATTCTTCAATAGAATGATGCGTTGCTTAAGAAAAGAATGTGTAAATACGGTATTTTTAGGAAGAAGAGGCTTTTATGGTCATTAAATAGCAGAGGAAAAGCGGAAAGCAATTACTTGTTATTGTGTTTATACACAGCCAGATGCAGGTTGCTATATTCTCAGAGTATTCTCACCGTGATGAGAAAAAATTCTCAAAGGCGTGAGAAAAAATACTCATGCCTATGAGAATATTTTCTCATTGCATTGAGAAATTTTTCTCATGCCTTTGAGAATAATTGCGCTTTGGTAATATTGAAAATGATCCCCTTGTTATCAGGGAATGAAGTCACCGAAAGAAGACTGAATGGCATCTTATCATCGCATCGATTTTGAGATTTATTCTTCATAATTCCTCTTGGAAAAGAGAAATGGATAATGGCCGGAGGTTTTTATTATTCTTTCTTATATCGAAAATGAATGGATTTCTCTATCTTTGTCTCCTACATTTCAAGAAGAAAATGGAACAAGAAGATTTTAACATACGCGAACATCAGCTGACTTCACGGGAGCGGGATTTTGAAAATGCGCTCCGTCCGTTAAGTTTTGAAGACTTTAGCGGGCAGGATAAGGTGGTGGAAAACCTTCGCATCTTTGTGAAGGCGGCACGTCTGCGTGGCGAAGCACTCGACCACGTTCTGCTGCATGGGCCTCCCGGATTGGGTAAAACAACGCTTTCCAATATTATAGCTAACGAATTGGGAGTAGGCTTTAAAGTAACTTCCGGTCCGGTGCTCGACAAACCGGGCGATCTGGCAGGAGTTTTGACCAGCCTCGAACCGAACGACGTGCTCTTTATCGATGAAATTCACCGCTTATCGCCGGTGGTAGAAGAATATCTCTATTCGGCTATGGAAGATTACCGGATAGATATCATGATTGATAAGGGACCTTCGGCACGCAGTATTCAGATTGACCTGAATCCGTTTACGCTGGTCGGTGCAACCACCCGTAGCGGATTGCTGACGGCTCCACTTCGTGCCCGTTTTGGTATTAATCTGCATTTAGAGTACTATGACGATGATATTCTGAGTAATATCATCCGGCGTTCAGCTTCCATACTGGACGTACCTTGTTCGGTGCGGGCGGCATCGGAGATTGCTTCCCGAAGTCGTGGTACGCCCCGTATTGCCAATGCTTTGCTTCGTCGCGTACGCGATTTTGCGCAGGTGAAAGGTTCCGGCTCTATCGATACGGAAATAGCTCAGTTTGCGCTGGAAGCGTTGAATATCGACAAGTATGGTTTGGATGAGATAGACAACAAGATACTTTGTACCATCATAGACAAGTTTAAAGGCGGTCCTGTCGGTCTGACAACCATTGCTACCGCTTTGGGCGAAGATGCGGGCACCATCGAGGAAGTATATGAACCTTTCCTGATCAAAGAAGGTTTTATGAAACGGACTCCTCGTGGACGTGAAGTGACGGAGCTTGCCTATAAGCATTTGGGAAGGAGCCTCTATAGCAGCCAGAAAACCTTGTTTAATGACTGATAGTCTGATCTGACGGCTGTCGGTATGGAGAGTGTTGGCGACAATTAACAGCAGGCTTTTTGAGGAACGTTTAAACAGATAACTGATTTTATTGAATGATTGGAGTATGAAGCAGTGGAGTATCTTACTTGTATTTCTCTCTTTGAGTCTGTCATTATCAGCTCAACAAGGTTATGAGAAGGACGTATTTGTCTCTTCCACAGGAGATTCTTTGCCTTACCGGATGATTCGTCCCGAGTCAATGAAGGCGGGGAAGAAATATCCGCTGGTCCTGTTCCTGCATGGAGCCGGTGAGCGTGGAAATGACAATGAAAGACAACTGACGCATGGCGGACAGATGTTTCTGAATCCTGTCAACAGAGAGAAGTATCCGGCTTTCGTACTTGTTCCTCAATGTCCGGCAGGTAGCTACTGGGCTTATACGGAACGTCCGAAATCACTGTTTCCGGCAGATATGCCTGCAGGACAGGAGATGAGTTCTCTTACCCGGACTCTCAAACAATTGCTGGACACTTATCTGGCCATGCCCGAAGTCGATAAAAAACGGATATATATTGTCGGATTGTCAATGGGAGCGATGGGGACGTATGATTTGGTGGTCCGTTATCCGGAGATTTTTGCGGCTGCCGTTCCCATTTGCGGATCGGTGAATCCGGACCGTTTGCCGATTGCCAAAGAAGTGAAGTTCCGTATATTTCATGGGGATGCCGATGATGTGGTAACAGTTGAAGGGTCGCGTGAAGCGTACAAAGCACTGAAAGCTGCCGGAGCAAAGGTGGAATATATCGAATTCCCCGGTTGCAATCATGGCAGCTGGAATCCTGCATTCAATTATCCGGGTTTCATGGAGTGGCTGTTCAAACAAAAGAAATAATATTATTCATTGATAATAAAGAGATCTAAATAAACATGGCAGAACTAAAGTCATTGGCAAAGGACACTGCGATTTATGGTGCCAGCAGTATTATTGGTAAGTTTCTGAACTATTTTCTGGTACCGATTTATACTTTTTCACTTCCTGCTGCTTCCGGAGGATATGGAGTGATCACCAAGATGTATGCTATTGTGGCGTTATTGCTCGTGGTGCTAACCTTCGGAATGGAAACCGGCTTTTTCCGTTTTGCCAATAAAGGAGATGACGATCCGAAGAAGGTATATTCTGTTTCGTTATTGATGGTAGGGAGCGTATCGCTCCTGTTTTTGCTGTTGTGTCTGGTCTTCCTCAATCCTATTGCAGGACTGATGGGGTATAGTGAACATCCATGGTATCTGGGCATGATGCTGATTGTACTGGCTATGGATGCCATTCAGGCTATTCCGTTTGCTTATCTTCGTTATAAGAAACGCCCTATCAAGTTTGCCGGACTGAAACTCTTATTTATATTTGTCAGTATCTTGCTGAATATCCTTTATTTTGTTGTCATGAAAGGCGATGACGTAGGGGTAGCCTTTCTTATTAATCTGATCTGTTCTTTTGTTGTAATGCTCGGGCTGATACCTGAATTCCGTGAATTCCGCTATTGTCCTGACCGTTTGCTGATGAAGCGGATGTTATATTATTCATTCCCTATTCTGATATTAGGGGTGGCAGGCATTGTGAATCAGGTTGGAGACAAGATTATTTTTCCTTTTGTCTACCCCGATAAGGTGGAAGCGGATGTACAGTTGGGCATTTACAGTGCAGCTACTAAGATAGCCATGATAATGGCAATGATCACGCAGGCTTTCCGCTTCGCATACGAGCCTTTTGTCTTTGGCAAAAGTAAGGATAAGGATAATAAGCGAATCTATGCGCAGGCAATGAAGTTCTTCATCATCTTTACGCTGCTGGCTTTCCTGGCAGTCATGTTTTATCTGGATATTTTACGTTATATCATAGCAGAAGACTATTGGGAGGGACTCAAGGTAGTTCCCATCGTGATGATTGCGGAGATGTTTATGGGGATTTATTTTAATCTCTCGTTTTGGTATAAACTGACGGATGACACCAGATGGGGGGCATATTTCTCCATTATAGCCTGTCTGACTGTTGTTCTGATGAATATCTTCCTGATCCCTGTATATGGGTATGTAGCTTGCGCATGGGCGGGTTTTACCGGATATGCCATAGCTATGTTGCTTTCTTATTTTGTCGGTCAGAAGAAATATCCTATTGCTTATGATCTGCGTGGAATAGGTTGTTATGTAGGCTTAGCTATTATTCTGTATCTGATTGGTGAATGGACGCCGATTCATAATACAGTCTTGCTTCTTGCATTCCGCACAGTCCTTCTGCTACTATTTATTGCTTATATTATCAAACGGGACCTGCCTCTGAGTCAGATTCCTGTTATTAACCGGATTATAAAAAAGAAATGACTATGAAGACAGATGAACGGAATAAGTTTGCGATCAAGTCGTTCCTGGGTGAATACCTGGACTTGAAAAAGGATAAAGACAATGAAATGGAAACCGTTGACTCTATCCGAAAAGGAGTAGAATTCAAAGGAGCTAATTTGTGGATTCTTATTTTTGCCATCTTTATGGCATCACTGGGATTGAATGTCAACTCTACGGCAGTGATTATCGGTGCCATGTTGATTTCACCGTTGATGGGACCTATCATGGGTGTCGGACTTTCTGTCGGTTTGAATGATTTCGAGTTGATGAAACGTTCTTTGAAGAGCTTCCTCATCACGACTGCTTTCAGTGTGACGACGGCAACCATCTTCTTTCTTTTCACTCCTATTGCCGAAGCACAATCGGAGCTGTTGGCGCGTACTTCGCCTACGATTTATGACGTATTCATCGCACTTTTCGGTGGTTTGGCGGGAGTTGTCGCCCTGTCTACCAAAGAGAAGGGAAATGTGATTCCGGGAGTTGCCATTGCTACGGCGTTGATGCCTCCCCTTTGTACGGCAGGTTATGGCCTGGCATCGGGCAATCTGGTTTATTTTCTGGGTGCTTTCTACCTCTACTTTATCAACTCCGTATTTATCAGTCTGGCTACCTTCATCGGTGTGCGGGTGATGCACTTCCAGCGTAAGGAATTTGTGGATAAGGCACGCGAGAAGATGGTGCGTAAATACATCATTCTGATTGTTGTGCTGACGATGTGCCCGGCTGTTTATCTGACGTTCGGCATCATTAAAAGTACTTTTTATGAGACGGCAGCCAATCGGTTTATCAATGAGCAGTTGAACTTTGAGAATACGCAGGTACTTGATAAGAAGATCAGTTATGAGCATAAAGACATCCGAGTAGTTCTGATCGGTCCCGAAGTTCCGGATGCTTCGATATCCATTGCCCGTAGCAAACTGAAAGAATACAAGCTGGAAGAAACAAAGCTGACCGTACTGCAAGGGATGAATAATGAGGCGGTAGATGTCTCTTCCATTCGTGCCATGGTAATGGAGGACTTTTATAAAAACAGCGAACAACGCCTGCAGGAACAGCAGAAAAAGATTACCCGACTGGAAGAAAACCTCGCTCAATATAAAGAGTACGATACGATGGGACGTACTTTAGTGCCCGAATTGAAGGTGCTTTATCCTTCCATCACTTCGCTTTCTATCGCTCACTCGCTGGAAACACGGGTAGACTCGATGAAAACGGATACAGTGACACTGGCTGTTTTGAAATTTGGCAAACATCCGTCAGTTGCCGAGAAGGAGAAAATCAGCGCATGGCTGAAAGCACGGGTGGGAGCGAAGAAGTTGAGGCTCATTACCGAATAATGACCCTCGGATTGATCATAGAATATATAAATCTAAAAATAATAGCATGAAACTCAGACTAACCGCAGTGATTCTCCTCTCCCTTTGCCTGTCACAGGCATTTGCTGACGAGGGAATGTGGCTATTGGGGAACCTTCGCAAGAACAAACAGGCAGAACGGGTGATGAAGGAACTCGGTTTGCAGATGCCTGTAAATAAACTGTATAATCCGAAGAAGCCGGCTTTGGCAAATGCCGTTGTCAGTTTCGGTGGATTCTGTTCGGGAGTGGTGGTTTCCGAAGATGGTCTGGTATTTACCAATCATCACTGTGGTTTCAGCAGTATCCAGCAGCATTCTTCCGTAGAACATGATTATCTGAAGGATGGTTTTGTAGCCCGCAATCTTGGTGAAGAACTGCCGAATCCTGAATTATATGTCCGTTTCCTTCTTCGTACGGAGGATGTGACCAAGCGTGTGCTTTCGGCTGCCAAACATGCTCATACGGAAAGTGAACGTCGGGTAGTTGTCGACTCTGTCATGAATGTAATCGGCATGGAGGTATCAGAAAAGGACTCTACGCTGACGGGAATTGTCGATGCGTATTACGCCGGAAATGAGTTCTGGCTTTCTGTCTACCGTGATTTTAATGATGTCCGGCTGGTTTTTGCTCCTCCTTCTTCAGTCGGCAAGTTCGGGTGGGATACGGACAACTGGATGTGGCCTCGCCATACAGGTGACTTCAGCGTTTTCCGTATTTATGCCAACAAACAGAATGGACCGGCGGATTATTCGCCAGAAAACGTCCCTTATCATCCGGAATACGTAGCTCCTATTTCGTTGGATGGATACAAGGAAGGCTCTTTCTGTATGACTCTCGGCTATCCGGGCAGTACGGAGCGCTATCTCTCTTCGTATGGGATCGAAGAAATGATGAACGGCATTAATCAGGCCATGATCGATGTACGCGGGGTAAAACAGGCTATCTGGAAGCGGGAAATGGATCGCCATCCGGATATTCGTATCAAGTATGCTTCTAAATACGATGAAAGTTCCAACTACTGGAAAAACAGCATAGGAACCAATAAAGCCATCCGGCACCTGAAAGTGCTGGAAAAGAAGCGCGTAGCAGAAGCAGCCCTCCGTGACTGGATTCAGTCTCATCCGGAAGAAAGGGAGAAACTGATTCGCCTGTTCTCTTCTCTGGAACTGAATTATAATAATCGTAGGGAAACAAACCGTGCCCTTGCTTACTTCGGGGAGTCGTTCATTAATGGTCCCGAACTGGTTCAGCTGGCACTCGAAATTCTGAACTTCGATTTTGAGGCCGAAGAGAAGTTGGTTGTTACCCGCATGAAGAAGTTGCTGGAGAAATACGATAACCTGAATCTGTCTATTGATAAGGAAGTATTTGCGGCCATGCTCAAAGAATACCGGTCTAAAGTGGATAAGAAATACCTACCGGCGATGTATCTGCAAATAGACACCTTGTATAACGGAAATGTCCAGACTTATGTAGACTCTTTGTATGCTACCTCTCAAATCACTTCCCCGAAGGGACTGAAGCGCTTCCTTGAACGTGATACGACTTATAATCTCATCGAAGACCCTGCCATTTCTTTAAGCCTCGACCTGATAGTGAAATACTATGAGATGAATCAGAGCGTCTCAGAGGCTTCCGAACAGATAGAGCAGGATGAACGCCTGTTCAATGCCGCTATGCGTCGTATGTATGCCGACCGTAACTTCTATCCTGATGCCAATTCCACCATGCGCCTTAGTTTTGGTACAGTCTGTGGATATTCTCCTTTTGACGGGGCTACCTTCAGTTATTATACGACAGTAAAAGGAATTTTCGAGAAAGTAAAGGAACACGCAGGCGATATTGACTTTGCTGTTCAACCGGATCTTTTGGCTTTACTCTCTTCCGGTGATTTCGGCAGATATGCCGATGAAAAGGGAGATATGAACGTTTGTTTTATCTCGAATAATGATATTACGGGAGGAAATTCCGGCAGTGCCATGTTCAATGCGAAAGGGGAATTGCTTGGTCTAGCTTTTGACGGCAATTGGGAAGCGATGAGCAGTGACATTGTCTTTGAACCGGACTTGCAGCGTTGTATCGGAGTAGACGTCCGCTATATGCTTTTCATTATGGAAAAGTATGGAAAGGCTGCTAACCTTATCGAGGAACTGAAATTAACCCGCTGAAATGGAAAAACAATTTTATAGGAAGGCTGCTCTTATCGTTTCAGTATAATTACCATTACAGCAACGATAATCAGTGCAATGCCTACGCCAATACTTGTGGTGAATGCTTCTCCAAAGAGGAAGATGCCTACACATACGGCAGTTACCGGCTCCATAGCTCCCAATACAGAGGTGAGTGTGGAGCCGATGCTTTTTACTGCTCTGACCAGTGCAAGATTGGAAACGACGGTCGGGATCAATGCCAGCAAGATTAGATTTCCGGCAGTATGCCATTCACTGATAGGCTGAAGATGGCTGATACTGCTGGTTCCGATAAACAGAAGGATTCCTCCGAAAAGAAATACATAGAAAGTGAGCAGTAATCCTTTCATCCGGCCGATCTTTAACTGGCTCATTGTGACAAGGTACAGTGCATATCCCAATGCTGATAAAAGAACGATGAAAAGGCCGAAAAATGAGAAACTTCCTGTCTCTGTATTTCCACCGGATAAGAAGTAGACACCTATCACGGCAGAGGCGATGGCGGCTATCCGCCAACCGGATTTCTTTTCTTTGAAGAATAGCATCATGATCAGGGTAGTCAGTACCGGATACATGAAGTGAATGGTGGTGGCTACGCCGCTTGCCATAAACTTATATCCCCAGAACAGAAAGACGGCAGACATCAGATAAAGTATCGCAAGCAGGAGCAGGGAAGGAATGTCTCGTCTGCTGATTCGAAAGGATTGCCCGTTGATCAGCAGAATCCCGCCTAATGCCATACACGCAAACAGGAAGCGATAGAAGAGTATCGATTCGAATTGCATGCCCGCCTGCATGGCAGGAATGGTGAATAGGGGGATAAGCCCAAAAGAGGCCGACGAAAGCAGACCGTACAGGAAACCGTTGACTTTATTCATAGTTAAGTATATATTCGGAGTGCAAAGATATAGCTTTTTTAGGGTATTTATTCAAGGATTGTCATCTAACGTCAGGGATTCATATAATAATGTCGCGAATATGTGAGGAATACTCGTCTGAACGCACTATTTTTGTAAACGAAAGTTCTTGGAACAATTTATCATGATAAAACATTGAATTACCTACTAACTAATCCTATTTTATGAGAAGAAAAATCATGTCTGGTGTAATGGCTACATTTCTGTTAATGCCATTCTCCGCCTTAGCTCAAACGACAGAACAGCCTGAGTGGTGCAACGAGTATGTTTCGGGAGTCAATAAGGAAGAAGCAGTTCAGATTGCTATTCCTTTTACTGATGAACAACAAGCAATGAATCTGACTATTGAAGAGTCACCTTATTACAAAACGCTGAATGGAATATGGAAATTTCATTGGGTGGCTGATCCGAAAGACCGACCGCAGGATTTCTGTAAACCGGAATATGATGTAAGCCAATGGGATAATATTAAAGTCCCTGCAACTTGGCAGATAGAGGCCGTAAGACATAATAAAAACTGGGATAAGCCCTTATATTGCAATGTGATTTACCCTTTTTGTGAGTGGGATTGGAAAAAGATTCAGTGGCCTAATGTAATTCAACCTCGTCCGTCTAACTATACTTTTGCGACGATGCCTAATCCTGTCGGTAGTTATCGCAGGGAGTTTATATTGCCTGATTCATGGAAAGGGCGTGATGTCTTTATTCGTTTTAATGGGGTAGAAGCCGGTTTTTATATTTGGGTGAATGGTAAAAAGGTCGGCTATTCGGAGGACAGCTACCTGCCTGCCGAATTTAATCTGACTCCTTATCTGAAAACTGGAAAGAATGTTCTTGCTGTCGAGGTGTATCGCTTTACAGATGGTAGCTTTCTGGAGTGTCAGGATTTCTGGCGTTTCAGCGGTATATTCAGAGATGTATTTCTGTGGTCGGCTCCTAAAACGCAAATCAGAGACTTCTTCTTCCGTACGGATTTAGACAAAGAGTATAAAAATGCATCCGTCTCTCTGGATATAGATATTACAGGTAAAAAAAGTAATAACGAGATTCAGGTGAAGGTGACGGATCAGAATGGTAAAGAGATTGCTACCCAAAATGCGCATGCTGTAACGGGAACGAATAAACTTCAGTTTGAGGTTGTGAATCCTTTGAAATGGACGGCAGAAACGCCCAACCTTTATAATCTCACTATTCTTTTGAAGCAAAAAGGGAAAACTGTAGATATTCGTAGTGTCAAGGTCGGTTTTCGTAAGATTGAACTGGCGCAAGATGGTCGGCTGTTGATTAATGGAAAATCAACTTTGTTTAAGGGAGTTGACAGACACGACCATAGTTCGGAGAATGGTCGTACGGTATCTAAAGAAGAAATGGAAAAAGATGTGCAGTTGATGAAGTCATTGAATATTAATGCTGTGCGTACTTCTCATTATCCTAATAATCCTTATTTCTATGATTTATGTGACAGATATGGTATATATGTTCTTTCCGAAGCCAATGTAGAATGCCATGGTCTTATGGCATTGTCCTCTGAACCTTCATGGGTGAAAGCATTTACGGAACGCAGTGAGAATATGGTGCGACGCTATAAAAATCATGCTTCTATAGTCATGTGGTCGTTGGGCAACGAATCCGGTAATGGCATTAACTTTAAATCTGCTGCAGAGGCTGTTAAGAAACTCGATGATACCCGTCCTACGCACTATGAAGGTAATAGCTCTTATTGCGATGTAACCAGTTCTATGTACCCCGATGTGCAATGGCTGGAAAGCGTAGGGAAGGAGCGTTTACAGAAATTCCAGAACGGAGAAACGGTCAAACCTCATGTGGTTTGTGAATATGCTCATGCGATGGGTAATTCAATCGGGAATTTCAAGGAATACTGGGAAACTTACGAGCGTTATCCTGCACTTGTCGGTGGCTTTATCTGGGACTGGGTAGATCAAAGTATTAAGATGCCTGCTCCGGATGGTTCCGGTTATTATATGGCCTTCGGAGGAGATTTTGGAGATACACCGAATGACGGTAATTTTTGCACGAATGGCGTAATCTTTTCCGATCGTACATACTCTGCCAAGGCATACGAGGTGAAAAAAATACATCAGCCTGTATGGGTTGAGGCTATGGGAAATGGGACGTATAAACTGACTAATAAGAGATTTCATGCAGGGTTGGATGACTTATATGGAAGGTATGAGATTGAAGAGGATGGAAAAGTTGTATTCTCGGCTAATCTGGAAGAATTGTCCTTGAACGCACAGGACAGTAAGGTCATTACTATAGCTGATAATCAGATCAATAAAATTCCGGGAGCCGAATACTTTATAAAGTTCCGCTTCTGTCAAAAGCAAGATACTGAATGGGAAAAGGCTGGATATGAGGTAGCATCAGAGCAATTCAAACTTTCTGATAGTGCGAAGCCTGTATTTAAAGCAGGAGAAGGTAGTATTGATCTGATAGAGACTGATGATGCATATTTGGTAAAAGGCTCGCAGTTTGAAGCGTCTTTTTCAAAGCAGCAGGGAACGATCTCTTCTTATACATTAAATGAAGTGCCCATGATTAGCAAAGGGTTGGAATTGAATGCTTTCCGTGCTCCTACTGATAATGATAAGCAAGTGGATGGTGACTGGTATCAGAAAGGCTTGTATCAGATGACTCTTGAACCTGGACATTGGAATGTGCGGAAAGAAGATAATAAGGTAACTTTGCAGATAGAGAATCTATATCGGGGAAAAACGGGTTTTGATTATCGAACTAATATAGAATATACGGTGGCTGCCGATGGTTCTATTTTGGTTAATAGCACTATTATTCCTTCAACAAAAGGTGTAATTATTCCCCGTATTGGTTATCGTATGGAACTTCCGGAAGGCTTTGAACGCATGCGTTGGTATGGTCGCGGACCGTTGGAAAACTATGTTGACCGAAAAGATGCCACTTACGTAGGCGTGTATGATGAGTTAGTATCTGATCAATGGGTGAACTATGTCAGAGCACAGGAAATGGGTAATCGCGAGGATCTGCGTTGGATTTCAATAACCAATCCTGATGGAATAGGCTTTGTCTTTATTGCAGGTGATAAGATGTCTGCTTCTGCTTTGCATGCAACAGCGCAGGATATGGTTGACCCTGCCAATCATCGTAGGTTGCTTCATAAGTATGAAGTACCGATGCGTAAAGAAACTGTTCTTTGTCTGGATGCTAATCAGCGTCCGCTTGGTAATGCCAGTTGTGGTCCTGGCCCGATGCAAAAGTATGAACTTCGTTCCCAGCCTACTGTTTTCAGTTTTATCATACTACCTTTGGAGAGAAGTTATTCGACAGAAGAACTTATAAAGAAGGCACGCGTACAGATGCCCGTATGTATGCCTGTATTGATAGAAAGAGATAACAATGGTTATTTGAATTTAAAGACTAATACTCCCGGAGCTACTGTTCATTATAGTCTGAATGGCGGAGAAGAGAAGATATATACTGAACCTTTCGAATTTATTTCTGGTGGTCATGTGGAAGCATATGCCGTTTCAGAACAATTAGGAAAAAGTGCGGGAACTTCAGCTGAATTTCCGATATATGTGGATCGTTCACTGTGGAAAATTGTATCAGTTAGTAGTGAGAATGGGGGTGAAGAGGCCCGTAACGCAATCGATGGTGATCTGAATACTATCTGGCATAGTCGGTGGAATGATCCTGTGGCTAAACATCCCCACGAAATAGTAGTGGATATGTCTTCATCACTTGAGATTGATAAGTTTATTTATCAACCTCGTAACTCTGAGAACGGACGTATCAAGGACTATGAGCTCTATTTCAGTAAAGATGGAAAGAACTGGGAAAACAAGACTAAAGGTCGTTTTGAAAATTCATCTTCTGCACAGTTTGTAACATTGGAGAAACCAATTGTGGCACGTTACTTTAAATTGATTGCTTTATCTGAAATTTATGGTCGGGATTGGGCTTCGGCAGCAGAATTAAATGTCAATGCAGTCCGTAATTTATCGGGTGCATCTGAAGAGAGACAGAAGGTTGTATATGTGGATAGTGATGCTGATGGAAGTATGAAATTGGCTGCGGATGGTGATATTAATACATTCTGGCATACGGTACATAACCAGTTCTATCTGGCTCCTTATCCTCATGAGATACAGATTGCATTAGCTAAAGAAACTACAGTAAAAGGTCTTAAATATACACCTCGTCAGGATTCTTCGGAAGGTAGAATCGGTAAATATGAAGTGTATATCAGCCATGATGGCAAGGAGTGGGGAAAAGCTGTGGCTTCTGGTACATTTGCCGATTCAAAGGAAGTACAGACAGTTGAATTTAATCCATGTAAAGCACGTTATGTAAAACTTCAGGCTCTGTCTGCTGTCATTAAAGAGGCTAAGATGGCTGCTGTGGCAGAGTTAGAGGTTCTCTTGGCTGAATAGGAAAAGCGATAAAGAGTGTTATGAAAAAGAGAGACTGCCTCATTTTTTGATTGGAGGCAGTCTCTTGTTTATGGGAAATATCTTGATTCCTACAGTATAGGCTTATTCGAGAACAGCTGCAAACCCACCATTTCTAGCCATTTTGACAGAAAGCTTTTGATTCTTATTCATTGCTGCCGATTTCATACGGTAATCCATTGCCTGATATCCTGCATTTATTCCATCCTCAAACGAGGTTACACGGTAGGTCCTGCCATCTTTCAGGAAGTCGAGATTTATTTCAAATTCTCTTTCATTTTCCTTATCATTAGTCATCCCACCAATAAACCATTTCTCTCCTTTACGCTTCGCAACGATTACATATTCACCTACTTTGGCTTCCAGAACAACTGTTTCATCCCATGTTACAGGTACTTGGGTAATGAAACGAGTGCAATCTTCATTGCGGTAATATAAGGTCGGATTGTCTGCCAACATTTGTAAACCGCTTTCGAATATGACAAATAAAGCCATTTGGTATGCACGGGTACCGATACTTGCAGAGTTAGGACGTTCGGAACGATAGATATTCGGTTGCATACTGATCATAGCTCCAGGAGTGTAATCCATAGGGCCTACCGCATTTCTCATGAAAGGCAAGTAGATGCTATTCTCCGGCTTACAGCCTCCCATTTGTTCCATACCTCTGACCCCTTCATAGGATAATACATTGGGATACTTGTATTCCAGTCCGGCCGGCTTGAATGATCCATGGAAGTCAACAAATAAATGATGTCTGGCTGCTTCTTGGGCTACTCGTTCGTAGTAGTTAACCATCCATTGATCGCTGCGGTCCATGAAGTCTATTTTTACTCCCTTTATTCCCCATTCATTGAATGTTTTGAAAAGGTCAAAATTCTTTTCTACTGTTAACCAAGTCAGCCAAAGGACAATACCCACATTCTTTTCTTTTCCATAACGAATCAGCTCATGAAGGTCTACGTCCGGATTAGGAGTGTAAGGATCGCGAGTACTCTTGGCCCATCCTTCATCCATAATAATGTAAGGGATTCCGAACTTGGATGCGAAATCAATGAAGTATTTGTATGTTTCCAAATTACAACCAGCTTTAAAGGTTACATCTTGCCCATACGGGGTTGCTCCGTTCCACCATTCCCAACTTACTTGCCCTGGTTTTATCCATGACACATCTTCTAACTGATTCTTATCAGCCAGTTTATAGGTCATAGTGTTCTCAACTAATTGCTTGTCTTCCTTGGTAATGACAAAGTAGCGCCATGGAAAGTTCCTTTTTCCACTTGTTTTAGCGATATATTCCGCTTCTTTTTCGATTTTGAGGCTGCGGTCTCCGTCTTCACCAAATGCAAGGGGGACTTTTGGAAAAATGGAGGATATGCCATTGGTCCCGTTTCCTTTCAGAAACATGCAAGGATAGTCCGACAGATCAGATTCACTGATTAGTATCTTATATGATTTACGTGTATCAATGAGAACTGGAAGTACGGACATTTTATCCGATGGTTTCCATGAGTGACTGGAAATGTGTGTGTACGGCTCTTCATAAGCTGTTTTGAACCCTCCCGGCTGTTGGAGATGTAATAAATAGTCTGTCGGGAACTGCAATGAAAGGTCTTCTCCCAATACTTCGATTTCTCCTTTTTGGCGGGTGATAAAACGATAGGCTATTCCATCGTTAAAAGCACGGAATTCTACTGAGTAGTTTCCTTTAAAATTGAGTAGAAGTTGGTTATATTCGTTATTGATCGTTGAAAATTTCAGTGGAATGACAGGGGTTAAGGTTTCTTTTATTTTGTTCTGTTTTTGTCCGGACAGTTTGGGATGTTCGCCCAATATTTTATCTTTTAGTTTAAGTTGGAGATAATTGTCTTTCAACAGAACTTCATCATTACAGGCTACGTCATAGTAGATTTTGTCGGTGAGGCGGACGGATACTTGTATTTCTCCGTTCGGGGAACTTAACTTTATTTTTTCTTGTGCTTGTACATTGGATACTAAATAATAAACAAGCAAGGGTAAAAGAAAATACTTTTTCATTTTTCTTAAATAGTTATGTTGTCGTTTAATGTATTGATTACTAATATTGAGCAAATATAAACAATTTGAAATAGATAATAGTATACTAAATAAAATAGTTTTCTGCTTGGGTAATATGAGGGTATGCTTTTATTTTATCAAAGAGCAAATACAGGAAGTGAAGTATTGACTTGAATGTTTAGTTGTGAAAATAAATAAGCTGTTCATCAATGACTTTGCAGAAGTTGATGAACAGCCTATTTATTTTTCTAAGAATTAGTAAGATTATTATTTATCGGACATAGATGGAGGTAATTCTCCTGTTCTTGACCATTTTGACGGTTTCGATCCCATTACAAATTCTAGTGTACCTCCTTCACATATGTCTTTATGACAGAACCAGTTTTTGTTAAGTGGTTTGCCATTCAAGGTCGCTGATTGAATGTAGATATTTTTGTCGTTATTCTTTTTTGTTATAACCTTCAGGGTTTTACCATTTTCAAGATGTATAGTAACTGAATTAAATACAGGGCTTGAAATAAGATATGTGTCCTGGCCTGCATTAGGATAAAATCCTATAGAATGAAAAGCATACCAGGCAGACATAGAACCGGAATCATCGTTACCCGGTATTCCGTCACGTGTCGTTTTATATCTATTTTTTAAAATATACCGTACAATCTCGGCTGTTTTGTCTTGCCTGTTTACATAATTGTATAATGACGGAATTAAGAATCCTGGTTCATTGGCTATTTGGAATAATCCTATGTGATAACGTTGGTCCCATATCTTGTGGGTAAAAAAGGTATCTAGTCTTTGAGTGAAAATCTCTTCTCCGCCGCACTTTTGGATTAAACTTTTCATATCATGGGGTACATAGAATGACAACTCAAAAGAGAAAGTCTCATAAGTAGGTTCTCCCCAATTTCCGCTTTTTAAGGTACTGAAATGCTCTTTATCCCAGTACTTTCCCTCTTCGTTTCTTGGCCATGCAAAGCCCGAAAATCCCAAACTTGTTATACTATCATTCCATGTGTTTTGCCAGTTAGATGCATTTTTATAGTATTTATTGGCAATATCTTGTTTCCCTAAACGATCGGCTACCGTAGCGATAGCAAAATCACAATTAGAGTATTCAAAAGTACGTGTCAAGCATCTTTCATAAGCTGAAGAAACATAACCTAATGAGTTATAGTCTGCTAAACCTCCACGGCCTTCTTTTCTTTCATCTCCTCCGGGAGCTACTTTTGCATTTTTCAACATAGCTTGTAAGCCTGCTCCATAATCAATCCCTTGCAGATTCTTTACCATTGCATCGGCAATCAGAATATCACAATTACTTCCTCCTTGAACACGACCATTATCATTACCACTACGTGCATCAGGCATGTACCCTTCATTGTGGTATATGTCAATAAGTGAACGTACCATATTTGATTGAACGGAAGGGGTAAGCAATGTAAATAATGGATGGGTAGCACGGAAGGTATCCCAAATGGCATAGAAATCATCAAAGTTAGGTTCTGTTGATATCCATTTCGGATTTTCTCCGGTCTTGTCTACTGGCTGGAGATAGCAATGATACAAAGCTGTGTATAGTTTAATTTTGTCTTCTTCTTTTCCTGTGACTTCTATTTTATTTAAGATATTATTCCATTCGGACACAGCCTGAGTATGTACTTTGTTGAAGTCCCAAGTTGTTATCTGCTTCAGGTTTTCTTTAGCTTTGCCACAACTGATATAGGAGATACCGACACGTACGTTGATTTTTTGGTTTTCAGAGGTCGAATAGCTCAAATAAGCACCTGTTTTTTCGCCTGAATCGAATTGTTCGTTAATATTCGGCATTAAAGTGTTTCCTTTCCATGTGCCGAAGCTTTCTGCCGGTGTATCTGTTTCTGCATAGAAATAGACTGTATAGGCCTCTCCTTCATTCCAGCCTCCGCGTACACGGGTGTATCCTTCTATTGTTGAGTTGGAAAGTATGCGTACTTCCGAACCAACAATTCTTTGAGTTTCGCATATTTGTAAGGCTAGACAACTGCCTAGATCAAAAAGAATTTTGGAGTCTTTGCTTGAGGGGAAAGTATATTCATGAAAACCGGCTTTGCTCAATGCTGTCAGCCGGGCTGCCGTGCGATAACGCGGCAACTCAACTTTGTATTCTCCTAAAACGGTATTCTCGTTGGCACGGGGGGAAGAATAGTCTTCTAAATGTATATCTCCGGTCAGAGGTAACATTAATACGTTGCCATATTTGCATCCTCCGCCTGTTCCGCTTACATGAGTATGGCTGAAGCCGTGTATATTGCCGTCAGGATTCCATCCGGCGTTCCAATCTTTATTGCCGCAATCGGGACCTAATTTTACCATTCCAAACGGAGTACATACTCCCGGAAAAACATTGCCGCCTCCGTCTACGCCGATGAAAGGGTCTACATAGCGTGCATTGCCTGTCACGGTTTGTGCTCCGGCACTTGTTACTGCCATCCATGTAGCAATACAAATTAATAGTTTTGTTTTTAACATATCTATTCGCTTTTGATTATTTTCAAATTACAATAAGACGGTCTGGTCTTTGCCAGACTCCCAGATAGCCAAAAGGGCATATAACTCAACGAGTGACGCTTGCCTCAGAATCTCCCATTTATTCATTGAAACAGCTCCGCTTAAATCCTCGTCATTGATTAGACCACTAATGTGATGTGCCTTACCAAACCATGCGTGCAACATTGTGTTGCGCACATCTTCCAGATATGAGGGATTCTTATCAATGGAATAAAGCTCGAAGAATCCGCGGCACATGACGGTGTTAAACCAGGCATGCCCCGGTGCCAGAATATTAAAATCACGTTGCAGAACTTCTGAATGATAGGAAGTAAACCACTTTTTGTGGCAAGCTTCCGCAATTTGATGTGCTGCTGTCAAATACGACTCATTCTTGGTTATTTTATAAAGAAGGCAGGCTAATTGCAATGGTTGTCCTGAATTATAAGAATATTTATTCGTCTCCATACGCCCTGGTTGGGTGGGGTCTTCTGGATCAGGAGAAACATTGTCGTAATACAGATGGTCGCTAGGGTCCTGCATATAGGCTTGCAGCCAGTTGAAGCATTCAATAGCTTTATCCAGGTATTTCTGCTCATGGGTTAGTTGATAGAGCTTACAACTCAATACACCCGTCGGGGCAGTTGAACAAGTGTGCTTTGACTTGCTCGGTTCATTCAGCTCTTTCCAATGAACTCCGCCACCGCAAGTATTGTCCCATCCGTATTGTGATAGATAGTCCCAGACGGCTTTGGCTTGATTTAAATAGCGCACATCTTTAGATATGGCATACCATTTTGCCATATCCAGTCCTATCCATACATTGTCATCATAAAAACGGTCGTTTCCCGAATCCGGATATACACTATATGCTGTGCGTCCATGGTCTGTTACCCAAAAATGTTGGATTCCCTTGAACATATCATCTTCTAAAGAACGATAATATTCTTCCTGTTCCGTGTCTACGGATGCTTCTCTCAAGGCAACAAATGCGGATAATCCTCCCCCTTGTCCCCATACGACTGCATCTCCGTCCCAATATCCTTGTTCTTTAGGATAATATGTTTGCCAACATGTCCTAGGTCCTTTATGATAATAGTATTTTATGACACATGTCATCATAGAGTGGGCGCAGTCGAACATACTTGTCTTTACATACTCGAATGTGCTCGCAAGTTGGCTTTTGCTTTCCGAGCGTAGCTCATTGGCTCCTATCAAGGTGATTGCAACCTCATATGTCCCTTCTGCAGGAACTTGCAATAAGTAATTTCCTCCATACTTATAGTTGTCACCATTCAGCACAATAGTAGTCCATTCTCCGTTTTCTCCAGACTCTGTATTCCGATAAGCTATTTCTATCTGTATGTCTTTCACATAATTTGTTCTTATGAATTTCACCAGAATTTCTTTTTCCCGGCTTGTTTTGTATACTTCCAGTTGTCCCACCGGATCAATCTTCTGGATATCTTTGTCTTCCACAGAATCGTCACTGCAAGATAGTACTGTGCATACCATGGCTAATAAAGATATAAAAATGATGTTTAATCTCTTCATAAACAAATTCTTTTTACCATTGGATTGCCTGGTCCTGATCCGGTATTGTTATATTAATCTTACGTTCCATAGTTAATGAACCTTCCGCTCGATAAGAAGTAGGTACATTTGACGTAGTTATGTCATCATATGTATATTTGATATATAATACATAATAACGATGCATCAGGTAGGGTTGATTGGTATCCATTTCATCCCAAATCTCGTAGGTCGGATGCTCTGTGAGCTGGAAGTTTATTGAAGAATTTGCCGCCGTTATCGTCAGATTCCCTTTCTTTTTAGTCTCCGTAACCTCTGAAGGTTCTTCAAATTTTACATTGATTTTATAAGTTTCCCTATCTATTGCATTATCTTCTTTCGTACCTGCATAGAAGAATACAGTGTTTTCGTCTACGACATGTGCTCTACGATTGTCTACTACCAATGGATCATTGCTCGAATCGGCAAAATAGATGTTCATGGCAGTTGCCGAGTAATTTCCAGAATAATCATTGAATGGTAATACATGAAGCAGGGCTTTCCGCCATCCTTTCCGTTTGTTGGTAATGTACGAGGGGTCCTCCTCAATTGTCAATGGCAACACCCACTCTTTCGAAAGGTTCATTTCTGAAAACTTAAACTTGATAGGGAATAGTTCCTTTCTTGAACCTGCCGGAATATGGCAGGTGGTGGAAGGAAATTCGTAATTTTCCTGTGGTAGTAAGTTATACCATAAGTCTTTTCTGAGTTCGTGAAAGTTGGCTTCGTTCATGGCGTTCAACGTATCCGGGTCTACGGCAATCCGTACGTCGAGATCCTTATCCAATGGAGTAGAACCACTGACTAGCACCGGAAGGTTGTAGATAACCTCACCATTAGGCTTGTAGCGGACGTAGATACTTGAAACCTCTCCATCATTAATTGGAGCTTTTAGTGAAACCATGTGAACATAAAGTTCGTCTTTCCATTCGTCATTGCATGCACTGAACGAAAGCAATGCGATAAACAATGTGGCTATATAAATATGTCTTTTTTTCATTCTTATTGTATATTTTAGATTAATCAAAAGTTTCCCATCCCGGCGCCTGTGTCATTTTGCGGTTTCTTTTTAATTCATTTTGTGGCATAGGCCAAAAGTACATCTTACGTGAGAAGTTTGCTTGTAGATTTTCTACTCGTATACGTTCATAAAAGCGTTCTTTTTTGCTTTCAGTCATCAGTACGTTGTAGCCATAGATTTGTTCGGACTCTTCTACCGGAGCAAGCTTCCAGCGACGCAGGTCGTAGTAACGTTGATTCTCACCCATGAATTCTACCTGACGTTCATGTATTAGTTTCTTACGGAACAATGTTTGGTCATTATATGTCTCCTCGTTGTAATCAGGAACTCCAGCACGCATCCTGACAGGCAAGACAGCCTTGCGGATTTCTTCTGTATTTCGCGAAACTGTAATTGGTTCTCCTTCCCAAGTTGTTACTTCGTAGCTACTACTCGGAGTCAATTCGTTTAGGGCTTCCGCATACATCAGCAGGATGTCGGTATAGCGAAGTGGTATGTCTACTTTATCATAGATTCTTCCGTTGTTCGTGTTGCAGTCGTTAGGGCTGACAAATTTCATGACACCTATTCCTGTAGGAATCCAGTAGTCGGAACTGTTTTTTCTTCCGTTATCGCTACCTCTGTAGTACCATACTTGTTGGTTGCGTCTATCTCCATCTTGCGCGCTTGCCAATGCCCAAAAAGCACCGTTGAATGCTACGCTGGCATAGAAACGCGGTTCGCGGTTCGCATATTCTTTCCATACTCTCGGACGTATCTGCGGGTAAAGTCCGCGGTTGTATTCATCTTCCGAGACGAAACGTTTGTCTACTTCGCAAGTGTCTAGGAATGTTTCTAGATTGAAGCTACTTCCGTCTGCCATATCATAGGCATCACACTGTTTGATTGTCAGTCCGTGGCGGTTTCTTCCTCCGGCATTTGTGGGTAAATGATCGAGAACAAGATCTCTGACTTGATCATTTAATGCATTGTTTCCTCGTGTAAATATCAATTCCGGATTTTCGGTAGCATACAAGTCTCCATTGAAAATAGAGCGATAAGAGGCGAACGGGTCAATGTCAGCCCATCCTTCCGGGAAATCTTTGTTGGAGTATACCGAGTGATAGGGAGGTCTTACGGTTGCCGGATAAGCGTTATCTCCTTTAGATTGATAGGGAGCGGTGTATAGCTTGTATACACCGGTTGCGTTGGCTAGGTCAATGACATCTTTAGCCGCTGCTGCTGCTCTAGCCCACTTGCTTTCGTCATACGTCTGAGACATTAGCATGCGTCCTTGCCAATCAGTAAAATCAGAGAACTTATCGGAGTCACCGGGACGTGGGTTATTTATCGGACTTGCTGTATATAGAAGTACCTTTGCGCGTACCGCCAAGGCAGCTCCTTTCGTACTGCGATTGACATTCTGTCTGTCTCGTTTCTCAGGCAGTGATCGGGCCGCCAGTGCCATTTCCTCACTGATGTAGTTCACTACTTCATCGTAGCTACTGCGTGGATAGGACATGTTCATATAATCTTCATCAATACTGATTGTCTCTTCAGGAATTAGAGGAACTGGTCCGTATTTTCTTAGTAATAACCAATAAAAATAACTTCTTAAAAAGCGGGCCTGTGCTTTATAGTCTGCTATTTCTTCTTCTGACAGTTCTTCATTAATATCTATATTGTTGATTAAGATGGAAGCCTGACGGATGCCTTCGTAGCAACGGATGTATGAATTGTTTGTCCAGGTATTGTCATATTGTCCGAATTTGAAAGCATTGTAAGTTACGGCTCCGTCACTTTCATTAAAAATCATATCATCTGCAAAATTAGTTGTGGAATAGCCGATGCGTGTGATTTCTAAATTAGTTTCTAACAGACAGTTGTAGCATTTAGCCAGCCATTGTTCCGTAAAATTCTTGCTCTTGAAAATTTTCTCTTCACTTTGACGATCTTTAAAAAAACGTTCCACGCTCAAATAGTCTGAACAAGAAGAAATACCCAGCCCAATGACTAAAATGGCTACTGCGGATAATATATGTTTTTTCATCTGTTTTTGAATTAAATGTTAATTGTAAGTCCTAAGGTATATGATCTTGATAATGGATAAGCCTGACCGTTGGTGCTGCCCAGTTCCGGATCCCATAACTTAAAATTGGAGAATGTTATCAAGTTAGTTCCCATGAAGTATAAACGAACGTTGTTCAAGTGGATCTTATTGATAAGACTCTTCGGAATATTATATCCGATTTCTAGGTTTTTCAAGCGCAGATAAGAACCATTGCGAAGCCAATATGTGGACGGACGGTAGTTGTTACTATTGCCTCCATAGCTTAAACGCGGGTATTCTGCGTTCGGGTTTTCATTTTCACCTAATATCCAGCGGTTGGAGTTCGCCATGTCGGTGAGAATATTTCCCCAATCACCATTCTTGAAAGGATATACAGTAGGACCTTCGATACAGAAAGTTGATTTGCCTGCACCTTGGAAGAGGATGTTGATGTCAAATCCTTTCCATTCTGCGGAAAGACCGAAACCATAAATAAGATTTGGGCGATTGGTTGCACCGATAGGAACTTCGTCATTTTCATCTATCTTTCCGTCTCCGTTGACATCCGCATACTTGATATCACCCGGCATTACGTCGCCCCAGCTCTGTTTCGGACTGTCACGAATGTCATCATAATCTTTGAATAATCCTAGTGAAATAAGTCCGCGGGTTTGGTTAACACGGAAACCTTGTTGGCTTTTATAAGGGTAATTACTGAATTCTTCGTCATATTTCAGGATTTCACTCTTACTGTATGTAAAGTTACCTCGCAGTGTCAGATTCACATCTCCAATACGTTGTTTATATCCCACGTTACCGTCGAATCCTTTGGAAACTACCGAGCCAATATTGGTAGATAACTTCATGCCTGTTCCTGTACCGTACATACCAACGGAGAGAGGGATATAGTTACGCTCTTGGTAAATACCGTCACGTTGTTCGTGAAAGTAGTCAATTGTACCGGTCAGCTTGTCATTGAACAATGCGAAGTCGATACCTATGTCATGCTTGGTTGCTATTTCCCAAGTGACAGCATTAGTTGCATAGTAAGTATAGGTCAATCCGTCGAACTGATAGCTTTGTCCTAGGTCTGCATAGTTGTAATTGTTGCTTGCTCCGAAAGTAGACAAGTAGGGAAAGCGTCTATCCATATTGTCATTACCTACTTTTCCGTAAGAATAACGTACTTTAAACATATTGATCCACGGTGATTTTTCTTTAATGAAAGACTCTTCTGCGATGTTCCAGGCTACAGAGTAAGCGGGGAAGAAACCGAACTGATGACCTGTTGCAAAGTTCTCGGATCCATTGTAACCAAAGTTAAAGTCAACGAAGTAACGGTACTTCCAACCATAGGTGAAACGTCCGGAAAGTCCTTGATGACGTCTGTCAATACCTTGCATAATGTCATCTTCCTTTTTTACAGAGGCATTGATTGTCTTATCTTGTGTATATTTCATTACGGCTCCCACCATGTGATTACCAAAGGTACGGTCGTAGTGCAACTCTGCTTCTAAATATTCTTTTCGTTCACCGGTTGAGTTAGCTTCTTGTGACATCAATTGTTCATCTCTGACTTTTCTCATCACAAGACTACCGTCAGAAGCGCGGTTCTGTTCCGCTCTCCATAATTCTGGTATTTTTTTACGGTTGATCCACTGATAATTGTTAGTGTCGAATCCATAGCGTCCGATGAATTTTAGACCTTTGGTGATAAAACTGAAATCTTGTTCGAGAGTGATATTGGTCTGCAATTTATTATTCCATGTTTCTTGATAGCCGGTTTGTGTAGCAATGGTCCAAGGATTGATTTGTTCATCGTCCGAACCGAAAGCGGGCGTATATCCATTGGAATACATGATTGGTACTGAGACCGGGTTATAATTCATAGCAGAAACCCAGATATTGCTTGACATACCCGGTTCGTTCTTTTTGTCTAATGAACCGGATACACCAACTTTTAGCAGTGTGGTTTTGGTGATATCCATATCCACGTTCAGACGGTAGTTCCAACGGCGATAGTTGGCGTTGGTATTATAGTCTTTTAGCCCTTTGTCTACTTTATACATACCACCTTCATCTACATAGCTTGCAGATACATAATAGCGTGCCAATGAACCACCGCCGTTCATATTGATAGTGGCACGATAAGTAGGTGCTCCTTTTTTCAGGAGTACATCCATCCAGTCTACATTGGGATATAAGTCCTGGTCCAGTCCGTTACGGAGTATATACAATTTGTCTTCAGGGAAGAAAGGTTCTTGGTTACGAGTAGTACGTGCTTCATTCATCATTGAAGCATATGTATATCCGTCAATGAGGTCTGGGGTTATGGTACGTGTGTTGTAGGTTGTTTCTACTTTTGCATCGATTTGTACTTTTCCTCCTTTACCACGTTTAGTTGTTATTAATACTACACCATTGGCGCCACGCGAACCGTATATTGCTGTGGCAGAAGCATCTTTGAGTACAGTGAAGGATTCTATATCCTCAATATTGAGTTCATTCATACTGCGTTCAAATCCGTCGACTAAAATCAAGGCACTTGAACCTGCTCCGAATGTCGAGATACCGCGAATCCAGAATTCGGAAATATTATTTCCGGGCTGTCCGGAAGTTTGGCGAGCCATTACACCTGCTATGTTACCTGCCAAAGCATTAGTAATGCTTGATGTGGAAGTCTTCAGTGTATTTATATCCACATTGGTAACGGCACCGGTCATCGTTATTTTCTTCTGTGCACCAGTACCTGTTACCACTACTTCATCCAAAGCAGTGGCAGTGGCTTCTTTCATTATGACCTTGATTGTTCTTTGTTCTTTTATCAGGACTTCCTGTTTTTCGAAACCGATGAAAGAGAAAACGAGTCTGTGGTAGGGTTCCATCTTGATTTTGAACTTACCGTCTATGTCGGTGATGGCACCTAATCCCGGGATGTCTTTGATGATTACGTTGACACCAATTAATGGTTCTTTGGACTCGTCTGTCACGAGACCTTCAACCTCTATTCTGTTTGTTTGTACCTCTACCGAACTGTTTTGAGCATACACGCTGCATGTGCAACAGAACAGGAGGAGCAAGTTAAAAATATATTTTTTCATTCGGAATGTGTTTTTATAGTTATTCTATAGAAATGGTACGGATGCTGTGATTTTCTCTATCGGCGATGTAGAAAGTCTGTGTTTCTTCATCGTAAGCGATGCCGCATGGATTATCAAAGCGTGCTTCCGTTTTTAATTCTCCGTCAATATTGCCAGATACCTTGTTGTCAGAAGAGACACTGCCTCTTCCTGCAAAAAGAGATACGTTACCGTCGGGAGTAATTTTAAAGATGCAATGGTTTCCTCTGTCGCATATATAATAATCATAAATGTTTCCGTCCGGACGAGGATTTTTTATGTATTCTTCATTCTTCACAAATGTGCCTTGGTAAGGTTCCTGAAAACGGGCACTCGGACCGGGCGAGGGACTGTACCCGGCTTCTCCTTCTCTACCGGCAAATGTGGTTGGCTTCTGAAATTCATTGGTTACTTTATTATATTGGGATACCAAAATACAGTTACGGCCTGTGATATACATAAATCTTCCATCCGGATGGATACACATAAAAGTACCGGAATCACTATTTTCGTATACACCAAATAATTCTACTCCTTTTTTGCCACCGGTCGTAGGATCGTGAACAGCTTTTTGAAGTCCTCCTTTCCAATAGGTGTTGTAGTAAAGTGATTTATTTAGGGCGCAGTAAACATTGTTATATCCTGTGCGGTCATAAACATAGGGGTGGGCTTTTCTGAATTCTTCAGATCGCAGAATGTAAGCAATTTCACGGTTGTCTTTACTGCTGCTTCCATGGTCATCTGATACGAAAAGAGTGTCTCCGGTTGCATCGAAAGACATGAATTGCATATTCCTAAATCCTCCCTGGCCATTAGTAAGAAGAGTTGAGACTTCTTTTGCTTCCAGATTGATTCGACGTATAGGACCGCCTTGACCATTAATAATTAAGCATTTCTCAATACCAAATGTGTCCATTAATAGCCATTGAGGATTTCCGAATCTTGCTTTTTCAAAGTTTCCGTCTACGTCAGATGAATTTCCATTTTCGTCTTCGCTACCAACAAGAGTACTCACTGAAGGCTGTAGAGTATAATTGAACTTCTTTTCAAATTCATATTCTATAGGAGAGGTTTTTCCGTCGGCACTTTCGATTTTTATTTTAATATTACCATCGAAAGCTTTCGGCGGGACTATACAGTAAATTTCGGTGTTGGTGCAGCCGATAGTTGTCGTGTATTGTCCACCTATTGTGATGTGAATTTTTGAGGGATCAGTCCCAAAATTATCTCCATAAATATGGATTTGAGTACGAAGACTCCCATGATCGGGGGTAAAGTCTGAGAAAACAACCGGTTTAGACGGGTCGTATCCATTGGAACCAATTTTGTCGTCCTGACAGCCGATAAGGCATACGGTCAGAATCAACACCAGTGCCTTATACCAATAGAGGCATCTTTTTTCATGTGTTTTTCTTTTCATATAGTTTTTTTTATTAAGAGTAAAATATTAATATTTTTTATTTTAGAACTCATATAATGAGGAGAGCGTTAGTTTATAAGTTCACCTCGATACCTTCCACAAGATTGCCACTAGCTTGGCAAACGCCTTGGTCTGTGATAACTTTGACAATAGCCATATCTTTGTTTTCTGTTTTAAATTTGCCTTTTTCGCTAGTCAACTTTACTATAACTTTGTCGCCTTGTTTTTCGGCTTTGAAGGTTTGTTGGCTGTAATCTCCCTTCTTGAATGCCCAGCCATCTCCTGCATCCCAGTACATTGATCCATCGGCTTTTCCTTGTTCATCCAGACAAACCAATAATGTGAGCGGATCTAATGAGTTTTCTGTGGTATTTTGAATGATCTTTCCGGTAGGAATAATCGAACCGCCACGTATCTTCATCTTTGCTTGATATTTATCACAGTTGTCACCTTTAACTAGTGATAGTTCTTTCCAAATGCCTTTCGGCAGTGCAGGCTGCTTAGCGTATGCCGGAATAATAAGCAGGTTGTTACCAATCAGGAATGCTTCTTCTTCGGCACGCAACGACAAGTCTTTAGGGTCGGCGAAAAAAACAGGTCGCATGATGGGCATACCATTTGTTGAGGCTTCGTGCAGCAGAGTATAATAATAGGGGAGAAGGATGTATCGACGTTCTAATGCTATTCGTGCGGCATTTTCTACTTCTTGCCCAAATGCCCATGGCTCCTTGTTGTTTGTTCCTGCACAAGCGTGACCACGTGAGAATGGATAGAAAGCACCTACACCAATCCAGTTGCCGAATAAATCGGCATCAGCATTAAATAGAAAGCCACCGATATCCGAACCGCTGAATGGTTGGCCGGATAATCCCAAAGTTAAAGACATGGGTATTGACATTTTCAGATGGTCCCACCAGGAGCCATTATCACCGGTCCAAGTGGCTGCATAGCGCTGACCACCTAAGAAATTAGAACGAGTAAGAATAAACGGTCGCCTTTCGGGGCGGGTTTCCAGTATGCCTTCTCTGGATGCTTTAACCATTAGAAAACCATAAACATTATGATATTGTAGATGTGTTCCTGCAGGCAATTTACCTCCTCCGCGGTGGAGATTATCTTCCGGCATTGTTTTGTTGGGAGTGTCATTGATTTGTGGCTCATTTACATCGTTCCAAACACCGTCTACTCCTTGTGCCATGAAATCTTTATATAAGTTCCTCCACCATTTATTTACTTTAGGGCATGTGAAGTCTGGGAACGCTGCCGCTCCTGGCCAGGCATCACCATGAAAGTTCTTTCCGTCTGCAGTTTTTACCCAAACGTCATTTTCAGTTCCTGATTTATAAACGAAGTAGTTGGGGTCAACTTTTGCTCCAGGATCAATCATCCATGCAGAATGGAAGCCGCGTATATGTAAATCGCGATTAACAGCCTTAGGATTGGGAAAACTTTGTGGGTTAAATGTGAAAATACGATATCCATCCATGTAGTCAATGTCCATCCAGATAACATCGCATGGTATTCTTTTGTGTCTGAAAGTGTCTGCAATCTCAATTACGCGACTGTCTGGTGAATAAGAGAAGCGACTTTGTTGATAACCTAATGCCCAGCGGGGAATCATCGGCATAGTGCCTGTTAGTTCCGATAGTCCGCGAACTACAGCTTGTGGAGATTCTCTGTCAATAATAAACACCCGAAAAGGTTCTCCCTCACTTCTTAGTTCAATTTTCTCATTTGTACTACTTAATTCAGCTTTCCATGTGGTATCGAATAAAATACCGAAAGCTGTTCCGTCTTTTCTAACTCCCATCATCCAAGGATGTGATTGATATAGGCGTGTACCATTATCTACACCGTAGGCACCGGAATCTGTATTCCAGAGCTTGATTGTTTTACCATTTCTTAGAAGAGAACCGGTTACTTCACCACCTCCGTAGATACTTGTGCCTTCCGGTATTGTAAGTGATGCATTAGCTTTACCATCTGTGAGGGAGAATTCGGGAATAAGTATCCAATCGGCAGGGAGTATGCCTCTCTCACGTGGTTCTTTTTCAATTGCGAACGAAGGTACTTTCTTTGCGTCAAAACCTTCTGGGATAAACTTGGCAATGCCGTCTCCAACCAATACGCTTTGTTTGATGGATACTTTCTGTGTTGCTGCGTCTGCCAATAGAGGCAAAGCAGTGAGCAAATATATTGCTACTGTTTTAATAAGGGTATATTTCATGTTTTAATAATTTTAGTTGTCATTCTTTCTAGAAAAATTATTGGATAGTGGCAAGGCGGGCGTACATTTCTATCATGGCAGCTTGTGTTAGCAACCATTTTTTGTCATCTTTGCTTTTGCCGCTTAAATCTGTATTAAATAATCCTTTATCATCCCGGGCGTACATCCAAGCATGGTTTAAACTTTTATCGAAAGCGTTGATATATATTTTATTCTTATCTATATGATAGAGTTCGATAAAGCCTCTTAACATTACCGCAGTAAACCAGATATCTCCTTGCTTTAGCATTTTAAAGTTTTCTCCTGTAGTTGTTGTAAAGTCTGTGAAAAAATAGTTATAGCATTCTTTAGCTATATTTTGTGCATCTTTCAGGTAAAGAGGATTTCTTGTCAGTTGATAGAGCAGGGCGGCTGATTGCATCATTTGCCCGCTGTTATAGGCGTATTTGGCTTTTCCTATCTTTCTGTCAAGACCGATATTGTCAAAATAGAGGTAATCAGTGGAGTCTTGTAGATTCTTTTGCGTCCATTCATATAATTCTTTTCCTTGTCTGAAGTAGATGCTGTCATTAGTTGCTTTAAATAGTTTAAGGGCGAGTACAGAGCCAGGAGCATTTGAACAAGTATTTTTAGACTCTTTCTTTTGCTCACACCAGTAAATGCCTCCTCCCAACAGGCTATCAGTACCACTTTCTATAAATTTCCATATTAATTGTGCTTTATCCAGATATCTTTTCTCTTGTGTTATTTGGTAGATGTCGGTGAAGTCAATGCCTAACCATACATTGTCGTCATAAAAACGATCGGATGTCGGTGCTGTTTGTATGTACGATGAGTAAGCGTTAGGAGTTCTTTGGATATCGAAATATTCTTCCAGACCAGGTAATACCCGTTTATCTAATAATTTCTGGTATTTCTTGTCATGAGTCGCTTCGAATAGTGCATTTACTGCAGAGAAAGTACCCGAATATGGCCATAAATAGGAGAACTGATTAGGCGTGTTTGCTTGTTCTTCCGATGCCAGATAAGTGACTTTGTGTTGTTCGTCAAAGGGATAGCTTTCCCGAAGCAGATAAGAGTCCTTTGCTGAGTAATGTTGATAAAGGGAATCCAATGTCTGCTGGGCTTTTCCCAAACTTGAATCTGAGTCTGCCTGCTTTGTTGAGGCACAACCAGTCAAAGAGAGGGTGCAAACTATGATTAGTAAAATACACGGTGATTTCATTCTATATAATATTATATTCATTATTAACTAAAGATTTTCCTTCCAAAATACAGGTAGCTGAATATGCTACCTGTTTGTGGATTACCTATTTCAAACTACAATCCTTTTTATTTTGCTTTTTACCTTATTCCGTTGTCTGATGCTGCAAAGTTATTATGGTTAGTATAAGATGATGTACGGACCCATGACATAAATGTCTCTTCTCGATGAAATGTCGCAAAAATATATATATGTGTCGTAAAAGCGTACTCCTGTTATGTTAATTTTCAGATGATCAGAATGTTTTTTGTGCAGTTCTTGGACGTTTTCCCGATTTTCTATATCTTTCCGTCGATTTTTGTGTCTTGATTTAAAACAAGAGAATGCTATATGAAAAAACACAATGAATGGACGAAGAGAACTACTCTTTTAAGAAGAGTTCTGCTGATACTGGTTTCTTTTCTTTTGATAGGAGTAGACATAAATGCTTCGTATAGTCTCCGGCAATTTTCCAGTAAGAACGGATTATCCAATAGTGCTATTCTTTCGATGTGTCAGGATAGGCATGGCGTGATATGGATCGGTTCATGCGATGGGCTGAATATCTACGACGGCACTTATCTGGGATTGTACAAACCAACCAATGTGCACCATAGTTTCTCCGGTAATCTCATCGAACGGATTATCGAGGCGGACAACGATGTGCTTTGGATACAGACTAATTATGGGCTCGACCGCTTTGATACACGCAGACAGACCATACAAAGCTTCAAAGACTTTAAATACATAAACCGTATGGCGATAGGTCCCGAAGATGATTTCTTCATTATTAAAGATGATGGCTACATTTATTATTATCAGCCGGAGCAGAAGGACTTCTGTAAACTTGATGTGAAAAAGATACATTTTGAGGAAGTACAACAAATGGCTATTGATAACTTTGGAGTACTTTGGATATTCTCTTCGGATAATGATAACCGGAGTTATATAATAGAGAAAAACGGAAATCAAGTGAAGCTGGTTCCCAGTAATTGCCTGAATCATTCGGAAAAGTTGTTGTGGACGTTTGTAGATGGCGATTTTCTCTATTTCATAGACAGTACTTATGCACTTTATGAATACGATCTGAATAATCATAAAGCGTATTTTATAGCAGATATGGAGGCAGAGATACTTCGTCGGGGTGAGGTTTCTTCCATTATAAAAAAGAAAACTGATTATTTTATCGGCTTTAAGAGTAGTGGATTAATCCAATTAAAGTATATGCCGGATTCAAAGGTAAAATATAGCCTCCAGTCCATAAATGTTCAGTCCGGTATCTTTTGCCTTATGAAAGACCGGTTTCAGGATATAATCTGGGTGGGCGCTGACGGTCAAGGGCTTTATATGTATTTTACAGATGAGTTTTCTATTGACAACATCATGTTGGATGTACCGGAGTATCGGGTAGATAATCCGGTTCGTGCTCTATATCAGGATCAGGATCAGACATTGTGGATAGGTACGAAGGGAGGGGGAATATTAAAGATGTTTGATTTCCATCCTGATATGGAAACTTTGCCTCGGGCAGAAAGGATCCTGGCAAGTAATAGTCCGTTGATGGACAACTCGGTGTATAGTTTTGCTCCCAGCCGGAGGAAACTCTTATGGATTGGAACGGAGAGCGGACTTAATTACTACTCCTATTCACAAAAGCGGATACAGGAATTTCCGGTCATGGCAGATGGCAAGATGGTGAAGTATGTACATTCTGTCCGTGAGACAAATGATAGTACGTTGTGGGTGGTTTCTGCCGGTGAAGGTATTGTGAAAATCATTCTGGATGCTACTTCACTTTTACCTAAAGTGAAGTCTGCCCGTCGCTTTACACTGGATGGCGGAAAGAGAAACTCCAATTATTTCTTTGTCTCTTTTCAGGAGAATGATTCGGTTATTTGGTTTGGTAACCGTGGATATGGTGCGTATAAAATGAATACGCATACCAATCAACTAACTCCCTGCCGCATTGACGATGTAGTGAAGAATCAGACTGTAAATGATATTTTTGCCATTCATAAGAATGACGAAGGATACTGGTTTGGTACGAGTTTCGGATTGACCCGGCTTTATCAGGGCGAATATAGGGTATATAACGAGACTGACGGCTTTCCCAACAATACGATTCACGGCATATTGGAAGGAAGGGACAATAACTTGTGGCTTAGCACCAATCAAGGGTTGGTGAGGTTTAATGTCCGCGAAAACACAGTTCAGACGTATCGGCAGCAGGGCGACCTGGAAGTGATTGAGTTTAGTGACGGTGCTTTCTTCAAGGATCAGCAGACGGGGACATTATTTTTTGGTGGTACGAACGGATTCATTACGATTAGCGAGAATGATCAACTTTCGGAAGAATACATGCCTCCTTTGCATTTCAACCGCCTCTCTATTTTTGGTAAAGAGTGCAATATTTATGATTTTCTGCAAGGCGCTACGAAGCAAGAAACTTTGGTGCTGGACTATAGTCAGAACTTCTTTAACCTTTCATTTATTGCTGTCGATTACATTAACGGGAACAATTATACTTACTCTTATAAGATAGACGGTTTGAGCGATAGTTGGATTGAGAACGGATTGTCTACGGTGGCGGTTTTCTCTAATCTATCTCCTGGAGAATACACCTTGCTGGTGAAGTACCGAAGTAATATAACAGGGAAAGAGAGTGAGCCTTATTCATTATTGATCCGTATCACTCCTCCCTGGTATATGACTACTTGTGCTTATATTGTCTATTTCTTATTATTAGCCGGGGTAATTGCAGGAGCTATCCGGATGGTGATAAAACGTTATCGCAGAAAGCGGAATGTTATGATCGAGGAAATGAACCGCCAGCAGCGCGAAGAACTGTATGAATCGAAATTGCGTTTCTTTACTAACATTACCCATGAATTTTGTACTCCGTTGACATTGATCAACGGTCCGTGTGAAAAAATCCTTTCCTATAGCCGGGTAGACAGTTATGTCCGGAAGTATGCTTCCATGATTCAGCAGAATGCGTTGAAACTGAATGCGCTGATATTGGAACTGATTGAGTTCCGCCGACTGGAGACGGGGAACAAGATTTTGAAGATAAAACATGTTCCTGTCACAGAACAGATACGGACTATTGCCGAATCATTCGGAGAGCTGGCGGAAAGCCGGAAACTGAACTATCGATTGCAGATAGAAGATGGAGTTTTTTGGAATACGGATGTCAGCTGTCTGAGTAAAATTGTAAATAACCTGATTTCTAACGCTTTCAAATATACTCCGGAGAATGGTTCCATTACGGTAGAGCTGCGTATTGAAGGAGAACAACTTTGCATTCGGGTATCTAATACGGGAAAAGGAATCAAGGAGGCTGATCTCACGAAAATATTCGACCGTTATAAGATTCTGGATAATTTCGAAGTGCAGAACAAGAATGGGATTTCTCCGCGAAATGGATTGGGACTGGCCATTTGTCACAGTATGGTAAATCTGTTGAATGGACAGATTCAGGTATCCAGTATTCCTAATGAGGTGACTACTTTTGATGTATGGCTGCCTGTTATGGAGGTTACGGTGGATAATGAAGATGAAAAAGTAGCTGAAGAATTGGTTTTGTCATCAGATGAGCAAGCAGTCGAACTCAAGAATTCGTCGGTTGAATTTGATAAGAACAAGCAGACGATTATGATTATTGACGATGACCCTTCTATGTTATGGTTTGTTACGGAGATATTTGTCGGGGCATACAATGTTGTCTCTTTAGGCAGTGCAGAGGAAGCCTTGAAGCAGTTGGGCATCCAGTTACCGGATTTGATTATTTCGGATGTAATGATGCCCGGTATGGATGGAATGTCGTTTGCCAAAAAGATAAAGTCGGATAAACTGTTGAGCCGTATCCCGTTAATACTGCTTTCGGCACTGAATAATATTGACGAGCAGACGAGGGGAATTGAATCCGGCGCGGAAGCATATATCACGAAACCTTTCAATGTGGAATATCTCGAGAAAGTCGTTAGAAGGCTGTTACAGCGTGAAGAGGACCTGAAAGAGTATTATAGCTCTGTTCTAAGTGCTTTTGAACTGGATGATGGTCATTTTCTGCATAAAGAGGATAAATCCTTCTTCGAGAAGATGATGCAGATTATTGATAGTCATATACAGAATACGGATTTATCAGTGGAATTGTTGAGTAGTTCATTAGGATACAGTACCCGGCAGTTCTATCGGAAGCTGAAAAATGTCACGGAGAAGACTCCTGCCGACATCATCAGAGAGTATCGCCTGACGATTGTAGAACGCTTGTTGCTGACAACGCAACTTTCCATTGAAGAGATTATGGATAAAACCGGATTCTCGAACAGGGGGACTTTCTATAAAGCATTTGCCCAGAAGTTCGAGATGACGCCCAAGCAGTACAGGAATATCAAGACGAAGGATGTTCATGATGCTTCTGAGGAAGGAGGAGGAACTATGAACGTATAAAACTCCTGAAGACTTGACAAACGGCTTTTAATGTTGTATATTTGTATCCTTACAATAAATGAATTAAAACTTAGACCAATGAGAATATCTTACCTTATACTGCATTTGTTGTGCTGATATAGTATAATATGACAACATTTTATCCGATAATGCCTTGCTTCGGAAGGCTTTTCGGTAGCTTGTATATAAGAAACAGGCTGCAAACTTTTGAGAGGTTTGCAGCCTGTTTTGTTATATAAATTCGGATAAATGCTATCGAAAAGCCATGTAATCGTTTTTAATAAACTTGGATACCGTTTCTAATAAACGATCAAGAAGTTTATTAAAAACTGAAATATAGATTAGGCATAACAGTTCAGTATTTTTCAGCAGAGTCGGATAGAGAATAAATATGCTACGTCAATATCGGTTATGAATAGGTAAACTATATCAACGCCTTAAATCTTCTTCTTTTCCAACATTACCTTATAATGGCTGTTTTGCCTGTTACTTCTTTTTCGGCTTTCTGCGTGCCCATCCTTCCTCGCTGAAGTCAGGCTCTTTATCTTTAAAGAACTGTTGCCAGTCGTCTGTCTTTTTAGGACCACGTGCTCCGTAACCCCGTTCTTCGCGGCTGGGCTTGTCGCTTCTTTTTTTCTTGTCGGTCTTGTCACTGCCTTTAGTCGCTCTGTCAGCTCGCGGTGCTCTGTCCGATCTTTCGGAACGTGAGTTGCGGCTACTGTCACTACGCTTTTCGGAGGAACTTCCGAAAGGACGTTTTCCTCCTCTGCGTTCGGCAGAACCACTGCCTCTCCGACCTTCTCCTGCTTCCTCACCGGCAACTTCTACAGATACTTTGCGGCCGTTCCAGTTAGCGCGGTTCAACGCCTTCACTACGTTTTGTGCTTCTTTCTCTTCTACTTCGAAGAAGGAGAAATTTTTCATCAAGTCAATGCGTCCCAACTCGATTCGTCCACGTGTATTGCTGTTCAGCAAGCTGATCAGTTCGCTTGGGAAGAAACTGTCCATTTTTCCCAGATTGATGAATAAGCGGGTGAAACCCGGCGCTGCCTTGCGGCTGCCTCTTTCACGGCTGTCACGTGTGTTACGTTCGCGGCTGTCGGTCGGAGTCTCGATCTCTTCACGGTCGCGGTAGTAGTCCAGAAAACGATTGAACTCATGCGATACCATGCGTTTGATCAGATCCTCTTTGCTCAGCCATTCCAGCTTACGATAAATCTCCGGCATGAAGTCCGTGATTTCTTCTTCGTTTACCTTCACCTTTTCCAGTTCATCAATCACTTTGATAAGCTGTTTTTCGCAGATCTGCTTGCCTGTCGGCATTTCTCCGGCAATAAACTTCTTGCCGATGATGCGCTCTATCTCACGCAGCTTTCCTTTTTCGCGCAGGTTGATGATAGCGATGGAAGTACCTGTCTTTCCGGCACGTCCGGTACGTCCGCTACGATGTGTGTAGCTTTCCGTATCATCGGGCAGGCCGTAGTTGATCACGTGTGTCAGGTCGTCTACGTCCAGTCCGCGTGCGGCAACGTCCGTAGCAACCAGTAATTGCAGGTTGCGGATGCGGAATTTCTGCATCACGGCATCGCGCTGAGCCTGTGACAGTTCTCCGTGCAGTGAATCTGCGTTATAGCCTTCCTGCATCAATTTATCGGCTATTTCCTGCGTTTCTTTACGGGTACGGCAGAAAATGATACCATATATTTGCGGGTAATAGTCAACAATGCGTTTCAGGGCTGCATATTTGTCTTTGGCTTGTACGGTATAAGCTACGTGTTTCACGTTGCTTGTACTTTCGTTCTTGCGTCCGATGGTAATCTCCTTGGCATTCTGCAAGTAGTTCTTGGAGATGCGGGCGATTTCGGGGCTCATGGTTGCCGAGAAGAGCAAGGTGTTCCGTTCTTTGGGGACATCGGCAAGGATAGCGTTGATGCTGTCGGTGAATCCCATATTCAGCATTTCGTCCGCTTCGTCCATCACTATGTTGTGAACGGTCGATAAAGATACGGTTTTGCGCTCCATCAGGTCGAGCAGTCGTCCCGGTGTGGCCACGATGATATGTACGCCGCGTTTCAGGCTGCGTATCTGGCTGTCGATGGAAGAACCGCCGTAAACTGGCAGTACTTTCAGTCCGTCAATGTATTTTGAGTAATCGTTCAGATCGCCCGCTATCTGGAGGCATAGCTCACGGGTGGGGCAAAGTATTAGTGACTGGGGAACCCTGTTCTTTACGTCAATCTGTTGGAGCAGAGGCAGGCCGAATGCGGCTGTTTTACCTGTTCCAGTTTGTGCAAGAGCTACTACATCGTTATTTTCTCCTAAAAGGTACGGAATCACTTCCTCTTGTACCGGCATGGGATTCTCATATCCCATCTCTTCAATTGCTTTACGTATCTCCGGAGAAACGCCAAGCTCTTCAAATGTCTTCATTAAATCTCTGTATATCTTTTATTTCGGGCGCAAAGATAGAGAAAAATAATGAATAATGAATAATGGATAATGGATAATTATTGCTGTCTGCATAGCATTCTCCATTTTCCATTAACCATTATCTATTAATAAAATGCTGCGCAACCGTTCGATTTCTTCTGCCGAGAGTCCTATTCCTTTTTTCAGATATGCCTGTACGCTGCCGTATTCCGCATCAATCTGTTCTTTGGCTGCATTCAGGAAGTCTTCCTTGGCAGAGTAGATTGTAGTGATGGCTTCCTGCGAGTTGATAGGGAGTTTATACGCGTATCTGGAGGCTTTGGGGATGTTGAAATAGTCATTACTCAGGCGATAGTCTTTCATGATGGCTTCTTCATTGACTCCCAAAGCGGCAAGTACCAGTGCTGAAACAATGCCCGTACGTCCTTTGCCTGAAGTACAGTGGATGACGACGGGATAATTGTTGCGGTCGAGCAGGAGTGTGAACAGTTCTTTGTATTCCTTGCGGTAGTTGGTGACCAGTTGACGGTTCATTCGCTCTACTAAACGATAGATCGTATCCGTTTCTATTTTCTTATCACGTATGTCTTGCAGGATGTGTTCCATGTTTCCTGTTGCAATGGGGAGGTGCAGGACGTTAAAGTCTTCATCATGAAACTGTGGATAGTTATGGCGTTCTTCTTCCGAACGCAAATCGATGATAGTCCTTATACCCATGTTTTTCAATTCCCGGCGGGAGCAGAATGGAATGCTGTCAATCTGTGCAGAACGGTACAGCATTCCCCAGCGGGTATCTTTGCCTGTTTCTGCAGACTTGTATCCTCCCAGGTCACGGAAGTTCTGAATGCCGGGAATATTGACGTTACGGGCAGCTACCCTCACTCGGTATCTGTTGTTGAATACCATCAGGTAGTAATAGCGCTGAGACGGATCATTGGTCACGATGGTCTTTTTCCCTTTTTCAATGTTGATGGTGGCTACGGGATTTTCTTCGGGAATGAAGTCGGGAGAAGTGGAAGCATATACTTTTACCTGTCCTTTCAGTATAGGGGCTGTTTCCCATTTGATAATGGCGTTTCCCACATTGTTCTCTTCACACACTACGGATATAGTGGGCGAAGTGCCGGAACATGACGGAAGTACCAGTAGGATGGTCAGCCAGTTTAACAGGTTTCTGTACATAGTTTCTTTGTCTGATGAATCATGTACTGCAAAGATAGGAATTACCGCTAGATGTGGTAATTCCTTTGCGATTATTAGCCAAAGTTAATAGTAATTTAGGGGATGGTTGTATCCGTAATTACTTCGATGCGTACTGTCCGGCGAACTCCACCGATACCGAATTACTGAAACTGCGGCATACTTCGGCGGCAAAGTCTTTCCCGCACTGAACTACTTTGTCCCAGACTTCTTCATTCAGATTATTAAGGTCGCGGTATCGTACATCATATTTAAGCAATCCGTAGATCAATCCCGCATTGAAATTATCTCCGGCACCGATGGTGCTGACTGCTTCCAGCGGTTCTATCGGATATTCTTTGCTGACCAGATTGGTACGAAGTGATACTTTGTCCCCACCGGCCGTGCATATAAACCGCGGGCAGTAGAATTTAATCTTGTCTTTATATATCTTGTCCACATCTTGCAAGCCATACATATAGAAGAAATCTTCCAGCGATCCCCGTACAATATCGGCGTACTCCAGATTCTCGATAATCGTAGGAGCTAGTTTCATTGCTTCGTTCTTATGTGAAGAGCGGAAGTTCGGGTCGTAATAGATGATTGCTTTCTTCTCGCGTGCCTGGTCCAGCAGTTCCAGAATCTTCTCCCTGAGTACCGGGTTGAGCGCATAGTAAGAGCCTACCATGACGATATCGTCTTCCTCTAACTTAGGATAAAGCACATCCAGACGTTGTTTGGGATAATCCTTATAGAAGATATATTCGGCATCGCTCTGTTCATTGAGGAATGCCAGTGATACAGGTGATTTACCATCCGGGAAGACATTTACGTGATCCGTCGGAATATTATTTTCACGCATGAATTGCAGAATGATATTTCCTACCCGGTCATTACCTGTTTCACTGATAAAACCTACCTTGATCCCCATTCGTCCGAGGGATACGATGCCGTTGAATACAGAGCCTCCCGGTACGGCTGCGGAAGGCTGGTTTCCCCGAAAGATGATATCGAGGATTGTTTCTCCGATACCGATTACTTTTCGCATAGCGATCTTGATTTTTCGCCCAAATAACCACCGTGGTGGCGTTTTGAGTATTCTTCGATGGTGAATCCTGTCTTCTTCATTGTCTGTACTACCAGTATGTCACCGATGACGGTCATGGCGGTAGTCGATGTAGTAGGAGTCATGCCTAACGTACAAACTTCGGCAGGTTTACCGGTGCTCAGACAGACGTTTGATTCGTTGGCCAGCGGGCTGTCGGGATTTCCGGTGATAACGATAAACTTCAGTTCCGGGTCCAGATTATGTGCCAGTCGGGTCAGTTCCACGATTTCGCGTGTTTTGCCGGAGTTGGAGATAAGCAGGAGCAAATCGTTTTTTTGTAAGATGCCGAGGTCGCCGTGCTGCGCTTCACTGGGGTGCAGGAAGACCGATGGAATGCCGGTGGAGCAGAAGGTGGTGGCGATGTTCATGGCAATCTGTCCGGCTTTTCCCATGCCGGAAGTTACTAATTTCCCTTTTTTCTGATGTATCTGTTCTACAATCAGTTGTACCGCTTTCTCGTAAGCGTCTGTTACAGGGATATTGAGCACTGCTTGTGCCTCTTGTTGCAAGAGTTGTTTGATGGAGTCTATCATATAATCAGTTTATTTTTTCTTTTAATTCATCCAGATTGTTTGCTGTTTCATAATAGGTAGAGAAAGATTGTCGGGCGAAGCCCTTATCCTCTAACGTCTTAAGTGCAGCCAGAAGTTCATTATAAAAACCGTATTCGTTATAGAAGATCACCTTTTTCTGATGATATCCGATAGAGGCGGCGGCTATGACGTGGAAAATCTCGTCGAGTGTACCTACACCACCGGGCAATGCGACCAATATCTCCGACTTCTCTGTTATCACATCTTTCCGGTCGCTCAGGTTACGGGTATGAATCACCTCGTCCAGTAATGTGCTCACACTACCTTTTTCTTCCAGTTTGGCAGGAACTACTCCGATGACCGTACCGCCATTCTCTTTCACGGCGCGGGCTACGCATTCCATCAGTCCGAGATTGGCTCCTCCATAAATCAACGTTTTGCCTGCTTTTCCCATCCATTCTCCGATTTGACGGGCACTGTCAAAGTACATTTTGTCAATGTTTTCCGAGGCAGAACAGAATATTCCTATCTTTTTCATACACGTTGTTGCTAATATAGTCTACAAATATCTGCAATTTTCTATAAACGACAATAAGTTTTATTGTATTTTTGCGGCATTAATTCAATAAGGAAGTAGAAAACAATGCATTACAACGAATATACATTGCCGAATGGCCTGCGCATAATTCATGAACCGACTCTCTCGAAAGTAGCTTATTGTGGTTTTGCCATCGATGCCGGAACGCGCGATGAGGCTGAGAATGAGCAGGGGATGGCTCATTTCGTGGAACATCTTATTTTTAAAGGGACGGAGAAGCGGAAAGCGTGGCATATCCTTAACCGCATGGAGAATGTGGGCGGCGATCTGAATGCCTATACGAATAAAGAGGAGACGGTTGTCTATGCCGCCTTCCTGACCGGGCATCTGGAACGTGCACTCGAATTGCTCGGAGATATTGTATTCCATTCTACTTTCCCGCAGCATGAAATAGAAAAGGAGACGGAAGTGATCATTGACGAAATCCAGTCTTATGAGGATAATCCTTCGGAGTTGATCTTCGATGATTTTGAAGATATGATTTTCCGTAACCATCCGTTGGGAAGGAACATTCTCGGTAAGCCGGAACTGCTGCGGAGTTTCCGTACGGAGGATGTTCTCTCGTTTACCCGTCGCTTTTATCAACCGGGGAATATGGTATTCTTTGTTCAGGGACAATATGATTTCAAGAAGATTATCCGTCTGGCGGAAAAGCATTTGTCCGATATCCCGGCAGTGACGGTGGATAATCAGCGTATGCCTCCTCCTCTTTATGTGCCCGAACGGTTGGTAGTGCCTAAAGATACTCATCAGGCGCATGTAATGATTGGTAGCCGGGGATACAATGCGTATGATGATAAGCGTACGGCACTTTATCTGCTGAATAATGTGCTTGGCGGTCCGGGCATGAACAGTAAGCTGAATGTATCGCTTCGCGAGCGGAGGGGATTGGTGTATAATGTAGAGTCCAATCTGACTTCTTATACCGATACAGGAGCTTTCTGTATCTATTTCGGTACGGATATCGAAGATATGGATACCTGTCTGAAACTGACCTATAAAGAACTGAAGCGAATGCGGGATGTGAAGATGACATCTTCTCAGCTGGCGGCAGCGAAGAAGCAACTGATAGGCCAGATCGGCGTGGCATCTGATAATTTCGAGAATAATGCGCTAGGTATGGCGAAAACATATCTGCACTATCATAAGTATGAATCGTCAGAATCAGTGTTCCATCGTATTGAGGCGTTGACGGCAGAACAACTGCTGGAGGTTGCCAATGAGATGTTTGCGGAGGAATATTTGTCGACGCTGATTTATAAGTGAAACCTTGAGTGAAGAATGTCATATTTCCTACAAAACTTTAATACTCTAATGAAAAATAAATGTTTGCTGTTGTTGCTGTTTGCTTCTTTTCCGATTTTCTCATGGGCTGATGAAACTCTTGATTCACTATTGCATGTCCTTGATCAGACAATCTTGGCACATGACACTTATGTGGTACAGCGCGAATCGCGGATACGGCATCTGAAAGAGCTTGCCGGAGACGTGGCTCCTAATTCCATAGAACGCTATAATCTGAATAATCAGATCTATAAGGAATATAAAGCCTTTATTTGCGATTCCGCTATTTACTATTTAAATGAGAATGTTCGTATTGCGGGTAATCTGGGAGATACTGACCGGGAAATAGAAAGTAAACTGCAACTTTCTCTTTTGCTTTCTTCTACGGGTATGTATACCGAATCAATTGATGTCTTGAAGTCAGTAGACCGACAGAAGGTAACTTCACATCTGATACTTGATTATTATACATGTTTCGATCATGTGTATGGTGAGATGGGATTTTATACACAAGATCAGACGTTATCTGCTTATTATCGGGAAATATCGTCAGCATATAAAGATTCATTATATGCGATATTATCTCCTCAATCGGAAGAATTTATGGTCATGCGCGAAACGTTGTTTCGTGACCGGCACAAGTATGATGAGGCCTTGGAGATAAACGACCGTCGCCTGATGGCAGCAGAGCCCGATACGCCTCAATATGCACTTGTAACTTACCATCGCTCACTTATTTATAAATATCTTGGAGATAAAATAAGAGAGAAACAGAATCTTTGCCTTTCTGCTATCTCTGATATTCGTTCTGCTATTAAAGATCATGCTTCTTTGTGGATGTTGGCTCAGTTGCTCTATGAGAATGGCGATATGGAGAGAGCTTACCAATATATGCGTTTCTCGTGGAATGCTACCAAATTTTATAATGCTCGTCTTCGAAGTTGGCAGAGTGCCGATGTACTTTCTTTGATTGATAAAACTTATCAGGCGATGATTGAGAAACAGAACGACCGCCTTCAGCAGTATTTAGTGCTGATTACGGCATTGCTGGTGCTGCTGATTGGTGCGTTGGGCTATATATACCGGCAGATGAAGAAATTGGCTGTTGCAAGGAATCATCTGCAGACAGCCAATCATCAATTGAATCAATTGAATGAAGAATTACAGCAAATGAATGCCTGTTTGACATCTACCAATGCAGAACTGTCTGAATCTAACCAGATTAAGGAAGAATATATTGCCCGTTTTATTAAACTCTGCTCTACTTATATCAATCGGCTCGATGCATATCGTCGTATGGTAAATAAGAAAGTATCTGCTGGTCAGATAGCAGAATTACTTAAAATCACCCGCTCACAGGATGCCCTTGATGAGGAATTGGAAGAACTATATGCCAACTTTGATACTGCTTTCCTGCATTTATTTCCCGATTTTGTGAAGAAGTTCAATGCATTGTTGCAAGACAATGAACAAATCATTCTGAAGAAAGATGAATTATTGAATACCGAACTGAGAATTTTTGCATTAATACGTCTTGGTATTGAAGATAGTTCACAAATAGCAGAGTTTCTCCGTTATTCGGTGAATACAATTTATAATTATCGGGCGAAAGTAAAAAACAAAGCTCGTGGTTCCAGAGAAGATTTCGAAGATTTAGTTCGGAAAATACGTTGATCGATGTTGTAACCTATCCACTTTTTAGGCCTCTTTGGTTGATATTAACTTGCTGTTTATTAGTGGTTTGTATGTTTGTATAATCCACTTATTATACCCTCATTGTCAAATCACTTCAGTTTCTTTATACTTTTGACCTGTGCTTCTGAAATAGTGGCGAAAGTCCTGTCAAGCACATACCTTAATTATAAACTTTAAAATTAATACGCATGAAAAAGAACAGGCGAAAAATCCTTTCGGGGAGTCGCAAGATTCTCTTTGCTATCTTAGCAGTATTTTTTTCTCTGAGTGCATCCGCACAACAATTTACTGCATCCGGTCAGGTGCTGGATGCACAGAAAGAACCGCTTATCGGTGTAAGTGTACAGGAAAAGGGGACAACTAACGGAGCGATAACTGATTTAGACGGTAACTTTACATTGACGGTCCGGTCCAATGCTACTTTAATATTCTCTTATGTAGGATATAAATCGCAGGAACAGAAAGCATCCCGACAGATGAAAGTTACACTTCAGGAAGACAATGAAGTACTTGAAGAAGTAGTTGTGATCGGCTATGGTTCGGTAAAACGTAAAGATGTTACGACAGCCATTTCCACTGTGTCTACTAAAGATCTTGATGTACGTCCCATCGTTTCTGCCGGACAGGCTATTCAGGGTAAGGCAGCCGGTATCTCCGTAATTCAGCCTAGCGGTACGCCGGGAGGAGAGATGTCTATCCGTGTGCGTGGTACTACTTCTATGAACGGAAGTAACGATCCGCTATATGTAGTGGATGGTGTTCCTGTGGATAACATTAAGTTTTTATCTCCGAATGATATTGAAAGCATGCAGATTCTGAAAGATGCCTCTTCGGCTTCTATCTATGGTTCGCGTGCTGCCAATGGTGTAATTCTGATTACAACAAAGGCCGGAGCGACCGGAAAGGCAAAAGTATCTCTGACAGCACAGTTTGGCTTGAACAAGGTGGCGGATAAGGTAGAATCTCTGAATGCTGCGCAGTATAAAGAGTTACAGGATGAAATCGGACTGGTATCCTTGCCTGATGGACTGCCCGACCGTACTGATTGGTTTGACGAAACATATAAGACCGGAAAGATGCAAAATTATCAGGTAGCAGTATCTAACGGTAATGAAAAGATGAAATACTATCTTTCTGCCGGATATCTCGATGAAAAGGGAATACTGGATATCTCTTATTATAAGCGTTATAATTTCCGGGTGAATCTTGAAAATCAGATTCGTAGTTGGTTGACAGTAAGTGCTAATATCTCCTACTCGGACTATACCAGTAACGGAGGGGGAGCGATGGGAACAGGAGCGAATCGCGGTGGCGTTGTATTGGCTGTTATCAATACGCCGACATATGCTCCGATCTGGGATGCTTTAAATCCGAACCAGTATTACAATAACTTCTATGGAGTTGGAAATATCACCAACCCGTTGGAGAACATGGCACGTGCGAAGAATAATAAAGATAAGGAAAATCGTTTGCTGGCATCGGGCAACGTGTTGCTTACCTTGCTGCCGGAGTTGAAGTTTAAATCAACTCTAACACTTGACCGTCGCAATGCTGTAAATACTACTTTTCTTGATCCGATTTCTACTGCCTGGGGACGTAACCAGTATGGCGAAGCCTCCGACAACCGGAATATGAATACGGTATTGACATTCGACAATGTATTTACTTACAATAAGAACTTCAAGAGACATGGTCTGGAGGTAATGGCAGGGTCATCGTGGACGGATTCAGACTACTCTAACAGCTGGATAAACGGTTCACACTACCGCAATGATCTGATACAGACCTTGAATGCCGCGAACAAGATTGCCTGGGATAATACCGGTACAGGTGCTTCTCAATGGGGAATTATGTCATTTTTCGGACGTGTAGCTTACAATTTTGATAGTAAGTACCTGTTGACGGCTAACCTGCGTGCCGACGGTTCTTCTAAGTTGCATCCTGATCATCGTTGGGGGGTATTTCCATCGTTCTCAGCTGCCTGGCGTGTATCTTCCGAGAAGTTTATGGCTGATCTGACGTGGATTGATGATTTTAAAATACGTGGAGGCTGGGGACAGACAGGTAATCAGTCTGGTATTGGTGACTATGCTTATTTGCAACGTTATAATATCGGTCGTATTGAATGGTTTAAGGTAGCGGCTGAAGGTGATACAACAGATTATGCGAATGCGGTACCGACTATCAGCCAGGCCAATTTACGTACGTCTGACCTTACTTGGGAAACGACTACTCAGACCAATATTGGTCTGGACCTGACAGTATTGAATGGACGTTTGACTTTTAACATGGACTACTATTACAAGAAGACCAAGAACATGCTGATGAACGTATCACTGCCTGCCGGTGCTGCTGCAGCTACTTCTATCGCCCGTAATGAAGGTGAAATGACTAATAAAGGTTTTGAGCTTACCATTAGTTCGAAGAACTTCCGGGGGGGAGCATTTACCTGGGATACGGACTTCAATATTTCCTTCAACCGGAACAAATTGACGAAACTTGAATTGCAGAAAGTGTACTATGATGCCAAAACTGCGGATGTAGTCAACGATTATGTAGTGCGTAATGAGCCGGGACGTGCTTTAGGAGGCTTTTACGGATATATCAGTGACGGTGTAGATCCTGAGACAGGTGAATTAATGTATCGTGACCTGAGTGGTGATGGTAAAATCTCGACTTCCGACCGTACTTATATCGGCGACCCGAATCCGGACTTTACTTATGGTCTGACCAACACTTTCTCATGGAAAGGATTTAATTTGAGTGTGTTTATCCAAGGCTCTTATGGAAATGATATCTTCAATGCTTCCCGTATAGAAACAGAAGGGATGTACGATGGAAAGAATCAGTCTACCAAAGTACTGAACCGCTGGAAGATACCCGGACAGATAACCAATGTGCCGAAAGCTAATTTCAAGTTGCTGAACTCTACTTACTTTATTGAAGATGGCAGTTACCTGAGATTGAAAGACGTTTCCTTGTCGTACAACTTTAAGGGCAAATTACTGCAGAAATGGGGAATCACCCGTCTGCAACCTTACTTTACCGCTACCAATCTGCTGACATGGACAAGCTACTCCGGCATGGACCCGGAAGTAAACCAATGGGGCAACAGCGGTACGGTGCAAGGCATCGACTGGGGTACATACCCGCATTCTAGATCATACGTGTTTGGTATTAATGTTGAATTCTAATGAAAGGAAAGACTATGAAACTAAGATATATATTTTATGGACTCACTTCCGGTTTGCTGTTCGGACTTTCTTCCTGCTCACTGAATTACGATCCGATCGATACTTATTCGGATGCGACCGAAGGTGTGACGGATACCGGTACAAAGGTGGTATTTAAAGATAAAGCGGCTGTAGAAAGTCACCTGACGACTATCTACAATCAGATGCGCGACCGTCAGGAACACTGGTATGTGGACTTGTTGCTCATATCAGATTCGCATGCGGATAATGCGTACGCAGGAACTACGGGAGCTGAGGTACTTCCGTTTGAGAACAATTCCATCGAAGGTTCCAACTCTGTGCTCGAACGTGACTGGAACCGTTATCTGGAAGACGTTGCCCGTGCCAATAAATTGATATGTAATATTGACTTGGTGACCGATAACTCTTTGACTACTGCCGAACGTGCGCAGTATAAGGCGGAAGCAATGATATTCCGTGCCATGGTCATGTTCGATATGGTACGTCTGTGGGGGGATTTCCCGGTTATTACAACAGTAGCTGATGATATTACTTCAGAAAATATCGAAGATGTGTATGAACAATATTTCCCGGCACAAAACACAGAACTGGAAGCTTATCAGCAGATAGAGAAAGATTTGCTGGCTGCCATCCAGCATGCGCCGGATAATACGGCAGGCAACAAAACTCTGTTTACAAAATCCGTAGCCCGTACTCTTCTTGCAAAGATCTATGCAGAGAAACCGTTGCGTGACTATTCAAAAGTAATCCGTTACTGTGACGAGGTGAAGGCTGATGGTTTTGAGCTTGTGAAGGATTTTAGCGATTTGTTCGGCATGAATGCTGCCGGAACGGATGCAAAAGTCCGTAATACTAAAGAATCTATACTGGAAGCTCAGTTTACTCCCGGTTCGGGTAACTGGTGTACATGGATGTTCGGACGTGACCTTGTAAACTGGAATAATAACTTCACTTGGGCAAAATGGGTAACTCCGTCACGTGATTTGATCAATGCTTTCAAGAAAGAAGGAGATCAGATTCGCTTTCAGGAATCCGTAGTTTACTATGATTGTAATTGGAGCAACTATTATCCGTCGGACAATTATCCTTTCATGTACAAATGCCGTTCGGCTAATAGCAGCATTATTAAATACCGCTATGCTGATGTGCTGTTATTGAAGGCAGAAGCATTGATCATGCAGGATACGCCGGATCTGGAAGCGGCAGCTAAGATCATCGACGAAGTACGTGAACGTGCCGGATTGGGCGAATTGTCTTCATCCGTACGTAAAGACCGGGATGCGATGATTACCGCATTGCTCAACGAACGTCGGCTGGAACTGGCATTCGAAGGACAACGCTGGTTTGATCTGGTTCGTCTGGATAAGGTAGAAGAGGTGATGAACGCCGTATATGCGAAAGATTCAGGTCGCAAGTCACAGGTTTACGCCTTTGATAAGAACTCTTATCGCCTGCCTATCCCACAATCGGTAATCGATGCCAATGACAAGATTGAACAGAACCCCGGATATTGATAGAGCCGGAGACAACATCGCTTATAATGTATTTAAATAGAAAAAGAAACTAACGATTATGATAAACATGAGAAATATAGCACTGACCTTTTTAGGATGCTTCACCATATTAGCGGCTTGTAGCAATAGTGATGATGCGGAAAAACCGGTAGTACCTGTCCCCACCGGAGATGTAGCCATTTATACGACAACCAGCAGTCTGACCCGTGATTTGGCCCGTGACGCGGTTAACTTCAGCCCGAAAGACAATCTGGCTCCGACCACAATAACTTTGAATCCTGCGGAACAGTACCAGACGATGGATGGTTTCGGAGCAGCTATCACAGGTTCTACCTGTTACAACCTGTTACTGATGAAACCGGCTGACCGTCATGCTTTCCTGACGGAAACATTCTCCGACAAAGATGGTTTCGGATTCAGTTACATCCGTATTTCCATCGGTTGTTCGGACTTCTCGTTAAGCGAATATACCTGCTGTGATACGAAAGGGATCGAAAACTTTGCTTTGCAGAGCGAAGAAAAGGACTATATCCTTCCGATCCTGAAAGAGATTCTGGCCATTAACCCTTCTATCAAGGTAATTGCCGCTCCTTGGACCTGTCCGAAATGGATGAAAGTGAAAAGCCTGACAGACCGTACACCATTAGATTCGTGGACGAACGGACAATTGAACCCGGATTATTATCAGGATTATGCTACTTATTTTGTGAAATGGATACAGGCATTTAAAGCCGAAGGCATTGACATTTATGCAGTAACTCCGCAAAATGAACCTTTGAACCGTGGCAACTCCGCTTCGCTCTATATGGAATGGGAAGAACAAAGAGACTTCGTGAAAACAGCGCTCGGTCCTCAGATGAAAGCTGCCGGACTGTCTACCAAGATTTATGCTTTCGACCATAACTACAATTATGACAATATCGAATCGCAGAAGAACTATCCGGGCAAGATTTACGAAGATGCTGCTGCTTCTCAGTATCTGGCAGGTGCTGCTTACCATAACTATGGCGGCAACCGTGAAGAATTGCTGAATATACATCAGGCATATCCTGAGAAAGAACTTCTGTTTACAGAAACTTCTATCGGCACATGGAACAGCGGACGTGACTTGTCGAAGCGTCTGATGGAAGATATGGAAGAGGTAGCATTGGGAACAATCAATAATTGGTGTAAGGGCGTAATTGTCTGGAATCTGATGCTCGATAACGACCGTGGTCCGAATCGTGAAGGTGGTTGTCAGACTTGCTATGGTGCGGTAGATATCAATAACAGTGATTATAAGACAATCATACGTAACTCTCACTACTATATCATTGCTCATCTTTCAAGTGTTGTGAAGCCGGGAGCTGTGCGTATCGCCACTACCGGTTATACGGACAACGGTATTACCTGTTCTGCTTTCGAAAATACGGACGGAACGTATGCCTTTGTTCTGATAAACAACAATGAGAAGTCGAAGAAGATAACTGTCAGCGACGGCCAACGTCATTTCGCTTATGACGTTCCCGGTAAATCAGTAACTTCATACCGTTGGGCAAAGTCAAAGTAAGAACCTTAAAAGTATAAAGACAATGAAAAAAAGTATCTATATAACATTGGCATTGGCGGGAATCTTATCCATGAATTCCTGTAATGATGACGAGTTCCTTCCCGGTAATCCGAGTATGGAGATCAAGGCGGAGAATGCGGATGCCCTTTTCGGCGACAGCCTTCCGTTTACGATCAAGGCTTCGGATGTAGACGTTCCTCTTTCTACTTTGAAAGCGCAGCTTTTCTATGGAGAAGAACAGGTATCTGAAACGGTGATCCGAACAAAGACAAGTGGAAGCGACTATACTGGAAAGATTTATATTCCTTATTATGCTAATATTCCTAACGGAAAGGCGACATTGAAGTATATCCTTCAGAATATTCACTTTACTACGACGGAACAGGAAACGGAACTTACGTTGGCACGCCCGGACTTTCCTTATCTGACCCTGGTAGATGAAGAAGGGCAGGAGTACCGGATGGACAGGCAATCGATGTATCATTATAGCGTATCGGGAGACTTTTCGCAGAAGATGAAAGTGTATATCAAAACTCCGAAAGTAGGGGAGCACGGCAACGAGCTAACTTTTGGCTGGGAAGACAATACGATTGCAGTAGGCTCTACTACGTCTATCCCGTTCTCCAATACAGAGCCGGGCAATTATACGATTCAGTTTAATACTTTCAACTATGAAGCGAGTCCGTTTGCCAAATTATTGTTGAACGGAAAAGAAATGGAACTGGTAGAAAACGATGTATATGCTGTTAAATTGTCGTTAAAGCAGAATGACATTCTGACGTTCGAAGGAGTGCCTGCTTATGATGAATGGTGGATTGATCCGGACTTCTTTGAAAAGCAGGAGGATGGAACACTGAAGTTCCTGCCGATTGACGGAAGCTATCAGATTACAGCAAACGGTAAGAGACAGTACTTCTCTGTCATAGCTTTAAAAGACGGTGAAGCAGCTAAATTGCAGGATGACGGAACAGGAGCTATCTGGGCTATCGGAAATGGAATTGGCAAGCCGTCGGTATCTTTGTACGAAGTGGGATGGACGCCGGAGAATGGTTTGTGTATGCCGCAACTTACGGCAAAGAAGTATCAGCTTACGTTTACTGCCGGTGTGACTATGAAAACAAGTGATATTGACTTTAAATTCTTCCACATAAACAAGTGGGATAATGGTGAATTTAAGGGAGATGCCATCTCTACTACAAGCGACCTTGTTGAAATAACAGAGTCGGGTAACTTGAAGTTGCAGGAAGGTCAGAAATTTGAGAGAGGTGGTGTTTATAAGTTTACGGTAGATGTAACGAAAGGTAATACCAAAGCAGTACTGACTGTAGAGAAAGTAGGACAGGTAGACTTGCCGCGACCGGACATTACAATCAATGGAATGAAGCTGGAAGAAGGCAGTTCCGATATGTATCAATTGCAGATGTCTTTGACGCAGAACCAGACACTCGAAATAGGTGGCATCGAAGATCTAAATGATTGGTATGTTGATCCGGATTATCTGGTGAAGACCGGAGATAATCACTTGAAGTTCTTGCCGGTTGCCGGTAGCTACAGGGTGATGGTAAATGCTACACGTAAATACTTTGCAGTAGTACGTATGAATGGCAATAGTGAAGCCGGACTGGATGCTGACGGGCATGGTGCCGTATGGTTGTTGGGCTATGGTATGGGCTCTCCGTCTATTAAGGACGAATTTAACTGGGACTTTTCGACTGCTTATTGTGTGGCGGAAATCAGTCCGAAAGTTTATCAGTTTACTGGGAAGACTGGTGCTGAAGGCAGTACGGTTATTGGTGAACGCATACGATACGATTATATCAGTGTTAAATATCTGGGTGGAAAGTCTTGGGATCAGCAATTTCATCAAAAGAACCTGCAAATGGATCAGGCTACCCGGAACTTATTCAATGTTGATGAGGAAAATCTTGTATTGGCCTCTCCGTTAGAACAGGGAGTTACTTATGTGTTTACGTTAGATTTCACTCAGGGGATAGATAAAGGAATTCTTTCTGTTGTGAAGAAGTAAAAATACAGAAATCATTTATGAACATGAAATTTAAAGCAACGTTACTTGGCTTGTCTATAGCCGCCGTTTTACCGACTATGAATATGGCGCAGACACCAGTATATCTGGACACGAGCAAGCCTATCGAAGAACGGGTGAAAGATGCGCTGAGCCGTATGACACTTGAAGAGAAGGTGAAGATGACTCATGCGCAGTCTAAATTTAGTTCACCGGGAGTCCCCCGCTTAGGGATTCCCGAAGTATGGGCAACCGATGGCCCTCACGGCATCCGTCCCGAAGTATTATGGGATGAGTGGGATCAGGCAGGATGGACAAACGATTCCTGTATAGCCTATCCTGCATTGACTTGCCTTTCTGCAACATGGAATCCCGAAATGTCTTACCTTTATGGGAAGAGCATTGGCGAAGAAGCCCGTTACCGGAAAAAAGATATTCTCCTGGGGCCCGGTGTCAACATCTACCGCACCCCGTTGAATGGGCGTAATTTTGAATATATGGGCGAAGATCCGTACCTGTCTTCCATGATGGTAGTTCCTTATATTAAGGGAGTACAGGAAAACGGTGTTGCTGCTTGTGTGAAGCATTACGCATTAAACAATCAGGAGTTCAACCGTCACACCACCAATGTTCATTTGAGCGACCGTGCTCTTTATGAGATTTATCTTCCGGCTTTCAAAGCGGCCGTTCAGGAAGGTGGTGCTTGGGCGATAATGGGAGCTTACAACCTTTATTCGTTTAGTGAAGATACCGACTCCGGTAAGCTCTATAAGACTCAGCATGCGTGCCATAATAAGCGATTACTGCAAGATATTCTGCGTAAGGAATGGGGCTTTGATGGTGTCGTCGTTTCAGATTGGGGCGGAGTACATGATACTTTCCAGGCCATTTCGAATGGTCTGGACATGGAGTTCGGTTCATGGACAAACGGACTTTCTGCCGGGACAAGGAATGCTTATGACAATTACTATTTGGCACATCCTTACCTGAAACTGATCCAGGACGGAACAGTCGGAACCAAAGAACTGGACGAAAAGGTGAGTAATATCCTCCGTCTGATCTTCCGCACTTCGATGAACCCGCATAAACCTTTCGGTTCTCTGGCTTCGCCCGAGCATGGACAAGCCGGACGAAAAATCGGTGAAGAAGGAATTGTACTGTTACAGAATAAGGATAATGTATTGCCTATTGACTTGAAGAAAGCCAGGAAGATTGCTGTTATCGGTGAAAACGCCATTAAGATGATGACTGTAGGCGGTGGCAGTTCTTCTCTGAAAGTGAAATATGAGATATCTCCTTTGGACGGCTTGAAGAACCGCGTAGGTTCACAGACGGAAGTTTTGTATGCCCGTGGATACGTTGGTGACCCGACAGGGGAATATAATGGAGTACAGACCGGACAAGATTTGAAAGACGACCGTTCGGAGGATGAACTTCTTGCTGAGGCTGTAGAAGTGTCTAAAGATGCGGATTACGTAATTTTCTTCGGTGGACTGAACAAGAGCAATCATCAGGATTGCGAAGATTCGGACCGTGCATCCCTTGGATTGCCGTATGCGCAGGACAGAGTGATTGGCGAGTTGGCAAAAGTAAATAAGAACTTGATTGTCGTAAATATCTCCGGTAATGCGGTTGCCATGCCTTGGGTAAATGAAGTGCCCGCTATTGTTCAAGGCTGGTTCTTAGGTTCGGAAACCGGAACGGCTCTTGCTTCGGTACTGCTAGGAGATGCTAATCCGTCGGGGAAACTTCCTTTTACTTTTCCTGCAAGACTGGAAGACGTAGGCGCACATAAACTGGGTGAATATCCGGGGAATAAAGAAGAGTTGGCACACTCCAAGAACAATGGTGATACCATAAACGAAATCTATCGTGAAGATATTTTTGTAGGCTATCGCTGGGCAGACAAAGAAAAGATCAAACCGCTTTTCCCGTTCGGACACGGATTGAGCTATACTACTTTCGCTTACGGGAAACCTTCGGCTGACAAAAAGGTGATGACTGCCGATGATACCATCTCTTTCACGATCAACGTAAAGAATACTGGTACTCGTGAAGGTCAGGAAGTTATCCAGCTTTATATCAGCGATAAGAAATCTTCTCTGCCTCGTCCTGTCAAGGAATTAAAGGGGTTCAAGAAAGTAAAACTGGCTCCGGGTGAGGAGAAGGCTGTAACGCTGACGATTGATAAGAAAGCTCTGAGCTTCTTCGATGATGTCAAACACGAGTGGATGGCAGAACCGGGTAAGTTTGAAGCAGTCATCGGAACATCATCCAGAGACATTAAAGGAATTGTACCATTTGAGTTGAGATAGGTATCCGTTTGGTAAAACTGGGGTCCTTCCCCGGTAAAACAGATTGCTGGGAGAATGTTGTTATCTTATAAAAGAGAGAGTCACAACATTCTCCTTTTTCTTTGAAACGAGTTTGGCTTGTGATTAGAAATAAGGCTTATACCTTGCATTTTACTGTGGTATATGCAATTTAGAATGAATTTCTTTTTCCTATTCTGATTTATGTCCTATCTTTGTAATGCTCTTTTTTCAAAATCACACAAGGCTGGAAACCTGCCTTGTAATTGTGGCAGGCATTTTTATGCCTGTCCGGTTCATTCTATATGGGCGGTTTCGCACCCCCATGTAGAGTGTTAATGCACCTGCTGCCTTGTGTGAACGAGAAAAGAGCAATGGGACAGGCGGAACCGCTTCTTTTATTATCTAAAACCACCTTTCTGTTTAGCCCCGTTGAACTTAATTTATTCACCATTTAATTTAAATTCTTATGAAGGAGGTTTTAAACAACCAGCAGATTGTTTGTCCGGGGGACGCAACACAATTCATGCATGCCATTTTTTCTTCAGATCATGAAATGATGACCTTTTATCTTACACTTAATCGTTTTATAAATCCTGCCAGTTATTTGGTGGAACGCTCGGATCGGCAAAGACTGGAAGATTTAGAGAATGTTCTTTTTGGTAATGTAGCAGCCTTCGAGGCAGTTCATCATTTTAAGAAAATTAGTGTAAAAGATGTGATTAAAGGATTTGGTATGCATATGATGAATATGCAGGTTTCAAATGCCAATCGTATGCAAAGTGCCAATATAATGGGCTCTTTTATAGATTGTATTATCGATACTACTAAAAATAGTTGGCAATATAAACAGATGTACCGGGTCAATCATTTACATCTTGAGAATGTCAGATATTTGCTGAATCGACTGAATGAAGAGTAATCTGTTGAAGGAAATAATAGTGACCTGATGATTATAATTTGTCTCTTTCTACAGAGTTAAAAACGTTATTCTTATTGTCACTTGTCACTTTTCAGACTTAATGTGCTGCAATTTAGCGTGATAAGGGTGATAATAGGTGGTGATAATAGGGTGATAATAGAGAAAAATCGCTTTTCTATTGTCACCTTCATAAGAGATTCTGCCTTCCTGATTCAGGTAAGACGGTTCATTTAATGGTCTGTGCTACGTTTGTTAAGCTGTTTTCTACGTTAGATTAATGTATTACGGTCGTTACATTTCTTCGTTTCACGCCTGTAATCCCATGAGTTCATGTACGTGAACCGATGGGATCACGTACGTAGTCCCAACGGTTTACGTACGTGGAACGAAAACAGGAAGCAGACAAAAGATATTAATCAAGGCTTGTCCGCTTGTTAACTTAACCGGGATGTATGATAAGATAAGTAGTGTCAGGACGTTTGATGTCTTTGTCTGGCTATTATAATGTTATTTACTTGTTAATACCAACAAACTCTCCGGTCCCATATTGAAAAGCAGGTCAATAATACTCAGATTAGGGAGAAAACCGAGTTTGGAATCAAAGACTTGGTAATAGGGATGCGGAATAAATTCCGGGTCGGCTATCCGGAAATCTTTCTTGGGATGAATAATTTCGCGGAAGTCCGCTTCTTCTGTAGCAAATTCCATTTTATATTCTGTAGTTCGTTCGATGCAAGGCTGAATGTCTATCAACTTACAGACCAGCTGGCAGAGTTCCTCGTTGAAATCGGCTAAAAACTCGTATTTCTTTTCGTAGAAAGGGCGGAAGTCGTCTTTGTAATATTCAAAGTAAGGAGTACTGTTGTAGGCTGATTCGATGGCATTCCAATGCAGATGGCGCCAGTTACCGTGATCGGAAATACGTATATCCTTCATTGGACATTTCAGCGTATCCGGTTTGACGGTTGGAATGGAGAGTGCCAGTTCGCCGTCAGGTCCGGCAATCGTACAACGGTTGCGATAGGTTTGCTTTATATAATGATCGTGTTGTTCGACATATATTTTATCATATTCCAATAGTTTGGTATAATATTCTACCGGAGCAAGGTAGGCAGATGATAAATAAGCTATTCTCATTATTTTATGTACAGATGTTATGTTGAAAACTATGCATGTGAATTATTTTACAGACTGAAAGAAGCGATTCCATCGGTATCCGTCAAAGATTCCCGTTCCTTTTTCTTTAGAGAACCAGATTAGTGATGCTTTCCCGATAATATGGTCTTGCGGAACGAATCCGAACAGACGTGAATCGGACAGATTGACACTATTGTTGGAAGCCATCCAGTAGTAATCTTTGGTAAAAAAACAATGCTGTGTGGGTTTTCCGTCGATATAAAGCGTATCATTCTTTATTTCCGCCTGTTTGCCTTCGTGCATCACGAGGGTATTTCGCAGCAATGTGATATTCCACGGATATACTCGTAGTGCTTTCCCTTTGCCGGGAACGATGAGCGGTTTAAGCTCTTTTTCGCTCTTTTCCGTCAAAGGCTGAATCCAGTTCTGATCGCTGATCGCTTGTTCCAGTAAGTAATATTCATAGCGGCTGAAACTGCGGACATGAGTACTGTCATTACTCCCCATTAGTCCGTCGTTGGTGATGGAAAGGGTTTGCATAAGCGAAGTGATCAACTGCTCTTTGGCAGCGGGATAGGTGTAGAGCCTTTTCTTGTCCGGATTGAGTTGCGCTTCGGGAGAGGATACGGAGAAAAGGGAATCGACAAGCAGGGTATCACCGGGAGTACCGATACAACGGCTGATATAGATTTCTCTTCGGTCAATAGTCGGTTGCCCGATGGCGGCGGGATTATTAAAGACTACAACATCTTGCTTCCGGACAGATCGCTCGCACCAGCGGTGATATGAGAACAGCGACATCAGCGGAAGCCGCAGGCCGTAGCTCCATTTGTTGACCAGAATACGTTCACCCTGAAAAAGTGAATTCTCCATACCGGTGGAAGGGATAAGGCAGGATGTAAAAGCGAATCCCCGGAGCAGAAGCACGACGGCTATTGCTCCGGCGAATGCGAATATCCATTTTAATTTACGAATGTTCATCAATTTCTATCACCTTATCACTCTATCACGTCTGTATCCTTATCAGTCTACCCACTTGAAGAGGCGGTTCCAACGGATTTTTCCGTCAAACCATCCGCGGTCTTTGTCAAGTGACAGCCATACAACGATAGGTTTACCTACTACATGGTCTTCAGGAACGAATCCCCAATAGCGGGAGTCCGCAGAATTGTGGCGGTTGTCGCCCATCATCCAGTAATAGTCCATCTTAAAGGTATATTGATCGGTTTTCTCGCCGTTGATATAAATACCGTCCGGCTTGATCTCCAGTTTATTTCCTTCGTAAGCGACAATACAACGTTCGTAGATAGGCAGGTTATCTTCAGTCAGAGTGATAGTAGCACCTTTGGCGGGAATCCAGATCGGACCGTAGTTGTTACGGTTCCATTTGGTATGTAAGTTGAGCGGGTACATCTGTCCGGCATACTCTTCCGGTTCCATGACGATCTTGCTGATGAGCTTTTTGTTGCCGGATAATGTTTCGTACATTTTCTTCGTCAGCGGAAGATGATAAATAGGAGCCATCTTTCCTTGTGCATTCCGATTGTCCAGTCCGATCTGTCTGAAGGTTTCTTCCCATGAAGAATCATCATACAATGTCTGGTCTGCCTTGCTGATGCCTAATTCACGGAACATATCTTCCGTGATATACGGGCCTGTGGTCTGTACGAAGTAGTTGAACTGCAGATTTTCGGGATTCTCGATAGCCTTGCCGTCAATCATGACCTGACCGTCTACGATCTGCAGCGTATCTCCGGGCAGACCGACACAGCGTTTTACATAGTTTTCACGGCGGTCTACCGGACGATAAACGACCTCTCCGTAAACACGCGGATTCGATAGAATCTGCTGGCGACCGGCATTATAATACAAATCGTAAACAGCACGTTGCTGCTGGCGTGTCAGACTGTCCATCTCTATCTGCTTGGGATACAGGCGCTGACCTTCACCGTAAGCTATAGAGTAGAAATCTGTTTGCTGATTGTTGAGCGCTACCGTATCACCGGCAGGAAAGTTGAAGACAACAATGTCATTGAGTTTCACTTTTCCGAACCCGGGAACTCTTTTATATTTCCACTGAGGCCATTCGATATATGATTTGGTATTTAAAATAGGCAACGTATGTTGCGCCAACGGCATGGAAAGCGGCGTATTCGGCACGCGTGGCCCGTAGCTCATCTTGCTGACGTACAGGAAGTCGCCTACCAGCAATGACTTTTCCAAAGACGAGGAAGGAATCTGATAGTTTTGGAAAATGTAGATATTGACAAAGTAGACAGCAACCAATGCAAAGACAATGGCATCTACCCAGCTCATAACATTACGAACGGTAGGATTCTTCGATTTCTTCCAGAATGACCAGGGTATTTTCTTGGTGATATAAATATCGAAGATGAAAGGAACGACAATCAGCCCCCACCAACTGCGTACCCAGATGAGGAAGGCGAGATAAAGGAGAATAGCAATGGTGCATTTGATCCATTGTGTGCGTGTGGCTTGTCTCATAATCTATATTCGTTTGATAGTGGCTTTGAAGCCTTATTCGTTTAAGAATGGGAATAAATCACTCATGCCCAGATATCCCTCATGTTGGGCCGTGTATTCGGCAGCAAGGATGGCTCCCAATACAAAGCCGCCGCGATTCTTGGCATCGTGCGTGATGGAAATGCTGTCTACTTCTGACTCGTAGCGGATGGTATGAATGCCGAAAACCTCTCCTTCACGGATCGAGTCGATAGGAAACTCGTTGGAAGCGCAGGCGTCGGTGCCGCTGACGGTACCGTCCGGTGCAAGGAGCGTTCCTTTTACCCATTTGTCTTTGCGGTCCATGTTTTCCAGTATGCCTTCAGCCAGTGTGATGGCAGTGCCGCTGGGTGCATCCAGTTTATGGATATGATGAGTCTCGCTCATGGTGACGTCATAACCGGGGAATTGATTCATTATTTTTGCCAGATACTTGTTGACAGATGAGAAGATGGCTACTCCAAGACTGAAGTTGGACGACCAGAAAAGGGTTTTTCCTCCTTCGGTACATAGCTTTTTGATTTCTTCGCCATGTTCCGCCATCCATCCTGTACTGCCTGATACTAATTTGACTCCGGCTTTGAAAGCTTTCATATAATTGCTGTAGGCTACCATCGGATTGGTGAACTCAATGGCTACGTCGGCGGACTTGAATGCTTCCGACTCAAAGTCTTCCTGATTATCAACATCAATAATGCAGACAATTTCGTGTCCGCGACTAAGGGCTGCCTTTTCAAGTTCCTTGCCCATTTTTCCATAACCGATCAACGCTATTTTCATTGTTTTCTGACTTATATTCAAAATAATAGTCGCAAAGATAAGATATTTATTATGCTATCTGATTTACAGTGTTTTATGCTGTATTGAAGCAAAAATAACACTTACCCCATTTTGCTAACCAAAAACAAAGATAGAGATTCTCATTGAATTGTATAGTTTGAAATGGAGAAAAAATAATAGTTTTATGAAACTTCTTATTTTTTTCTTTTTGCATTTGAAATTAAAAGAGTTAAAAGTAGAATTGATTTATCTTTGTAGGCGGCAGTACGGATAAGTGGGCTACTAATGTTCCATCAGAATGGATTGAGCAGGTCCTTGACTATTGTGACAATTTTGATAACTGCTATCTCTTCCGGTCAAAACTTCTGCCCGTTTTCTAATGGTGAAATCACCTCTTTTGTTTATTATGTGATTAATGTTAACGTTTCTCCTTTTTATCCTTTATTCCGGTACTCTAACGGAGTCATTCCTGTGTATCGTTTAAAGTATCTACTGAAAAAAGAAATATTAGGAAAGTTCAGTGAATCGGAAATCTGTTGTATGGAAAGTTTTGAGAGTTTTAGTTGGGATTTTGCATCCATAATTACCATGTATGAAATGAAGTCTGTGCATGTTTTTCCTGTAACCTGTTTTACTATTGTGCATAAATATACTTGAGTAACTCCCAATTTCTCAGCGTACCAGGCTACTCTTTTATTTTGTATGTAATGGTGAAATACTAACTGTGCGAAAGTTCGGCATAATTGTTCATTTTTCGAAAGAGAAAAGGTGTCAGCTTCCCTGTGTTTGTATAATATGGATATACCTGTATGTGCATTCAGATAAATATTGTATGTAACCCTTCTTCTGGTTTCTTCATCCATAGATGAATATAGCTGTTGCAAGAAAATGAAATGAGTTTTTATCATTTTTGCTTCTGCCTGTTTTAAAGCCAGTTTGGCTTTTCCCAGTGCTGCATATAACGTTTCAGGTATTATATTGTCCGAGTTATGATGTTCCATGTACTGTTGAGAGAATCCCAGAATATGGAATTCCGAATTCGTTTCTATTCTGTGGATTTGCAATATGCTTCCCGGAGTAAGTATTACCAGATCATTAGGCCTTGCTGTTATTAAGTTTGTATTGATTGTGGCCTCTATTTCCCCTTCCATGCATAGAAGTAGTATTTCGCATTTTAAACGTACTGGATACTTTAAATATTTTTTTAATAACTCCCGATTAATGTTGGTGTGTACAATCCAGTCATTAGATAAATCTATTTTTAGAATTTCATTCTTCATGTTTCAGACTTTTGGCACAAATATAAACATTAAAAATAAAAAATGATATTCAGAGTTATTTTTATATACATTACATCGTGTTTTCTTAGTTCATTTTAGTATATTATAAAATAGAATAAGAAGTATAGATAAATAGCAACTGATGCTTGCTGATGATTTTAAGAATGGTATTTGGGTTGATGTTTAAGTAATACGTATAAGTTACTATAATAAATGCGTATGTTTTTTTAATGCTATTTGGTTGCATAATAATTAATATTATATTTTACACTTGAAATTAAAAATAGGACAAAAAAATAAAAAATAGATATTGATATTAACATTAATCCAATTTAACTTTGCATCAAAATATATAAAAAAACAATATAATATAAAATTATATTATTGGAGAGGCTATATTATAGTTGTTTTATTCTTTTCTTATTCTTGCAAGGATTTTAAGATAATCATTGAAGAATAAGAATGTGATCTAAAATATATTCGGAACAACTATTGAATGTTTTTACCTGTTTCATAGATATTATATATGAAAATATGTGAGCTTTTTAATCTTAGAATGGTAATAAAGAATACAAAGTAATGAACATGGTAATGATAATGAATTATATAAAGATATTGGATAGAACAAATGTAAGCGACATTTGTATTTCTTTTGTTAGAGGTGGTTTTGTAGTTTATGAACATTCTGCTGTCCAGTTAAAAGCGTTGTTTTCTCACTTACTCATGTATATTTTGTACTCATACAAATTTCCGTACAAAATTATTACGAATTTTTATATGAAAAATACTGACAGTGTAAAGGTTGTCCCCCAAAAATGGGATAATTATTGCATTTGTTTTATGAATTTAATAAAAGTAGTAGTAATATGAAATTTAAATACCATATAGTTTTACTTTTTGCTTTATGTTTCTGCTTGGAAATGAAAAGTCAGACAATTGCTGTTAAAAGTAATTTGTTATATGATTTAACATCAAGTATAAATGCGGGCATAGAGTTGGGGCTGGCCCCCAAGTGGACATTGGATGTTACCGGGCAGTTCAATGCCTGGGATCTGTCGCATAATAGGCGTTGGAAGCACTGGGCTGTACAACCCGAAGTGCGCTATTGGCTATGCGACCGTTTTGGTGCGCATTTTTTTGGATTTCACCTGCATGGCGGTCAATACAACATCGGTGGAATAGACGGGAAAGTTAAATTCTTGGGTACTGATGCTCGGAAACTGAAAGATGCCCGTTATCAAGGCTGGTTCGTAGGGACCGGCATAGCATACGGTTACGCGTGGATATTAGGTCGCCATTGGAACTTGGAGGCGGAAATCGGTTTCGGTTATTCCTATACCCGTTATGATAAGTTCCGATGTGCAGGATGTGGGAAAAAGGTAGAAACAAACAAACCACATCATTACGTGGGACCTACGAAAGCAGCCATTAACTTGGTATATCTATTTTAAATTGCAACGAACATGAAAAGGACGATATTCATACTGGCAATCCTGCTGGGCATAGGAAATATGTTGAAAACTATGGCGCAAAGCACTAGAGATATCATACCCGGTGTTTCCATTGAAAATTTCAACATGAATCGTGAGGGAAAATACCTTACCGTGGAGATGAATCTGGATCTAAACAAACTCAATGTGGATGCAAACCGTGCCGTACTACTCACGCCGCGTTTGGTCAACGGAATGGATTCGCTCGACCTACCCTCGGTAGGAATTTACGGACGTAGGCGATATTATTATTATGTACGAAACGGTATAGGCAGTATTTCAGGTGAAAATGAAACGGTTTATCGCGTATCGGACAAACCAGACAACGTGGCATACAACAACCTCGCCGAGTACGAAGGCTGGATGGACGGGGCAACGCTCAAGTTCCACCGCAGCGATTGGGGCTGTTGCCACGAGATATTAGTGGAATACGAAGGTATATTGGGACGTCATCGCGAAGCTTTCTTCCCGAAACTGGTATTTGTGCAGCCCAAAGCGGAAATCATGAAAAGCCGTTCATTGTCCGGCTCTGCATACATCGACTTCCCGGTTGACCAGACGGTGATTTATCCCGATTACCGTCGCAACACGGTTGAACTGGGCAAGATACAGGCGACTATCGACTCCGTACGTAACGACAAGGATGTTTCCATCACCTCTGTCTGGCTCAAAGGTTTTGCTTCTCCCGAAAGTCCCTACAAACACAATACGGAGCTTGCCATCGGGCGTACAGCAGCACTTAAAAAACACATCGGGCAGCTGTACCACTTTGCAGACAGCATTATCCAAACCGATTACGAACCTGAGGACTGGGAAGGATTACGCCGTTACGTGGAACAATCGAACATCAATCACCGTGAAAAGATTCTGACTATGATAGATAGCGATATGGAACCGGATGCCAAAGAAACAAAAATCAAGCGCACTTATCCGGAAGAATACCGTTTCATGCTACAACATTTCTATCCGGCGTTGCGCCATACGGACTACCGCATAAACTACACTATCCGCACTTTCAGTGAGGTGGAGGAGATAAAGCGCATTATGACGGAGCAACCGCAGAAATTAAGTTTGAATGAGTTCTATTTGGTGGCACAGAAGTATGAACCGGGCACAGTGGAGTTTACCGATGTGTTTGAGACCGCCGTGCGTATCTTCCCGAATGACACCATTGCCAACCTCAATGCCGCCAATGCTGCCATACGGCGAGACGATTATGTCCGTGCGGAGCAATACTTAGAAAAGGCTGGTGATATCCCCGAAGCCGTATATGCCCGTGCTGCGCTTGCCATCCGTAAAGAGGATTACGAAACGGCGAGGCGATACCTGGAGACGGCGAGGGACATGGGGCTGGAACAGGCAGCCACCACACTGAATGAATTGAATGAAAGACAAAAGAGATAAAAACCTATTAATAACTTTTAATTTTTAACAACATGAGAATTAGAACTCTATTCTTGTCAATGGTCGCCGGACTGGCGTTCGTTGGCTGTTCCAGCGAGGAAGACATCACCTCCGGTACCGACAACGGTAACAATGGGGAGCCGCAGTTCCTAACCGTGAGTGTCAATGCCACAAGCACTTTGACACGCGCTACCAACTTAGAAGGAAATTACGAAGAAGGTGAGGGTAAAGAAAACACAGTGTCAAAAGTGCGCTTCTACTTTTTCGACGCAGACGGCAATGCGGCACAAGTAAAAGGGGAAAGCGGCGGCACATACCACGATGTAGATAATCCGACGGGTACTGAGAAGGACATGCCAAATGTGGAGAAAATCCTCACGGCTACTCTGGTGATTCAGACTCCAGATAAAGACAAGGTCCCTACTTCTATCGTGGCTGTGGTTAATCCGAAATCAGATCTTGGAGCAGTAGAAAGCATCTCCAAACTTAACGAGGTAATTGCTGACCACAGCAGCACAACTTCATTTATCATGAGCAGTTCCGTTTATGCCAATGGAACCACAAAGATGGAAGCCGTGAATGTAGCCGGACACTTGTACTCCACAGCAGAAGCTGCAAAAGCAGACCCTGTGATCATCCATGTGGAGCGCGTGTTGGCAAAAGCCCGTCTAACTGTCGGTCTTACAGCTAACGCTAACGGTGTTTACAAAACATCTGCCGATGGTTCAGAGAAATTCGACAACGAGGAAATCTACGTTAAATTCTTAGGATGGAACGTAACTACCACAGCCAAAGAATCTCGTTTGATGAAAGAAATCAATTCGGGATGGTCTTCGTCTCTGTTCGGTTCAACACTTCTTTGGAATACGGCAGACTACTACCGCTCTTTCTGGGCAGTGAATCCGGGAACAATGAACTACAACTATGGCGCGTTCAACATAGGAGATGACGCCGCCAATGCCATCACGGCTTTCGATGCCGGCACAGAAGGAAGCCCAAAAACAAATTACACATATCTGCAGGAGAACGCTTCCGATGACTATACAAACGGAACAGACCCTACCAAACCCTCACAGGTGATTATCGCCGCCCAGCTTGTTAAAGCAGACGGTACCACCCCGATAGAGTTTGCAGAATATGCAGGTGAAAGAACTACCATTGCCGGTTTGATAGCGAAATATGCGGCAGCTTCAGGCCTCTGGAAAGACAATGCAGAAGGAGACGGAAAGGTGGGGATTGATGTCACTGACATAGAACTGAAAACAGCTACTACAGCCGGAGAGGCAGATAAGAACACACCGGGTCGCTACAAGGTATATGCTCAATTGACCGTTGATGCTGCTAAAAAGACATGGTACAACTCCAGCTCGGCTGATGCAACTGTTGTAGATGCAAACGAAGTTTTGGAAGGTCTTGGCGGTGCCAAAGTCTGGAAAGAAGGTTACACCTATTATTACTTTGATATACAACACCTGAACGGTTCATCAACAGCAGACGTCAAAGGTAAAAAGGGTGTGGTACGTAACCACATTTATGCAGCCAATATCAAAACGCTTACCGGTCTGGGAACTCCGGTTTACGACCCAGGGGAAGTTATCTATCCTGAAGAGCCGGAAGATGACGAAACCTTTATTGCTGCCGAGATCCGGATTCTATCATGGCGTGTTGTAAACCAGGACATCGATTTGAAGTGGTAATACTGAAAATACAATAAATAGAAAAAGGTGGGGAGAGACCCGAGGGGATGATATATCTCCCCACCTTTCAAACCTTTTCCCCCTCAGATGAAAACGGAAGCACTCACGTACCGGTGCAAAGAGAGGTGCGCAACCATGGAGTCCCATAAGGAGACACTCCCACTTGTTAAGGAAATTCTTTGCGGGATAAAACCCGCAACCGACATATATAAAATAAATATAGGAATATAAACGGCATGAAAATAAAGACTTATATAAAGAGAAAGGCATTGCGTGTGTTGATGACGGCGATGGCAGTATTGCCGTTTATCGCTTTTGTGTCATGCGACAGTGTCATCTATGATTACGAGGGTGATTGTTCCGTATCATATCGCCTCAAGTTCCGCTATGACAAGAACTTGAAATGGGCAGATGCTTTCGCCAACGAGGTTTCATCCGTTCATCTATATGCTTTTGACCCTTCCGGCGTATTGGTATGGCAACGTGAGGAACAGATTGATCCGGCTATGGCAGAAAACTATTCGATGCTGCTCGATCTGCCTGCTGGTGACTATAAGCTGCTTGCCTGGTGCGGCCTCCGCAACGACGGTGAACGCGAAGAGTCCTTCTCCGTGCCTGAAGCCCGTGTCGGCGAGACTCGCATGGAGCAGTTGAAGTGTGCGCTTAACCGCCAGCATGATGAGTTGGGCGCATACAGTGAGGAACACTTGTATCGCCTCTTCCACGGTACGCTGGATGTGTCGCTACCCGTGAACGACGACGGCGGCAGCTACGAATACACCATGCCTCTGACCAAAAACACCAACCACGTCCGCGTCATCCTACAGCATCTCTCGGGAGAGGATGTAAACGAGGCAGACTTCATCTTCCGTATCGATGACGAGAACGGCCTGATGGCACACGACAACGAGTTGATGACCGACGAGAATATCAACTACCGCCCTTGGGATATACTAAGTACCGAGGCCGGCATCGACAAGGAAGGTACCCGTGCCATCAGTAATGTGAAAGGACTCGCAGCCGACTTCACTGTTGGCCGTCTGATAGAGACACATCGCGAGAAAATGATACTTGCCATTGACACCAAGGACGGCAAGAAGGTGGCCCGCATCCCGGTGATAGACTACGCTTTAATGGGAAAAGAGTACTACGAGGAGGAATACCGTTATCCGATGGGCGAGAGGGAGTTCCTCGACCGTCTGGACGAGTGCGTGATGACTCTCTTTCTCGATGAAAATAACAAATGGGTAAGCAGTGTTATTCAGATTCTATCATGGCGTGTGGTGTTGAGTAATGTGGATATTGATTGATTAGAAAGAAGGATTTGACTGATGAAACCGAACATTATACATAGCATCGTAATCTGCCTGGCGGCACTGGTACTGCCGCTTATGGTGGCGTGCAGCAGTCAGGAAGAATCCTTGCTTGAGGAGATTTCGGAAGCTACCCTGTATTTGAACATAGAGCCGGTCGGACTGACGAGGGCGGGAACAGCAACGCTGCCCGACAATGAGAAGATGCACAGCGTGCGTGTCATAGTCCTGCATTCTGACGGGACGGTGGAACACAACAAGTTTTATTCTCTGGACGGTGCGAAAGAACAGAGATTCATTCTGCTCAAGGTGACACCCGACGAGAAGAAAAAGATATACCTCTTCGCCAATGAGGAGAGCATGTCCGAAGTGGAGGGCGTAGCGGGTATAAACAGTACGTTGTCCGCGTTTTTCGACAGTTATGGCGAGGGAACGCCCAGCTTTGAAGAAACCGTAAACAGCCTTTATTTCGCCCCTGACTATTCGGGCGGAAAACCCATCCCAATGTCTTCCATGTACGAGATAGATTTCCCTGAAAAAGGAGTTGTAGAGGAGACATTCTACGTAGTGCGTGTCGCCACCAAGTTCACCGTAAACTTTATGAACTGGCGTGGAGAGGAAGTAACTGTGAACAACTTCTCCATAGAGAGCCATGCAGATAAAAACTTCTTGATGGCGCATGTCAACAACTACCCTTATAACAACGAATACTCCACTTGGATAGATTGGCTGAAGGCGGTTTCCGATGCTTCTAACGAAAATAGCAATGAAGCCACAAACAAGTTTGGTTGGCTGACGGACTACGAATTACCAGAACGAACTGAAACAACCACCTATATCCATGGAAAGGTTACAGTTGGAAAACCGACAGTTGACATAGATTACCCGGATAAGTCAAAACCGGGCACGGCAAGTGATGTTCCCGTTTTCTACCTGCCCGAAAGCAAAAATCTCAAAGTGGGAGCAACAACAGACGGCGAGCAGGAGTACACCCTGAAAATCAATATAGCCGGAAGGGATGAACCTTTCGTTCGCAAACTCGATAACTTGGAGGCACTTTTCCGTAACACCCATTTTGTGGTGAACATAACCATGTATAATAGCAACGAAATCGTAGTGGATGTGATTCCATATAGCGAGGTAAAACTTGAGCCGGAATTCGGATTATAAAACAATAAATAAGTGTATATGAAGCATTTTGTACGACATATCATTCTCTTCCTGATGATAGCAACCGTCACAGGTTGCTATGATGAATTTATGAAAGAAGAAATCATAGGTGAAGGCAAGGCAAGTATATCCGCCACTTTGGACTTCAAACCCATGTCCTCGGCACTGAGCCGGACACGGGCTGCCGGAGATGCACTGAAGCATATTAGTCATTTACATGTTTTGTTGTATGATAAAGACAAGAATTTAAAAAATAAATGGGAGATAAAGGGATATTCCGTGTCCGATGAAAACCGTACGGATAATGATGCGGAAGCAAATCCAAATGGCGAACACCATACAGCGGAAACAACCACCAAACGCGCCACTTTCAAGCTGCCGGAGGAAATCAGCTTCGGCAAATATTATATGTATGCCGTGGCGAATATTTCCGACCTGCTTACAAATACCGCTTATTCTGAAGCCATAAAAACAGTTGACGGACTCAAGAATATTCCCCTCACATGGAATTCCGAAAAAGTGGCAAACAATGGCCAAATGATAGGCTTCTTCACGAAAAGTTCCGTGCCTGCTCTGTCGGCGGATGACGAGTCTCTTGTAGTGAATGAAAAAAGCGTAAAACTCCACGCGTGGCTACGCCGGGTGGCTTCCAAAGTGACCGTGGCATTCGATGCCTCCAAACTGAATGATGGCATCCGAATACATTTTAAATCGATAACGATAAAGCATATCCCTAAGACATGTTACCTGGGGCGTGATAATACGCCCGGTTATAAACCAGGAACAGCTTGGGAACCGAACGGCAAAACACTTGCAGAAGAACTGCATGAAGACGGAGAAATTTATTATTATAACGGCAGACCAGACGATCCCGACAACGACGAGTTTGAATCTTGGCCGTTCGTTTCACGAGGCAAACCCGTCTATGGCCTTTCAGCACCTGAGCAGACAGTTTCCGAGTCGCCATCGGTAAAAGATTTCCATACGGAAAATACTCCTGCTTTGTATTTTTATGAAAACCTGCAGGGTAATGAAGATACGAAGCCCGGAATTAAGGACAAACGGCAGGATAGTGATAACAATGGGGTGCTCGATGCCCCCGGGCTGCCAAATGATAAGACTTATTGTTCGAAGGACGGAGTGGAGTTCGGAACTTACATAGAGGTGGAGGCATATTACGATGCGCGCTTGAGCGATCGTCCCGGCGAGGGTAAGATTATCTACCGTTTCATGCTCGGGCAGGACATTTATAAAGATTACAATGCCAGACGCAACTGCCACTACAAGTTGACGCTTAAGTTCAACCACTATGCCAACGATGTCGACTGGCACATAGAATTCGTGGAGGACAAGGAACTTATTGTGCCTAATCCGTACTACATTTCCTATCTGTACAATCAGGAAGCAACCATTCCCATTAAACTCAGAGGAAGCAGTTTGGAGAATGTAAAACTTGAGGTGCGTGTAATCGAAAATCACTGGTGGCCTACCTTGGAAGAAGGCGACACTTATCAGTATGCCGATACGTCGAAGGTCTATCCTCAGGGGCACGTGCGTACGGCTGTATGGCACGGTTTCCTGTCGCTTGCGAAGGATAATCGAAAGATAATCGGAGATGATAAGCATTATAGCAACAATAAGGATTGGAATAAAGAAGAATGGAAAAGTAAGCCAGAAAACGAAACACGGACGTTTGATAATCTGACAGTCGGTGATCATGGCAACTATTCCGTCGAACTGGTGGAAGGCAGCAATGGCGGTTTACATCTGAAAATGCCGTTCTATACGCGTCCAAAACAGATGATTCCGACAAGTGGCTATACGGGGAACAATGTCTATGTGGCATATCCTCGCGAAGCGAAGTTACAAATGAAGTTGTTGGATAAAACTACCGGGCAGATACTTAAGGACAAGGATGGCAAAAATTTGATAGATACCATTTCAATCATCCAAGTACGTCGGTGTGTAAACCCCAAAGGCGTGTGGCGGAGTTGGGACAATGCTGAAAGTTTTCATGTGGTAATGAAGATTCTCCCTCACGAAGGTGCTGATAAATTTGAGACATACGACTCTAAAGGTCCTTGGCGGGCAAAGGTCGAAATCGATAACAATAACATGATCCGTCTCAAGGGAGCCAGTGGCGATGGATACGTGCACGGGACTATCGATTCGCCGATGGACTTCTATATTGAGTTCAATGGGAAATGTACAAATCCTGAAGAGGTTCGTTCTGCCATTGTATTGGTTGAATATAACAATTACACGTGCCATCACCGCATATTCATTCGTCAGGGCTATGCTCCGATTGCACTGAATGATCAAAACATAAAATGGCACACCTTCAACTTGTATAGCGGCACAGAAGAAACCAAATCGCCATTAGAAGAGGGCTCGCTTTTCAAATACGGAAACTTGGCGGATGCCATTCTTGCCGAAAACAATAAGACTTACGGCTTTCAGGTACCGGTGGGCTCTAACACACTTCGTTTGGCCGGAGATGGGGCTAAATCATGGAGCGACATTCTCGCGAACACCGCTACAAATGCTCCAGGTTTTTCAGACAAGAATATACAAGTGGCAGATGTAACCAATCCGAACGGACCTAAAGTTAGCGTTCGTGTGGCAAATGTAGCTGATTATAAAAATTTGCGTGATGGTGCAGACCGGGAATTTGGCTATGGGGTGCTCTATGGCGATGGTGCAACAGAAACATTGGAAAAAGTTGAGGAGGTATACGGCTATTATAGAGGTGAAAACACAAGCTATGGAATGCGCGGATGCTTCGTGTACAATAAAGTCAATGGAAACAATCTGTTCTTTCCGATAGGTGCCTCCGGGTATGGCAGACGTAGAACAGAAAAGTCGTGGTATAGCTCTGGAATTAGTCTTCCTGGTGCATTGCAATACGCATGGCGAAGCAAGAGGTATTCAACGTATAGTGATGCATGGTCGACACTCGCGTACAGACCGATGTTCGAGAACGTGTATATGAGGCCAGGTGCGGTTTACTGGTGTGAAAAGTTAACTAACGATCAATGCTATCTTGATGTTAACTATTTCACCCTCGATTTTAGTTTGGGTGGAAATGAACCATTGCAAGGTGAAAACGGCTCTGCTTGCTTTATCAGGTGCGTAGAAGATGTAACCCAATGAACAAATGTAACCGAATAAGAGAATGCAAACCGGAGACGGAAGCGAAATACCGTCCGGCTCTGGAACTGTACTCCACCACCAACCTCTCCACTGCCGAGATATGCCGGCAGTGTGGGGTTTCTCTCAACGGATTTTCCCGTTATGTCAATACCTACCATCGTCATTTGATGCTGGAACGTAATGGTATCAAGTGCAGTCCGGAGGAAGCAGGCGATATCAAGATGAACCAGCGGCGCGGGCAGCATCCCGAAACCCATGCCAAATACAAGGAAGCTATCGCGGCGTGTGACAGCATGGACTATATAGAGTACAACGTATCGCAGATAGCCCGTGAATTTGGATTGACTGGTACGAATCTCAGCAGACAGTTACGCACACATTATCCTGAAGTACTGGAATTTCGGGAGCGGGCACGGCAACGGTTAGGGCTGGACGTTGGCCTTCCTCGTGGCACACGTTCGTGGTGCAAGGAACAGTATGCAGAGGCGGTGAAACTTCTACGTGCCGACTATTATATCACGGTACAAGATGCCGCCGAGCATTGTAATGTCTCCTACACCGGATTGGAACAACACTTGATATTCTACCACAAGGAACTGGTTGAGAATCGCATCAAGATGCGTAAACAAGCAGTAAAAGAACAACGTAAAGGTAAGATGACGGGGCGCGGGACGCTTCATGCTCCTACCCCGGAAACCATCGAGAAATATGCGGAAGCCCTATACTTATATCGCACTACGCCACTGTCTGCCCGGAAAATAGCCAAGCAGACCGGCGTATCGATAAGAGGTTTCTACGACTACCTACAAACCTGGCACAAGGACTTGGTTTGTGAGCGGAAAGGGATCCCTTACGAGGAAGGCAAGCCCGTGGACTGGTCGTCAGTACGGAGATACAACCCGACCACCGCTGCCAAATACGCGGATGCCATCGCCCGGCTGAAAGAAGGCGGACTTACTACAGCAAAGGTTGCGGCTGAGTTTGGCCTGCACCCTGAATGCTTCAGGCAATACCTGAAAGAGCACGAACCGGAATTGCACGCCTGTCTGGGAATGAAAAAAACGGAGAAGGGCAAAATGGTATCGCCTAAAAGCATGGAGAAATACAAGGAAGCCATACACGTATATGAAACGACCTCGGAATCCTTGAAATCCATTGCCCGCCGTTTCGGACTGAACGACTGCTCACTGGGACAATTTATCAAACGCCATTTCCCTGAACTTATAGAACACCGTAAACAGCAGGAACAAGTAAATCAATCCTCTATAATAAGCTGAACACATTCAATCTGAATATTCCAATTCCACACGAACGGCACCGGAAACTGGTGTAACAAATGAAAAAGACAGATTAAAATTACACTATATTATACGAATAGGTTCACGGTATATCCGTAAATCTGTTTCTTTTTTACACCATACCCAACGACTGGCTAAATGTTGTGTAATTTATATTTTCATCTGCCTACGGTCACCAATTTGAAGAAACACAAGAATCTCTCTCTTTTTTATTTTTGTATACAATACAAACCAATTCCTTACTTTATTCTTGACAAGTAACTAACAAGTTACATATAAGATAAGATTTATTATTGTTGCTATTCTGTTACTCAATTGTATTCGTGTTTATTATGTAAATGAATATCAATGCACTACGATATATATTTATTTTGAAGAGGTACAAGTAGCATCGCACTTCTGAGGTAATTTTGTGTACTAACAGAAATAAAAAGCAGAGAAGACAGCTATCTCTAACTATCTTCTCTCTTTCTCTTAAAATGTCAATCTCATAACCACTTTCTCCGGTTGTGCTGTGATCTTAACTCTATCTACCTGATCTGCCCCAAGCATCACAGCCGAGTTTCTATAACACCCAATGAATTCTCTCTTCGGCATGAAAAACGTGTACCCGAATGGAACTCCTCCCCAGTAATTCGGTATTCTGAAGCTATTAAAACTATGTCCAGTAATTATGTTAGCATCAATATTATAGATCATCTTTGGATCATAATTCAGCCAATCTATTTCCCCCTCCCTGTACTTGCGTAGAAATGTTAGTTCCAATGTTTTTCCCGATACTTCTCTGACCTTAAATCTGACTCCACCAGCATTAAAGACCTTATCCAGATCCGCTTGAACAGCATTTTCAACTTCATAGACTC